>FSYY01000176.1_pt1 | contig 9448 bp, 6 predicted proteins | sample 1638681 | NCBI WGS metagenome assembly FSYY01 (sample SAMEA3914813, study PRJEB12502) | metagenome | biome: forest; material: soil | place: Canada | collected 2011-07-07 | depth 0.3 m | reverse complement strand
GCCACGAGGAGGCCGAGCAGCTGCTGCGCGGCTACCTCTCGGGCGAGCTCTACCGGCGCGGGCTGATCTGCCGCACCGACGACCGCGGCGACCCGATCGTCCAGCTCTCACCGCCGCTGATCGCCGGCCCGCAGCAGTTCGAGGAGATCGAGGCGATCCTGCGTCCCGTGCTGAGCGAGGCGTCGGAGCGGATGGGGCAGTGGAGCTCACCGTCGAGAGCCTGATCGGCGAGCTCGGGCTGAAACTGGTCTCCGGCGAGGAGGCGGCGCAGACACACGTGCGGTGGGTGCACTCCACCGAGCTGCCCGACCCCACGCCGTGGCTGAAAGGGGGCGAGCTGCTGCTCACGACCGGGATCCAGCTCGACGGGCCGAAGGTTCAACGCGAGCTGATCGACAGGCTCGCCGACCACCAGATCGCCGGTCTCGGCTTCGGGACCGGCTTCGGCCACAGGCGCCTGCCCGCAGCGCTCGTGACCGCCGCCCGCAAGCGGGGGTTTCCACTGTTCGAGGTGCCCTATGAGCTGCCCTTCATCGCCATCACCGAGCGCGCGTTCGCGCAGCTGCTCGAGGAACGCTACGAGATGCTCCAGCGCAGCATGGCGGGGGACCTGCTCGCGGAGGCGCTCAGCGGCCACCTCTACCCCGAGGACCTGCAGGCGCGTCTGCGCCCGTTCGGGATCGGCGCGCAGGTAGCGGTCCTCGCCTTCCGCGGCCCCGACCCGACCGCCGCGGCCGCTGCGGTGGAGCGGATCCTCGAGCGCGAGCGGGTACCGAGCCTGGTCGCGATCCGCGCGGGGCTGCTGTGCGCGGTGATCGACGCCGACGGGCGCGCGCCGATCGAGCTTGCGCGACGTCTCCGCGCTGAGCTCGCCGCGCGCTTCGGCGATGTGCGGGCGGCCGCCAGCCGCCCGGCGCCCGCGCACTCGCTGCGCATGAGCTTCCACGAGGCCCGCTGCGCGCTCGAGGCGGTGCGGCTGCTCGACGGCCGCGCGCCCGAGGTCGCCTCATACGCCGACCTCGGCGCGTTCCAGCTGCTGCTCTCGCTCCAGGACGAGGAGGCGCTCAGCTCCTACTGCCGTTCGGTGCTGGGGCCGATCGAAGAAGGGGAGGGCGACTACGGCGATGAGCTCGTGCGCTCGCTCGACGTGTTCATCGAGCACAACGGCCACTGGGAACGGGCCGCGAGCGCGCTGTATTGCCATCGACACACGCTCCGCTACCGCATCCGGCGCATCGAGCAGCTCACCGGGCGCGACTTCTCGAGCGCGCGCGACCGCATCGAGTTCTGGCTCGCCCTGCGCGGCCGGGAGCTCGCGCGATGACGGTGGGCACTGCTCTAGGCTCCTCGCCGGAGCGTCATCCTCTGAACGTCTCACCGGAAGGAGCAGCGAGCTGATGAGAATCGGGGTTCCCACCGAGATCAAGACCGACGAGTACCGCGTCGCGATAACCCCCGCCGGCGTGCGCGAGCTCGCCTCGCGCGGGCACGAGGTGCTCGTCCAGGCGGGAGCCGGGGAAGGCAGCGCGATGTCCGACGACCAGTTCCGTGCCCAGGGCGCGCTGATCGTCGAGGACGCCGACGCGGTGTTCGCCGGATCTGAGCTCGTGCTCAAGGTCAAGGAGCCCCAACCGGTCGAGGTCTCAAGGCTGCGCCCCGGACAGACGCTGTTCACCTATCTGCACCTGGCTGCCGAGCCCGAGCTCGCACGTGGGCTGATGGACTCGGGAGCGGTGTGCATCGCCTATGAGACGGTCGAAGATGCCGAGGGGCGCCTGCCGCTGCTGGCGCCGATGAGCGAGGTGGCGGGCAAGATCGCCACCCAGGCGGGTGCGTTCATGCTCGAGAAGCCGCTCGGCGGCCGCGGGATCCTGCTCGGCGGGGTGCCGGGCGTCGCGGCCGCCACCGTGCTCGTGATCGGGGGCGGGGTGGTGGGGATGAACGCCGCCTTCATCGCGATCGGGATGCAGGCGGACGTGTTCGTGTTCGACCGCTCGATCGACCGTCTGCGCGACCTCGACGTCGCATTCGGCGGTCGTGCCTCCACCGTGTACTCCTCGACGCTCGCAATCGAGGAGATGCTGCCGGCGGCCGACCTCGTGATCGGCGCGGTGCTCGTCCACGGCGGCCGCGCGCCCCACGTGATAACGCGCGAACAGCTCAAATTGATGAGGCGGCACGCGGTGCTGGTGGACGTCTCGATCGACCAGGGCGGCTGCTTTGAGACCTCGCGTCCGACCACCCACTCCGACCCCACCTTCGAGGTCGACGGGATCACCCACTACTGCGTCGCCAACATGCCCGGCGCGGTTCCGATCACATCGACATACGCGCTCACCAACGCCACGCTCCCGTACGTGATCGAGCTGGCCGAGCTCGGCGTCGAAGACGCGCTCGAGCGCAGCCCGGGGCTGCGCGGGGGGCTGAACGTGCGCCACGGCCAGATCACCCATCCGGCGGTCGCCGAGGCGCTCGGCCTGGCGGCGGTCGCCCCCCGGTGAGGCGGAGACGCGCGCGGTGAGATCGTGGGAGGGAAGCCCCGGAGAGTGCAGGTTTGAAAGCGATCAAGCGACCGAGGAGAGACGATGGCGAGCACGGTAGAGACCCTCAGCAACTTCATCGACGGTGAGCGTGCCGCCTGGGACGGGGACAGCGAACCCGTCCTGAACCCCGCCACGGGCGAGGAGATCGCGCGCGCGCCGCGCACGAGCGCGGAGGAGGTCGACCGCGCCGTCCGAGCCGCTCGCCGCGCCTTCGAGGGCTGGTCGAACACCACCCCCGCCGAACGTTCGCGAGCGCTGCTGGCGATCGCCGACCTCGTCGAGGAGCACGGCGATGAGCTGGCCCGGCTCGAGGCGCTCAACGCGGGCAAGCCGATCGAAGCGGTCAAAAACGACGAGATCCCGGTGATGGCCGACAACCTGCGCTTCTTCGCGGGCGCCGCCCGTTGCCTGGAGGGTCGCGCCGCGGGTGAGTACATGGAGGGCTACACCTCCTTCGCGCGCCGCGAGGCGGTGGGGGTGATCGGGCAGATCACCCCGTGGAACTACCCGCTGATGATGGCCATCTGGAAATTCGGACCCGCGATCGCCGCGGGCAACACGGTCGTGCTCAAGCCCGCCGAGACGACCCCGATCACGACCGTGCGCCTCGCCGAGCTGGCCGCGTCGGTGCTGCCCGGCGGAGTGCTCAACGTGGTCACCGGCCCCGGCAACCCCACCGGCGAGGCGCTCATCAACCACCCCGACGTGGACATGCTCGCGCTCACCGGCTCGGTCGACACCGGCAAGCACATCGCGCGTACCGCCGCCGACACCCTCAAGCGGGTTCACCTCGAGCTCGGCGGCAAGGCGCCGGTCGTGGTGTTCGACGACGTCAGCCTCGAGAGCGCGCTCGAAACGATCGCCGGCACCGGCTACTACAACGCCGGGCAGGACTGCACCGCCGCCACGCGGGTGCTCGCCGCGAGCGCGGTCTACGACGACGTCGTCGCGGGCCTCGCCGCGCAGGCGCAGGGTCTCGTGATCGGTGACACGCTCTCGCCCGAGACCACGCTCGGACCGGTCAACTCGGCCCGCCAGCGCGAGCGCGTGGAGGGCTTCCTCGAGCGGCGGCCCGAGCGCGCCGAGATCGTCACCGGCGGCCGCGAGGCCGACCGCCCGGGCTTCTATCTCGAGCCGACCGTGGTGGCCGGGCTCGAGCAGGACGACGAGATGATCCAGCGCGAGATCTTCGGGCCGGTCATCACCGTTCAGCAGTTCAGCGACGAGGCCCAGGCGATCGCGTGGGCCAACGCCACCCGCTACGGGCTCGCATCCTCGGTGTGGACCCGCGACGTCGGGCGCGCGCTGCGAGTCTCAAAGGCCCTGCGCTTCGGCTGCGTGTGGATCAACGACCACATCCCGCTCGTCTCCGAGATGCCCCACGGTGGCTTCAAGGAGTCCGGCTACGGCAAGGACCTGAGCATGTACTCGCTCGAGGACTACACGGTCGTCAAGCACGTGATGGCCAACATCCAGTAGACCGAAGCGACGCTCCTTACTGGCGGCGTCCTCACCTGGGTGATGCCCTGCAGGGGCGCGGCGGCGCGCCTGCTACCGTCGTGACCACGGGCGGCGAAGTCGTCCGTGAGGTTCTTTGTCTTTGTTGGCGCTCACAGGGGTGCGGATGGGGTCAGTCGAATCTCCATCTGCAGCGGCGGCCGAAGGCTGCCAGAAGGAGCATCAACACATGAAGGATCAGAACTTTGCCGATCTCGGCGTGTCCGAGGTCGTGGTGGGAGAGCTTGCACGCGCAGGCATCACCGCGCCGTTTGCGGTGCAGTCGATGGTCATCCCCGACGTGCTCGCCGGCCGCGATGTGCTCGCCCAGTCGCCCACCGGCTCGGGCAAGACGCTCGCGTTCGGCGTGCCGATGGTGGAACTGCTGAAGGACAGCGACGCACGGCCGTCCGCGCTCGTGCTCGCTCCCACGCGCGAGCTGGCTTCGCAGATCGTCGATGAGCTGCGCCCGATCGCCCACGCCCGCGCGCTCTCGATCGCAGCCGTCTATGGCGGCGCCGGAATCGTCAAGCAGGCGCGCCTGGCCGGGCGCGCCCACATCCTCGTGGCCACCCCGGGCCGCCTGCTCGACCTGATCGAGCGTCGCGACGTCTCGCTCGCCCGCATCCGCCTGCTGGTGCTCGACGAGGCGGACCGGATGCTCGACATGGGCTTCCGCCCGGTGGTCGATCGGATCGTGAAGATGACCGCGCGCGAGCGTCAGACGATGCTCTTCTCGGCCACCCTCGAGGGCGAGGTCGGCCGCATCGCGAAGGCGTACACGACCAACCCAGCGCGTCACGAGCACGCACACCCGGTCGAGCGCAAGGCCGACGTGGAGCATCGCTTCGTGAGCGTCTCCCACGAGGGCAAGGTCGCCCACCTCGTTTCGGAGCTGAAGAGCACCGAGCGCGGGCTCACGCTCGTGTTCGTGCGCACCAAGCGCGGGGCCGACCGGCTCGTCAAGCGGCTCGCCTCGAGCAGCGTGCAGGCGGTGGCGATGCACGGCGACAAGTCCCAGGGCCAGCGCGAACGCGCGCTCGCGAACTTCGAGGCGGGGGTGGTGGACACGCTCGTGGCAACCGACGTGGCCGCGCGCGGGATCGACGTGGCGGGCATCACGCACGTGATCAACTACGACGTGCCCGCCACGCGCGAGGACTATGTGCACCGTATCGGGCGCACGGCCCGCGCGGGCGCAAGCGGCGTGGGCGTGACGCTCGTCGCCCCGGACCAGTCGCGCGAACTGGCGGGCATGGTGGGCGACCTCGGCCTGCACCGCGAGCTGGCGCTCGCTGGCATGACCGCGCGCCCGGGCGCCGAGCCTGGCTCGAATCAGACCCGCTCGGGCGGGTCCGGCAGGCGGCCGTACCGCGGCCCGCGCAGCGCCGGCGGCCGTCCCGGTCGCCGCGCCACGCGCTCGAGGTGAGCTGCGGGGGCGCCGGATGCGCCCCCGCGTCAGCTAACGTCGTCGCATGAGCAATCCGGAGAGTCCGGTTGGCGTGGTCGCGGATCCCGCCGAGGCGCAGTCGGACGCGGACCTGCTGGCCCACTACGACATCCTGCGGGTCCTCGCCCCCAACCCGGGCCCGCTCACGCTCACGGGCACGAACACGTGGGTGGTCGGGCGTGGCCCGGCCTGGGTGATCGATCCCGGACCGCTGCTCGACTCACACCTGGAGCGGCTGTACGCTGCGATCGAGGAGCGAGCGGGCCTTGGCGGCGTGGTGCTCACCCATGACCACCGCGACCACTCGGAGGCCGCCGCGGCACTGCTCGAACGCCATCCCGCGCCGCTCGCGGCCGGCCGCGGCGCGGTGGACGTGACGCTCAGCGACGGCGCGCGCGTCGGCCCATTCGACGTGGTCGCCACTCCCGGACACGCGGCCGACCACTATGCGCTGGTGGCGCACGGCGCGTGCTTCACAGGCGACGCGGTGCTCGGCAGCGGCAGCGTCTTCATCAGCCCCCACCGCGGCGCGATGGCCGGCTACCTACGCGCGCTCACGCGCCTGCGCCTGCGGGGGGATTTCAACGTGCTGTGTCCCGGCCACGGTCCTCCGGTGTGGGACGCCGACGCCAGGCTCGAGCAGTACCTCGAGCACCGCATCGATCGTGAGAACCATCTGATCCTGGCCCTCGGCGAAGGCCGGCGCAGCGTCCAGGATCTGCTCGACACCGTCTGGGCGGACGTGCCCGAGCCGCTGCGCCCGGCCGCGGCCGCCACGCTCGCCGCCCACCTCGACAAGCTCGAGGAAGATCAGATCCTGCCGCGCGGGGTGGAGCGTCCGAGCTTCGGGGGGTTCGAATGGTGAGCCGGGCCACAGCCAATGCGCCGTCGCCCCAGGCCAGCGAGTCGCGGCCGGCCGAGGTGGCGGCGGGCTCACGCGCGCCCTCGCTCGACTCGCCGTTCCCGCCGATCGCCGACTACGGCTTCCTGTCGGACTGCCACACGGGCGCGCTCGTGGCATCCGACGGCTCGATCGAGTGGATGTGCCTGCCGCACTTCGACTCGCCGTCGGTGTTCGGCGCGATGCTCGACCGCGGCGCGGGCAGCTGGCGCGTGGGGCCGTACGGGATCTACGTGCCAGCCGGCCGCCGCTACATCCCGGGCACCAACGCGATCGAGACCACGTGGATGACCCCCCAGGGCTGGCTGCGCGTGGTCGACGCGCTCACGATCGGCGCGTGGCACGACAACGCGCACGGCTCCAGCCACACGCGCCCGCCCACCGACTACGACGCCGACCACCTGCTCGTGCGGATGATCGAGTGCATCCAGGGCGAGGTGCAGATCGAGATCGTGTGCGAGCCGATGCTCGACTACGGCGCCACCGCGGCCAAGTGGAGCGTGGTGGAGGCGGGCGAGGGGGGCGTATGCTCGCTCGACGCCACCGACGAGGTGACCGCGTTTCGGCTGTTCAGCGACATCCGCCTCGGCATCGAGGGCAACCGCGCGCACGGCCGCCACACGATGAAGGAGGGCGAGAAGCGCTTCTGCTCGCTGTCCTGGACCGAGGAGCGTCGCGGCCCGAACACGGTCGAGCAGGCCGAGGAGCACCTCACCCGCACCGCCCACTTCTGGCGCTCGTGGCTGGCGGACGGCGTCTACCCAGACCATCCCTGGCGCTTTCACCTGCAGCGCTCGGCGCTCGTGCTCAAGGGGCTCACGTTCATGCCCACCGGAGCGCTCGTGGCGGCCGCCACCACCTCGCTGCCCGAGACCCCCGGCGGCGAACGCAACTGGGACTACCGCTACTGCTGGATGCGCGACGCCTCGTTCACGCTGTGGGGCCTGCACGCGCTCGGCCTCAACTGGGAGGCCGACGACTTCATCCAGTACGTCGCCGACCTGGAGCGCAACGAGGACGGCTCGCTGCAGATCATGTACGGGATCAAGGGCGCGAAGGACCTCGTCGAGTCAACCCTCGACCACCTCAAAGGCTACGAGGGCGCCCGCCCGGTGCGGATCGGCAACGGCGCCTACAACCAGCGCCAGAACGACGTGTACGGGGCGGTGCTCGACTCGGTGTACCTGCACTCCAAGAAGCGCGACCACATCCCCGAGCGCCTGTGGCCGGTGCTGAGCGACCAGGTCGAATGTGCCGCGCGGGTGTGGAGGGAGCCCGATCAGGGGATCTGGGAGGCGCGCGGCGAGCCCCGTCACTACGTCTCCTCGAAGCTGATGTGCTGGGTCGCGCTCGACCGCGGCGCTCGCCTGGCCGAACGCCGCGCCGAGCCTCAGCTGGTCGATCAGTGGCAGGCGCTCGCAGATGAGATCCGGGAGGACATCCTCACCCACGGCGTTGACGAGCGGGGCGTGTTCCGCCAGCACTACGACACGGACGCCCTCGACGCGTCCAACCTGCTCGTGCCGCTCGTGCGGTTCCTGCCTCCCGAGGACGAGCGCGTGCGTGCGACCGTGTGTGCGATCCGCGACGAGCTCACCGAGGGGGGGCTCGTGCTTCGCTACCGCACCGAGGCCACCGACGACGGCCTCGAGGGGAAGGAGGGCACGTTCCTGATCTGCTCCTTCTGGCTGGTCTCCGCCCTGTCGGAGATCGGCGAGCACCGCGAGGCGGAGCACCTGTGCGAGCGCCTGCTCTCCTACTCCTCGCCCCTGGAGCTCTACGCCGAGGAGCTAGAGGCGTCCTCGGGGCGCCACCTCGGCAACTACCCCCAGGCGTTCACCCACCTCGCGCTGATCAACGCGGTCACCCACGTGATCGAAGCTCAGCAGCAGGGCTGAGCGGGCTCGCCGCGGTCCGTCGCGCGCCTACCCAGAACCGGCCGCCGTACGGCATCCGCTCGTCCAGCACCACCGCTGGGAGGAGCGCGAGGCTCCTCCCAGCTTGCGGTTCGCTTCTAGCGAGGCGGGAACTGCGAGTTCGGAGCAGGTTCTGCGAGGTTTTCGGTTGGTGGTTCCTGTCCGGTCCATCCGATCACTGCGCAGTTGATGTCCACGCCCGCCGAGCCATAGGGCGCTGGCGCTCCGGTGGCGGGGTTGACCCCCGTCAAGAGGTCAGGTCTCGTGGCCGCCAGGTTGAACACGACGTTCTCGTCGATCTGGCGCTTGTTGAGCCCGCCCTTGACCGCCTTTTCGGTCCACAAGCCGAGCTGCGCGTCCCACAGCGGGCTGTACGCCTGGGCGTGTCGCGGATCCTTCAATGTGGGGAAGTCGCCGAACACGTTCAGCAGGTCGCCGCCGTTGCGCAGGGCGTTGATGAACCCCGTGTTGCTGGCCGACGCGTCTTCGCCGACATGCCCGTCGAGCGCGAGGTGCTGGAAACCTTGGGCCTGGGTGTTCCCTGCACCGGTCTGTCCGTTGATGAAGCCGAACAGCCGCTCTCGAGAGGAGCCGAGGAAGTCGTCGCCTCCGTTGTAGGCCGCTTCGTTCAGCGCGGGCACGTACGTCGACCGCTCGAGGACCGAGGTCAGCGGCTGGCCGGCGTCGGTGCTCAGGTAGACGATCGGCTTGCCCGCATCGAAGCCCTTGACGAACAGGAGGTCCGCGTATGACTCGGAGAACTGACCTGGGGCCGACGGGGGCGCGATGTGAATCCCCAGGACACGGTCACTGGTGTTGGTGTGATGCGTGACGTCAAACGGACCTTCGCCTGCCGCGATGATGGGAGCGTTGTAGATCACGTCTGAGCCAGCGATCTTTATGAACGGGCTGTAGCCGGGCGCCCCCACCGCCCCGGGTGTGAACGACTTCAGCGGAAACCCCGTCGGACCCGGAACGGCGGTCCGTGTCGGGCTGAAGTCCACCCCACCGGTGAAGTTGACCGTCGCGGGACCGAAGTGGTTTTCAGCCGGGCTGGGCGAGTCGAGGGTCACGGTCTGCACGCAGCTCGGGCAGCTGACACCGATGTTGGCGAGCTTCGGTGCGTAATTGACACCAAGGT
>FSYY01000157.1_pt1 | contig 9539 bp, 9 predicted proteins | sample 1638681 | NCBI WGS metagenome assembly FSYY01 (sample SAMEA3914813, study PRJEB12502) | metagenome | biome: forest; material: soil | place: Canada | collected 2011-07-07 | depth 0.3 m | reverse complement strand
GTTCACGATCCTCAACGCCAAGGCCAACAGCCTGCTTCAGGGCACGGGACTCGACGTCTCGGGGGTCTGAGCCCCCCGCCGCTCCAGGTAGCGCCTTTCCCAGGCCTCCTGGTTGCGCTTGGCGTCGAGCACGAACGGCGAGTAGCCGATCGCCTTGATGATCGCCCGGTTGATCGCCGACTCGGGGGAGGGGAGGGGGCGCAGCACGTCCACGAACAGGACCACGCGCGTCTCGTCGGTGTCGTTCCACACCTCGTGGTTGAACGTGTCGTCGAAGATCAAGCTGCGGCCCTCCTGCCAGTGGCGGATGTCATCGCCGACGCGGATGCGGCAGGCCTCGGCGTCCTTTGGGACCACCAGGCCGAGGTGATAGCGGAGCACCCCCTTGTAGGGACCACGGTGGTCGAGGATGTGCTTGCGGGGGGAGAGGATCGAGATCATCGCGGTGGTCATCCCCGGGATCTCGCGCATCAGCGCGGCGGTCCGCGGGCACATCTCCACGCCTAGCTTGGCCTCGAAGCCATAGCCGTAGATGAAGAACGTCTTCCAGCGGTCGTCGTCGGTGATCTCGATCTGATCCTTGGAGATGTCCTGGAAGTTCGGCAGCTCCGCCTGCACTTCGAGCAGCTGATCGACCTCCTCGCGGATCACGGTCCAGTTGTCCTCGATGTGCTTCACCCACGGGAAGCTGTCATCGGGGAAGAACGTGTGGTCGCCTACCAGCGAGCGCCTGCCGATGAAGCGCTCGACCGGAGCGAGGATCCGTTCGCCGATCGCGATCGTCAATTCCACGACCCGCTCCCACGGCGTCTTGGTCTGCGCCCGTGCCACACGGGCATCCTATAGCGCCCGTCGACGGCCTCCACGACGTCGCGGCTCTTCTCGAGCGCACGCGCCGAGGGGCGCGGGTGTACGGTTGGCCCACCATCACCACGACAGGGGGTCTCAATGGCACTCGGCTTCTACTTCGCGCCGCAATCCTTCTCCACCGAGCAGTACGACGAGGTGCTTCGCCGGCTGGACGCGGCAGGCCAGGGCTCACCGCCGGGGCGCTCGTATCACTTCGCGTTCTCGGGCGAGGGTGGACTGAACGTGTTCGACGTGTGGGACTCGCAGGAGTCCTTCGAGAAGTTCGGCGAGACGCTCATCCCGATCATGCAAGCGCTTGGGACCGACCCCGGTGAGCCGCAGGTGGCCGAGATCCACAACGTGATCGTGGGGTAGCGATCACATCGAGGATCTCGCCGCAGACGGCGAGGTCCGGGGCCGCGCATGCACTGCCCCCGCCTGCGAGCGGGACGGGGCCGCACATGTGTGGCCCCGCGGTCGGCGCATGCGCCGACCGGAAAACAGATGACCCGGGGCAGAAAGCAAAAGAAGCCGGCTCGATCTCGCGACCGGGCCGGCTCCTCTGCTACTTGCTGTAGGGGTTTAGGCCGCCTCGCGCAGAGCCGCGAGCTCGGGCGACTCGGCGAGCTTCTTCAGCGCGCGCTGCTCGAGCTGTGAGGCCCGCTCGGCCGAGAATCCGAGCCGCTTGCCGATCGCGGTGAGCGTCTGGGGCTCCTCGCGGCCGGTTCCGAAACGCAGGGTGAGCACCTTGCGCTCGGTGTCGGGCAGCTGCGAGATCGCCTCGTGGACGATCCGCTCGCGTTCGTTGTCCCAGGCGGTCTCCTCGGGAGCCTCAGCGTCGGAGGGCAGCAGGTCGCCGAGCGCTGTGTCGCCGTCTTCGCCGATCTGCTGGTCGAGGCTGACGAGCGCGGCGCGCTGGTGGCGCACCTCTTCGACCTGGTCGATCGGCAGCCCGGTCTCTTGCGCGAGCTCGTCGAGCGTTGGCTCGCGGCCGAGCCGGACTGAGAGCTCGCGCTCGACCCGGCCGACCTTGCGAGAGCGCTGCGCGACGTGGACGGGAAGCCTGATCGTGCGGCCCGAGTTCTCAAGGCCCCGCTGGATCGCCTGGCGAATCCACAGCGTGGCATAGGTCGAGAAGCGAAAGCCCTTGCGCCAGTCGAACTTCTCGCTGGCCCGAATCAGGCCGAGCATTCCCTCCTGGACGAGGTCGGCCAGCGGCAGGCCCTGGTTCTGGTAGCGCCGGGCGTTGGAGGCGACGAGGCGCAGGTTTGAGTTGACGAGCAGTTCCTTGGCGTGCAGGTCGCCGCGCTCGATCCGCTGTGCGAGGTCGATCTCCTGGGCGGGGGTGAGCAGGGGGTAGCGGCGCGAGTGGGCCAGGAGCTGGTCCACCGACTCGGGGATGAACGTATCGGGGGTTGAGGTGTCGATCCGCTCGATCGGGCTGTCGAGCTGCTCGGGCGCGGCCACGACCTCGCCGTCGACGACGGCGTCGGTCTCGGTGTCCTCGACCGCGGGGACGGCGTCGAGCGCTAGTGTGGTGTCTGTGGGGGAGTGGGACATGGGGGGCGTCTTTCTAATCCGATGCTTGGAGTCGGAATTATACGCCGTGATAGTTGCGTTGTCAATCATCCGGTTCGACGGCGCCGTGCGTGGTCGTTTCGACAAGTTGTACGCACGTACCTGCCTTCACGGTTCACCCACCAGCTGCGCGGATCTTCGCGTTGCATCGCCGATGTAAGCCCGAAAGGAGCGGGTCAAGGGCTCTAGGGCGGATATCGGCCCGCTCTGCGATGCCGGTTAGGCCCGGCGGCGAATGTCGGCGCATGATGGCAGTCAGGCGGTGTCAGTGCCATTCGGTGGTGCGCCAGTTGGAGGACGGCTCCTCTGGGGCCAACCACTGGGGCATGCCCAGCTCCAGACGCAGCGCGAGCGCGTTGACGTAGGGCTCATACAGCGCCCGCATGCGGGCGAGCCTCGCTTCGGTCTGCGTCGGGTCTGAGGCGGATACGACGCCGGCGGCGCTCAGCTGCCGCAGGAGCTCTGCCAGATCTGCCGCGGGCAGGCGGTCGCTGGCGGGGTCGACGGGTTCGATGTGGAAGCTGTAGGTGAGGTCCACCACTGCGTGGCGGGCGATCGCGTACGTGAAGCGGGCCGCGTCGACGGTCCCGGGCGGGGCGCAGGCGATCGTCAGCGCGCAAGCATCGAGCACCGTACAGATCGCCGAGAGCCAGTTCTGGTTCACGTGCTGTGAGCGGAAGTAGGCGAGCACGGGGTAGGCGAGGTGGGTCTCCATCAGCTCGGCGACCCATTGCTCCCACCCGCTCAGGTACTCCGCGAGCCCCTCCCAGCCGTCGTGCTCGGTCGAGCGCCGGACCAGCCGTCCGGCGCTCGGCGGCGAGCCCGCGCGCGCGTCGAGCTGCGAGACCGTCGCCTCACGCCGGCTGAAGGCTTGGTAGAGAGAGGGGAGATAGCCGATCACGATCGCGAGCACCGCGAGGCCGCTGCCGGCATCGATCACCTGGATCACACGGCCGAGGGTCGTATGGGCGGCCAGCCCGGCGGGGCCATCGGTGGTCATCGTGGCGGCGCTGAAGTACAGGTCGTTGCCGAAGTCCACCACCGCTCCGGGATGGGGAAGCGTGCCCAGGTGGGAGCCGTCCGCCCACAGCACGCAGGCATAGCCGAGCATCATCATCGACACCCACAGGACGAGGTTCAGCAGCAGCCCGAGGGGTCCGTAGATCCCGAGCATGGTGTCGCCCGCCTGGAACGGGAGCGCACCGGCGATCCGCCGCCATGGGCGCCAGCCATAGTTGAACACCGTCCGCACGAGTCTCGGATCGCGCTTCACACGCCGCGGCAGCAGGAACGCGATGAAGATCTCGACGAGCATCAGCGCCACCAGCACGCCCCCGGCCACCCCAACCACGATGCGGGCGATCATCGGATCGCCCGGGGAGCGATGCTGAGCAGCGTGCCTCCGGCGTGGTCCACCTGCAGGGTCGTGTGGGTGAGGCCGAAGCGCTCCGCGAGCAGCGCCTCCATCCTGCGACGCGCCTCGTGGCAGTCGCACTCCGCCTGCACGAGCACGTGCGCAGACAGCGCGGGGAAGCCGCTCGTGACCTCCCACACGTGCAGGTCGTGCACCTCCACCACGCCCGTCGCAGCCGCCAGCGCCGCCCCGATCTCGTTCGGGTCGATCCCGCTGGGGGCCGCCTCCAGGAAGATCCGGCCGGAGGCCTTCACGAGCGATACCCCCGAGCGCAGCATCAGCCCGGCGATCAACAGCGAGACGATCGGGTCCGCCCGCTGGAAGCCGGTCGCGAGGATCACCGCCGCGGCGGCGGCGGTGCCGATGAACCCGTAGAGGTCCGTGAGGATGTGCTGGTAGCTGCCCTCCACGTTCAGGCTGCGGCGGTCGGCGCTCGCGAGCACGCGGATCGCGGCAACATTCACGAGCGCGCCCGCAAGGGCGACCAGCAGAACCAGCCCGCCGCGCACGTGGGGCGGGTCCACCAGTCGCCGGAGCGCCTCGTAGACGATGAACCCGGCGAGGACCAGCAGGGTGACGCCGTTGGCCTGGGCCGAGAGGATCTCGACCCGCCGCAGCCCGAAGGTGAGCGCCCCTGCGGCGGGTCGGGCCGCCAGACGAAGCGCCAGCAGCGAGAGGGCGATCGCGGCGGCGTCCGTGAGCATGTGGCCGGCGTCTGAGAGCAGCGCGAGCGAATGCGCGAGCACGCCGACCGAGACCTCCGCCGCGAGCAGCGCGAGGATCAGCGCGAGCGCCACCCACAGCCGGGTCCGGTCGGCGTCGCCCGTCACGGCATGCGTGTGTCCGGAGTGCTCGCCCGCCACGCGCCCACGATACGCCCCGCGCAGGCGCGCCCGCGCGGCCGCGAGCGCGCGTGCCAGGCGGATGCCCGTGCGAGCGGGCCCGCGGCCGCGGCCGGGTCTAGGCTGCAGCGATGGTCGACCCAGCTGCGAGCGAGGGGACGCTCGAGCAGCGACGCACGACGCTCGTCTCGATCGGCGCGGCGAGCGTGCTCGTGGCGCTCAAGCTCGGAGTCGGTCTGGCCACCGGCAGCCTCGGGCTGATCTCGGCGGGAATCGAGTCGAGCGGTGACGTGGTGGCAGCGGTGCTCACGTTCTTCGCCGTGCGGCTCGGCGGACGCCCGGCCGACTCGGGGCACCCCTACGGACACCGCCGCGCCGAGAACCTGGGCGCGCTCGGCGAGGCGGCGATCCTGCTCGCCGGAGGGGTGCTCGTGAGCATCGAGGCGATCACGCATCTCCTCGGCCACGAACCCGCCCCGCGGGTCCATTGGTACGAGTTCGCCGTGCTCGCGGTGGCGCTCGTGCTCGACGTCAGCCGCACGAGCGTCTCGCTGGCGGCGGCGCGCCGCTACGACAGCCCGGCGCTGCGCTCCAACGCGCTTCACTTCGCAGGCGACATGGTGGGCTCAGTGGCGGTCCTGGCGGGACTGCTGGCCGCGCGGGCGGGCCTGGCCCAGGGCGACGCGCTGGCGGCACTCGCGGTCGCGGCGATCATCCTCCTCGCTGCGCTGCGCCTGATCGCGGTGAACGCAAACGTGCTGATGGACCGAACCCCCGCGCAGGCGCGCTCCGCCGCCGAGCACGCGATCGAAGATGTGGGCGGCGAGGTCGAGCTGAGCCGTCTGCGTCTGCGCGAGTCGGCGGGCCGGTTCTTCGCCGACGTGGTCGTGAGCGTGCCCGCCGGACAGGCGCTGGTGGAGGGCCACCGCGCGGCCGACCTGGTCGAGCAGGCCGTCGAGGCGGCGCTCCCCGGAAGCGATGTGGTCGTGCACGTCGAGCCGCGCGCGCGGGGCCTGGACCTGCGCGAGCGGGTGCTCGCGATCGCGCTCGCCGAGCCGCTCGTCAAGGAGGCGCACGACATCACCATCTTCGAACAGGACGGCTCGGTGAGCGTTTCGCTGCACCTCAAGTTCCCGGCCGACCTCGAGCTCGGTGTCGCGCACGAGGCTGCCGAGCGGGTCGAGCAGGCGATCCGAGCGCGTCCTCGCGTGAGCGACGTGCAGACCCACCTCGAGCCGCTCGAGCGGATGCTCGCCGCTGCGCCGAGCGACGCGGACGCCGACCGCGAGCTCGCGCGCGCGGTGCAGCGGCTGGTGAGGGCCCGCACCGGGCGTGACCCCGAGCGCGTGCGGCTGCTCTCGACCGAGGCGGGACGGGTGCTGTTCCTGACGCTCGCGGTCGGCCGCGGGGAGTCGCTCGCCGGTGCCCATACGCTCGCGGGCGAGCTGGAGGAGGAGCTGCGTCAGCGCCTGGAGGGGATCGCCGACGTGGTGGTGCACACCGATCCGTGAACCTACCCACTGGTGGCGCGGCGCCCACGGGTCGCGTGGCGCTCAGGGTGGCGGGCGGGTGACGGGCACTGGGAAGGATTCGGGCGCCAGCGGCATCTACTCACAGCAGCACCGATACCCAAGGGACCGAGGAGGTCGACTGTGAAGACCCCGATTGCGCTCGCGGTATATGCGAGCACGCTGGCCCTGCTCGCCGGCTGCGGCAGCAGCGCCACGAGCACTGCCGGCTCGAGTGCAGCCAGCGCAACGCCAGCGGCGGCAAGCACCCAGGCCGCCGGGGGCTCCTCCTACAGCCACTACGGCCCGAGCACCTCGGCGAGTCCGGCAGCCCCCGCCACGACCGGGGCGGCGGCTGGATCACCGACGGGTGGGCCAACGGTCGTGCTCAGCAAGCGCGCGAAGCTGGGGACGATCCTCGCGGCGGGGCCGAAACACATGACGGTCTACCTGTTCGAAGCCGACACCAGCCACGCCTCGGCCTGCTCGGGCGCGTGCGCGAGCGTATGGCCCCCGGTGACCGCCAGCGCCGCAAGCGCGGGGCCGGGCGCTCTCGCGGCCGCGCTCGGGACGATCGCACGAGCCGACGGGACCAAGCAAGTGACCTACAACGGCCACCCGCTGTACTTCTTCGCCCAGGACAAAGACATGGGAGACGCCTACGGGCAGGGAGTCAAAGGCTTCGGCTCGGACTGGTACGTGCTGCGGCCGAACGGCAGCAAGCTCGACAAATCCTGACCCGCGCGCCGGCCACGGCAACGCGTGGTGCGGCGTATGGTTGCCCGGGGACGCGGCCTCTGCGGGGGAAGGTTCCTCGCCGGCCGGCGTCCTCAGCAGCAGATCCCCGACGAATGGAGACCAGACTGATGCCCAGCGCAACCGCAGACTCGAGGTACCGCCTGGCGCGCCGCTCGTGGACGCTCCTTGCCGCAATGGCCCTGCTCGCGCTCGCGGGCTGCGGGAGCTCGTCTAGCAGCACGAGCTCTTCGGCGAGCTCGACCCCCGCGAGCACCCCGTCGGCCACGGCCACGACCCCGGCCGCTTCTGGGGGCACGCCTGCTGCCGGCCCGCTCAGCGTCGCTGCGGGCCCTGGATCTGAACTGAAGTTCACTCCGACCTCGCTGAGCGCGAAAGCCGGCCAGGTTACGATCACCCTCGACAACCCAACGGAAGTCGCCCACAACCTCACGATCGCGTCCTCCTCGGGCACGACCGTGGGTTCAACCGTCACCTTCCACGGCGGAACGAAGTCACTGAGCGTGAGCCTCACACCGGGCACGTACAAGTTCTTCTGCTCGGTCCCTGGCCACCGCGCGGCGGGGATGGAAGGCACGCTCACCGTCCAGTAGCGAGCCACTCGCGCGGACGCGGGCGCTGCGGATAGCCTTCGCGGGATCGTCGCCTGCACCCCAACTCGCGCGGGCCGCGATCCCGCGGTGACGCGCCGGACCACGGATCGGCGATGACCCTCGCCGAAGTGGTGGCGATCGCGCTGGCGGGGTTGGCGGCGGGCGCGATCAACACGCTCGTGGGCAGCGGCACGCTGATCACCTTTCCCGTGCTGCTCGCGTTCGGCTACGCCCCCGTGATCGCGAACGTGTCCAACACGATCGGGCTCGTCCCGGGGTCGGTCTCGGGCGCGATCGGCTATCGCCGGGAGCTCGCGGGCCAGCGAGGGCGGGCGCTGCGGCTGGGAACGATGTCGCTGCTCGGGGGCCTCACCGGGGCGGTGCTGTTGCTCGTGCTCCCCGCCAGCGCGTTCAAGGCGATAGTGCCGATCTTCATCGCGGTGGCGCTCGTGCTCACCGTCCTGCAGTCCCGCATCAGCGCGTGGCTGGTGCGGCGGGAGATCGACCTCGAGCACCCGCGCAGCGTGCTCACGCTCGCGGCGGTGTACCTCACTGGCGTCTACGGCGGGTACTTCGGGGCCGCCCAGGGGATCATGCTGCTGGCGGTGCTGGGGGTCGCGCTCAGCCAGGACCTGCAGCGCACGAACGCGCTCAAGAACGTGCTCGCCGGGGTGACCAACGGCGTGGCGGGGGTGTTCTTCATGCTCGCCGCCCACGTCGACTGGGGTCCCGCGGCGATCATCGCGGGGGGCTCGATCGTGGGCGCACAGCTCGGCGCGCGCTACGGCCGTAGGCTGCCGGGCGCGGGGCTACGCGCGATCGTGGTGGTGGTGGGCGTATTTGCGATCCTGCGCCTGCTGACGGGGTAGGGGCTCTGCGGAGCTCAACACACCAGCCAGGAGCGAGCGATGGACGATCAGCAGGGACGGGAAGCGGACGCGCTCGTCGTGTTCGGCATCACGGGCGACCTGGCGAGGAAGATGACCTTCCGCTCGCTGTACCGGCTCGAGCAGCGCGGGCTGCTGGGGTGCCCGGTGATCGGCGTGGCGGTCGATGACTGGACGGTCGAGCAGCTGCGCTCGCACGCGCACGACGCGATCGTGGCCGCGGGAGAGCCGGTCGAGCAGGAGGTGTTCGATCGCCTTGCATCGCGCATGCGCTATGTGAGCGGAGACTTCAACGACGAGCAGACCTATCAGCGGCTCGCGCGCGAGCTCGCGGACACGCATACACGGGTGTTCTACCTGGAGGTGCCCCCGTCGCTGTTCGGGACCGTGATCGGCAAGCTCGCGGCCGCGGAGCTGATCGGCGAGGAGGGACGGGTGGTGGTTGAGAAGCCGTTCGGGCGGGACCTCCGCTCCGCCAGGGCGCTATCGGCCGAACTCAGCCGCTACGTGCAGGAGCGCCAGCTCTACCGGATCGACCACTTCCTCGGCAAGATGGGCCTCGAAGAGCTCCTGTACCTGCGCTTTGCCAACTCGATGCTCGAGCCGGTGTGGAACCGCAACTACCTGGCGTGCGTGCAGATCACGATGGCGGAGTCCTTCGGGGTGGAGGATCGCGGCCACTTCTACGACCCCGTGGGTGCCCTCCGCGACGTGGTGGTCAACCACCTGCTGCAGCTGCTCGCGGCCGCCGCGATGGAGCCGCCCGCAGGGGCGGATCCCGACACCATCAAGGATGCGCGGTTCGCGGTCCTGCGCGCGATCGCCGGCGCCGATCCGGCCCACTACGTCCGCGGCCAGTACGACGGCTACCGCGAGATCGAGGGGGTGGCGCCCGGCTCGAGCACCGAGACCTACGCGGCGCTTCGCTTGGAGATCGACAACTGGCGCTGGGCGGGCGTTCCGTTCTTCATCCGCACCGGCAAGCAGCTCGCGGTCACGCAGACCGAGCTGCGCCTCGTGTTCAAGCACCCCCCGCGGCTCGGCTTCCTGGCCGACTCCCACCGCCACCCGGCGCCGAGTCAGATCGTGGTCAAGCTCGACCCGAGCACCGG
>FSYY01000027.1_pt1 | contig 9575 bp, 6 predicted proteins | sample 1638681 | NCBI WGS metagenome assembly FSYY01 (sample SAMEA3914813, study PRJEB12502) | metagenome | biome: forest; material: soil | place: Canada | collected 2011-07-07 | depth 0.3 m | reverse complement strand
GGCGCGAGCAGCAGGCACAGGAGGCTGAACAGGGCCGCCGCGAGCAGCCGCAAGGCGATGAAGCCGAGCAGGAGGAGCATGCCGAGGGCGCCGGCGAGGATCAACATGAGGCCGCCGACCCGCGACCATGTGGACTTGGCAGTCCTGAACTCGGCCTGCGCCGCAGTTGGGCCGTTGCAGCGAGCGATGTCAGGACTCAGGCAGAGCGCCCGCAGAAGCGAACCAGGGTCGCTGATCGAGTTTCGGGCCGGACCGTTCGCCGGTAGAGCCAAGAAGATGGCCCCATTGCTCTGGGCTTGACGCAGCAGCGCGGCGCCGTGCTGTAGCGCGCTCGCCTGTGCGCTGCCGGTGGGCGCGCACGGCATGGGGGCGATCCCGCTCGCGTGGCAGCCGATCAGGGCGAGCTCTTCACGTGCGATTCGCAGACTTGCGGCGCGCAGCCGGGGATCCTGGCGCGCGGGGTCGCGACACCAGCCGACGTCCCCGAACTCCATGTAGCACCAGGGCCCTTCGATCGCGTCGACATATATCCCCTCGAGACCGTCTGCGAACGCTCGGCCCGATCCGGAGGGAGATCCCCGCGCCGCCACCGCGAGCGTTCCGAGACTCGCCTGGTTGGCCCACGCGCCGAGAGCACCGACCGTGCCGATCGGATCGGCGATCACCCAGAGACCGCCAACCATCATCGCCCCCATCAGCAGCGCGTGGCCGAGCGTCTCGGCAACGCGGCGCCGAATCAGGCCGTTGTAGGCCGCCACCACGGCGGCCGCGGAAAGCACCAGTGCGAGCCAGGGTTGCGTGAATGCGACCTCCATCCGCCGCAGTCCGCTCCCCAAGGCACCGACCTCAGAGCCGAGCAAGTCGACCGTGAACGACCATTCGAGCATCACCACGAGGGCGTGCACTGCCCACACGAGCGACATCCAGAGCGGCGCCACTACCAGGTCCTGTACGACGCTCAGCAATCCGTCGGAGTTGAAGCCGAGCAGGCCGGTGTCAATGTGGACGTCGAGCCCGTAGTCACCCGTCGGCGCTGCTGCGGCGGTGAATCCCGAGGTTTCGCAGTGTCGCCTGCCGGTGGCCGAGATTTCGGCGCTCGCGAAGGCGCCCGCGCAGAGCGGACTGCTCAGGCCGTTGCTCGCGAGTGGGTCGGGTTCGGCCGGCGACGGCGCTGGTGGGCCGGTGCCGCTCGTGCCGAACTGGTTGGCCGCATCGGCTCCGAGGAGCGGCGGACCGGCAGGCGATCGCGGGAGCGCGGCCGCCGCAGGCCCCGTTCCACGGTGGGACCCCCCGGATGCGCGCTGCGCACCGCGTGCGCCGGTGCAGTCGATGCTGGCCGCATCGCAGAGCGCCACCGCCGTGAGTAACAAGACACACGCCGCGCGGGCCCCGCGCTTCACACCCGCGGCGGCGTCGTCGAGAAGGCCCGCAGGAGCGAGGGCACGACAAGGTCGACCTGGATCGCCTCGATCCGCCCGCGGTGGTCGCGAAACAGGCAGCGCCCGGCATCGAACTCGAGCAGGGTGCGGCGCAGGACGATGTCATCGGGGTCGAGACCGAGCAGTGTGAGCGCGCGAGCCGCTTCCGCCTCGGAGCGCATCCCGAACACGAAGGTCGCCCCGAACAGGTTCTCGAGCGAGCGGCGCTCACCGATGAGTGCGTCGGTGAGGAGCTGTGTGCTGATGAGCGGCACCGCGAGCTCCGAGCGCCCCATCCGTTGCAGCGACGCGAGCAGCGTCCGTCCCACGGGGTCTCCCAGCAGCCGCCACCCCTCGTCAAAGGAAAACAGCTTCAGGCGCGAACGCTCGCTGCCCATCAGGTGCATCGCGAACATCGCCATCAGTCGCACGATCTGCTCGCCCACCCGTTCGGTCTGCGAGTGCTCCGAGCGCCGCAGTCCCGGGTCGGGCGCTGGCAGATCGCGAATCGGCAGATACGTCACCTGACGGGCACCGACCGCCGGCAGACGGACGTTCCGGTCTGCGAAGCCAAGCTGTGTCAGGCCCGTGCGCGCGTATACCTCGAGGGTCTCCCCCACCCGTGCCTGTGTGGTATCGCCGTCCTTGAGGGCTCGCACTACATCCAGGCAGGTCGCTTCGCGCCCCCCCGAGAGCACGCGGTCGACGGCGGCTACCACAGCCGTCTCCCAGGCCGCCTCGGCCCGGCCCGGAAGCAGGTCACGCAGGAACGAGACCGCAGCGTCCTGTCGCAGGTGCGCCGGCGCCACGCGCAGGGGATCGAGCACGCCGCGCAACGCTGGGTCGGGCTGCAATGTCACACACTCGACGTGCGGCGCCACCTCCTCGAGCAGGTGAAAACGGTGATCGCCCTTGGGGTCGCAATCGATCACGCGTGCTCCCTGTAAGAACGCCTCGTACTTGAGCTTCTGCGCCAGCGTGGTCTTGCCGGATCCGAGCGCGCCGACGCTCAGGATCGTGGTGTTGCGATCGCTGTCCGAGCCCTCCCTCAGTGAGAGCCGCACCGGCTGCCTGGATCCCGATAGCGTGTACCCGAGGTAGAAGCCGCGCCGCGAGCCGGCTGCGTGAGTGGCCGTGGGCATCATCGCCGCGACCTGCTCGGTCGTGAGCATGTCGTCGTAGCCCTCCACCCGCGTGCGCTGCCCTGGGAGATGCTGCACGAACAGCTGCAACTGGTCTCCCACGGGTCGGTGCAGCTGGATGTCGCCGTAGGCGCGGCGGCACAGCTCGACCCGCTCCTCGAGCTGTTCAGGGTCCTCCGCACCGACCGCCACCGTGAGCGTCGCGCGCAGTAGCGGCGGGCGGCTCGCGGACTGCAGGTAGGCGAGCAGGTCGCGGGCCTCTTGTGTGCGCTCATATCCGAGGTCGGATACACCCTGGTCGCCGTCCGACTCGGCCCGCACTATCTGATCGGCGTCCTGGATCCTTCGTCGCGCGATCCTGACCGCCAGCTCGTTGGGTAGGAAGCGCGCATTCAGCGACAGGTCGAGCGGGAACGACAGACGCTCGGGCGGCGCGAACATGAGCGCAGCGCGATCCCCGGGAAACGGCAGACGCTCTGGCAGCGCGCCCACCACCAGCAGCGCTTGCCAGCTGGTGCCGGTCTCCGACTCAACTCTGAGGGCTCGCGCGTGGTGCTCCACGCACCCATCCGCCCATCGCATGACATCCCCCTCCAGGGGCGCCAGCACCGCCTCGCCATTTCGCTCGAAAACGAGTGCGCTTGGCTCGTGGAGCCCCTCGACCACGGGCTCACCCACCCCGCGGCAGAACCCTCTGCGGATGAGCCATTGAAGCTCCACGCCCCTCGCGGCGCGCACCGGCAGGAAGTCCTCGAGCCGCGCGTGTGCTTGGTCGGCGCGGACACGTGCGCTCTCGAGGTCCCTTACACGCAACAGTCGCCTGTCGCGCAACGACAGTGCGCGCGTAAGCCACTCGCGCCAGTGCCGCGGATGGTGCACCGCAGCGCGCGAGAGGAACGAGGCGACGTCGCGCTCGGGCTCGCCTAGGCGCACGATCAGGAAGACGTGAGGCTGTACGCGCCCGACTTCTCTCAGGCGACGCCGATGCTCCTCAACGTAGCGGGCGGCTGCGTGGGGGTGGACTTGCCTGCCCGCACCCTGGAGTTCGAGCCCGAGCTCGCGAGCGTAGCGGTCGGGGTTCCAAGATCCGCTCACGCGGAGGATCTGGATATCCGCCTCGAGTGCCTCGAGCGCACCGAGCAACGCCACGAAGCGGGCGCGTTTTTCGTCCTCGGGTAACCACGCGTAGTTGGAGGTCTCGAGCGCGAAAGCCGCCCACACGTCGTCGAGAGCGTTCGCAAAGACGCAATTGCCGTAGATGAATGCAATCGGCGTCGGCAAGGGACTCAGGTCACCCAGGCGGCCTCAACCGCACCGCCATGCGAGCGCCAAGCCCGAGTGAGACGACCGCACCCCGGTCGAGCGCCGTCGCCTCCTGTGCTTCTTCGACGATCACGCTCGGCTTGCTGGCCGGCCAACGCTGCCGTGACGCCCATCGTGCGGTCCCTGCGCGACGCACGTGCTCGCGCCGGATGAGCACCGCCCCGGGGCCCCTGTAGTGCAGCCGACGCATGCGAGCGTCCGAGCCGTCCGGCAGCAGCACGATGTCCTCCGGACACCATCGCGCAGGGCTCACCGGGAGGCGGCCGATGCCCGCGGGCATCGATCGAGAGACCCCCCACCGCGCAAGTGCGAGCGCGGCGAGGTGGAACGGCCGGCCCTCGATACGGACGCTGCTCAACAGTGCGGCCACGGCCGCGGGCAGCGCCGCATCGCACAGATACCACGGGAGCCTCGACCAGAGCACCTGAACGAGGGGCAGGCGCCCGAGCCCGAGGGCGAGGGCGAGCGCAACCAGGAAGTACACGATTCCCCGTACCGGCACGCCGCCGGGGTTGAGGCGAAGCCGATCGACCTTGTAGATGCGCCGTTCGAGGTCGAACACGCGGCGGTAAGAGCGGATCTCCATCACTGCCCCCCGAACAGCGAGGCAACGGTGTCGCGCAGCAGCGTCACGCCGGTGGGGGTGGCGAGCAGTACCGAGACGATGCCAACTGCGAACACGCCCGCCGCCTCCTTGAAGTCACGCCGAAACGCGAGCACGGTCGCGGCCACTGCGAACGCGAGCCCGATCAGGCTCATCGCCACCGCGCGGCCGGTGTTGCCTGCCTTGGCAGCCGCCGATTCCAGAGAGCTGGCGCCGTGTTCTGGAGGCCCGGTACGTACCGGGCCCGCGGGTGTAGCTGTCACCACCGCGCCCTGGGCGGGCGGTGCCGCGGCCACCATCAGCCCCACCGCCAGCACGACCGTGCTCAGCGCTCGCGCACCATGCTTCTTCATCGCCCATCCTCCTCGTCGGATCTCTATGCGTATGGGTCCATCTGCACTGCTGAGATCTCCCACCGCCCCTGGGCCCGCTCCACGTCGATTTCGTACTCGAGCGTGTACTGCGTCCCGCGAGCGTCCTGCGCCTGCACGACTGCGAGCACCGCGCGCCCGTCCGGCGCCCAGTCGAGACGTTGGAGCGACTCGAGCGTGAGCCCTAACCCCGGGAGCGACACGCGCGCACCATTGCCCAGGTCCGACGCGAGCTCGCCGCCGGCCCCCGCCAGGTAGTTGCGCAACGCGCGTGTCACCACGGTCGCGAGCTGGGCGTCCCCCACTTCGTGCAGACCGCCCGTGGGTTGCGCCGAGACGCTCGCGGGCGGACCGACGAACGCTGGATAGCCGGTCAGGGCGAGCGCCCCTTCGCGTGTACGCGCGACGGGAACCGCCAGATACAGCAGCCCGGCCGTGTCGGTCTGCGCCGCGACGGTGTACACGTGCAAGCCCGCTGCCAACTGCCGTGCCTGAACGACTTCCGCCGATTCCACGCGCTGCTCCCCGGTCGGTGCGATTGCGAGGGCCGCGGCCGCGTCCAAGCGCTGCCCGAGGAACGTCGCCAGGGAACGGGCGCTCGCCTGCGGGTCCGACGCACTCCAGGTCAGGTAGCGACGCGCGAACAGCACGGCGTATCCTTCAGCCGCACGGTCGGATGCGACCACTGCCGGAGCGGGCTGCGAGGTCACTGGCCGAGGCGGTGCGATCGCGAACCTTGCGCTCGCCGCGAGGCCGGTGAGCGCAAGCGCCCAGAACAGGTAGCGACCGGCTTCGCGCGCCAGCCGTATCCGCCACAGGGGTCGCGTCGTCAGCTGCACGATCGAACCGCGCGTAGCCGAGGCCGGCTCGATGGTCACTGCTCGAAGCCGAACTCGAGCGCACCCGCTCCCGCTCGTCCCGGGGCACCGGCCGGGGAAGCGGCGGGAGCCGCCCTCGGCGCCTCCTGCACCCCCGCAATGGCGGCAAATGCACGCGCAACCGGCCGGCGCCTCGACGAGCGCGATCCCGACCCACGTGCGCCTGAGCTGTGCAACACCGCCGGCCGCGTGACGGACGCGCGCTCCGGTGAGACCGCGCCCGCCGCCGGTGGTGAACGAACGGCCTGGCCACCGTTCACGAGGCCGCCGGAGCGCGCGGGGACTCCCACCAGCGATCCCACCACGGCCACCGCTACGAGTCCTGCGAGCCCGCCCGCGATCGCGGCACCGAGAGCGCGGCGCGGGCTCCGGCGTGCCGGGTTCGCGAGCGCCGGAGACGGGTCGTCGTGCGGGGCCCCTCCGGCAAGGAAAGCCTCCTCGTCGTAGATCTCGTACACCTGGCGCGGCTCGCGGTGCAGAAGGGTCATCGGGGTGCACCGAACCCCACGCACGCGACCGAGACGCGGAGCGGGGAGCACTCCACATCCCGGCCGCCTGCGCGCCGACGGGCATCCCCACGCGCTCGTCCGTGCGGCTGAGCGTCGGGGGCCCGGGGGACGCGCGTATGAGTGGGGGATGAGATCGTCATATGCGGGTCCCTGCGTCCTGCTCCGACGGACCCTCACGCGGCGGGACGGGCTCGTCCTCGAGAGCCATCAGCCGGCGCAGACGCGCACGGGCTCGCTGAGCCACCTTCCGATACTTCTCCGGGGACCACCCGTACCGGTCGCAGAACTCTGAGCGCGACATCTGCTGCCCCACCTGACAAGCCAGCACGAGCCGTTGGTCCGGTGAGAGCGAGCCCACGAGGCGGCCAATGCGGCGCAGGTCTTGGCGCAGCAGCACGAGCGCCTCGAGCTCCGCGCGGCGGTCCACCACCTCCACCTGCTCCTCGGCGAGACCACCCAGCGAGCTCGCGACCTCTAGTGCCGCCTGGATCGGGCTACGCCCCGCGAGCGCCCGTCGACGGTCCTGGATCCGCGACACGAACCGCTGCTCGAGCACGTTCTGCAGATGGGTGCGGCTCTTGAAGCCAACGCCCGCACGCGCCCGCACCATCAGCTCGAGCGTGGCCTGGCTGTAGCAGTCCTCGAGATCCTCCCGGCGCAGGCGGAAGCGGTGGACGTGCAGCAGCAGCTCGCGCCTGGCGCTCGCCACGATCGCCACCTCCTGCAACGGATCTGGAGACGGACCGGCTCCCCTCGGCGGGAGCCAGAGTCCGCCCACGATTCGTTTTCCCTGTCGATTTGGGGTAGACACACAGGGATGTCGCGCCACGCCCCACCCGCACCCCCCTCCCGATTTCGGGCCGTGCGCCCGAGTGGCACTGCGCGCTTTCGGCACGTGCAACTCGAGGTGCGGCGATGAGCATCGCCGACGTGCTCCACGAGGTCGACCGCCATCAGCAACGCACGCGCGGGGTGAACTTCATTGCCGCGGTGATCAAGAAGTTCAGCGACGACCAGGCGGGGCAGCTCGCAGCCCTGATCGCCTACTACGGGTTCTTCTCGCTGTTCCCGCTGCTGCTGGTGTTCGTGACCGTCCTCGGCTTCGTGCTGCAGGGCAACCCGAGCGCACAAAACAGCGTGCTGCACTCGGCGCTCAGCCAGTTCCCGATCATCGGCGACCAGCTGCAGAAAAACGTCGGCTCGATCAAAGGCAGCGGCCTCTCGCTCGCGATCGGACTATTCGGCTCGTTGTTCGCCGGGCTCGGGATCACGGGCGCCGCGCAGAACGCCTTCAACCAGGTGTGGTACGTGGCCCACAAGGATCGGCCCAACTTCCTCAGCTCCCGCCTGCGCGGCCTCGCCCTGCTCGTCGTGCTCGGCGTGCTCACGATCCTCTCCACGGTCGCCGCCGGGTTCGTCACTGCCAGCGGCGCGGGCGTGCTCGCGACGATCGGCGGGGTGCTGGTTGCGCTCGTCGTCAACCTGCTGCTTTTCTTCACCGCCTTCCGCTTCCTGACGGCCTCGGAGGTGCACACGCGCGAACTGCTCCCCGGCGTGGTCGTCGCGGCCGTGTTGTGGCAGATCCTCCAGCACGTGGGCAGCTACTACGTCGATCATGTCGTGCGCCACGCGAAAGAGACCTCCGGTCTGTTCGCGTTCGTGCTCGGGCTGCTCGCGTGGCTCTATTTGGGCGCCCAGGTGACGCTCCTGGCCGCCGAGGTCAACGTCGTGCGCGCGCGCAGGCTGTGGCCGCGGAGCTTCCTCTCCGACCCGCTACTCGAGGCCGACAAGCGGGCGCTCACCTCCTCCGCCGAGGTCCAGGAGCGCGTGCACGAGCAGAACGTCGAGGTCGACTTCGACGGACCGCCGACGAGTGACGACCCGGGGTCTCAGCCGGCTCACCGGGAGGGCATCTGACGGCCTCTCGAGTCGCGCGCTGAGCCGCGCTCGGCTACGCCGGCTCAAGCCAGTTGCCTCCCATATTCGGGTCTGGAATGCCGCTTTACGAGGTCGCCCAAAGATGCTTGCGTCCGCAACCATCGCGCGCTATACTAACTAAACTTTCGTAAGCACATATGGAGTGGTCACCTTATGCCTTCTTCCGCACCCCCCACCGCATTCAACCCGTCAGACCCCAAGCCCCGTCTACGCCTGATCCCGCTCGATGACACGGTCGTGTTTCCGAACATGGGGATCACGCTCACGATCGACGTGGGCGACGACGAGCGCGTTGTGCTCGTCCCACGCCACGACAACGAGTTCCTCGAGGTCGGCACGATCGCCGAGGTCTCCGAGCAGATCCGCCTCCCCGGCGGCGGCCGTGCCGTGTCCCTCTCGGGCGAGCACCGCGCGCTGATCGGCGCTGCCCAGACTGGCCCCCAGGGCGAGCTGCGCGTCGAGGTCGACGAGCGGCCAGACGGGGTCCCCGTCGACGGACGCACGCGCGAGCTCGAGCGCGAGTACCGCGCAACCGTCGAGGAGATCCTCGAGCTGCGCGGCGACGACGGCCGCATAGCGGCGTTCCTGCGCGCGATCGCCGAGCCCGGCGCGCTCGCCGACTCCGCGGGCTACTCCCCCACGATCTCCTACGACCAGAAGGTCGAGCTGCTGCGCACGGTCGACGTGACCGAGCGCCTCGAGCTGGCCGTTCGGCTGCAGCGCGAGAGCCTCGCAGAGTTGCAGGTCCGCAAGCGCATCCGCGAGGACGTCCAGGAGGGCGCCGAGAAGCAGCAGCGCGAGTACTTCCTGCGCAAGCAGATGGACTCGATCCGCAAGGAGCTGGGCGAGGACGACGCCTCGGTGGCGGACGAGTACCGCACGAAGATCGAGGACGCCGGCATGCCCGAGCCCGTCAAGGAGCAGGCTCTCAAGGAGCTCGCGCGCCTGGAGCGGATGGGCGAGCAGACCGGCGAGTCTTCGATGATCCGCACCTACCTCGACTGGCTGACGGCCGTGCCATGGGGCAAGCGCTCTGAGGAGCACCTCGACCCGGTGGCAGCGCGCGCGGTGCTCGACGCCGACCACGCCGGCCTCGAGGACGTCAAGGACCGTGTCACCGAGTACCTCGCCGTGCGCAAGCTGCGCCAGGACCGTGACATCGAGGCCGACCCCAAGTCGGGCGCGATCCTCACCCTGATCGGCCCCCCGGGCACCGGCAAGACCTCAATCGGCGAGTCGATCGCCCGCGCCACCGGCCGTGAGTTCGTACGCATGTCGCTCGGCGGCGTCCGCGACGAGGCTGAGATCCGCGGCCACCGCCGCACCTACATCGGCGCGATGCCGGGCCGGCTCGTCAGGGCCCTGCGCGACGCCAAGACGATGAACCCGGTG
>FSYY01000240.1_pt1 | contig 9578 bp, 12 predicted proteins | sample 1638681 | NCBI WGS metagenome assembly FSYY01 (sample SAMEA3914813, study PRJEB12502) | metagenome | biome: forest; material: soil | place: Canada | collected 2011-07-07 | depth 0.3 m | reverse complement strand
CCCCGCCTCCTGCAGGTGGTAGGAGCAGATGTTGATCGGGTTCCACTTCGGCACGTGCTCGACCGTGTAGGCGATCATGTCCGCGATCAGTCGCATCGACGGCGCGGGGGGGAAGGCGTAGGTGCCGCGTGCGAGGAACTCCTTGATGATGTCGTTCTGGGTGGTCCCCTGCAGCTGCTCCTGGCCCACGCCCTGCTCCTCGGCGGCGACGATGTACAGCGCCAGCAGCCACGCGGCGGTGGCATTGATCGTCATCGAGGTGTTCATCTCCCCGAGCGGGATGCCGTCCATCAGGGCGGCCATGTCGCCGCGGTGCGAGATCGGCACCCCGACCTTGCCCACCTCGCCGCGGGCCAGCTCGTCGTCGGGGTCATAGCCGGTCTGGGTGGGCAGGTCGAAGGCCACCGAGAGGCCGGTCTGGCCCTTCTCGAGGTTGCGGCGGTAGAGCTCGTTGGACGCCTTCGCGGTCGAGTGCCCGGCGTAGGTCCGCATCATCCACGGCCGGTCGCGCTCGGGCAGTCGCGGGTGGTGATCGCCGCTCATCACTCAATTGTACGGTCGCGCCACTCCCTTTATCCTGGCGGCCATGGGACAGACCGTCGAGATCCCGCGGACCGGCGGCCCGGGCACGGGGCTCGGTGGCTCGTGGAAGGTGATCGTGCGCAACGACGATCACAACACCTTCGACCATGTCGCGCGCACGCTCGCGCGGTTCATCCCGGGAATCAGCCTCGCCCGCGGGCACGAGATCGCCAACGTGATCCACAGCTCGGGCCGGGCGATCGTCTACAACGGCCACCGCGAGCCGGCCGAGCACTACTGGGAGCAGCTGAACGGGGCCGGCCTCACGATGGCGCCCCTCGAACAGGGCTGAAGGCCGCGGCGCGGACCCCGGTCGCGTGGCCTGGGCGTGCTCCCGCTAGACGCTCTCGCCGGTGGCGTGCACGCCGTTGCCGTGGCCGTTCGCCCGCAGCACGCGCTCGACGCTGCCGTGGGCGGTGAGGTCCCACCAGCCGTAGAGCACCGGCACCTGGTACCAGCTCGAGTGGGTCGCGCGGAAGTACACCATCTCGGGACCGTCCCAGTAGCGTTCCCACTCGAGGTGCTCGTCGAAGGCCGCGAGCTGCTGGAACTTGTAGCGGTCGTCGCGGGCGCGGTAGACGCCGTACGAGCTCGCTCCGTAGCGCAGGGCGACGGCGGCGATCTCGCCCAGGGCCGTCTCGAAGCCGTCGGCGCGGAAGCCGGTGGCATACCACGGGACGATCACCGTGCCTGCCATCAGGCGCCCACCTCCGCGTGAATCGCCCCAGGGCCATCGGCGGTCTTGCCCTGACCCTCGGAGTCGGCGCCCACGAGGATCGAGATCTTGCCCAGATGCTTGTTTTCGAGCATCAGCTGGTGCGCTTCGGCGACGCCCTCGAATCCGAGCGTACGCCACAGCACGGGCCGGATCTGGCCCGACTCGATCAGCTCGTTCGCCTTCGTGCACTCATACGCGTTGGCGAAGTGCGAGCCGAGGATCTCCTTCTGACGCATCCACAGGTACGCCACGTTGAAGTCGAGGTCGAGCCCGGTGGTGCCCGCGCAGATGACCACTTTCCCGAACGCCTTGACGGTGAACACCGAGGTCGGGAAGGTGGCTTTGCCGACGTGCTCGAACACGATGTCGGGCGCGTCGCCGAGGATCTCTTTCACGCGCTTGGCGAATTCCCGGCTCACCTTGAAGCGGGCGTTCTCCTCCTCCGCGCTCTCGCCTCCCTTGCGCATCATCCCGGCGAACTCGGCGCGATCGATGTAGTCGACCGCTCCGAGGCGCTTGACCAGCTCGCCCTTCTCCGCGGAGGAGACCACGCCGACGCAGTGCGCGCCCGCGGCGGCGCAGATCTGCGTGGCAAACACTCCGAGCCCTCCCGCGGCGCCCCAGATCAGGACCTTCTGGCCGGCCTGCAGCTTGCAGCGGGTGATCAGCATGCGGTAGGCGGTGAAGTAGACGAGGCCGTAGGAGGCCGCCTCCTCCCACGTGAGCGCCGCCGGCTTGGGCAGCAGCTGCTGGGCCTGCACCTTGGTGAACTGCGCGAAGGAGCCCCACGTCGTCTCATAGCCCCAGATCTTCTGCGACGGCGCGGCCATCGGGTCGAGGCCGTGCACCTCGGGATCCTCGTATGAGGCCTGGTTGCAGTGGACCACCACCTCGTCGCCGGGCTTCCAGCGGGTGACTCCCGCGCCCACCTTCCACACGACCCCCGACGCGTCCGAGCCGCCGATGTGGTGGCCGAACTCGGGGTGGTCGCCGTAGCGCATCACCGACACCGGCTTGCCGAGCGCTGCCCACACGTTGTTGTAGTTCACGCCGGCCGCCATCACGCGCACGATCACCTCGAACGCGCCCGGCTCGGGCACCTCGATCTCCTCGATCTGGAAGGCGTCCTTCGGTTCGCCGTAGCGCTCCTCGCGGATGACCCAGGCGGCCATCGTCTTGGGCAGCTCGCCCGGCTCTACGTCAACGGCGGAGACTTGCTGCAGGTCGATTGCCACGTGCGCTTTAACCTCGTCGGTCGGGGTCGGGGTCCCGGCAATCCTACCCCGGGGCAGCCGACGAGGCGTGGCGGCGCTCCTTGCGCCAGACGAGCTTCAGGCCCGACCAGTCCTCTCCCAGCGCGGCGACCTTCACGTCGACGAGGCCGAGGGGAAGCGCAGCCGTGCGGATGTCCGCCTCGCGAATGTCGCTCTCGTGCCCGGCCGCCCGCCGCGGCCACGCCACCCAGATCGTGCCCGCGGGAAAGATCCGGCGCGCGAGCGGCGGCAGCTGCTCGCGAAGCTCCCCGAGGCCCGAGAAGAACGCGACGATCAGCTCGGCGGGCGCGTCGCTCCGGCGACCGAGCGGCTCACGCGCGCTGCGCGCCCCCTCGGGCAGGTCGGCGACGCTCCAGCCGCGCGGGGCTCCGAGCAGCAGCAAGCGCGAGCCGGGGCTCACCCCGAGCTTCTTCCACAGCGGCGTCCCGGAGTAGCCCGCCACGGCGCCGCGGCTCAGGCGTGGATCGTCTCGGGCAGCGGCTGGGCGTGCCCGTCGTAGTGCGGCGCGGGCCCCTGTGGGCGCAGCGGCGCCTGCGGCCCGTGCTCGTTCGCGCTGCGCGTGCGCCCCGCCACGAGCGTCCACGCCGCGAGCGCGCCCACGAACGCCACCGCCGAGCCGAGGCGAAGGCCGTTCTGGAGCGCGTACACGAACGCCTGTTGTCCGGCGTGCACCACGCGCACGGGCGCTCCGTGCAGGACTCCGCCAGAGCCGAGCGCGTCGGCCAGGCGAGCGCGGCCGCTCGCGGGCAGCGAGGGCAGCAGCTGGTCGATCTTCGAGCGCCCGAGCGTGGCCACCATCGCGCCGAGCACGGCCACACCGAAGGTTCCTCCGACCATCCGGTTCATCGAGAGGATCCCCGAGGCGACCCCCGCCTTGGTCGGCTCGACCGCGTTCATCGCGGCGGTGCTCATCGGCGACATCACGAACGCCATGCCGATGCCCATCAGCATGAACCCAGGCAACAACGTCCCGTAACCACTCGTGGCGGTGAGGTGCGACTGCCAGAACAGCGCGCCCGACACGCACAGCAGGCCGAAGGTCATCAGCGGCCGCGGGCCTACGCGGTCGGCCAGTCGCCCGGCTACCGGGGCGAGCGCGACGATCATCAGCGTCGAGGGCAGGAAGCGGATGCCGGCCTGCAACGGCGTGTAGTGGAGGATGTTCTGCATGTAGAGGGCCATGAAGAAGAACATCGCGAGCATCGCGAAGCTGACGATGAAGGCGACGATGTTGGCTCCGAGGAACGTGCGTGAGCGGAAGAAGCTGAAGTCCACCATCGGCACCCGGCGGCGGTTCTCCACGAGCGCGAAGCCCGTCAGCCCGATGACCGCGGTCACGTACAGCGCGACCTCGCGCAGCGAGCCCCAGTGCCAGGCGTTGCCCTCGACGAGCGCGAGCACGAGCGCGGCCAGGCCGAGGGTGAGCGTGATCACGCCCGGCACGTCCACGGTCCGCTCGACCGTCTCGTCGCGCGACTCGCGCACGGCGAACAGCGCGATCACAACGGCCCCTGCTGCGACCGGGACGTTGAGGAAGAAGATCGACTGCCAGCTCACGCTCTGCACGAGGAAGCCACCCACCACGGGGCCGATCGCGAGCGCCATCGCCGAGACGCCCGCCCACGTGCCGATCGCCTTGCCCCGCTCGGCCGCGGGGAACGCGTTGGTGATGATCGAGAGCGTCGCGGGCATCATCAGCGCGGCCCCGACCCCCTGCACCGCCCGCCAGCCCACGAGCCACGCGTCGTTGGGCGAGAAGCCGATCGCCGCGCTCGAGGCCGCGAAGATGACCACGCCGGCAAGGAACACGCGGCGTCGGCCGAACAGGTCGCCGAGGCGCCCGCCCGTGACGAGCAGCACCGCGAACGTGAGCGTGTAGGCGTTCACGGTCCACTCCAGCGAGGAGGTGGAGGCGTTCAGGCTGCGCTGGATCGAGGGCAGCGCGACGTTGACCACCGTGTTGTCGAGCATGATCATGAACAGGGCGAAGCACATCGCCCCGAGCGCCCACCAGCGACGGTTCTCCTCGTTCATCTGGAGCGCTCGGATTCGCTCGGTCATCGGCTCACCTGCTGCGCGGTGGGCCGGTGGGCGGCGATCTCGCCGCGCCGATCGAGGATCAGCGTGAGCGCGCGCCCGAGCGCGTCTGCCTCCTGCTCCTGCAGCGAGCCGATCAGCTCCTGCAGGGCGGACAGGCGCCCCTGGTTGAGCGCGAGCGGGACCTCGCGGCCGGCGTCGGTCAGCCCGACGCGCTTCATGCGCCGGTCGACCGGGTCCTCCTCGCGACGGACCAGCCCCCGCTCGAACAGGCCGTCAACCGCGCGGCTCATCGTCGGCAGCGAGACGCCGAGCGACTCCGCGATCGCCTTCAGCGAGCGGTCCTCTCCGTGGGCGTCGAGCGCGCACAGCGCCTTCAGCTGGGTCACCGACAGGTCGAGCTCGGCGATCGTCTCGAGCGTGCCCACGTTCGCGGTGCGCATCAGGTAGCTCGCGAGCGCGTAGAGGTCGCTCGCGAGCGCGTCGCGGTCTAGCGCGGGTAGGGCGGTTGCTTGCATACGCGCAACTATATCTGGTGCGCAATGTTTGCCTGTGTGTCATGCGTCACACTCCGCGTCATCGAGGGCCGTGCGAGCCTGGGCGGCCTCGCCCTCGCCCGCTCAGTCCCGCGCGAACGGCAGCTCGACCAGCTCGGCGCGCGCACCGTGCTCGCCCAGCTCCAGCGATGCCCCCGGCTCGGCCTCGCGGCGCACGAGCGCGAGCGCGATCGGGCCGAGCGTGGGGGAGACGGTGGTGCTGCCCAGCGCCCCAACCACGCGCTCGCCGAGGCGCAGCTGATCGCCCGCCGCGGCGGGCTCGCTCAGGCGCAGGCCGCGTAGGTGGCGGTTGGGCTTGCCGCGCCAGTGCAGGCGGGCGACCGTCTCCTGCCCGACGTAGCAGCCCTTGGTGAAGCTCACCGCGCGCTCGTTGAGTCCCGCCTCCTGGGGGATCACGGTGTCGTCGAGGTCGATCCCGTAGCGCGGGCGGCCGCGTTCGATTCGCAGGCACTCGGCCGCCTGCTCGGAGACGGTCTCTGCGCCGCGCTCGCGCAGGTGTGCGCTCAGGCGCTTGGTGTCGGTGGCGTCGCACAGCAGGTCTGTTCCGAGGTCGGTGCGCACCGCGAGCGCGGCCACGCCCTCGATCTCGAGCGGCAGGCTCGCGTGCTCCTCGTGGGACAGCCGCTCGGTGCCCGCCACGCGATCGGCGGCCGGGCCGATCAGCGACAGCAGCCCGCGCTCGAGCGTTCGCTTGTGGAGCTCCACCTCGAAGCCCACCTTGAAGCGGCGGATCATGTCGAACAGCGCCTGCAGCGAGGCGCGCTCGGTGTCGAGCAGCAGTTCAGTGGGGGGCGCGTCGGGGTCACCGCCGAGGGCGAGGATGCGCAGGTCGCCGAGCATCTTGCCCTTGTGCGTGAGGAACGCCGCGTAGCAGCCCTCGCCCGGATGGAGCGTGGCGAGCTCGTTGCTCACCTGTCCGTTTAAGAACTCCACCGCCCCCGCGCCCGTGAGGGCCAGCTTGCCGCGCTCGGAGCGGTCGAGCAGGCCGCAGCGCTCGTGCAGCACGAGGTGCTCGGCGGTGAGAGCGCTGTCTGCGTGTACGATCGCCATCAGTTCGAGAATAGCCGCGCTAGGCTTCTCAGCAATGGGCCTCGCCGACACGTTCGAGGGGATCGTCGGAGAGCTCCCCGATGACTGGACCGACCTCGAGCTCGACATGCGGATCGCCGACGAGTCGCGCTACGTGGAAGCGTCGCTGTACCTCGCCATGTGCAACGCGCGTCCGTACTCCCACCACGACTGGCACTGGCGCCTGCTCGTGGCTCACCGCTTCGGGCACGCCGCCGCGGCGCCCACCGTGCGCGGCGCGCTGAAGCTGCTCGACGAAGCGGGCATCGTGGGTGAGCTGCTGGTGCGCGAGACGCGCAGCGGGCGCGCGGAGGTCGTGCAGATGTGGGGTCGGCCCGAGTCCGCCCGCGAGGAGTTCCGCCGCCTGCGGGCTCTGTAGCGATGGCACGCGTGCTCGCGCTCGTGCCGGACCTGCTGTTCGGCTCACGCGTGCTCAGCGCGCTCGGCGCCGCTGGGCACGAGACCGAGCTGCTCGCCGACGAGGCGCGGCTGCGCGAGCGCCTGCGAGAGCGCGGTGAGGCCTCCGCGCAGGTGCTGGTCGTCGACCTGACCGGCGCCGCGCTCGACGGCGCCGCGCTCGTGCGCTCGCTGCTGGACGGGGGTGAGCTCTCGGGCGTGCGCACGCTCGGCTTCTACTCGCACGTGGACGCGCCCACCCGCGAGCGTGCCGAGCGCGCGGGCTTCGACCTCGTGGTGCCGCGCTCGCGGATGGCTCGCGAGGGCGCCGAGCTCGTCGCGCGACTCGTGGCCCCGCCGGTCTCGGCGCCCGACTGAGCAGCTACCGGGGCGGCGGCCCGCAGCCGGCCGGTGGCTCAGCTGGCGCTCGCCGCGTGCTGCTGCACACGCCGGCGCAGGGGATGCTCGGGCGTGGCGCCCGGTCCGGGGAGCGCGCGCACCTCGCGCACCGACAGGCGCGCCCCGCAGGTGCCGCAGAGGCGGTGCGCGTCCACGGCGCCGCCGCAGCCGCGGTGCTCGAGCTGGACCGGGGGGCCGGCGGGGGTGGCAGCGTAGCGGTCTCCCCATTGCATCAGCGAGACGAGCGTGGGCCACAGGTCGAGGCCCTTCTCGGTGAGGCGGTACTCGTGGCGCGTGGGGCGCTCCTGATAGGGGCGGCGCTCGAGCACGCCCAGCTCGCTCAGCCGGGTGAGGCGGGTCTGCAGGATGTTGCGCGCGATCCCCAGATCGGCCTGGATGTCGTCGAAGCGCCGCACGCCGAGCAGCACCTCGCGCACGATCAGCAGCGACCAGCGCTCGCCCACCACCTCGAGCGCGCCCGCGATGCTGCACACCTGGTCCGAGTAGTCGTTCCTCAGCATCCACACCAGCATAACCGATTGGGTTGCATCATGCAACTCTCTATGTTAGGCTCGGTTTCATGATGCAACGTAAATGGCGGGTATCGCTGATCGTGTGCGTTGGTGTGTTCATGGCGAGCCTCGATCTGTTCATCGTGAACATCGCCTTCCCGGCGATCGGCCGCCACTTCGGCGGCGCCTCGCTCGGCTCGCTGTCGTGGATCCTGAGCGGTTACGCGATCGTGTTCGCCACGCTGCTGGTGCCCGCGGGGCGCTGGGCCGACGCGTTCGGGCGCAAGCGCGCCTTCCTGCTCGGCCTGGGCCTGTTCGTGCTCTCGAGCGCCGCGTGTGCGCTCGCGCCGTCGGTGGTGGTGCTCGTGCTCGCGCGGCTGCTGCAGGCGGCGGGCGGGGCCCTGATGGTGCCCACCTCGCTCGGGCTGATGCTCCCCGAGTTCGAGGCCGACCGGCGCCACGCGGCGATCGGCCTGTGGGCCGCAACCGGCGGCATCGCCGCGGCCGCCGGGCCACCGCTCGGAGGACTGCTCGTGCAGGCCGACTGGCGCTGGGTGTTCCTCGTGAACGTGCCCGTGGGGCTGATCGGACTGGTGGCCGGAACACGCACGCTCGCCGAGCGCCGCGAGCCCGAGCCCGCTCGGCCGGACGTGGTGGGCGCGCTCGCGCTGATGGTGGCCGTGGGGGCGCTCGTGGGGGCGATCGTGAAGGGTCAGGAATGGGGTTGGGGCTCGCCCGCGATCCTCGCGATGCTCGTGCTCTCGCTCGCGCTCGTGCCGGCCCTGTGGTGGCGCTCCACGCACCATCTCTCGCCGATCCTCGAGCCCGCGATGCTCGGCGTGCGCAGCTTCCGCCTCGCGGTGGGCGCCTCGGTGCTGTTCTTCGCGGGCTTTGGCGCGATGCTGCTGACGGGGGTGCTGTTCCTCACCAACGTGTGGCACGAGAGCGCCCTCACGGCCGGGCTGATGCTGTTCCCGGGGCCGGCGATGGCGGCGCTGTTCAGCGTTCCCTCGGCGCGGCTGGGCGCGCGCTTCGGCTTCCGCCTGCCGGGTGTGACGGGCGCGCTGCTGTTCGCGGCCGGATCGGTGTGGTACATCAGCCGCACGGGCAATCATCCCGCCTACGCCTCGGATTTCCTGCCCGGGATGGCGGTCGGCGGCGCCGGGGTGGGGCTCGTGATCCCCACGCTCACCGGCGCTGGCGCGTCCTCGCTTGCGCCCGAGCGGTTCGCCACGGGCGCGGCGGTGCTCACTATGGGCCGCCAGATCGGGGCGGCGCTCGGGATCGCGATCCTCGTGGCGGTGCTCGGCGGGACGGCGCGCAGCGCGGGCGACTTCCACACCGCGTGGCTGATCACCGTGGTGGGCGCGCTCGCGGCCGGGCTCACCCTCGCGGCGCTCGGGCCGCCGGTCCGCGCGGGCGCGCCCTCCCGGGCGCTGGCCGAGGGCGCGGCGTGAGCGTCACCGAGCAGCTGCGCGTGCGCAGCTTCAGCTGGCAGGACCCCGCCGCGGGCGCGGCCGCCGCCCGCGGGCGCTCGGGCCTGGAGCTGATGCTCGGGATCCGCGCGGGCGAGCTGCCGCCGCCGCCGATCGCGGAGCTGTTCGGCTTTGAGATCGTCGAGGCCGAGCGCGGCAGGGCGGTGTTTGCGCTCGAGCCCGCCGAGTGGATGTACAACCCGATCGGCACCGTTCACGGCGGCGTGGCGGCCACGCTGCTCGACTCGTGCATGGGCTGCGCGGTGCACACCACGTTGGAGGCCGGAGTTGGCTATGCCACGAGCGACCTGCAGGTCCGCTACATCCGCTCGATGAGCGCCGACACAGGCCGCGTGCTCGCCGAGGGCCGCGTGGTGCACGAGGGCCGGCGCATGGCCACCGCCGAAGGCCGGCTGCTGGTGGAGTTCAACGGCGCGCTCCTTGCCCACGCGACCACCGCCTGCCAGATCCTGCGCTAACTGGCGAGCGTCGCCTCGCCGCCGCCGAGCTCGGCGGTCTCGGCGGCGACCGGGTCGAGCGGCACGAGCGCTCCGTTGGGG
>FSYY01000082.1_pt1 | contig 9765 bp, 5 predicted proteins | sample 1638681 | NCBI WGS metagenome assembly FSYY01 (sample SAMEA3914813, study PRJEB12502) | metagenome | biome: forest; material: soil | place: Canada | collected 2011-07-07 | depth 0.3 m | reverse complement strand
GCCGCACACCGCCGGCAGCGACCCGACGCAGCTTCAGACAAGCGCAGTGAAGGACGGCGAGGAGTACGTCATCAAGGGCCGCAAGTGGTTCTCCTCAAACGGCTCGATCGCGGACTTCCTGATCGTGATGGCGGTCACCGACCCCGACGCGCGTCCGCACCAGCGGGCGAGCATGTTCATCGTCCCGACCGACACCCCGGGCGTGAACATCCTGCGCGACGTGCCCACGATGGAGCACCCGCAGGAGGAGTTCGGCAAGCTGGGTGGCCACGCCGAGATCGTCTACGAAGACGTCCGCATCCCGGTCGCCAACAGGCTCGGCGGCGAGGGCGAGGGGTTCCTGATCTCCCAGCAGCGCCTCTACCCGGGGAGGATCCACCACTGCATGCGCTGGCTCGGGGTGGCGGGTCGGGCATTCGACATGCTGTGCGAGCGCGCGACCTATCGCTTCTCGCACGGGCAGGTGCTCGGACGTCATCAATCGGTGCAGAACTGGATCGCCGACTCCGCGGCCGAGATGCAGGCGGCGCGCCTGATGACTCTGCACGCGGCCTGGGTGATGGACACCCAGGGCGTCGCGGCGGCGCGCGTGCCGATCTCGCTGATCAAGTTCTACGGGGCCGGCGTGCTGCACGACGTGATCGACCGCGCGGTCCAGGCCCACGGCGCGCTCGGCTACTCGACCGACCTACCGCTCGAGGCGATGTACCGCTTCTCACGCGCATGGCGCCTGTACGACGGGCCCGACGAGGTGCACCGCCAATCGGTCGCGCGCCAGATCCTGCACGGCTACGCGCCGCCCGCGGATGAGGTGCCGAGCGAGCACGTGCCCACCCGCAGGGCGGCTGCGCGCGAGAAGTTCGCCGAGCTGCTCGAGGTCGTCACCGCCAACGACTGACCGTCCGCCGCCGCCCAAGCGCCGCCGCCCGCGCGGCCGGCGCTGGGGGGACGGGCGGGCCCAGGTCCCGGGCCTTGCCTCCTCAGCGGGGCAACGTTTTTGTCAGTTCGACCACCTGCTGGAAGGTCGGGCGGTTCTGGAACGGGAACGGCGGCACCGATATCGCGCTCGCACCCACGAAGCGATTCATGTCGAAGCAGCTCGCCTGGGCGTCTTCGGCACACGCCCCGTGGCCGTAGATCTGCTGGGGCGTCTGGCTCAGCGCTTCGGCGAGAGAGCTCTGCAGCGCGTGCTGGCAGGCTTCGAGCGAGCCGCCGCCGCAGTAGATCTGGCTGTACGGCGCCTTCGGCGCCGGGCCGAGGCCGTGCGCGGCGAGCATGTCGCGCAGGTCCTTGCTCACGTAGCTGTACCAGCCGTCGTCGTAGTCGGGCGCCGCCGGCTGTGCCCCGGGGTAGGGCCCGCCGAAGGCGAGCAGCGACTGCACCGCCCCGAACGCTTCGCCGCCGATCGCCGGGCGGAACTCCGCTTCGAGCAGCTTCGGCCACCAGGCATCGAGGATCGTGACCGCTTCGTTGTGCTGGTAGGTCCCGGGGCTCGAGATGCTCGGGTTGGTCAGGTCGCGACGGTGCCCACCGTCGGCATACCAGCTGTCGAGCTTGGCGACCGCCTGCTGCAGCTGGGGATCGGAGGGCGTGCCGAGGGCCTGCTTGTTGTTCCACGACACGAGGTAGCTGGGGTCGATCGCGTTGGGGTGTGCTTCGAAGGGGAGCACTTCCATCGTGTGCAGTTTCGGTTCAAAGCCCTGCCAGTCGTAGGCGCCCGTGCCGAACACGGGGAAGTCTGGCGAGACCCTGGCGGCGCGCTGGGGATAGGCGCCCGAGAGGTAGTAGGCGATGTGGTTGGCATCCACGTAGGCCCAGTTGAACGCGAAGTCGATGTTCGAGGCCGCGTGCTGGAACTGCTGCGGGCTCGTGATGAAGCCGGGTTCGTTGAACTGGGAGAAGCCGACCGCCGAGTCCGCCTCGTGGAAGTAGGTGGTGCGCGCACTCGTGAATGCCACCTTCTGGCCGTTGACCGTCCCGTGTGCGTACACGATCCCGTGCACCGTGCGGTAGACAGTTAGCTTTTCCGAGCCCGGAGGCGTTTTGTCGGAGCCGTTCGGCGTCCACGCGTTCGTGCGTTCGAGCTTTTCCATCGGCAGGCACTGGCCCTTGTACAGGTAGTGCAGTTCGTCCTGGCAGAGGATCTCGGCGAACGTGTCGACGTTGTCCGAGGTGGCCGTCGTGGCGCTCCACGCGTAGTCGCGGCCATGACCGAGCTCGACGTAGAGGTTCACCCCCGGGAAGGCTGCTCCGCGCGCGTCGATGCCGGGTCCGTGCAGGTCCTCCTCCATCAGGATCTGGGGGTTGAAGTAGCCGACCTGGGGTCCCATCACCGCGATCGGGTGGCCGTTGGTCGAGTGCTTGGCGCTGATCAGCTCCCAGTTGGAGGCGTGCGGCGGACCCGACAGGGCCTGGTGCAGCAGCTGCGAGCCGAGCGAGCCGTCGCTCGGAATCTGCTGCGGCGCGGGCGTGGCGGTGACTTCACCGCTGCCCGAGCTCGCCGGCGAGCCCGCGCGGGCCGCTGCGGCGACCGGTTCGCCATCGCTCACGAAGCTCACCGACCCTGGGTCGGGCATCGCCAGGCCCGTCGCCGAGAACGGAGAGTTCGTCTCATACGGGAAGGCCTTCGATACCGTGGTCGGCGCTTCGCGGTCGTTGTGCTCGCGGAAGTCCCGCCACGCCGCCCTCCCGGCGCTCATGCCGTAGCGTTTTTCGAAGGACTCCAGGGCGAGCGCCGAACGGACCTCGGCGCCGCCGCCCTTGCCGAAGATCCCGCCGATCAGCGACGCCTCGGCGATCACGTCCGTCGCTTTCCACAGCGTGGGCGATTTGCCGATCCCGGCGTACTCGGCCGGCATCTTCGTGGGGTCGAGCAACGCGGCGGTCACGTAGGCGTTGATGCCCGCGACGAATTCGTTGAGATCGCCCACGACCTTGGTGCCTTCGGCGCCATACAGTTTCGGCGCGTTTTCCAGTTGCGCCTGGAGGTCAGCTTCGGTGTAGGGCGCGATCAGCCACTGGGTTCGATCCATCGCCCGGTTGCCTTCGGCCCCGCCGATGAACGAGGACAGTTCTGCGCGGCCGGTATGGCGCAGCACGTCCATCAGGAACAGGCGGTCGGCCGCCGCCGCGTAGCCGGCCCCGAACATCACGCCCGCGCGGGTGCTGCCGTAGATGTGCGGGATCCCGAAGGCGCTGTCGCGCGCGATCGTCACGTCGCTGCGGGGGCTTTCGGTCGAGGCCACCCCGCCTTTGATGCCGAACGTGGCGTCCTTGAAGTAGCTCGGGATCTGTTCGAGGGTGAGCGTTGGCGAGGCGTGGAGCAGGCCCGCATACAGTGGCAGCTGATCTTTGAAGTGCGGCGGATAGGTTCCGTTCAGCTGGAATTCCGAGAGCTGCGCGGCGTTGTCGAGCCCGTTCTCTCCGGAGGGCAGCACGTTGCGAAAGCCCCCGGCGTCGTTGGTGCCGTAGGGAGCGATCGGCACTTCGGCGCGGGCTTCCCCGAGGGTCGCAGCGCCCAGCGTGAGCACCAGCACCAGCGCGATCAGCAGCGCTCGTACCCCCGTCGTTCCCGTTGCCCCCGCGCTGGCCGCTCCCATTCCTGCCACCCCCCGGCTCGCCTTGATCGAACAGCGACGCAGTACCCCCGGTTGACACGAGCTAAACGCAGTCTGCGTTTAGTGAACGGCGGAAGGGGTAACAACGCCCCTGACATTTTCACGGCAGAGGCACGCTGCCTGGACACGGGGGCTTTGAATGCGCACAGGGCTGGATCGGGTACTGATGGCGCGGCGGTCGGCGCGGGTTTGTGTGGCTGCAGTGCTGGTCGCGGCACTGGCCGCACTCGGCGGGGCGCCGGCGAGCGCGAAGGTTCTTCACGTCGGTACCTACAACGGCAACCGCGGTCACTACAAAAGCATCCAGGCGGCCGTGAACGCAGCCGAACCCGGCGACTGGGTGCTGATAGCCCCCGGCGACTACCACGAATCCGGCAACACGGTGCCCACCGGCGCGATGGGCGATGACCGCGCGGGCGCGTCCGTGCTCGTGACCAAGCCCGGCATCCACATCCGCGGCATGGACCGCAACGGCGTGATGATCGACGGCACCAAACCGGGCGCCCCCAAATGCAGCTCCAACGCGGCCGACCAGAGCCTTGGAACGCTCGACTCCGAAGGCAAGCCCAACGGCCGCAACGGCCTGATCGTGTTCAAGGCGAGCGGCACGAGCGTGGAGAACCTGAGCGCGTGCAACTTCCTCGCCGGCAGCCACGGTGGTGGGGACCAGCTGTGGTTCGACGGTGGCGCGAGCAGCGGCACGCAGCAGCTCGGGTCCTGGCGGGGCGCGTACCTGTCGGCGACCACGACCTACTACGGAGGCCCAGAAGCGCCGTTCGGCTCCTACGGGATCTACGCGTCCAACACGTTCGGCCAGGGGCTGTACACACAGGTGTATGCCAACAACCAGGCCGACTCGTCGTTCTACATCGGCGCGTGTCCGGACTGCAACACGATCCTCGATCACGCCCACGCCCAGAACAGCGACCTCGGCTACTCGGGCACGAACTCCGGCGGCCATCTGATCGTCCAGAACTCGGAATTCGACAACAACCAGTCCGGCTTCGTGACCAACAGCCAGAACAACGACGACGCCCCCTCCCCGCAGGACGGCGCCTGTCCCAAAGGTGGAATTGGGCCGACGGGCACGCACTCGTGCTGGCTGTTCACCAAAAACTCGGTGCACGACAACAACAACCCCAACGTCCCCACCACCGGGGCCGCCGCGGCCGGGCCGGTGGGCAGCGGCGTCGTGATCGCGGGCGGGCGCAACGACACCGTGAGCGGCAACCACATCTACAACAACGGCTCGTGGGGCGTGCTGCTGGTGCCCTACCCGGACCCGGAGAAACCGCCCGCGGTGGCGCACTGCGAAGGCGGCGTGGGGACCACCATCGAAGGCAAAGCGGTGTGTTACTTCGACGACTTCGGGAACGAAATCACGGGCAACACGCTCACCAACAACGGCTTCTTCGGCAACCAGGCGAACGTCGATCTCGCCGAGATCTCCAACCTCAACAACCCCGGTAACTGCTGGCACGGCAACGTGAACACATCCGGGACCGTCACGAGCGAACCGAAAACGATCCAGAGCCCCCCGCACAGCGAATGCGGGATTCCCGACTCCGGCGAACCGCTCACGAGCCCGCTCGGCGCGCAGGTGGCGTGCAACACGGGGTTCTTCGCCGAATGCCCGAAATCGGTCGTTGCCAACTACCCGCGGCGGGAAAAAGTCGTGATGCAGCCGCTTCCCACCCAGGCGACGATGCCCGACCCGTGCGTTGGCGTGCCGCGCAACGGCTGGTGCCCAAAAAGCCCGCGCAACCCGGGCCCCTACCCGGTTCCGGGCAAACCGGCCGAATAAGCTCAGCCGGCCACGAGCGCTCGGCCGCGCTCAGCCATCCACGGGCCGCGCTCAGCCGTCTACGAGCAGCCCCTGCACGGGGCCGAGCAGCGCCATCGAGCGGCGCGAGACCCCAGGCAGCTCCTGTAGGCGGTGTGTGGCCGGCTCGTCGCGGCGACGTCGCGCGAGCTGCTCGGCGGCGATCGGGCGCCACAGCTGATCAACCACGTCCCCCGGGTCCCCGGAGACCTGCCCGGGCGAGTGCTCGAGATGCTCGGCCCACAGACGCAGGCGCGTCTCGCGCACGAGCTCGGGGGCGGTGCACACGAGGTTCATCTCGGTGTCGTTGAACAGCGAATGCTCGTTGAGGTTGGCCGAGCCGATCGTCAGCCATGCGTCGTCGACGATGCCGATCTTCGCGTGGACGTAGAGCGGTGAGCGCAGTCCGCCGCTGCGCGAGGTGACCGTGGCCGCCAGGAAGCGACCGTGGCCGGCGTCCGCGTCAACCAGCACGCCCACCTGGCCGCGGCTCGTATCGGCTCCGTTGTTGGGCTTTGCGGGGAGCACCACGACGATGCGAAACCCCTCGTCGGGGGGGTGGCGGAGCTTCTCGGCGAGGATTTCCACGATCTGCGGAGCCCACAGGAACTGGCTCTCCAGGTACACGAAGCGGCGGGCCGAGCGCAGCGCGCGCGTGTACGCCTCGAGGATCCGGAAGTCCCCCTCGGGGAGGAAGTCGTACACCTTCTCCGGCACCGTGCGCACAACCTGCAGCTCCAGCTCGCCGGCCGGCGCGGGTGGAGGCGCCGCTGGGGGTTCGCTGCCGCCGCACGCCCGCCAGCGCGCGGCGAAGTGAGCAGCCACGTCGGCCACCGCCGGGCCCCGCACGCGCGAGGCCGCGTCGTGCCAGCCGAGGTGGGCGTGCGCCGGATGGGCGCTCGAGTCGAAGCGGTCTCCGCCGAGGGATGTGAGGTCGATCCCACCGACGAACGCCACTTCGCCGTCCACGATCACGAGCTTCTCGTGATGGCAGTGCATCGGGCGCTCGTGTGCGTCGAGCAGGCACTGCACCTTGGATCCGCGCACGAGCTCCTCGCGGACGCGCCGCACGGCTCCGCGCGCGGGCTTGAACAGCGGCAGTGGCGCCCCCGCCCACAGCAGCACGCGCACCTCGACGCGCTCGGCGAGCTCCGCGAGCAGGTCGCGCAGGCGCTCGGCCCCAGCGCCGCGGGTGAGGCCGAAGTCCGGGGTGATGTGCCAGCCGGCGATGTGCACGTAGGAGCGCGCACTCGCCAGCGCCTCAGCGATCGCCGGGAGCGCCTGCTCGCCGTCGATCAGCACCTCGAGCGCGCATCCCACCCGCGCTGGAGGGTCCCCAGTGCTCCAAAGCGCGCCGTCAGCGGGCGGGTCCAGCTGGGCCAGCTTCCCCACGCGTGCGAGGCGGCGGCGGTGGTGCTGTGAGTTGATCGCCTCGATACGCGCACCGGCCCAGCCATCGGCGCGCTCGATCAAGCGGGGCAGCATTCGGACGTCCTCCCGGTAGCGGTAGCGGTTGCCGTGCGGGGCGGAGCGTGGCAGAAAAGATGGCGGGAGCCTGCGATGCGCCAGGAGGATGAGTCAAGCGCACCGCAGACCCCAGCCGAGCCGCCCCGGACATTTCGCCGGCAGAGCCGGACGCGTCCGCGTAGAGGGGGTATTTGAGCGGCAGGCACAGGACTCGCTCGGCATCGCGGACCCTGCGAGCGCTACATACCCACGGGTGCGACTTTCAAACCTGAGCCCGTGAGCAACCGTTGGGCCGCCCGGCATCCCACTCCGGCACGGCTAGGCTGAGACGCATGTCCGATGTGGGGATCCACGCTCACACCCCCGATGTGCTCGTCCTCGGCGGCGGCGGCATCCTCGGCGAGGCATGGATGAGCGCCGTGCTCCTCGGCCTGGAACAGGGTCTCGATTTCGATGCGCGCGGCGCTCGCCACTACGTCGGGACCTCGGCCGGATCGATCGTCGCGGCGTCGCTGGTGGCCGGGATCGCGCCCGAGGCCCGCCTGGGTGGCGCCGCCGGAAGAGCGCCCGCGCCGGAGCTGCCGCACGACGCGGACGCGAGCGTGGTCGTCCAGACGCTCGGCGCCGCGCTCGAGCGGGGCGGCGCGGCCGTCGCTCCGCTCGCCGCGCTCGCGTTCGGCTCGACCGCTGCGGGAGGGGCGCTGTTGCGGCGCGCCGTCCTGCGCGGCGTGCGCCCCGGGCGGCGCTCGCTCGCGCAGCTCGGCCAGATGGTCGAGCGCAGCGGGGTGCGCTGGGACGGGCGCCTGCGCGTGGCTGCGGTCGAGCTCGAGAGCGGGCGGCGCGTGATGTTCGGAAGCGATCGCGCCCCGCAGCTGACGGTGGCGGCGGCGGTGTGTGCGTCCTGCGCGATCCCGGGTGTGTTCGAGCCGGTGCGCGCCGGCGGGCGCAGCTACGTGGACGGCGGCGTGTGGAGCCCAACCAACATGGACGCCGCCGAGGTGCAGCGTGGCGACCGTGTCCTGTGCCTGAACCCGACCGGCTCGCTGCGAGGCGCCGGTGGCGTGTTCGCGGGGACGATCGGACCGGTCTCCCGTGGCGTGAGCGCGGGCGAGGCGCTCGCGCTACGCCACCGCGGGGCGCTGGTGAGCACGGTGCACCCCGATCAGGCGAGCGCCGCGGCGATGGGCGTCAACCTGATGGACCCGCGCGGTCGTGGGGCGGTGATCGACGCAGGCCTTGCGCAGGGACGCCGGCTCGCCAGCGCCGCGCGCCGACGGGCCGCCTGATCGCGCAGATCCTGCCTCAACCGGCGCCGGCGCGCGCCTCGCGCACGATCCGGCGCATGCCGCGCAGCCAGCGCTCTGGGTCTGACCCCTTCAGCGCCAGGAAGCCCGCGACGTTCTCGTGCGGCAGGATCAGCAGCCGCTCGGCGCGGATCCCCTCGACGAGCGCGTCGGCGACGTCCTCCGGTTCGATCAGACCGCCTGCGGTCAGTGCCGCGGCTCCCGCGGGATCCTCCATTGCGAGGTCGAGCATCGGCGTGCGCACCCCCTGCGGGCAGATGCACGACACGCGCACCCCGGCGTCGCCGTACTCGATCGCGAGCCACTCGGCGAGCGAGACGGCCGCGTGCTTGGTGACGCTGTAGACGAGTGAGGAGACCTGCGTGAGCAGGCCGGCCGCCGAGGCGGTGTTGATCAGGTATCCATCGCCGCGGGCGACCATCTCCGGCAGCAGCGCGCGGGCGGCCCACACGTGCGCCATCACGTTCACCCGCCAGGCTTCCTCGAATGCCTCATCGGCCGCCTCCGGTCCCCCGATCGCGCCGGGAACACCGGCGTTCGAGATGAAGATGTCGATCGGGCCGTTGGCCGCGCTCGCCTCGGCGATCAGGGCGCGCACGCTGTCCTCCCGGCCGGCGTCGAGCTCGACCGCGAGCCCGCCCACCTCGTCGGCGATCGTGCGGGCGCCTTCGAGGTCACGATCGGCCGCCACAACTGCCCGCGCGCCCTCGGCATCGAGCCTTCGCACGAGCGCGCGCCCGATGCCGCCGGCCGCGCCGGTGATCACGACGTGCTGGTCTGCGAGCTCCATCCCGCGTACTCTATGTAAAGCATGTCCGCCGAGGCCATCGCTGGGGCGCCACCTGTGGCGCCCCTCTGGGGGGAGCTACGGTACAGCGCGGAATTGACGCGACTGTTGGCCGATCCTGTCCTGCGCCGTCCGCGGCGCCGCGAGGACGCGCCGCCGGCGCTGCTGATCCCGGGGTTCATGGCGGGCGACTCCTCGTTGCTGGTGATGAGGCAGTGGCTGCGCCGGCGCGGTCACCGCGTGACGATGAGCGGGATGCGCGCCAACGTCGACTGCGCAGAGCGGACCGTCACCCGCCTGCAGGCCCAGCTCGCCGCCCTCGCCGACCGCCACGGGCGCCCGGTCGTGCTGATCGGGCAGAGTCGCGGCGGCGCCCTCGCGCGCGCGCTCGCCGTGCGCGAGCCGGAGCGCGTCGCGGGCCTCGTGATGCTCGGCTCGCCGGTGTGCGACGCGCTCGCGGTGGCACCGCCCGTGCTGCGCACCGTCAGCTGGGTCGCCCGGCTTGGCGACCTGCGGGTGCCTGGGCTGTTCTCGACCAGCTGTCATGACGGCGACTGCTGCGCCAGCTTCCGCGAGCAGCTCCTGGCTCCGCTGGATCCCGCGATCGTCACCCTCGCGATCCATTCGCGCAGCGACGCGATCGTCGACTGGCGGGCGTGCCTTGACCCGCACGTCGAGCAGGTGGAGGTCGACTCGAGCCACTGTGGGATGTCGGTCAACCCGGACGTGTACCGCGTGCTCGACACGATGCTCGACACCGCCGGGGAG
>FSYY01000423.1_pt1 | contig 9819 bp, 9 predicted proteins | sample 1638681 | NCBI WGS metagenome assembly FSYY01 (sample SAMEA3914813, study PRJEB12502) | metagenome | biome: forest; material: soil | place: Canada | collected 2011-07-07 | depth 0.3 m | reverse complement strand
TTGTCGTCTCTCGCCCGTGATGCCGTCGCGATGATCGGCGCCGACGACGGTCGGCTGCGTCGATGCGACGCCGAGGATTGCCGCCTGGTGTTCCACGACGAGTCGCGCACCGGCTCGCGGCGCTGGTGCTCGATGGCGCGCTGCGGCAACCGGGCGAAGGTTCGAGCGTTCAGGGCACGCTCCGCCTAGAGGTCAGCTGACCTGGACTTCCTTCCAGAAGGCCACGTAGTTGCTGATGTCCTGGCCGACGCGCTCTTCGGCGGTCGGGTACGGGTGCGGGTAGCTCCAGGCGCGGTCCTGCAGCAGGTCGCCCGAGGCCGAGTCCTTCACCGAGAAATACTGGCACTCGCCCTTCCAGGGGCAGGTGTAGGGCGTGGCGCTCTCGACCAGGAACTCCTTGTTGACGCTCGCCGGCGGGAAGTAGACGTTGCCCTCGATGTGGAGCACCTCCGATTCGGGCGCATCCGCGAGAACGGTTCCATTGAGTACGGCCTGGGGCATGACATCCTCCTGAAGATCTGTCGTCGCAGGGGTGAACCTGCTTACGCTCCCGAGGATTCCCGCCGTTCCCGGGAACTCGCTGAGGCCGAGATCAGATGGCGGGTCGCGTTCTTGAGTCCGGAATACGCGGATGCCGCGGCCGCCGCCTCGGGTGACTGATGGTCGATGCCCACGGCGGCCAGCGCCTCGATGACGGCCCCCGCCGCGAGCAGATCCTCGACGGCGAAGCGCAGGCTTCCGTCTGCGCGCGGAGCGCCCGCGGCCACGACGGCGATCACGAAGCGCCCGCCCAACTCGGTCTGGCGCTGCAGGGCGGCGGCCGCGACATCCGCCGCCTCCTCCAGCGTGACCCGCATCAGGTCGATCGAGGAGGCCACCAGCGCGTCATCGCCACCGAGCTGGTCGACCCAGATCAGGACGTGCGCGCCGTCGCTGATCGTCTCGGCGCCGACCTGGCCCCAGTCGAATCTGACCTGGTACGCGCTTTGACCGTGCGGATTGCTCACCCGGACAGGCTAGGCGACGCAGCTCGGTGATCCGGAATCAAGCGAGCAACCCGACCGCGCCCATCTCGTGCGCGATGATCCGGAAGTCGTGCGCCGTGAGAGCCAAGTGCCCCTTCTGCAGCTGCAGCCCCCAGTTGCGGATGCCGCGGGTGAGTTCCAGCACATCGAGTAGCGGCGTGATCGGGGCGGACTTCGCCGATTCGTCCCAATCGACCTTGCGCCGCCAGGGCCGGAAGTCCCCCGCTGGGCCCATCGTGGGCGGCGCCTGCCACACCTCGCCCGGCGCGACGACGCCGATCGCGGTGAACTCGCGCAGCGAGTGGCCGTCGGGGTACACGTCTTTGGGTGAGTAGAAGACGAATCCGTCGCCCGGCTGCATCCGTGCGACGCCGAACTTCGCCCCGTGGTTGGTCTGCACGATCCCCTGCGACACCCCGCGCAGCGCATGGTTGCGGTGCACCACGCCCATCCAGTAGTTCGGTCCGCTCGTCTCAGCCACGTCGGGCAGCATGCCCCGCACGTCGGACACTGGCGACAGACACAGACGGCAGACACGGCCGGCAGACATACCCCGCTTCGCGGCAGACTTGACCGCATGACCCCGCTCGATGTGGCCGACTGGCGCCGGCGCGTGTTCGCCCTCTACGAGGAGGTGAGGGCGACTCCGGATGCCGCGGCCGCCCACGCCCGGTGGCGCGCCGGTCGCGACGAGCTGTTCGTGCACCACGCGGCATCCGCCCTGATGGAGGCCGACCGCCCCGGATTCACCGGGCTCCCGGTCGCCGACTACGACCCCGCCTGGCGATTCGACCTGACGATCGAGCCGACCGACCCCGGTCATTTCGACTTCGAGACCGGCACCGACGGGATCGTGCCCTTCGAGCGCATCGGCCTGGTGCGCATTCCCGAGGTGGGCTCGCTCGACGTCTGGCGGTTGACCACGTACGGCGGGGGCATCTTCGTGCCGGTGAAGGACGCCCTGAAGGGCAAGCGCGGCGGTACCTACGGCGGTGGCCGCTACCTGCTCGACACCATCAAGGGCGCAGACCTCGGCTCGGACCCGGCGACGAACACCCTGGTGATCGACTTCAACTTCGCCTACAACCCGAGTTGCGCGTACGACCCCGCCTGGGCCTGCCCGCTCGCCCCCGTGACCAACACGGTTTCGGTCGAGATCCCGGTGGGCGAACTGTATTTCGGCAACTATTAGGGCCATGGATGCCGCGGCTCCCGCCCCCGATCCCCTGGCCTCCGGTCTGACCCTGCGCCAGGCCGCGACGGCCTTGGCCGAGCGCGACCCGGTGATCGCGAAGCTGGTCGCTCTCGACGGGCTCCCCAAGATCGCGCCGTTCCGAGAGGGCCACTTCCCCGCCCTCATCCGATCGATCACCTACCAGCAGATCGCCGGCGCCGCGGCCCGCGCGATCCACGGCCGGCTGGTGGCCGCCGTCGATGGCGAGGTGACGCCCGAGCGGATCCTCGCGCTGTCCGACCAGCAGCTGCGCGCCGCGGGCCTCTCGGGCAACAAGGCCGCATCGGTGCGCGACCTGTCGGCCAAGGTTCTCGATGGCACCGTCATCCTGGAGCCGCGACGGCTCGCCCGGTTGAGCTCCGACGAGGTCACGGCACGGCTCAGCACGGTACGCGGCATCGGGCCGTGGTCGGCGCAGGTGTTCGAACTGTTCCAGCTGAAGCGGCCCGACATCTGGCTCACCGGCGACCTCGGCGTGCGCCAGGGCTACGGGTCGGCCTTCGGCATCCCGATGCCGACGCCGAAACAGCTCGAGCCCCTGGGCGACCCGTATCGGCCGTACCGCAGCGTGCTCACCTGGTACTGCTGGGTGGCGGCGCGGCACTACGGGGGGTCGACCGCCGCGGACGTCGCCGGCTGAGGTCTGCTAGCCTGGAACCACTCGCAAGGCGACGTGCCTCACAACACAGTGCCCTGCTTGCGTCGTAGAACGCTTCCCTCGCCGCTCTGGTTCTGATCTGTACTGATCCGACCGGGGGTCCGGTTGACATTCTTCTCCGGCGAACGGATGTGGCCATCGCCACCTTCGCCATGGATCCTCTGCTTTTTCGATGCCGCGCTGTGCGCCGGTGCTCGATCGCACAGGGTCAAGTACCCGAAAGACACACAGACACTCATGCCTGACATCACCTTCAGCACGCTCGGCGTGCCCTACCCGCTCGTCGAGGCCCTCGCCGCCGACGGCAAGACCGACGCCTTCCCGATCCAGGTCGACACCCTGCCCGACACGCTCGCCGGACGCGACGTGCTCGGCCGCGGCAAGACCGGCTCCGGCAAGACGCTGGCGTTCGCCATCCCGATGGTCGCCCGCCTCGGCACCCGTCTTGCCGGCGGAGGCCGCCGCCCCGGACGCCCGCTCGGCCTGGTGCTCGCCCCGACCCGCGAGCTCGCCACCCAGATCAACGCGGTGCTCGAGCCGCTGGCCAACGCCTACGGCCTGAAGACCACGACGATCTTCGGCGGCGTCTCTCAGAACCGCCAGGTCTCGGCCCTCAAGTCGGGCGTCGACATCGTCGTCGCCTGCCCCGGCCGCCTCGAAGACCTCATGCAGCAGCGCTTCGTGACCCTCGACGCCGTCGAGATCACGGTGCTCGACGAGGCCGACCACATGGCCGACCTCGGCTTCCTCCCCGGCGTCACCCGCATCATGAACGCGACGCCGAGCGAGGGCCAGCGCCTGCTGTTCAGCGCCACGCTCGACAACGGCGTGGACAAGCTGGTCACCAAGTTCCTGCACTCGCCGAAGCTGCACGAGGTCGACGAGGCCAACTCGCCGGTCGCGGCAATGACCCACCACGTCTTCGGCGCGGCCGATGCCGAGACGAAGAAGCAGCTCATCGAGGCGCTCGCCTCGGGGACCGGGCGCCGCATCCTCTTCATGCGCACCAAGCACCACGCCAAGAAGCTGGCGCTGCAGTTGACCGCGGCGGGCATCCCGGCCGTCGACCTGCACGGCAACCTCAGCCAGCCGCAGCGCGACCGCAACCTGGCCGCGTTCGGCGCCGGTGACGTGCGCGTGCTCGTCGCGACAGATGTCGCGGCCCGCGGAGTGCACGTCGATGACGTCGAGCTGGTCGTGCATGTCGACCCGCCGATGGAGCACAAGGCCTACCTGCACCGCAGCGGCCGCACGGCGCGCGCCGGATCCGAGGGCGACGTCGTCACGCTCGTGCTCCCGACTCAGGAGAAGGACCTCGCGCTGCTGATGCGCAAGGCCGGCATCCAGGCTCCGACGCAGCGCGTCACCCCGAACTCGGATGCCGTGGTCGCCCTGATCGGCGATCGCGCCGAGTACGTGAAGCCGGTGCCTCGCGCGGCGGCTCAGGCGCAAGGTGGGGGCGGTCGTTCTCAGGGCGCGAATGCTCAGCGCAAGCGCGCAGCACGCAGCGACGGCCAGGCCGGCGGCGCACAGCGTTCCGCGCAGCCGCGTGCCGACCGTTCGGGCCGCCCCGCCCGCTCGGGCTCTGGCCGCCCGGCCGGCGGCCGCTCGGGATCGGGCGCCACGGCATCCACCCGCGGCGGCTCGTCGTCGTACTACAGCACCTCGACGGGCGGCGGCGCCTCGCAGAGCAACCGCCCCGCTCCTACCGGCAACCCGCGCCGCGGCGGCCGTCGCGCGCAGGGCTGACACCCTTCCCCTCGATTCGTTCTGGTTGTCAAGGACTGTCCTTGACAACCAGAACGCGGGGATCAACTGTTGCTGAAGCCGCGGTCATCGGTGCTCCGACCACCGCGAGCTAGCCGAGCACTCCGACCGAGGCGAGCGCGGCGCGCAACAATGTGCCCCGGCCACCCTCCATCTCGGCATGGGTCGCCGGCGACGAGGCCTCGGCGGGGGTCATCCAGGTGAGCTCGAGGGCGTCCTGCCGCGGCTCGAGCGTGCCGGTCACCGGCACGACGTAGGCCAGCGACACAGCGTGCTGCCGCTCATCCAGGTAGGCGCTGAGGCCGGGGATCGGGAAGTACTCGGCCACTGAGAACGGCACGGGGCTCGGCGGCAGCTGCGGGAATGCGAGCGCGCCGAGATCCTTCTCCAGGTGGCGGAACAGCGCGTCGCGCAGTGTCTCGCCGAACATCACGCGACCGCTCACCAGGGTGCGGGTGATCTCGCCCTGCGCGTTGGCGCGCAGCAGCACGCCCACGCTGGTCACGACCCCCATGCCATCGACACGGACCGGCACCGCCTCGACGTAGAGGATCGGGATGCGGCGGCGGACGTCGGCCAGTTCGGCATCCGACAGCCAGGACGAGTTCGGGTCGGGGGTTCCCACGGAGCTCATGCTCCATTGTGGCCCAGCGGTCGCCGATCCCGGGGTCATACGGTTGACCCATGATCGCCGTCACCGTCACCACCCCCTCCGGTCCCGACTCGATCGAAGTGCTCGAGCTGCCCGATCCGGCGCCGGCCGCGGGCGAGGTGCTGGTCGCCACCGAGGCCGCCACGTTGAATCCCGCGGACGCCGGGGTGGTCAGCGGGGCGCTCACCCAACGCTTTCCCGCGGGCTCGCGCCCGCCGTACATCCCGGGCTGGGACCTCGCCGGCACCGTGACAGCGGTCGGCGAGGGCGTGGACTCCGCACTCATCGGACGGCAGGTGCTCGGCTACTCGCAGTGGTTCGCGGCCGCCCACGGCACCCAGGCCGGGCTGGTCGCGCTGCCGCTGGACCAGGTCGCCGCGGCATCCCGTGCGCTGCCCTCGCACGAGCTGACCACCTTCGGGTTGAACGGCCTCACGGCGATGCACCTCGTGCAGTCCGCGGACGACGCCGCCACGGTGCTCGTCACGGGCGCGGCCGGCGGGGTGGGCAAGCTCGCCGTCGAGCTGGCGCTGCACACCGGCAAGACGGTGATCGCGAGCGCCGCCGAGAAGGACCGCGACGAGCTGCTCTCCACCGGCGCGCTCTTCGTCGCCCGGGACGTTCCCGACCTCGGGGCGGCCGTGCGCGAGCTGGTTCCCGTCGGGGTGGATGCCGCGCTGAACGCGGTTCCGGGTGCGGCGATCGGGCTCGAGGCCGTGCGCGATGGCGGGCGTTACCGCTCAGTCAGCCTCATTCCGGAGTCCGAGCGCAACATCGACGTGGCCCGCGCCGGGGTGCACGTCGACGGCCCGGGCCTGGCCGAGATCGTCGCACTCGCCGAGAGCGCCGCGATCACGACCCTGGTGGCGCAGACCTTCCCGGTCACGCACGCCACTGAGGCGTACCGCGCGCTCGGTGAGGGCGCCGGGCGACGCGGCAAGCTCGTCCTGGTCTGGTAGCGGCCCGCCGGGAGCCGCCGGGTAGCGTTGACGCATGATCGACCCGTCCGCCGTCATCTGGAGCACACCGGTCGGCGAGCGCCCGGGCAAGCCGCTGCTGGTACTGCTGCACGGGCACGGCAGTCAGGAGGGCGACCTGTTCCAGCTCTCCCCCTACCTGCCGCTCGACCACGTGATCGCCTCGCCACGGGGGCCGATCCCCGCGGGCAACGGGTGGTCATGGTTCGACGTCGCCGCCCCCCGACCGGCGCCGCTGAACGAGAGCGCCGACGAGTTCGCCGAGTGGCTCGCGACCGTGCGAGGCGACGCCACCTCGGTGGCCGTGCTCGGTTTCTCGCAGGGCGGGGTGCTCGGGCTGCAGACGCTGCGGCGGCATCCGGAGTTGATCGACTCGATCGTGCTGCTCTCGGCCATCGCCGACGAGACGGTCGACCCCGGCGACCCGGAGCTCGAGGTGCTGCGCCCGCCGATGTTCTGGGGCCGCGGAACGGCGGATGAGGTGGTGCCGGCCGAGCAGGTGCTCGCGACCCGCGACTGGCTGGAGGAGCACAGCACGCTCACCGAACGCATCTACGAGGATGTCGGGCATTGGATCATCGACGCCGAACTCGGCGACGTGCACAGCTTTCTGCGCGCGCTGGAGCTATGAGCGAAGGCCATTTCTGGCCTTCGCCGCAGGGCCTCGGCCCGTGCCAGCGCCGAAGGCCGTCTCGGCCTTCGGTTTGTCGGCAATAGTCGGCGGTTGCGACGAAGATAGCCGGATGGAGCAGCCTCTCGACCGCTTCTCGCCGGCGACGCGCGAGTGGTTCTCGGGCGCGTTCCCGCAACCGACCCGGGCGCAGTCCGGGGCGTGGGACGCGATCAGTTCCGGTCGGCACGCGCTCGTCGTCGCCCCCACCGGCTCGGGCAAGACGCTGTCGGCCTTCCTCTGGTCGCTCGACCGGCTGGCCACCACCCCGCGCCCCGAGAACCCGAGGCACCGCACCCGCGTGCTCTACATCTCGCCGCTCAAGGCGCTCGGCGTCGACGTCGAGCGCAACCTGCGCTCCCCGCTGGTCGGGATCACGCAGACGGCGAAGCGGCTGGCCGCGTCCGGACAGTACAGCGATGTCCCGGTCATCACGGTGGGCGTCCGCTCCGGCGACACCACCTCTGCCGACCGGCGACTGCTGCTGCGCGAACCGCCGGACATTCTGATCACCACCCCGGAATCCCTCTTCCTCATGCTCACCAGCGCGGCCCGCGACACCCTGGCCGGGGTCGAGACGGTGATCATCGACGAGATCCATGCGGTCGCGGCGACCAAGCGCGGCGCGCATCTGGCGGTCTCGCTCGAGCGGCTCGACGAGCTGCTGCCGAACCCTGCCCAGCGCATCGGCCTGTCGGCAACCGTGCGACCGATGGAGGAGGTGGCGCGCTTCCTCGGCGGCCGCACCCCGGTGACGATCGTCGCCCCGCCGATCGAGAAGACCTTCGACCTGCGCGTCGTCGTGCCGGTCGAAGACATGACCGAGCTCGGGGCGCGCGCGACCAGCGAGACACTCGATGAGGACGAGGTCGCCCTGCAGAGCGCCGGCTCGATCTGGCCGCACGTGGACGCGGCGATCATGGAGGAGGTGCTGCGGCACCGCTCCACCATCGTGTTCGCGAACTCGCGGCGGCTGGCGGAGCGGCTCACCGCATCTCTCAACGAACTGTATGAGGAGCACCTGACCGGCCTGCCAGTCGTCGGTTTTCCGGCGCAGGCGGTGGGCGGATCGGGCATCACCCAGGCGGGCCAGCTCGCCACCGCGGTCTCCGATGCACCGCTGCTCGCGCGCGCACATCACGGCTCGGTGTCCAAGGAGCAGCGCGCGATCATCGAAGACGACCTCAAGTCGGGCCGCCTGCGCTGCGTCGTCGCGACCAGTTCGCTCGAGCTCGGCATCGACATGGGCGCGGTCGATCTGGTGATCCAGGTCGAGTCGCCGCCATCCGTCGCCAGCGGGCTGCAGCGGGTCGGCCGCGCCGGGCATCAGGTGGGCGAGATCTCCAAGGGCGTGCTGTTCCCGAAGCACCGCGCGGATCTGCTGCACACGACGGTGGCGAGCGAGCGGATGCGGACCGGGCTGATCGAGGCGCTGGCCGTCCCGACCAACCCGCTCGACATCCTCGCGCAGCAGACCGTCGCGGCCGTCGCCCTCGACACCCTCGAGGTCGAGGACTGGTGGGAGACCGTGCGCCGCTCCGCCCCCTTCGCGACCCTGCCGCGCTCGGCGTACGAGGCGACGCTCGACCTGCTGAGCGGGCGGTATCCGAGCGACGAGTTCGCCGAGCTCCGACCCCGGATCGTGTGGGATCGGGTTGCCGGCACGATCACCGGCAGGCCGGGTGCCCAGCGCCTCGCCGTCACGAGCGGGGGCACCATCCCGGACCGCGGCCTGTTCGGCGTGTTCATCGTGGGCGGCGAAGAGGGCGCGCGCCGGGTCGGCGAGCTCGACGAGGAGATGGTCTACGAGTCGCGCGTCGGCGACGTCTTCGCCCTCGGCGCGACCAGCTGGCGCATCGAGGAGATCACGAGCGACCGCGTGCTGGTCAGTCCCGCGTTCGGGCAGCCGGGGCGTGTGCCGTTCTGGAAGGGCGACGGCCTCGGGCGACCGGCCGAGCTCGGGCGGGCCATCGGGGCGTTCACGAGAGAACTGGCGGCGGGCGCTCCGCTCGACGATCGGCTGACCGCGGCCGGCCTCGACCCGTGGGCGCTGAACAACCTGAAGAAGTTCGTCGAGGAGCAGAAGCAGTCCACCGGCGCCGTGCCGACCGACACCACGCTGCTGGTCGAGCGGTTCCGCGACGAACTCGGCGACTGGCGGCTCGTGCTGCATTCCCCGTACGGCATGCCCGTGCATGCGCCGTGGGCGCTGGCCGTGACCGCGCGCATCCGCGAACGGCTGGGCGTCGACGGCTCGGCGATGGCCGGCGACGACGGCATCGTGGTGCGACTGCCCGAGACGGATGCCGAACCGCCCGGCGCCGAGCTCTTCCTCTTCGAGCCGCAGGAGCTCGAAGAGCTCGTGACCACCGAGGTCGGAGGCAGTGCCCTGTTCGCGTCCCGCTTCCGGGAGTGCGCGGCTCGCGCCCTGCTGCTCCCGCGCTACAACCCGGGGCGCCGGTCCCCGCTGTGGCAGCAGCGGCAGCGCAGCGCCCAACTGCTGGCGGTGGCGCGCAAGTATCCGAGCTTCCCGATCATCCTCGAGACGGTGCGCGAGGTGCTGCAGGACGTCTACGACCTGCCGGCCCTCGCCGAACTGACCAACGAGATCGCGACCCGCAAGGTGCGCCTGGTCGAGGTGGAAACCGAGGTGCCGTCGCCGTTCGCGCGCACCCTGCTGTTCGGATATGTCGCGGCGTTCATGTACGAGGGCGACTCGCCGCTGGCCGAGCGCCGTGCCCAGGCGCTGTCACTCGACACCGCGCTGCTCGCCGAGCTGCTCGGCCAGTCCGAGCTGCGGGAGCTGATCGACGCCGACGCCCTCGCCGAGGTGGAG
>FSYY01000199.1_pt1 | contig 9971 bp, 8 predicted proteins | sample 1638681 | NCBI WGS metagenome assembly FSYY01 (sample SAMEA3914813, study PRJEB12502) | metagenome | biome: forest; material: soil | place: Canada | collected 2011-07-07 | depth 0.3 m | reverse complement strand
GTGTAGGCGCATGCTCGCCCTTGCCGCCGCTTCCGTTGCGCTGGTGGGCTGCGGGACCGGAACAGGAGCCGAACGCGAACGGATCAGCGCGGTCGTTCGTCGCTTCTACGTGGCGTTCGCGAACGGCGACGGTGCGGAGATGTGCAAGCTCGTCAGCGAGCATCAGAGGCAGCGCTTGGCGGGCGAAGAAGTCCCCGGCGCTCCGCGGGGCCGCGGGTCGGCGAGCTGTCCAGAGCGCGTGCGGATGCTGCACGATGCCGTGCTCCGCGAATACCCGGCGGCCGCTCATGAGGGGGATCCGCTTGCCGAACTGCGCAGGGCGACGGTGGCCGTCGTGTCGCTGACCGACCTCAACGCGGTCGCGCGCGTGAGGTTCCCCGCCGGCTACGCGTCCGACGTTCCCCTCGCGAAGACGGCCGCCGCTTGGGTGATCAGCGGCGAAGCTCGGTGCGTGCCCAGCGCGAGGGCGGTGTGCCACCCCTCTCTTTGAGCCTCCGCGACGGGCTTGGCGAGGCCTGTTGTCCGGTCGGGCCGGCCGCAGACACCCGTGTATCATCGTGCGCCGTGCCTGCCCGAACCAATGCCTGGCGCGTCCTAAAGATAGCCTGAGGTCCGCGCGTGGCGTTCGATCCGGTCCATCAGATCCAGCTCGGCGTGCGGCGCTCGGGAGAGCTGCTGAGGCGCAACGGGGTGGTGCCCGCACAGAGCGGTGCGCGCCAGCACCTCGAGGGCGAGGAGCGCGAAGAGTTCTACGACAGCGGCGAGAAACAGCTCGTCCAGTTGGCGGCGGCGATCGAGGAATACACGGGCTTCAGGCTCGAGGGACGCCGCGCGCTCGACTTCGGCTGCGGGGTGGGCCGCCTGGCGTTGCCGCTCGCCAAGCGCTGCGAGCACGTGTACGGCCTCGACGTCTCCGCCTCGATCCTGGATGCGGCCGACCGCAACGCCAAGCGGATGGGCCTGACCAACGTTGAGTGGCTGATGCCCGACGGCCTCGGAGCGCTGAGCGGCCACTACGACCTGGTCGTATCGCACTTCGTCTTCCAGCACATCCCCTCGCGCGAGGGGGAGCGGGTGCTCACCACGCTCGTGCAGGGCCTGCGCACGGGGGGAGCGGGCGCGCTGCATTTCACCCTGCGACCGCGCCTCAGCTCCCGCCAGATGGTGCGAGCACTGGGCTACTGGTATCAGCTGACGAACTCCTACTCGCTCGACCGCCTCGGGCGGCTGCTCGCGGGTGAGGGAATCACGGTGTGGCACGTGCGGCGGTTCGAGCCGCGCGGGCAGTATCCGACCGCGACGATCATCTTCCGCAAGGACTGAGCTGAGCGCAGATCCCCGCGGACGGCCAGGCGCTCGCGGGCGGGGCGCTGCAAGGGCGAGGGCGTTGCGCTTCTAGCGAGCTCGTCGCAGGGCGCCGCCGGATGCAGCGGGCTGCTGCCCCTTACTGAACCGGCACGGCCGCCTGCACGGAGCCGCGCGAGGCGCCCACCGAGGCGATCACCACGAGCGCGATCCCGAGAATCGCGCGGGCGCCGAGGCCTTGGTCGAGCACCAGGAAGCCTGCCAGCGCGGCCATCGCCGGCTCGATGCTCATCAGCACCCCAAATACCGGCGGGGCGATACGACGAAGCGCCTCCAGCTCGAACGAGTAGGGGATCGCCGAGGAGAGCAGCCCGACGGCGGTTCCGAGGGCCAGCGACTGCAGCTCGAAGAGGTGGGTGCCACCGTCCGCGATCCCGGCGGGCAGGCCGGCGATCGCCGCCACGCACATCGCGAGCGCGAGACCTGTAGAGCCCTCGAAGGCTCTTCCGAGGCGGGCATTGAGCAGGATGTAGCTACCCCACAGTGAGCCCGCCGCCAGCGCGAGCGCGATCCCCAGACCGTCGAGCCCGTGCGTCCCGCCTCGCGTGAGCGCGGTGATTCCCGCGGCGGCGAGCACGATCCACAGGAGGTCGAGCCGCCGCCGCGAGCCCGCCACGGCCACAGCGAGTGGGCCGATGAACTCGATCGCCACGGCGATCCCGAGCGGGATCCGCTGGAGAGCCTCGTAGAAGCTCAGGTTCATCCCGGCCAGCACGACGCCGAACAGCGCGGCGAGCGCCAGCTCTCGTGGCGTACGTCCGCGCAGCGAAGGCCGCCACAGCGCCATCAGCACCACTGCCGCAGAGACCAGGCGCAGGAACACCGCGCCGCCCGGCCCCAGGCGCGCAAACAGCGTGGCCGCGAGCGCGGAGCCGAACTGCACCGAGGCGATTGCTCCGATCACGAGTCCGCCCGAGGGCGCGCGTGTCAGCAGGCCTCCCTCGCGCGTGGCCGTGTGACTGTCCACGGGCTGCGATCCTAGCCCGGCGTGGGCCCGCGGCATTCGCCGAGTGGTAAACGCGCCTCGACAGGGGCGGCGTGACCGGGGAATCTCCTATCCTCCTTCGCATCTGCCCGCCGGCTTCGCCCGATGGTGCTCGGATGCATCCGGCGTGTCGATGTGGGAGCAAGGAATGGGTGCTCGCAAGCGAATAGCAGTCAGGAACGCGATGGCTCCGGCATTCGAGACAGGCATCACCTCGCCGCGGCTGCGACCCGGGTCGCGCGGACTTCCACGGGGACACGTGACCGAGATCCAGCGCAGCCGCATGATCGCGGCCGCAGTCGAAGCGGTCGACGAGGTGGGCTATGCGCGCATGACCGTCGCCCAGGTGATCGGGCGAGCGCGGGTCTCACGCAAGACCTTCTACGACGTGTTCGAGGACCGGGAGGACTGCTTCTTGGCTGCCTTCGAGCAGTCCGTGGACCATGCGCGCACGCTCGTGTACGAAGCCTACGCCGGTGGGCCCTCGTGGCGGGACGGGGTGCGCGCGGGGCTCGCGCGGCTGCTCAGGCTGATGGACCAGGAGCCCGCCCGGGCGCGGCTGTGCGTGGTCGAGGCGCTCGGCGCCGGCGAGCGGGTGCTCGCGACCCGCGCGGTGCTGCTCGAGGAGTTGGCGCACGTGATCGACCGGGGACGCGACGGCGCGAACGCGACCCGCGACCCCTCCGCGATAACCGCCGAAGGCGTGGTCGGCGCGGTATTCGCCGTGCTCCACGCCCGCCTCGTGGACGACGGGGCGGCGCCGCTCGAGGGCCTGCTCGGCTCGCTGATGAGCATGATCGTGCTGCCCTATCTCGGAACGCGCGCCGCCGCGCGGGAGCTGAGCCGCCCGCTGAGTGAGCCGGCCGCCGAGCAGCGGCACCCGGCGGGCGTGCGCAGCGCCGACCCGCTCGAGGGCCTGAACATGCGCCTGACGTATCGCACGGTGCGCGTGCTCACGGTGATCGGCGAGAGCGCGGGGGCGAGCAACCGTGAGATCGCTGAACGCTCTGGCGTGGTCGACCAGGGCCAGATCTCAAAGCTGCTGAACCGGCTCGCCCGCCTGGAGCTGGTGGTCAACCGCGGCGAGGGCCAGGAGCGAGGCGCCGCCAACGCTTGGCACCTCACCGTGCGTGGGGCGCAGGTCGAGCGAGCAACCCGCCCCCGCTGAGGCCCAGCGCTGCGGCACACCGGGGTCCCGTTCGGAGCGGGCGGTCGGATCAGATTGGAGGTGCTCCGCTTCCTGTTGTGGCGACTCCTGGCCGCGGTCGCGCTCGTCGCGGGCGTGCTAGTGCTCGGCTGGTTCCTCGGCGGCGGTCCCGGGGCAGCGCTTCGCGGCGAAACCCACCGCAGCGCGGTGCAGCTCTCGGCGAGGACGCTCTCGGCCGCCCCGCGCCACCTCTGGCAGGCGACGCCAAGCCTCGCGCGCTGGCCGGTGTGGCTCGCGCTCGGGCTCGCGGCGGGCGCCTTCGCCGTGCTCGTCGCCATCCGCCTGCGGGCCCGCGCCGCTCGCCGTTATGTGAGGCTCACGGTCGAGCTCTACCGCACTGACCACGCCTCGGCGGAGGCACTCGTGAACCTTTACGGCGCGCTCCACAAGCGCCTGTCGCGACGCTGGTGGCGCCGCCTGCTGCAGGGCCAGCCCTCGGTCGCGCTCGAGATCCATCACCGCGGCGATCCCATCCCGGACGATGGTGGGCCGCGCGGATCGTCGCTGCATCTCGGCTCGCCGCACTCGATTTGGTTCGCCGTCGCCTGCCCTGCGGGCGACGAGCGGATGATCGAGGCGACCCTGCGCAGCGCCTATCCCAACTGCCGGCTTGCGCCCGCGAGCGGCTCGATCGGGTTCCCGCCCTCGGTGCTGCGGCTGAAGAAGCACGGTCCCTTCATCCTGCGCGCAAAGACACTCGATCGCTTCGAGCAGGAGCGCGATCCACCGGTCCACCGCCTCCTGACGGTCATGGGCGCGTGTCCTCCTCCCGCGTTCCTCCAGCTCGCCCTCACGCCTGCGCCTGCACTGCTCGAAGGACTCGCGAAGCTCATGTTCAAGCGGCGCGAGGCGACCTTGTCGCGCGAGCGCAGAAGCCACAACCCGGCCAGAGATCGTTCGATCGTGGAGGACCGCGAGCTTCGCGGCGGGCTCGAGTTGCAGCACAGGCCGCTGTTCTACGCCGACCTGCGCGTGATCGCGCACGAGCGGTCGGTGTGCGAACAGATCGCCTCGGAGCTGCGTGTCGAGAGCGCCGAGAACCGACTGGTCGAACGGGGCACCGTCATCCGCCATGGCGTGTTCGGCCTGTACGGGCGGCGCGTGCGCCGCGGCGAGGGGAACCCGCTGCCGTCGTTGCGCACCGGAGTATTCGCCGCCAACGAGCTCGCATCGATCTGGCAACTCCCCGCGAGCGACTACGTGACAGTCCCGCTCGCCCGCTCAGGCGTGCCGCTCGCACCCGCCCCTCCAGGCGTGTTTCGCCCGGGCGAGGGTGAGGGTTGCCTGCGCGACGCGCTCGGCCCGGTTTCGATCCATCCGGCTCTGCGCAAGCAGAACACAGCCGTTCCGGGCACGGTCGAGCAGGGGAAGACGAGCTTCCTGGTGGCATCGGTCGCCGATGACCTGCGCAGAGATCGCTGCGCGGTGATCGTGCTCGACCCAAAGGGCGACGCCGCGGAGGCAGCCATCAGCCTCGTCCCCCCTGAGCGCACGTGCACGCTCCTGGACTTCGCCAACCCGACCTGCGGGTTCAACCCGCTCGCGGCCGAGGCACCCGCCGACGTGATCGCCGACTACGTCGTCGCTGCTCTGAAGAACCTGTTCACGGATGACGGCGTGATATTGGGACCATGAGCGAGCAGGTACTAGACGCCTACATCCGCGTGTCAAAGGTAGCGGGACGGGCGGGGGAGAGCTTCATCTCCCCGACGGTGCAGCGCGAGCGGATCGAGGCCTGGGCCCAGCTGCACGGGACGCGGCTCGTGTGGCATGAGCCAGAGCTTGACGTTTCCGGCGGCCGGATGGACCGGCCGGTCTTCGAGCAGATCATGGGCCGCATCCGCACAGGGGAGACGGGCGGGGTGGTGGTGGCGAAGCTCGACCGGTTCGCCCGCACCCTCGTGGGTGCGCTAGGCACCCTGGAGGAGTTCGAGCACCACGGCGCCACGCTCGTGAGCGTCGCCGACAACATCGACCTATCGACCCCCGTCGGGAAGGCGTTCCTGCGGATCCTGCTGGTGTTCGCTGAGCTCGAGCGCGACCGCATCAGCGAATCCTGGCGGACAGCCACCTCAAGCGCGATCGACCGCGGCATCCACATCGCAAAGTACACCCCCACCGGCTACATCAAGACCGCCGAGAAGCGACTCCAACCCGGCCCCGAGGCGCGGGCGGTCCAGGAGGCGTTCGTGATGCGCGCAGCGCACAGCTCCCGGACGCAGATCGCCCTCCGCCTCGATGAGCTCGCGCCACGCCCAAACGGCGGCCGTTGGACCCCGCCGATGGTCGACCGGATCATCAAGAACCGCGTCTATATCGGTCATGCCTACCGCGGAGGGCAGGTCAACCGGGACGCTCACCCGGCGATCGTCACCGTCGCGGAGTGGCACGCCGCCAACGCCGCCCCCGTCCGTGCAGCCCCACGAGGGAAGAAACCGAATCTGCTCGGCGGGATCGCCCGCTGCGCCGCCTGCCGGTATGTGCTCGCCCCGGGCAAGTCACGGTTCGGCGGGAGCGGGGAGGATGTGCTCGGCTACCGCTGCCGGGGCACCCACACCGCCGGCGTCTGTCCCGAGCCTACGTCGATCAACGCCCGCAAGCTCGAGCGCTACGTCGAGGGCATCTGGCGCGCACAGATGGCCCACGAGGCCTTCCTCATCCAGCCAGACACCGACCGTCTCCAAGCCGCCTCAGCGGCGCTCTCAGACGCCGAAGCAGAGCTCACCGTGTTCGCGAGCGACCTCACTGCCCGCCGGATGCTCGGCGGCGGCTACCACGACGCGCTCGCCGCACGCGCCCACGCAGTCGAGCACGCCCAGGCCGAGCTCAAGTGCGCCACCGGCACCCTCGCGACCACCGAGCAGCTCGAGCGCTACGACGAGCTGCCGGTCGACGAGCGCAAGCGGATTCTCGGCAGTTCAATCGACGCTGTCATCGTCACCCGCGGCCACAGCCGCATCCCGATCGAGGAGCGGGTCAGGATCCTCTGGCGCGGCGAAGGGCCTGAGGACCTGCCCCGTCGCGGCCGCAACAACGGGCCCATACGACCCTACACGCCGCACCGGTAACAACACCACGCCCGGATGACGTTCCCGCGTCAGGCTCGCGAACGTCTCCAACGCGGCATCCGTAGCCGTCTGTGGCATTCGCCCTATGCCGCTGCTGGCCGGCTGTGCCACGACGACTACTCCGACGGCGGGAGCCCACCCGGACCCGGTCTACGTCCAAGACGGCGACTAGCACGAGTCGTGTCGCGCACAGACCCCGCATCCTCTCGGCAGCCGGTACGCGGAGCCAACGCGTGTAGCGACTGGGTTAGGAGGGCTCTCGGCTGTAGCACCGCGATCCTCTGCCTCCGCCGAGCTCCCCAAGCAGCCCCCGAGCGAGACACGCAACCCCTGGTTGCTATTCTGACGACGCACGTCTCGCAACCATAGGTTGCACATCAACGGAAGGAGCAAGCGTGACCGCTGACAGCGTCGAACGAGAGATCCTGATCGAGGCGAGCCCGGAGGTCGTCTGGGGCGTGATAACCGAGCCCGAGCAGATCAGCCGCTGGTTCAGCGACGCGGCGGAGGTTGAGGGGCGCGCCGGTGCGGACGGCACGCTCACGTGGAAGCCCGGAGGCCGCGGCGGAGACAAGCAGTTCGACGCGATCGTGCCGATTCGGGTCGTGGAGGCCGAGCCGTTCCACCGCTTCTCATTCCGCTGGAGCCATCCGGAGGGCACCGAACCGGATGAGAGCAACTCGGCACTGGTCGAGTTCAGCCTCATCGAGGAGGCCGGCGGGACGCGGCTGAGGGTGCTCGAGAGCGGCATCGACGCTGTGACGCATGACGAGGAGGGCAAGGCCCGGTACCTCGAAGAGCACGAACACGGCTGGGAGAAGCATCTCGGCGAACTGCTCGAGTACGTTGCCTCGAAGCCACGCGGGGCGACGCGCTGATGGCCACCGCGGCGGCGGAGGACGACGCCCTTTGGGCGGCGGTGGCCGACCCCACGCGCCGGCGCGTGCTCGACGCGCTGCTCGAGCACGGCGAGGCGACCACCACGACGCTCGCGCAGGGGCTGCCGGTCACCCGACAGGCTGTCGCCAAGCACCTGGTCGTGCTGAACCGTGTCGGCCTGGTGGCAGGCCGGCGGCGCGGCCGGGAAGTGCGCTATGCAGTCCGGCCCGGGCGGCTGGACGATGCCAGCGAAGCGATGGCTCGCGTGGCCGCGCAGTGGGACAGGCGCCTGGCACGGATCAAGCGGCTCGCCGAGTCCGTACAGGGCGAGGCCGGAATCGATTTCTAACACCGACAAGGAGAATGCAATGACCGATCACAGGACCGGAACTCGTGAGCAGTGGCTTTCGGCGCGGCTTGAGCTGCTCCACGCCGAGAAGGAGCTGACGCGGCGCGGGGATGAGCTGGCTCGGCTGCGACAGGACCTGCCATGGGTTCCCATCGATAAGGAGTACGGCTTCGAGACCGATGAGGGACCCGCTTCCCTCGCCGACCTCTTCAAAGGGCGCTCGCAGCTGCTCGTCTACCACTTCATGCTCGGGCCCGACTTCACGGCCGGGTGTCCGTCCTGCTCGGCGATCGCGGACGGTTTCTCCGGTTCGGTGGTGCACCTGGCCAACCACGACGTCGCGCTCACAGTGGTCTCGCGGGCCCCGATTGCAAAGCTGCAGGACTACAAGCGGCGGATGGGCTGGAGCTTTCCGTGGGCGTCCTCATACGAGAGCGACTTCAACTACGACTTTCACGTGTTTCACACCGGGGAGGAATGGCAGTCGGGCGCCGTCGAGTACAACTTTCGTACCGCTGACTTCCGGCCGTCGGAGGAGAGTCCCGGACTTATCGAGATCGCCTCGGGCGCCGGTACGGATCCCGTGACCTTCAGAAAAGAGGGGCCCGGCATGAGCGCGTTCGCCCTCGAGGATGGCGTCGTGTTCCACACCTACTCGGCTTACGGACGAGGCCTCGACGGCGTCTGGGGCATGTACTCGTGGCTCGACCGCGCCCCGCTCGGGCGCAATGAGACCGGCATGTGGTGGCGCCGCCACGACGAATACGAAGGAGGCTGAGGCGTGGCGATGTCACCGGGAGGGAGGACCATGCGCAACTCCTCCGGCGCACTCATGAGTGCGACCGGCGTCGGCGCCGCTGCGCGTCTCGCCGCATGTTGACGCTCGAAGCCGCCTCACGGCGCGTCTCGCGGCTACTCGCCCCTGGCGTCCTCCGCGATCAACGTGTTCCCGAAATACCTCCTTTCGCCCCGACTAGTTGGGCGAGCCAGCCGGCCGTAGCTCCAGTCTCGGTCAGTCGCGTGCGGTCGACGTGATCAGGCGTGTGGAGGTGACGAGCTCGAGGAGATCCGTGAGTTTGCGCGGGTCGCGACCGGTGAGCTCCCTGATGCGTGAAAGCCGGTAGCGCAGAGTGTTGGGATGGAGCGTGAGCGCCTTCGCGGCGGCCGCGACGTTCAGGTCGGCTTCGAAGAACGCCTCCACCGTGGCGCGCAACGCGTCATCCGCGAGCACGCGGCGAGTGGCCTCGGGAATCAGACGGGCGTTGTCGTCGCTGCCCGTCGCGGTCAGCTCGTCGAATAGCAGAACGTCATCGGGGCCGAACACGAACGGTCGTCTGTCGCTGACGTGCTTGAGCGCGCGTCTGGCCTCCTGATAGCTGGCAGAGAACCCGGCCAATCCCATGAACGGCGTACCAACGCCCGCACGCAGCACTGCACCGTGGGCCTGCTTGATCGTCGAGGCCGCGCGCTCGAGCACCAGTCGCGGAGGGTGACCACCGTTGGCGTCGAGCAGCGCGAGGAGGTCGCGCTCGCGGCTGACTACAAAGGCATTGCGCTCCGGCCGGCCCGATGACCGCGCGACCGCCTGTGATGCCCAGCGCGGCGAACCGGTCCCCGCGTCCCGCTCCTCGGGTATCTCCACCACGCCGAGTACTACGACGTAGTCGTGGTCAGGGTCGAACCCGAGCCCAATTGCACGGCGCGTCAGCGCCGGCAATGCTTCGCCCTCGCTGGTTAGCAGGGCGTCGACGAGTCCTCGTCGCGCGGCATCTAGCTCAGCGAGCTCGCCTTGGACGACGTCGACATACGCCTCGGCCATTGCAGCCGTGACCGCGATGTTGTAGTCGAACGTCCTCGCTATCAACGCGAGCGCGGTGTCGCGGGATTGCGCGTCCGTCTCGGCCTCGCGCGCGATGGCAGCCGAGATCACGCGCTGGGCGATGAGGTAGGAGTGCACGAGTGCCGCCAGCGGCACCATCTCACGCGCCCGCAGCGCGGCGCGCTCACGCGCCGCCGCGAGCACCGCGGGAGCCGGTGACCCTCCAGATCGCGCCGTAGCGAGATACCCATCCAGGTGCCGCCGGGCAAGCGTCCGGATCTCAGCGCTTAGCCTCGGGT
>FSYY01000246.1_pt1 | contig 10080 bp, 7 predicted proteins | sample 1638681 | NCBI WGS metagenome assembly FSYY01 (sample SAMEA3914813, study PRJEB12502) | metagenome | biome: forest; material: soil | place: Canada | collected 2011-07-07 | depth 0.3 m | reverse complement strand
AGCAGGCTCCACTCTTCGTTCTCCAGCGCGCGCAGGTACTTGGCCCGGATCTTGGTCTGGGCCTCGATCTCCGATACGTCGATGCGCGCGCGCATACGCGCCTCGCGTAGCGTTGCTCCGATCTCGGGCATCGAAGCCAAGAGGCTAGTCGTTGACGGCTGCGGTGGACCTGGTGGGTGGGGATTCCAGTCCCGCGAGCACACGCGGCAGCTCGGCCTCGGTGATCAGCACCTGCCGGGGCTTGGAGCCCTCGTAGCCGGAGATCACGCCGCGCCGCTCGAGCATGTCGATCATCCGGCCCGCGCGCGTGTAGCCGAGCCGCAGCCTGCGCTGGAGCATCGAGGTCGACGCGGTTCCCATCTCGGCCACGAGCGTGATCGCGTCGCGCAGCAGCGGGTCCTCGTCTGGGTCGAACTCCTCCCCCCCGCCCTCGGGCGCCTCCGACTCGACCTCGGCGAGCAGCTCCTCGCGCAGCTCGGGCTCGCCCTGCTTGCGCCACAGATCGGTCAGCCGCGCGATCTGGGTCTCGTCGATGTAGGCGCCCTGGATGCGCTGCAGGCGCGAGCTGCCCACCGGGCTGAAGAGCATGTCGCCCGCCCCGAGCAGCGACTCGGCGCCGTTCTGATCGAGGATCACGCGCGAGTCGGTCTGGGAGGAGACGGCGAATGCGATCCGCGAGGGGACGTTCGCCTTGATCATGCCGGTGATCACGTCCACGCGCGGGCTCTGGGTGGCGAGCACGAGGTGGATCCCGACCGCGCGCGCCTTCTGCGCCAGGCGGATGATCGAGTCCTCCACGTCGGCTGGTGCGACCATCATCAGGTCCGCGAGCTCGTCGATCACGCACAGGATGTAGGGCAGCGGCGCTTCGCCACGCTTGGCGCGCGCCTTGTTGAGCTCGATCAGGCTGCGCGTACGGGCGAGCGACATGATCCCGTAGCGCTGCTCCATCTCCTTGACGAGGTTGCCGAGCGCGTTGGCGGCCATCCGCGGGCTCGTGATCACGGGGGTGAGCAGATGCGGGATCGACTCGTAGTGGTTGAGCTCGACCTGCTTGGGGTCCACGAGCACGAGCCTGACCTCGTGCGGCGTGGCGCGCAGCAGCACGCTCGAGAGCATCGCGTTGATCGCGCCCGACTTGCCAGCGCCGGTGGTGCCGGCCACGAGGATGTGCGGCATCTTCGCGAGATCGGCTCCGATCGCCTTGCCGGCGACGTCCTTGCCGAGCCACACGGTGAGCGGCGACCAGTCGCGCGGGGGCGCCTGGAAGACATCGCCCAGCTTGACGATGCGCCGATGCGCGTTGGGCACCTCGACCCCGACCGCCTGCTTGCCGGGGATCGGCGCGAGGATGCGGATGTCGGTGGCGGCGAGCGCGTAGGCGAGGTCGTCCTTGAGCTGGGCGACCTTGCCGACCTTCGTCCCCGGCGCGAGCCGCAGCTCATAGCGGGTGATGTGGGGCCCGGCTACCGTGCCGATCACCTTCGCCTCCACGCCGAAGTGCCCGAGCGCTTCGACGAGGCTCGCGGCGATCCGCTCCTGGCCTGCGGTGTCGGGGCGACTCTGCTCGGTGGTCGAGCGCGTGAGCAGCCCCGCCGCGTCGGGCAGGTTCCAGATGAAGTCGGGATCGTCGGTGACCGCGCCACGCAGACGGCCCTGGGGCGTGAGCGCGCCGGCCTCCGCCCGCGCGACTCCCGCTAGCTCCTCGGCCTCGGAATCGATGCCGGGGGCGAGTTCCTCCCCGTCCGCGTCGCCCGCGGTCAGGCCCCGCTCGGGCAAGGCGTGCTCCTGCGCCGGCGGCTCCTCCTCATCGCGCCAGTCGCGCGAGGGCGCCTCGACGTGCGTGGCCCGCACGAGCAGCTGGCCTGGGTCCGGCTCCGGCGGGCTGATGGGCCCGTGCGCGGCCGAGAACGGATCGCCCTCGAAGCCGACCGGCTGTTCGTGCCCGGCGCCTGCCCGCAGCGTGCGATCGCCCGCCCGGCGAACCATCCGGGTCGTGTCGAGCAGGCCGCTTCCGGTCGCGCGCAGCACGCTCGCAAGCGACGCGCCCGTGATCAGGATCACCCCGACGAGCATCAGGAACACGACCAGGATCTGGACGCCCACGTCCTGCACGAGCCGGTGGGTCGCCTGGTAGAGCGCCTCGCCGGCGACGCCGCCGTGGCTCTGCAGGTGCGCGGAGGTCCACGCGCCGTGGCCGTGCGCGGCCCCGGAGCTGAGCCCCAGCGTGCCCGCCGCGAGCGCGAGCGTGGATCCGGCGAACAGGCACAGCGCGCCCGTGCGCAGCGGGCGCAGAGCGGGCAGCACCGGACGCAGCAGCAGCGCGCCGCCGCCGGTCACGAGCGCCACGGGCACCAGCGCGCGCGCCCTCCCCAGCAGCCAGCCGAAGCCCACCGCGAGGCCGTGGCCGGCGTTCCCGCCGGTGCTCGAGGCGGCCGAGCTGCCCGAGCCGTAGAGGACGAAGCCCATGAACACGCCGGCGGCCACGAGCGCGAGGCCGAGCACGTCGCGCTGGCGCTGGTCGAGCACGGGCAGCCGCGGCAGCGCCGCTGCCAGCAGCGAGCGCCGCCCGCGACGGCCTCCGCGACGGCCGCGCCGGGCGCGCGTCGGGCGCGCGCGCGACCCCGACGGGGAGCGGGCGGAGGGGCGTTTGCGGGCGGAGGGCATCCCGCGCAACTTCGACGTCGGGCCCCCGGAACCTGCCGTGGGGCTTACCATCGCTTTACGAGGCGCCGATACATAAAGATCATGAACGACTTCTCCCGCGCACCCCGCGTGCTCGTCGTCGAGGATGACGAAGACATCGCCCAGGCACTTCAACGTTCGCTCCGCATGGAGGGCTATGAGGTGCGCACCGCGGCCGACGGCGAGACCGCGCTCGAGCAGGGGCGCTCGTTCGCGCCGGACCTCGTGATCCTCGACCTGGGTCTGCCGAAGCTGGACGGTCTCGAGGTCGCCCGCGCGCTGCGCGCCGATGACGACGTGCCGATCCTGATGCTCACCGCCCGCGACGCGCTCGAGTCGCGCGTGGAGGGGCTCGACGCGGGCGCCGACGACTACCTGGTCAAGCCGTTCGAGCGCCAGGAGCTGCTGGCGCGCATGCGCGCGTTGCTGCGGCGCAGGCCCCCGCGCGGCTCGGCGCCGCTGCGCGTGGCCGACCTGTCGCTCAACGCGGACACCCACGAGGTGGTGCGCGCCGATCGCGGGATCGAGCTCACCCAGCGCGAGTTCGAGCTGCTCGAGTACCTGATGCGCAACGAGCGGATCGTGATCTCGCGCCAGCGCCTGCTCGATGAGGTGTGGGGCTATGACCCCTTCTCGACCACCAACACGATCGAGGTGTTCGTCTCGAACCTGCGCCGCAAGCTCGAGGCCGAGGGCGAGCCGCGGCTGCTGCACACGATCCGGGGGGCCGGCTACGTCCTCCGCGCCTAGCCCCTTCGCCCCGCTCGCGCGCGCGAGCGCGCGCGTCTCCTCGAGCTTCGACCGGCTGCCGATCCGTCTGCGCCTGGCGGGCGTCTCGGCACTGCTCACGTTCGTGATCCTGTGCGCCTTCGCGGTCGCGATCGGCTCGCTGACCGTGCACCGCATCCGCACCGACTTCAACCGCGACGTCGCGACCACCGCCAAAGCGCTGCCGAGCCAGGTGCGCTTCACGGTCGATCCGCTCACCAGCAGGCTGCGCATCGAACCCCCGCTGTCGGAGATCGCAGCCTCGAACGGCAACGCGGTGATCCGCATGTTCGACCTCCCGGGCACCGTGGTCGACCAGGCGCCAAAGGGCGCGCCCCCGCTGGGCCCGCCCGTGGCCGGGGAAGGGCGCACGGTCAACGGCTACCGGGTGGTGAGCGTTCCGGTGCTGGTGTTGCAGGACGGCCTGCGCCGCGGGCAGCTGTTCTTCCAGTACGCCCGCCGCGTGTCGGGCACCGAGGCGACGGTCAAGCGCGTTGAGCTGCTGCTGTTCGTGGGCGTGATCGGCGGCAGCGTGCTCGCGCTGTTCGCCGGGATGGCGATCGCGCGGCGGGCGATGGCCCCGATCGCCACGCTCACCTCGACCGCCGCCGGGATCGCGCGCACGCGCGACCCCTCGCGCCGGATCCCCGAGTCCCAGGCCGACGACGAGGTCTCCGAGCTGGCGCGCACGCTCGACGGGATGTTGCGCGAGCTCGACGCCGCGCGTGGCGAGACGGAGGCGGCGCTCGCCCGCCAGCGCCAGTTCGTCGCAGACGCCTCGCACGAGCTGCGCACGCCGCTGACGAGCGTGCTGGCGAACCTCGAGCTGCTGGCCGAGACGCTGCGCGGGGATCACGGCGAGGCGGCGCGCTCGGCGCTGCGCTCCTCCCAGCGCATGCGCCGGCTGGTGGCCGACCTGCTGCTGCTCGCCCGCACCGACGCCGCGCGTGTGGCCCCGCGCGAGCCGTGCGATCTGGCCCAGGTGGTGGTGGAGGCCGCAGGCGAGCTCGGTCCGGTCAGCACCGACCACGAGATCTCGCTCGACGTCCATCCGGCGGTGGTACTGGCCGCGCGCGATGAGCTGCACCGGCTCGCGATCAACCTGCTCGAGAACGCCCTGCGCCACACGCCCGCCGGAACGGAGATCCGCGTCTCCACGCGCACGCTCGGTGACCGCGTCGAGCTCGTGGTCGAGGACGACGGCCCGGGCGTACCGCCCGAGCTCGCGCCGACGCTGTTCGAGCGCTTCGTGCGCGGCGCGGGCGACCGCGGCGGCTCGTTCGGCCTGGGCCTTGCGATCGTGCAGGCGGTGGCGGCCTCCCATGGCGGCAGCGTGGCGCTGGATGAAACGAGGACCGACGATGTCGCGCCCCGCTCGGGTGCGCGCTTCGTCGTGCGGCTGCCCGCCTACTCAGACCTCGACGACGACGGGCAGCACCATCGGGCGGCGCTTGAGACGGTCATAGACTAGCTTCGCCAGGTCGTCGTGCAGGATCTGCTGGAGCAGGTCGACCTCACGGATCTGCTCCTTCGCGGCGCGCGCGAGCGAGGCGTCGACCGTCGAGCGGATCTCATCCTGGAGCTGGTCGGCCTGGTCTTGGAACGGCACCCCCCGGAAGATCACCTCGGGGTCGGCGACCGAGCTGCCGTCGTCGCCGGCGATCGTGACGACGACGATGAAGATCCCGTCGGCGGAGAGCATCCGGCGGTCGCGCAGAGCGACGTCGGCCATGTCGCCGATCTCCACGCCGTCGACGAAGATCATCCCGGCGTGCTCGCGCTCGCCGAAGCGCGCGCCGCGCGCGTCGATGTCGAGCGGCATCCCGTTGTCGCCCTGGAAGATGTCGCGCGGTGCGATGCCCACCGCCTCGGCGAGCTGGGCGTGCAGGCGCAGGCGCTTGAAGTCGCCGTGGAAGGGCATCACGTAGCGCGGCTTTACGAGGTTGAGCATCAGCTTGACCTCCTCGGCATAGCCGTGCCCGGAGGCGTGCACCGGGGCGTCGCGGGGGGTGATCACGTCGCAGCCGATGTGGTAGAGGCGGTCGATCGTCTCGTTGACCGCGCGCTCGTTGCCGGGGATCGGCGTGGCCGAGAACACGACCGTGTCGCCGCGCTTGAGTTCCACCTGCGGGTGGTCGCGGTAGGCCATCCGCCGCAGCGCCGACAGCGGCTCGCCCTGGGAGCCGGTGGAGATGATCACGACTCGGTCGTCGGGGAAGTCGGCGATCTCGCGTGCCCCCACGAGTCCTCCGTCGGGCACATCGATGTGGCCGAGGTTGCGCCCGATGCCCACGTTCTTGCGCATCGAGCGACCGACCAGCGCGACCTTGCGATCGAGCGCGTGCGCTGCGTCCACGACCTGCTGGACGCGGTGGATGTTGGAGGCGAAGCTCGTGACGACGATCCGTCCCTCGCAGCGGGCGAACACGTCTTCGAGGTGTGGGCCCACGACCGACTCCGACGGCGAGAAGCCGTCGCGGTCGACGTTGGTGGAGTCGCCGCACAGGAGCAGCACGCCCTCGCGCCCGAGCTCTGCCAAGCGTGAGACGTCGGCGGGCGGTCCGTCGACAGGCGTCTGGTCGAACTTGTAGTCGCCCGTGATCAGAACCGTGCCGAGCTCGGTGCCGAGCGCGACCGCGCTCGAGTCGGGGATCGAGTGGGTCATGTGCACGAGCTCCAGCGAGAACGGCCCGAGGTCGAGCAGGTCCCCGTCTTCGACCTCGTTGAGCTCGATATTGCGAAGCTTGTGCTCGTCGAGCTTGGAGCGGGCCATCGCAATCGTCAGGGCGCCCGCGTACACCGGTGGAACGTTGCGCTGGCCGAGCTCGCGCAGCACCCACGGCAGCGCGCCGAGGTGGTCCTCGTGGCCGTGCGTGATCACGATCGCCTCGATGTCGCGCGCGCGCTCGCGCAGGTAGGCGAAGTCGGGCAGCACGAGGTCGATCCCGACCATCTCGGGCGTCGGGAAGCGCAACCCGACGTCGACGACGACGATCCGGTCGTCGTACTCGACGACCGTCATGTTCTTGCCGATCTCGCCAAGCCCGCCTAGCGGCAGGACGCGCAGGCGTGAGCTCACGCGGGCGCTCGGGTGGGCGAGTCCGACGCGATCAGGCCGTGTCGCTCGAGCATCGCGCGCACCGTAGCGAGCTCTTCCTCGGTGGCGGCGACGAGCGGCAGGCGCAGGCCGCCCACGTCGTGGCCGAGCATGTTGAGCGCCGCCTTGGTGCAGGTGGGGCTCGATGTGAGGAACAGCGTGCTGTAGACGTCGCCCAGCGTCGCATCGATCTCGGCGCGCCGCTCGGGCTCTGAGGCCATCCGCGCCATCTCGTTGCCGACGATGTGGCTCGCTACCGAGATGACGCCGGCTCCTCCCATGTCGAGCGTGCGCGCGTAGGAGGCGTCGTCGCCGGCGTACAGCGCGAGCCCGTCGATCGGCTGCAGCTCGTCGGAGTTGGCCTGCTTGACGCCCTCGATCCCCTCGATCTGGGCGAGCTCGGCGAGCAGGTCTGGAGGCATGTTGGTGCCCGTGCGGGCGGGGATGTTGTACACCAGCATCGGTTTGTCGGTGGCGGCCGCGACCGCCTCGTAGTGGCGCAACAGGCCGAGCCGGCTGGGCCTGTTGTAGTACGGGGTGACCGACAGCATCGCGTCGGCGCCCAGCTCGGTGGCGCGTTCTGTCAGGTGCACCGCCTGGCGCGTGTCGTTGGTGCCGGTGCCGGCGACGATCGTCTTGCCGGGCGGACGCTCGGCGACGGCGAGCCCGATCAGCCCGAGCTGCTCGCGTTCGCTCAGCGTCGAGGCCTCGCCGGTGGTGCCCGCCACCACGAAGCCGTCGGAGCCGTTCTCGGCGAGGTGGCGCATCAGCGCGACGAACGCCTCCTCGTTGACCGCTCCGTCGGCGTCGAACGGCGTGACGATCGCCGTGAGGATCGTTCCCAGGTCGCTCATCGGCCCCAGTATCTCACGCGCATCGGCATTAGAAGAGCAGGTTCTCGAGCCCGATCGTGGGCGAGCGCTCGAGCGTCCCCACCCGCCGCACCGCGAGCAGCACTCCGGGCATGAACGACTCGCGGTTGATCGTGTCGTGCCGGATGCTGAGCGTCTGGCCGACGTCGCCGAGGATCACCTCTTGGTGGGCGACGAGCCCGGGCAGGCGAACCGAGTGGATCGGAGGTGGCGCGCCCCCGCTGGCGTGCGCCATCAGCTCGGCCGTGCGCGCGGCCGTGCCGCTCGGCGCATCGAGCTTGGCGTCGTGGTGCAGCTCGATGATCTCGGCTCGCTGCATGTGCCGCGCCGCCTCGGCGGCGAAGCGCATCATCAGCACCGCCCCGATCGCGAAGTTGGGCGCGATCAGCACGTTCGCGGTCGAGTGCCCGGCCTCCCCCTGCTCCGATGATGTGCGCTGCAGAGGAGCGGGATCGAAGCCGGTGGTGCCGATCACCACATGCACGCCTGCGCCGAGACATGCGAGCGCGTTGGCGAGCGCCGTGTCGGGCTGCGTGAAGTCGACCACCACCTCGGCGTCAGCGAGCACGTCCTCCAGGGCCACGCCGAGCACGGGGTCGGCACGGCCCACGAGCTCCATGTCGGGGGCTCCTTCGACCGCCTCGCACACTGCGGTGCCCATTCGCCCCGCGGCGCCGGCGACCGCGACGGCGATCATCCGGCGACCCGCTGGAGGTCCACCGGCGCGGCCGCGCCGGCCTGCTCGGCGCGCAGCGGCGCGATCGCGGCACGGAAGCTCGCCTCGTCGGGGCCCACCCCGGCCACCGACAGCCGGGCCGGCTCGAACAGCTCGGCCGCGAGCTCCCTGACGTCGGACAGCGAGACCGCGTCGATGCGTTCGATCAGCTCGTTCACCGACAGGATCGGCATCCCACCGAGCACCGAGGCGCCGAGCCGGCTCATGCGTGCCCCGGTCGACTCCAGGCCGAGCACGACACGGCCCTTGAGGTTCTCGCGCGAGCGGGTCAGCTCCTCCTCGCTCGCCGGATCCTCGACGCAGCGCTCGAGCTCGCCCGCCACCACCGCGAGCGCCTGCTCGAGGTTGTCGGGGCGTGTGCCCACGTACACGCCGACTTCGCCCGTGCGCGCATACAGGTTCGAGAAGGAGAAGACCGAGTAGGCCAGGCCCCGGCGCTCGCGCACCTCCTGGAACAGCCGTGAGGAGGACGTGCCCCCGAGCACCCCTTCGAGCACGCGCAGCGCGAAGCGGCGCTCGTCGTCGCGAGGGATCCCGGCGCCGCCGACGCACACGTGGTACTGCTCGGTGTCTTTCTCGAGGAACATCACGCGCGGCTGGAAGGCCGGAAGCGCACGGGAGCCATCGGCCGCGACCTCGCCGGGCGGCCCGTCCGCCTGCTCGCCCGCCGCCGGGGTCCGCTCGCGCGCCTCGACGGCGCGCGTCATCGCGACCAGCGCGTCGTGGTCGATCGAGCCGGCCGCGGCGATCACGATGCTCTCAGGGACGTAGCGCGCGGCGTGGAAGGCGGCCAGCTGCTCGCGGGTGACCGCGCGGATGACCGCGGCGCTGCCGATCACCGCGCGCCCGAGCGGATGTGTGTCGAACACCGCCCGGCCGAGCAGGTCGAAGACGCGATCCTGGGGGTCGTCTTCGTACATCGCGATCTCCTCGAGCACGACCTCTCGCTCGGCCTCGAGCTCGCCGAAGCGGGGCTCCCAGATCATGTCGCTCGTCACCTCGAACGCGCGGTCGAGATGACGGTCGAGCACGCGCGTGTAGAGCGAGGTCGCTTCCTTGTCGGTGCCGGCGTTGATCTCGGCGCCCATCGCGTCGAAGATCTGGTCGATCTCCTCCGAGCCGAAGCGCTCGGTGCCGCGGAACAGCATGTGCTCGAGCAGGTGGGAGATGCCCGCCTCGCTGTCGCGCTCGCCGGCCGAGCCGGTTGCGATCCAGAAGCCGAGCGCCACCGAGCGCACGCTGGGCAGGCGCTCGGTGACGATCCGCACGCCGGAGTCCAGCGTGGTGATGCGATGCTCTGGATTCACGCGCGACGCTCGCGCGTCAGTCGCGATCGCGCCCGGGGCGCGGTCGGCCCGGGCGGGCGGGACCCCGATCGGTCCGGCGCGGTCCGCGATCGGAGCGCTCGCGACCGTTGTTGGACCCGCCCTCCCGCGAGCCACGGCCGCCGCCGCCGCCAGTGCCCACGCCCGCGAGCTCCTCGACGGACTTGCCGGCGATGTCGGGGTCGTGTGCGAGGCGCAGGCCGATGCGGCCGCGCTCGCGGTCGACCTCGACCACGCGCACTTTCACCTCATCGCCCTTGTTGAGCACGTCCTCGACGCTCTCCACGCGCTCGCCGGGCGAGACGTTTGAGATGTGCAGCAGGCCATCGGTGCCCTTGGCGAGTTCGATGAAGGCGCCGAAGGTGGTGGTCTTGACGACCTTGCCGTCGTATTCGTCGCCGACCTCGACCTCCTTCATCATCATCCGCACGTGCTCCACGAGCGCGTCGCCGAGCTCGCCCTTGGCGGAGTAGATCAGCACCTGGCCGTCGTCGTTGACGTCGATCTGGGATTCGAACTCATCGGAGAGACCGCGGATGGTTTCCCCGCCCTTGCCGATCAGCAGGCCGATCTGGGAGGGGTCGATCTGGATCGTCT
>FSYY01000045.1_pt1 | contig 10139 bp, 7 predicted proteins | sample 1638681 | NCBI WGS metagenome assembly FSYY01 (sample SAMEA3914813, study PRJEB12502) | metagenome | biome: forest; material: soil | place: Canada | collected 2011-07-07 | depth 0.3 m | reverse complement strand
GGCAAGGCGGTCAACATCGAAGGGTGGTGCTCCGCCGAGGACGCGCTCGCCGAGATCGCGGCCGCGCGCGATCGCTTCCCGGGCCCCGGCTCACCGGCTCGAAGCTGACTGGTGGCGTTCTGACGGGTGCCGAGGTCGACCTGCGCTAGACAGGTCGAGCCGGACCTCGCGCCAGGTATCGATCAGCATGCGCGATCTCGACACCGTAGCCCGCGCTGAACGGGAGCCGCTGCAAGCAGCTCGCGCCGGGCGGCGCCCGCCGAACCCGAGATGATCGCGTTCGCTTATGCATGCGTGCACAGCCCGTATTGGACTTTCACATCCTGATAGCGGAAACTGCCGCGGGTGACGGCTGCAGCCGCAATCCTCCGCGAACCAGCGATCTGAGACCGGTGTGAAAGTGCTCCGCAACGCGCTGCCATCGCTCACACGCCTTGCCTCGCGCCGGTTCATCCCGGCACGGGCACGTCCCCATGGTGGCCGGCGCCTGAGGGCGGTGCTCCCGCGCGGGGACGCGGCCGCCCCGGCGGTGGCCCCAGCGAGCCGCAGCGACTACCCGCGCTTCGTGATCGAGGCCTCCACGCACGGGCGCCACCAGATACTCAGGCTCGTGGGTGAACTCGACACCGACGGGGGGCCCCGCCTGGAGCGCGCTCTCCTGGCCGCCCGCGCCGAGGGGCACACCGAGATCGTCCTCGACCTCGGCGGCCTGACCTTCATCGACTCCTCCGGCCTGTGGGCGATCACGAGCGCGTGGCGCTGGTGCCGACGCCAGGGATTCGGCTTCTCGCTGCTGCCCGGGTCGGAGGCCGTGCAGGGCCTGTTCGAGGTCACCGGGCTGGTCGACGCGCTCCCGTTCGACGGCGCTCACGGTCGCGAGGAGGCCGCTGGTGGTGAGCTCGTGCACCTGCCCAACATTTCGGCCTCGCCGGGCGGTGCGAACGAGTAAAGAACCGCCCCCGGGCCTCGACACCCGCTCGCTTGGCAGGGGGGAGGCGCTCCGGAGGCGGTCTATGGATGGGACGGATGAAACGAGGCCCCTCCAGGGGGGGGTGTGAGGAGTGACCCCAGGTTCTTGTACCCGAACAAACGGGTCGGGCGCGTCTCACTGGACGAATGATCTAGGTCAACCGCGTGCGGAGTCCGGCGCCCGGGCGGCGCGCCGGACTCCGCGCGCGGCTCAGGCGCGGGCGATCTCGATCCCGAGTGCGCGCCGCAGGTGCTCGCGCAGCAGGACCCGGTAGGCCACGTCGCTCGCGGCGAGGGCCGTGATCAGCACGGCCCCCTGCCAGTGGGCCACCGCGTCCCTGCGGGCCCGGGCGAGTGCCCGGCGGCCCCTTCCCCTCGCTTCCCCCATGACTCGTCCCTCCTTGAACGCTGGGCGTGCCCGACGTTTCCCCACCGTCGAACAACCAGCCGAGCGTAGGGCATCTACGCCCGTCAGTCAACGCACGCGCGGGCGTGTGCGCGGCTCGGTGTGCGTGGCAGCCGGCCGAGCGCCCTTGACGCGCTCAGTGCGCGTGGCAGTCCGCCGAGCGCCGCGCGCGCTCGACGTTGTGCTGGTGGCAATAGACCCCCCGCACAAGACCATCAGCCGAGCCGTAGCCGAGCCACACGTCGTCGCGCCAGGCGAAGTGGAAGAAGCTGTCCTCCTCGACACCTGCTGCGCGCGCGCGCCCCCAGGCGGCGTTCGCCACCTCGGCCGGGATGGTCGCGTGGCAGGAGCAACCGTGGGAGAGGTAGCCGGATGAGACGCACCGCAGCAGCTCGCGACCGGCCGGCCTCGAGAGGATCCGGCGCCTGAGGATCGTGTTTCCCCCGAGGGCTCCGCCGTCGGGCTCGAGCTCAGCCAGGCTTGCGAGGTCTGCTTGCATGCCGTCCATATCGGTCTCTCCGTTCGTGCTCGCCTGCGGGGTGCGACGGCGTGTCGCGATCAGCTTCGCCGGGGCGGCACCTGCCCGATTCGGGCAACGGCACTGCCCTTTTCGGGCAATTCATGTCGTCCTTTTCGGGCGCAAGCGAGCGATGCTTCGGTCTTTGACCACGAATTAGACGTTCATACGAGCGGACGGCCCGCGCCGAGGCACTAACGCTGGTCGCTGGCGCGCAGCTGCTCGGGCGCGGGGCGGCGCTCGATGATCGTGCAGAAGACGTCCACGAGGTGAGGGTCGAACTGCGTGCCCGCGCAGCGGCGCAGCTCCTGCACCGCATCCTCGAGGGTCAGCGCCTGCTTGTACGGGCGCACGCTGAGCATCGCTCGGAAGGAGTCGCAGATCGTGATGATGCGCGCCCCCAGGGGGATCGCATCGCCCGCGAGCCCGTCCGGATACCCCTGCCCGTCCCAGCGCTCGTGGCTGGCTCGCACGAGCGGGGCGATCGGCTCCATCGACGGTCCGGCGGCCGCGATGATGCGCTCGCCCATCACGGTGTGCTGGCGCATGAACTCCCACTCGCTCTCGCTCAGCGCGCCCGGCCGTTTGATGATCTCGTCGGGGATCCCCAGCTTGCCCACGTCGTGCAGGTCGCCCGCCCTGATGATCAGGCCGACCGCCTCCTCGTCGAGGCCGATCGCGCGTGCGAGCAGCTCCACGTCGCACGCCACATCGCTCGAGTGCTCGTCGAGTTCGGGATGGCGCTGGGCGAGTGCGGCGTGGAGAACGGCCGTCACGAGTTCGGCCGCGCCTCCACGGCTGGCGGTCTTGTCGCGGTACATGTGATGGTCTGCCAGTCGCATCGCCTGGGTGGGGTCGCTCGTCTCGCGCGGGATCTCCACTGCCCCCGCCGAGGCGGTCACGGTGAAGGCGCGGCCCTTTTCGGAGAGCGAGTGGCGCGCGCGCTGGAACAGTGCGTGCGGGTCGGCGAGGGGCGCCACGAGCAGCGCGCAGAACTCGTCTCCGCCGAGCCTGAAGGCCGAGCCGAACGGGCTCACCGTGTCCCGCAGACGCTGGCCCAGGCGGGTGAGCAGGGCATCGCCGGCGAGGTGGCCGAAGGCGTCGTTGTAGTTCTTGAAGCCGTCGAGGTCGAAGAACCACAGGAACGCGGGCGCCTCGTCGCTGGCCCGAGCGCACACGCGCGGCAGCTCCTCCGTCAGCGCGCGTCGGTTGCGCAGCCCGGTGAGCGGGTCGGTCGAGAGCTCGTGCACGATTCGGCGGTTGGCGCTCAGCAGCGCGGCCACCGACGCAGCCAGGACCAACAGCGCGAGCGCGAGCACAGCCAGCATCCACGGGCTCCATGCGTTCAGGTAGTCGGGGTTGGGCGAGGTCTGGCGCGCGAGCACCGCGCCCGCCCGCCGCTGGTCTACGATCGCGAGCGGCAGCTCCACGACCATCGCCCGGTGCCCACCGAGCAACCCGGCCCACGGCCGCCGTTCGAGGCTCGACCCGCCCGCGCCCGCCCGCATCGCCGGAGCGGTGCCGAGCTTGGTGTTCGCCCAGGGGCCGGGCAGGATCAGGCGCCCGCTTTCGTAGCTGGCGAGCTTCAGTTCGACGCCCGGGATGTCGGTCACGATCACGCTCGAGCCGAGCACGGTCGTGCTCAGGATGTCGAAGTGGACGAGGCCCAGCAGGCGGGGACCCGCGCGCAGCGGCACGAGGTAGGAGAACGTCGGCGCTCCGTCCACGGGCGAGCGGAACACGCTCGTGGTCACGGGCAGTCTCGACCGCCCGGCGATCGCCGCCATGGTGCGCCCGAGGGTGGTGCCGAAGGAGGCGGGGTTGATGCCCGAGGCGCAAGCGAGCTGGGCGCCCGCCGCCGTCTGCACGCAGGCCGTCGAAGTGGGCACGATCGCCGAGCGCCGGAACGCGTCGAGCGCCGCGGTCGCCTCGGCAACGTCCGTGCGGCGCGCCGCCGGGGAGAGCGGCGGTCCGCTGAGCAGCTCGTGCACGGCGGGGTTGACCAGCATCTGCGAGGCCCCAGTTGACATCTGATGCACGCTCCCTGAGACCCGGCCGAGCTCGCTGCTGAGGGCACCCTGCAGCGCACGGTCCTGGGCGGCCCTCCGACCGCTCACCGATTCGTCGGTGTTGAACGTCGCGATGCCGGCGAGCAGCACCGCTCCGACCAGGCCGATGAGGGCGAGCGGACGCATGGCTACTTCTCGTTCGTTTCGCCGCCAACCTTGAGCGCTGCAGTCGCGGGCGCTCGGGCGCGGGCGCCGACTGTGCCGCCGCCGCTAGACCCGGACCCGCGCGAGCACCTGCGCAGCGGCGCGGTCGCCGGTCTCGACCGCGCCGTCCAGGAACCCCTGGTTGCCGATCGAGGTGTGCTCGCCCGCGAACAGCAGCGGGCCCTCGGCCGCGGCGGCGATCGCCGGGTAGCTCGACGCCTGGCCAACCCCGAGGAACGAGTAGGCCCCCTTCACCCACGGGTCGAGCGCCCAGTGGTCCTCGTATGCGCGGCCGCCGTAGGCGGCGCTCGTGCCCGGATAGAGGTGCTCGATCTGGTCGAGGAACCAGCTCACGTCGCCCGCGGGCGCGATCCCGTGGGCGGCGCCCGTGAGACCGCCGGCGCCCACGTGCCCGCCGGGGAAGCCGTTGTACAGCGCCGGGCTCGCGTTCGGGCCGAGGGCGACCGAGTCATCCCAGGCGCAGCAGAAGCGGTCCCATTCGCCGTAGCTCGCGCCGCTGAACCCGAGCGCCGGCCAGGTCTTGTGGGACAGCTGCACGTGGATCTTCGCGTTCGTGCCCATGCCGAGGGTCGCGATCACGTTGCGCTTGGCGGGGGAGAGCCCCGAGCGGGTGAGGTCGACCGAGCGCAGCGTGCTGAAGGGCAGCGCGAGCACGACCACGTCGGCGCTCACTTCGCGCGTGCTCCCCGACACGTCGAACGCGAGCGCCACGCTGCCGTTCCCAGCCGCCCTCACCGCCACCAGCTCGTGGCCGTGGTGAACCGCATCTGGCGCGAGCTGCTCGATCATCCCGCTCACCAGCTGGTCGTTGCCGCCGACCACGTGGAAGCGCTCATCGTCTCCGGGGATCGGGCTGAGGGTCGAGCGCGGTTTGGCGACCATCAGTTCGATCAGGTCGAGCGCCGACAGCTCGGCCGGGTCGCCGCCGTTCTCCGTCACGGCGTTCGCGAGCATCAGCTTCCCGAAGCGGCTGGCGGTGCCGATCTCGGTGCTCGCCAGCCACTCGGGCACCGACATCGCGTCCAGGCGCTGTTCGCCGGCCGGGCTTGCGAGTTCGCGGGCCGCCTTGCGGAATGCGGGGAACCCCAGGCTTCCCCAGTCGGCGTTCGCCTCGCGGTAGGTGTAGCGCGCACCGTCGATCAGGTACACCTCTTCGCCGCGCGGCAGGTCACCCCCGCTCACCACCTCGAGTGCGAGCCCGAGCTCCCTGGCCAGCCGTCGCACGGCGTGCTGGGGGGTGTTGATGAACGCGCCGCCGTGCTCGGTGATCAGCCCCGCGTCGAAGAAGCCCCGCAGCGTCCAGCAGCGCCCACCCGCGCGCTCGGGGTTGGCCTCGTAGATCGTTGCCGCCATCGGCGCGTGGGGGTGGTGCCACAGCCGGTGTGCGCACCGCAGTCCGGCAAGGCCCGCGCCCACGATCGCCACGCGCGGGCGCCGCACCGAGCTGAGGGTTCGCGCCAGCGCGCGTGCCGGCCCGCCCGCCGCGACCACGCTCCCGGCGAGTGCCGCGCCGCCGGCGAGCACCTGGCGGCGCGTGAGCAGGCCCTCGTGTGGCGGCCGATCGGTCCCGGCGCCGCGTTGCGTTCGGGGCGCATGCGTCCCCCGCGCGCGCATCTCCGCGCGCGCCTGCTCGTCTGCCCCGAGGACCTCCTCCACGGGGGCTCCCAGCCGCGCGGCGCGCGCGTGCGCGCCGAACTGCGCCTGCGCCGCCGCCATGCCGGCCGAGCGCGTCGTGCGGCCGGCGCCTCGCGTGCGATTCCCCGCTCCCTCCCTCATCCTCAAAGCGTACTCGTGGGAATCGCTCCCACCAAGCCAACACCGGCGCCGTGCAGGGTCAAGTAAGCGCCCGCGCCCGCCGATGTTGGGGATGTGCATCCGCCCACACGCCAGGCCGAGGAGACCCGCACCACCGTCGAGGGGGCGGCGCAGGCCGCGATGCTCGAGCTCCCGGAGGCGCTGATCCTCGGATTCGACGCCGAGCTTCGCTTCGTGGCGAGCGCCGGCCAGGCGCTCGAGCGCATGGGCAGCCCGCGCGCCTACCAGCCTGGCCAGCCCCTGCAGGACGCCTTCCCCGGTGGGCTGTGGGGGGCGATCGGGCCGCTGTTCCGCTCGGCGCTCGAGGGGGAGACCCGCTCGCGCGAGATCTGGACGACCGACGAGCACTGCCTGATGGTTGACGTCGGCCCCGTCGCGCGCGACGGCAGCCAAGGCGCCGCACCCGGCCCGCAGAATGGAGGGATGGCGGTCGTGACCGACATCACCGTCCGGCGCAGGGCCGACATGCTCGCGGCGCAGGCCGCCGACGGCTTTGGGCACGCGCCCGACAGCGCTCCGGTGGGCACCGGCGTGCTCGACCGTGACTGCCGCTGGCTGCTGGTCAACCGCGCGCTCTGCGAGATCACTGGCTACACCTCCGAGGAGCTGATCGGCAAGCGCTTCGACGGGATCATCCACCCTGAGGACGCGTCCAACGACACGCGCCAGCGCGAGCGCCTGCTCGCGGGCGAGATCCCCGCCTTCCAGGTCGAGAAGCGCTACTTCGACGCTTCGGGGGAGACGGTGCTCGCAGTGCTCTCGATGTCGCTCGTGCGTGATCACGCCGGCTCGTCGCTCCACTACATCGCCCAGCTCCAGGACATCTCCGAGCGCAAGCAGTTCGAGGAGCAGGTTCGTCGCCTGGCAGACCACGACCCCCTGAGCGGCCTGCGCAACCGCCGCCTGTTCATGCACGACCTGCACCTGCAGGTCGCCCGCTCACGCCGCTATGGCGAGGTGGCGGGGCTGCTCGTGATCGATCTCGACAACATGCGCACGGTCAACGCCGCGTATGGCCACGACGCGGGCGACGCCGCCCTGCGGGCGGTCTCGCGCGCGCTGACGCGACGGCTGCGCCAGACCGATCTGGTCGCGCGCGTCGGCGGCGACGAGTTCGCGGTGCTGCTTCCCCACATCGACGAGGAGGGTCTCGCGGTCGTCGCGGAGGGCCTCGCGCGCGTGATCCCAGCCTGCGGCGTGGACGTGGGGGACACCGTGCTGCATCCCACCGCGAGCGTGGGCCACGTGCTGATCGACGAGACCACCGCAACCGCCCAGGAGGCGCTCAGCGCAGCTGCCGGCGCGATGCAGCACCTCGAGGACCACCCGCTCCCCGGCGCCGACTGAGCACGCGCCGCGCGCCCGGAGCCGCGCGTCTCGCGCGATCCGGCCGGCCCCGCCGGCCCGCCGGTGCGGAGATTACGCTGGAGCAATGCAGCCAGGCGAGCGGCTCGCGGTCATCGATCTCGGTTCGAACTCGTTCCGTCTGGTCGTGTTCACGGCTGGTGACGGCTGGTGGAAGCGCACCGATGAGATCTACGAGCCGGTCCGCATCGGCGAGGGTCTGATCGGCACCGGCAGCCTGGGTGCGGTTCCGAGCGAGCGGGCGCTCGCCACGCTCGACGTCTTCAGCCACTTCTGCCGGGCGAGCGGGCTCGGCGCGGACGCGGTCGATGCGGTCGCGACCAGCGCAATCCGCGACGCCGAGAACGCCGAGGACTTCCTGGCCCGGGCACGCGAGCGCTTCGGGCTTCCGATCCGCGTGCTGAGCCGCGAGCAGGAGGCGCGCTACGGCTACCTCGCGGCGGTCAACTCGACCACGCTCGAGGAGGGTTGCGTGCTCGACCTGGGAGGCGGTTCGATGCAGCTCGTGCGGGTGCGCGAGCGAATCGATCGCGAGAGCGCCTCGTGGCGGCTGGGGACGGTGCTGATGAGCGAGCGCTTCCTCCCGCCCAACGGTCCCGCCAAGCGCAAGCAGCTCGAGGACCTCCGCGACCACGTCGCCCGCGAGCTCGAGGGAGCCGACTGGCTCGCAGCGGCGAGCGCCGGCGATCCGGCGGGCCGGCTGGTGGGCATCGGCGGCACCGTGCGCAACCTCGCTGCCGCGGCGCAGAAAGCGGCGGGGCTGCCCTCCAACGGGGTGCAGGGGATGGTCATCGAGCGGGAGGCCCTCGATGAGCTCGTCGCGCGGCTCGCGTCCCTGCCCGCCGAGGAGCGGGCGAGCGTGCCCGGGATCAAGCCCGCGCGCGCGGATCTGATCCTCGCGGGCGCGGTCGTCGTGCAGGGGGTGCTGCTCGCAAGCGGTTTCGATGCGATCGAGACCACCGAGGCGGGTCTGCGCGAGGGCGTGTTCTTCGAGCGGCTGCTGGCCGACCGGGACCCGCCGCTGTTCGAGCAGATGCGCCGCGAGAGCGTGCTCAACATGGCTGCCCAGTACCACGTGGACATCGACCACACGCGCCACGTTGCCTCGCTAGCGCTCGGAATGTTCGACGAGCTCGCGCGCCTCGGGCTGCACGCGGGGGACCCGCGCGAGCGCGAACTGCTGTGGGCGGCGAGCATGCTCCACGACATCGGCATGTCGATCGACTACGACGACCACCACAAGCACTCCCGCTACCTGATCCTCAACGGCGGCCTCCCCGGCTTCGCCCCCGTAGAGACCGCCATCATCGCCCAGGCTGCGCGCTATCACCGCAAGGGCATGCCGGTCCCCGGGCCGATGGCGCCGCTGTTCGCCGAGGGCGACTCAGAGCGCCTCGATCGCTGCGCGGCGCTGCTGCGCCTGGCCGAGGACCTCGAGCGCTCGCGCGACCAGCTGGTGCGCGCGACTCACATCGAGCTGAGCGACGGCGAGGTCGAGCTGCAGCTGATAGCCGACGGCGAGTCGGCGGTCCCGCGCTGGGCCGCCGGACGCGAGCGCCAGCTGTTCTCCCGCGCGTTCCATCGCGAGCTGTCGGTCGCCGCCTGAGCGCCCGAGCCGGCTCAGGAGGCCGACAGCGCGCGCTCGCGCCCGGCGCAGTCGAACAGGACGAGCCCGCTCGTGAAGTTGTCGGGGCTCTTCCACTGCGAGGGCGTGAGCAGGCGGCACGCCTTCAGCACCGCCTTCGTGGCCCGGTTGCCCCCGCGCGTGGAGTAGACGCCGCCGAGCACCACGTAGCGTGCTTCGCCGCGGGCGATCAGTCGCGCCAGGCGCGGCCCGTCGATGGCCGGATCGGTGCCGCTGTAGCCGCCCAGCGCTCCCGCCCTTTCGCCGCGGAGGATGAACGGCGCGGCCGAGTCGGAGGCCACCGTGAGGATCGTCCAGCGGCTCCCCGGCTGGTGGCTGTTGACGTAGCGCGCGATCGCCAGGCGGATCTTCTGCGAATGGCCGCCGAGCCCGAGCGCGCCGGTGCCCGCCGCCGCTTTCGGGCCTGCCGCCGGGAAGGTGCCCTCGACCGGCGCCCACCAGGTGGTGGTGGAGTAGGCGGTGGGAGCAACCAGCAGCAGTGCGAAGGTGAGCGCCATCGCCGGCGCCGCGAGCGAGCGCCTGGCCGCCAGCAGCCCCACGCCGAGCGCGCCCCCTCCCACGAGCACGGGGATCAGCCACAGCATGTAGTCCTCGCGGTGCAGCAGGATGACCTGCACCGCGACCGTGCCGAGCACCGCCCCGGCCGCGAGCACGATGCCCCAGATCGGAGCGGGGCCGTTGCGCAGGCGCACGATCGCCACCGCGCCCGCGCCCGCCATCGCCGCGGCCGCAGGCGCGAGCGCCGCGACGTAGTAGGGGTGCACGATCCCCTTGGACATGCTCAGCACGATCGCCTCCACGAGGAACCATCCGCCCATCACGAGAAGCGTCGCCAGCCGCGGATCGCGGCGCGAGGCTCCCGCGTGCGCAGCCGCGGGGCCGCTCGCCCTCTCCGCGCGCGAGGCTGCGTCCCCCTGCGCGCGCGACCGCGCGGCGCCTGGCGCGCCGCTATCCGGGTCCCCGGCGCTGGGCGTGCCCACAGCCACCTCGGCCGCGCCCTGCTCGGCGACGCTGCCCCTGCGCCTGCCGCGCGCGTCGATCAGAGTCATGCGCGCGAGCGCGATCAGGCCGAACAGCGCGAGCGGGATGATCCAGCCCGCCTGGTCGCCCAGGCCCTTGCCGAACAGGCGAACCGGGCTCGGCGTGCTGCCGAAGGGGATCGGGTTGCGGTAGCGGCCGTTGGGCAGG
>FSYY01000040.1_pt1 | contig 10588 bp, 10 predicted proteins | sample 1638681 | NCBI WGS metagenome assembly FSYY01 (sample SAMEA3914813, study PRJEB12502) | metagenome | biome: forest; material: soil | place: Canada | collected 2011-07-07 | depth 0.3 m | reverse complement strand
CACCGAGCTGCACGGACAGAAGATCAAGGAGGGCGAGAAGGTGGTGATGTGGTACGTCTCCTCAAACCGCGATGAGACGCGCTATCAGGACCCCGACCGTTTCGATCTGCGCCGCAAGGCAGAGCACCAGGCCTTCGGCGCGGGCGGGCGGCACTTCTGCCTGGGCACCGCACTCGCACGCCTGGAGCTGGGCATCCTGATCGAGGAGACCCTCGCCCGCTACCCGCAGATCAGCACCGACGGCGAGGCGCGGTTCGTGGAATCGCCGTTCATCAACCAGCTGAAGACGCTCCCCGTCCGCCTCGCGCCGTGAGCGGCGAGGCGGCGACGGCCGGCGCCCCGCGGCGGGATTCCCAGGGCCACGACGGGCAGGACGCTGAGGAGAGGGGGCCGCGGCTGCAGACCGAGCGCCTGCTGCTCAGGCGCTGGCGGGAGGACGATCTGGTCCCCTTCGCGGCGATGTGCGCCGACCCGGCCGTGATGGAGCACTTCCCGGCGACGCACACCACCGAGCAGAGCGCGGCGCTGATGCTGCGCATCGAGGAGGGGTTCGAGCGCGACGGCTATGGCGCGTGGGCCGTCGAGGTTCCTGGCGAGGCGGCCTTCATCGGCTTCATCGGCCTCTTTAGGATCGACGCGGCGATGCCGTTCGCGCCCGGTGTCGAGATCGGGTGGCGCCTGTCGCGGCCGTGGTGGGGACGCGGGCTGGCCCACGAGGGCGCGTGCGCGGCTGTGAGGTTCGGCTTCGAGGCGCTCGAACTGCCGGCGCTGCTCGCCTACACCGCCGAGCGCAACTCGCGCTCGCGCCGGCTCATGGAGCGGCTCGCGATGGACCGCGACCCGGCCGAGGACTTCGACCACCCCGGGATCGCCACCGGACATCCGCTCACGCGTCATGTCGTCTACCGGCTCGATGCGGCGTCGTGGCGGACACGCTCGCGGTCGGGCTAAGGGCCGTGACGGGCGAGGCTCGAGCGCACCACGGCGAGCCCGTGCTCGGGGTCGACCGGTATCTCCGCAAGGCCCGCGGCGAGCGCTACCGCGTCGTCGATGCTCGCACGCCCTCGCAGCTCCCCGCACCAGCGCTCGAGCCAGCGCAAGGTCCACGCGTCGAACGCCTCGGCCCGCTGCAGCGCGATCAGCGGTAGGAAGCGCAGCACGAGCTCGAGGTCGAGCGCGCGCCCCCGCTCGCGCACGATCACCTTGGCCAGCGCGAGCGCGAACTCGAGCTCGCCACGGTCGAGGTGGGCCTCGAGCTCGCGCGCCGGTCTATAGGGTCTGACCATACGAACGCATGTTCGCATGGTCGGGGGTCGACCGGCCTCCGCGTGGCGTGAGCGCATCTGCTGCGAGGGTGCATATCCTCAGAGCCGTGTGCGGGCGCTACACCAACACGGCCGGTCCCGAAGAACTGAACGATCGCTTCCGCGTACCGATCGCGGGCACGGCGGGGACCGGGCGCTACAACGTGGCGCCCACCGAAGAGGTGCTCGCGATCATCGCCCCGAAGGCCGAGCAGCAGGCCGCTCTGCTGCGCTGGGGGCTGATCCCCTCGTGGGGGGCGAGCGACCTCAAGGGCTCGGCCAAGATGATCAATGCGCGCATGGAGACGGTCCTCCGCAAGCCGGCCTTTCGGCGCCTGATACCAAGCGCCTCGCGGCGCGCGCTGCAGCTCGCCGACGGCTACTACGAGTGGCTGAAGCCCGAGCAGCGCGGCGGTCGCTCGCAGGCCGGCCCCCGCCAGCCCTTCCACTTCCAGGTCGACGGGGGCATCCCGTTCGCGTTTGCCGCGCTGTGGACGCCCGCGAAGGTGGGGGATGAGTGGGTGCGAAGCGTCACGCTGCTGACCTGCGACTCGACCCCGAACCCGGTGGCGAGGGCGATCCACGATCGCATGCCGGTGATCCTCGCCGACCGTGAGTCACAGCAGGCGTGGCTCGACCCCGAGCTGGGCGCCGAGGAAGCGCTCGAGCTGTGCGGCGCGATCGCGGCGTCGCGGCTGAGCGCCCATCCCGCCAACCCGGCCGTCAACCGCGTGATCGACGTCGCCGAGGGCCCCGAGCTGCTCCTCGCGCCGCCCTGAGTCCGGTCAGGCTGTCAGCCAGCGCCGTGGGTTCTCACGGAAGATCGTCTCGAACGTGGCATCGTCCATCACGCCCATCTCGCGCAGGGCGGGGACGACCTCCTCGAACACGAGCGTCATCGACCACTTGCGGATCGCGCCGCTCGCCTCGAATGTCTCCGCCGCCTCCGGCGGGAACCAGTCGATCGAGGCGCAGAAGTCCTGGGAGATGATCAGACGCTCGGCGTGTCCGCGCCGCAACAGCTCGGCGGCGGTGGCGTTGCGCTTCTCGAGCGGCAGGTACATCTCGAGGCCGTAGCGGTCGAGGCCGACGTAGACGCCCTTGTCGATCAGGCGTTCGATGTACTCCACGTCGTCGGTGTCGCCGCAGTGGGCGATCTGCACCTTGGCGAGGTCGACACCCTCCTCCTGAAAGATCTCGACCTGGCGCGGAGCGGTGGCGATCGCGGGCATCGAGTGGGCCATGATCGGCGCTCCCGTCTGCACGCTCGCGCGCGCGACCGCGCGGTGGATCTTCTCCACGTGCTGGGTCACCCCGGGTGCGTCGGCGGCGCACTTCAGGAAGGCCGCTCGGATCGGGGTGCCCTGGATCCCGAGTTCGATGTCCTCGACGAAGTGGTCGGCCATTTCGTCGATGTCGCGGTTCTCGAAGTAGTGGGGGAGGTGGTCGTAGCTGTAGATGCCCGTGCACGCGATGATCCGCACCCCGGCCTCGTCCGCCACGCGCTTCATGAAGTTCACGTCGCGGCCGCCGAACATCGCGGTCGGGTCGATGATCGTCTCCACTCCATGTGCCTTGGCGGCGCCCACCGCCTCGAGCGCAGCGGCTAGCTCGAGCTGCTCGTCATAGCGCCCGGGCCACTGATCGGCGACCGCCTCGTCGCGAAAGCGGACGTGCTCGTGGGCGAGCACGAGCCCCAACTGCTGCGCATCAACGGCTCCCTGCACGGTCTGCACATCGGCCATCGGTTCCTCCTCGGAGTCGGTCAGCGAAGCGGACTGCCCCACTCGGTCTCATCGCGCAGGCGCGCCTTCAGCAGCTTCCCGCTCGGGTTGCGCGGGAGCGCCTGCTCGCGCACCGAGACGTACTGGGGCACCTTGAAGTCGGCCAGGTGGGAGCGGCTGTAGGCGAGCACGGCATCGACGTCGAGGCTCGCGCCCGCGGCGGGGACGATCACAGCGCCCACCTTCTCGCCCATCATGTCGTCCGGCACGGCCACGACCGCCGCCTCGCCGACGCCCGGCGCTCCGGCGAGCACGTTTTCGACCTCTATGGAGTAGACGTTCTCACCGCCGCGGTTGATCATGTCCTTCTTGCGATCGACGATGTAGAGCAGCCCGTCTGCGTCGATGCGCGCCAGGTCGCCCGTGTGCAGCCAGCCCTCGCGGAAGGTCTCGGCGGTCGCCTCGGGCTTGTTCCAGTAGCCGCGCACGACGTTCGGGCCGCGCACGAGCAGCTCGCCCACGCCTGTTTCGGAGTCCCGCCCACCCTCGGGCTCGTCGATCGCGAGGTCGACCACGGGCATCGCGAAGCCGACCGAGTCCGCGTGCTCGGCCGCCTCCTCGTGGGGAAGGAAGGAGCTCAGCGACGAGGTCTCGGTCAGGCCGAAGCCGTTGCCCACGCGGGCATTCGGGAACGCCTCCTTGATGCGATGCACGAGGCTCTCGGCGATCGGTGCGCCCCCGTAGGAGATCCAGCGCACGCGGCTCACATCCAACTCGGCAAAACGCGGGTGGTTGACGACCGCGTGATAGATCGCGGGCACCGATACGAGCTGGTTGACGCCGTGCTCACCCACCGCCGTGAAGAACCCCTCGAAGTCCAGCGGACCCGAGAGGATCTCCACGCGCCCACCCAGCTCGAGCAGCGGGATCAGCTGGCTGTTGCAGCCGGTCACGTGAAACAGCGGCACCGACACGAGCGTCGAGATCTCAGGGCCTTCGGAGCGGTCGATCGGGTTGCACCGCAGCGCACTCTCGCTGTTGGTCAGGAAGTTCCCGTGCGAGGTCATCGCGCCCTTCGGGAACCCCGTGGTGCCGCTCGTGTAGAAGATCGCCGCCAGGTCCTCCGGGCCGAGATCCTCGCCTGAGAGGGGCTCGCCGTCGGGCAGCGTCGCGTCCGGCTCGAACGCGTAGCGCGCGCCGGAGTCCGAGACGACGTAGGCCACCTCCTCGGCGGTGAAGCGCGTGTTGATCGGCACCACCACTGCACCGAGCAGCTGCGCCCCGAAGAACGCGAGCACCCAATCGATCCCGTTACCCAAACGGATCGCCACGCGATCCCCACGCCCAACCCCCTCACGGCGCAGGCCGCCCGCCACGCGCGCAGCGCGCTCCCACAGCTCGCCATAGCTCACCGAGTCGCCGCCCACCTCCAGCAGCGCCGTCGCCGTGGGGTCACGCTCCACGCTCGCCTGCAACAGCGCCACCAGCGAAGACGGGCGGTCGCTGTAACGCGCTAGCCCATCCGCGCCACGCACCACGCCCGCGTCATCGAAGGGGTTGCGGCCCCTGGGATACGGCTCGACCACCTCACTGCCTCTCCTCGAGTTGCAGCACCACCCTACCCGGCGCAGATCGTCGCCGGGGCTCGGTCCAGACCGGTCAGCCGCCGAGGTGCTTGGCCGCGATCTGCTCGATCGTGTTCTTCGTGCGGAGCGTCATCGGCCCGAGGAGGCGCTCGATCGCCTTCAACTCGAGCGTGGAGTCGAGGATCCCGCCGCTGGGAAGCCAGTAGAGCTCGCGGCCCCTGAGCGCGAGGGCGTCCTGGTCGCCCGCGAGCGCGAGCACCTGCGCGCGTACGGGCGCAGAGGGCGCGGCCGCGAGCAGCGCCACCTGGAGTTTGCCGGTCGACCGCCGCAGGCGCTCGGCCTCGAACGGGCGCAGCGCGGCGATCGCATGGACCTCGGCCGCCGTGCGGAGGAACGTCGGCACGGCGTAGCCGAGCGCCGTCGCCAGTCCCGCCTCGATCCTCGCCCCGATGGCCTGCGGCGGCTCCCGCTCGGCGGCGAACGTCACGTTGCCGCTGGCGCGGAAGGTGGCCACCTCGAGGAAGCCGAGCCCTTCGAAATGCGAGCGCAGCTCGTCGTTCCTCAGCCGATGACCGCCCACGTTCATGCCGCGCAGGAATGCAGCGTGGCGCTCCATGCGCGGGACCTTATCCGGCGGGCAGCCGCGCGCGGGCGCCGCGGCGCGGGTCATCCCCGCAGCCCGCTGAGCGCGCTGACCCCGGCCAGCAGCACGATCACACCGGCCAGCTGCGGGCGCGCCAGGCGCTCGCGAAACAGCACGTAGGCGCCGATCGCCGACAGCGCGGCGAACTGGGTGGAGAGCACGGCCGCCACGGCGATGTCGTGACGGGCGCCGAGCGTGAAGGAGGCGAAGCCGAGGACCTCGCACACGCCCGCAATGACCACCAGGGGCGCCGCACGGCGCGTGAGACGCAGCCGCCGCGCGCACGCCAGCGGCAGCACGAGGAACACGGCGGCCAACAGCCGCGCCGACAGCACCACCCAGGCGACCGGCAGCTGCGAGCTCACGCGCCCGGTGGCGTACAGGCTCGCCCCGAAGCTCAGAGCTGCGAGCGCCGCGAGCGCGACGATCCGCCCAGAGGCGCCGGGTGAGGCGGCGCCGCCGGCGGGGGAAACCGCCGCCATCGTCACGCCGACAGCGATCACCGCCAGCGTGACGGCGGTGGCCGTGCTCATGTGCTCACCGAACGCGAGGGCGATCACGGCCGCGATCGCCCCCTCGGTGCAGATGATCGGCGCGATCAACGCCACATCGCCCACGCGGTAGGCCAGGTAGGCGACCAGCAAGCCGGCCACGTTGCCGGCGCCGGCGAGCGCCAGCCAGGCGAGCGTGGCGCCGTGGAGCCGTGCGGGTACCCCCTCGGCGAGGATCAGCGGCATCAGCAGCACCAGGCCGGTGAGCGCCATCCAGGCGACGACCGACGCTGGGCCGATCATGCGGCTCGAGCGCGACGAGCACAGCGTGGACACGGCCCAGGCGACGGCCGCGCCGAATCCCCCGAGGACGGCGATCATCCGCTCGCTATGCCTTGCCGTGAAGACGCTCGCCCGTCTGGGGGTCGAACAGGTGGATGCGTGCGGTGTCGAGCCACAGCCGCGCCTCCGCGCCCTCGCGCAGGCGGCTCGACGCGTCCAGGCGGGCGATCACGTCGGCAGGCAGGGGCGTGTCGGCCTCGCGTGGGTCGATCGTGACCGGAGCCAGCCGCGGCGAACCGGCCGCGGGTTGCTCGACCGTCAGGTGTGCATACACGTCCGAGCCGGTCGCCTCGAGCACGTCCACGAGTGCCGTCAGCATGTGTCCCCGGCGATGGTCGCCCACGATCGCCGCGTCCTCGAAGTCCTCGGGGCGGATGCCGATCACCACCGGCTGTCCGGGCGCATGACCGTTCAGCGTCCCGCGCAGCTCGTCGGTGAGCGGAATCGTGGTCAGCGGCATGCGCAGCGAGTCCGCCTGCACCTCGCCCATCATCAGGTTCATCGCTGGCGCGCCGATGAAGCCGGCCACGAACAGGTTCTTCGGTCGGGCGTAGAGCTCCTCGGGCGTTCCCACCTGCTGGATGCGCCCCTCGCGCATCACCACGAGCCGGTCGCCGAGCGTCATCGCCTCCGTCTGGTCGTGCGTCACGTACACCGTGGTCGTCCCCAGGCGGCGCTGGATGCGGGTGATCTCGGCCCGCATCTGCACGCGCAGCTTGGCGTCGAGGTTGGATAGCGGCTCGTCCATCAGGAACGCCTTCGGCTCGCGCACGATCGCGCGGCCCATGGCCACACGCTGGCGCTGTCCTCCGGACAGCTGGTTGGGCTTGCGCTCCAGCTGCTCGACGATGCCGAGCATCTGCGCCGCCTCCTGTACCTTCGCCCGCACCTGCGCCTTGGGCATGCCCGCCCGCCGCAGGGCGAATCCCATGTTCTTGGCAACCGTCATATGCGGGTACAGCGCGTAGCTCTGGAACACCATCGCCACGTCGCGCTGCCTCGGCTGCAGGTCGTTGGCTGGCTCACCGTCGATCAGCAGCTCGCCGGCGGTGATGTCCTCCAGGCCCGCCAGCATCCGCAGCAGCGTGGTCTTGCCGCAGCCGGAGGGACCCACGAGGATCACGAACTGGCCGTGCTCGATCGTCAGGTTGAAGTCGCGCACCGCCTCGGTGCCGTCCGGGAAGCGCTTGCTCACGTTCTGGAAGACGATCTCGGACATGGGCGTCGCTCACGCCACCGTGACAGCTGCGGGGCTCTGGCGCAGCCCGGGCGAGAAGACCTGGCCGCGCGCGCGCCGCAGGGCGATGGCGATCGCCCCGTACAGAGCGGCCTTGTCGCCGAGCCGGCTGCTCTCCACCCTGACCGCGAGCGGCAGCAGCGCGGCCACGGTGGCGCGCACCGGCGCCACCAGCGAGGCGTTGGAGCCGATGCCCCCGCCGAGCACCACGAGCTCGGGGTCGATCACGGCGCACACCGTGGCGATCGCGAGGCCCACCTCGCGCGCCACGCCGTCGACCACGGACTGGGCGCCCGCGTGCCCGCCCTGGGCGAGCTCGAAGACCTCCTGCGCGGAGCTCGGCGCGGGCCCGTCACCGGCGGCCAGGAACGCGGACAGGATGCCGGCGGCGCCGATTTCGTCCTCGAGGCCGCCGTGCAGGCGGTGGCTCTTGTCGAACGGGCTCGCGCTGCTGGGCAGATAGGCGATCTCCCCAGCGGCACCATGGGCGCCGCGGACGAGCTGGTCGTCGATGATGATCCCCATCCCGACGCCCGCACCGATCGCGATGAACGCGAACGTCGGCACGCCCCGCGCGATGCCCGCCCAGCACTCGCCCACCGCGGCAAGGTTGACGTTGTTCTCCACGAGCACCGGCACGCCGAAACGCTCGCCGATGACCGACAGCGAGTCGAAGTCGCCACCGGGGCTGAGGTTGTAGGCGAGCGAGGTGACACGGCTGCTGGCCTGGTCGACCACGCCGGGCGTCGAGATGCCGATCGCCAGCGGCCGCTCGTGCTCCGCGCTCGCCTGCTCGATCACCCGCGCAACCATCCCCATGATCTGCGCGAACGTCGTGCGCGGTGCGTCCTTGGCGGTCGGCTCGCGCTCGTCGCAGATCAGCTCGCCGAAGATGTTGGCAGCGCCCACACGGACGTTCGCGCCGCCGATGTCGACGCCCACCACGAAGCCCGCGCGGTCGCTGACCACGTAGGCCATCGGCTTGCGCCCGCGGCGCCCGTCGCGCGCACCCGAAGCGCGCACGAGCCCGGCGCCTTCGAGCCGGCCCACGGCCGCGGAGACCGCCGGGCGCGACAGCCCGGTGCGCGCGGCGAGCTCGGGGCGGGTCACCGGGCCCTCACGGAAGATCGTCTCCAACAGGGCCTGCTCGTTCAGCTCGCGCAGCAGGCTCGACCGCGTCCCGACCCCCGCGCGACGCGCCGGCGCGCCCGTATCTGGTGTGTCTTGCATGCGGTCAGCTTTTGTTCGAGGCCTTGCGAATCAAATGCCTCTTGACGTGCAGGTGAAATCGAGTATATGCTCGCAATTCGGAAAGGCACCATACCAAAAGCGGGCTCCGCCGAATGCTCTTTCCGAGGCGGCAGCGCGGGCCGGCAAAGTCGAGGAGGATGCAGCGATGCGAGTCGATGACGAGCGAAAGTTCACACGGCGAAGCTTTCTGGGCACCGCCGCGGCGAGCACCGCGGCCTTCTACATAAGCGCGTGCGGAGGCAGCAGCAGCAGCAGCACCTCGAGCGGCAAGGTCACGCTCAACAACTTGTTCCAGCAACAGGCCGGCTACAGCGCCAGCGACATCGCCGGGATGACCGCCCAGTTCGAAAAAGCCTTCCCCAAGATCAAGGTCAACAACACGCTCGTGGCCTATGAAGCGCTGCACGACAAGATCGTGGCCGCAGCCCCGGCGGGCACCTACGACGTGGTGCTCGGCGACTGCATCTGGCCGGCCGAGTTCGGCTCCAAGGGGATCGTCAAGGACATCACCCCGCTCGTGCAGGCGCTGCCCGTCAGCCAGATCTTCCCGGGCGCGATCCAGATGGCCCAGTACCAGGGCAAGTACTTCGGCATGCCGTGGATCCTCGACACCAAGTACCTCTACGCCAACACCGCGATGCTCAGGAAGGCGGGCAAGAGCACCGCCGACCTGCAGACCTGGCCCGGGGTCGTCTCCACGCTCGAAGCGCTCAAGGCCAAGGGCGTCGTGAAGTACCCGTTCATGGGCAGCTGGAAGCAGGCGGAGGCCGTGGTGTGCGACTACGCCACGCTCGTGGGAGCCTTCGGCGGGAAATTCCTCGACGCCTCCGGCAAGCCGGTGTTCAACAGCGGCCCCGGCGTGAAGGCGCTCGAATTCATGAAGATGCTGCTCGACAAGGGTCTGGCCAACCCGGCCTCGACCACCTCGGCCGAGGAAGAAGTGCTCAAGGGGTTCGCCGCGGAGCAGCTCGCGGTCAACCTCAACTGGACCTTCCAGCTCGCCGGCGCGACCGAACCGAGCAAGAGCAAAGTGCCCGCCGCCGACGTGGCGATCCTGCACACGCCGCAGGGCACCCCCGGCGTCAATCCGCCCGGCGTCAACGGCGGCCAGCCGCTGATGATCACCTCCGGCAGCAGCCACCCCAACGAGGCCTGGGAGTTCGTCAAGTTCTTCACCAGCCAGCCCGTGCAGAACGGCTACGTCAAAGACTCGCTGCCGATCTGGGGCTCCTCCTACAGCGAACCGGCGGTGGTCAAAACGGCCGGTGAACAGCTCGTGTCGGTTGCAAAGACGCAGCTGCCCGACATGATCCTGCGTCCGCAGGTGACCAACTACAACGCCGCCTCACAGGAACTGCAGGTGCAGATCCAGAGCGCGCTGCTCGGCCGCACGAGCCCGCAGAGCGCGCTCAACACCGCCGCCAAAGCGTTCACCGCCGGCGCCCCCGGATAGCACCGGGCCGGGCCGGGCAGGAAAGCAACCGCACGTGAGCGACGCTCCAGCCAGGGGCACGCCGGCCGGGCGCCTTCCGGGCGCCAGCGGCACGAGCTGGCGGGCGCGCACCCGCGAAGCCCGCTTCGCGCTGCTGCTGCTCGCCCCGAGCGTGGTGGTCGTGTTTGGGATCGTTATCTACCCGATCGTCAAGACGCTCGTGACGTCGTTCTACGCCGTCGACTCGCCGTTTCCCCGCAACTGGCCCGGCGTGGGCCTGCACAACTACACCGCGGCGCTCACCAACCCCGGGTTCTGGTCTGCTGTGGGGCGCACCGCCTACTTCACCTTCCTGTCAACCGCGTTGGAGCTGGCGTTCGGCATGGGCATCGCCCTGCTGCTGTACGCGCCGCTTCGCTTGCGCTGGGTGTTCAGGACGATCGTGGTTTTGCCATGGGCGCTGCCCACGATCGTCAACGGCGCCCTCTGGCGGTACATGTTCGACGCCAACTACGGCGTTGTGAACGCAGTGCTCACACAGCTGCACCTGCTCGGCGCCTACAAGTCGTGGCTCTCCT
>FSYY01000030.1_pt1 | contig 10622 bp, 9 predicted proteins | sample 1638681 | NCBI WGS metagenome assembly FSYY01 (sample SAMEA3914813, study PRJEB12502) | metagenome | biome: forest; material: soil | place: Canada | collected 2011-07-07 | depth 0.3 m | reverse complement strand
GATCATCGCGGCCCCCTCGCCGATGCGACGCAGGGCCTCGCCCAGGTTGGTCGCGCCGCACACGAACGGCACCTTGAAGTCCCACTTGTCGATGTGGTGGCTCTCGTCGGCGGGCGTGAGCACCTCGGACTCGTCGATGTAGTCCACCTCGAGCGCCTCGAGCACGCGTGCCTCCATGAAGTGGCCGATGCGCGCCTTGGCCATCACTGGGATCGTGACCGCCTCCTCGATCCCGGCGATCATCTCGGGGTCGGACATGCGCGCCACGCCGCCGTCGCGCCTGATGTCGGCGGGCACCCGCTCGAGCGCCATCACCGCGACCGCCCCCGCGTCCTCGGCCACCTTCGCCTGCTCGGGGGTGACCACGTCCATGATCACGCCGCCCTTGAGCATCTCCGCCAGGCCGGTCTTCACCTGGAATGTGGCCTCGTCGCGCATGCGTCTAGTTTGACAGGCAGCCCGCGGGCTTGGCGCCCGCAGGCCGGGCGTTTCAAAGAGCGGACCTCGGCGCGCTCAGGTCGCGGTGGAGCAAGACCCGCGACTCCCCCGAGACCGAGTAGCAGGGGACCTCGCTCACAGAGAAGCCGAGCGCACGGTGGAAGGCGATCGAGCCGTCGTTGCTGGGGCTCGTGATGGCCTTCAGCGCCACCGCTCCCCGCTCCCGCACAAGCGACTCGAACTCCTCGTAGAGCGCGCGGGCGAGGCCCCGGCCGCGCTCCTCCGAACGCACGGCCACCACGTGCACGTAGCCCACGCGCGCGGGCGTGACGAAGCCGAGCAGGTAGGCGAGCACGCGGCCCGCGCCGTCGTCGAGCACGAGCGCGGTGTCGCCGAACTCGTGCACGTAGAGCGCCTGGTGCAGGAAGGCCATGTCGCGCTCGCCCCAGAACTCCTCGATCGCAGCCACGACCGCCTGGAGGTCCTCGATCGTGGCGCCGCGCGGCGCACCCACCTCGCTTCGCGGATCGTTGGCGCTCAGGCGGCGGCCACCCCCGTTTCGCGTGCGCGCCGCGGGCTCAATGCGCGCCGGCGGTGAAGCCGATGTGCGCGGGGCCGCAGGCCAGCGACAGTGCGGCGAGACCGCCGCAGGTGACCGAGAAGGCGTTTGCGCGGTTGACGGCGAGCCGCATCATGTCTCTCCCCTTCGTTCGCAGCGAGGCGCGAGCATACCCCACACTTCACGTGCGGGATCGCGCCCGATCGTCTGCCGTTCCGGTCGGTGCATGCACCGACCGGCGGGACCGCGCATGCGCGGTCCCGGACCGCGCCACATGTGGCGCGGTCTGATCTCGATGGACTCGTGGACGCAGGCAGGACGACACGCTTCACGAACGGTGATAGCGATGGTCGCTACGACGGCGACTTTGAGCGCCCTCCGCGGCCCGGGCGTAGCTACCATTGCTACCGCCGCCCACAACCGAACGTCCCCACCCCACCCGCAGGGGCTACTTCAGCCTGAAGGCCTTGATGCGATCGTCGTACTGGGCGGAGTCCTGGGCGTAGACGCCGTAGGCGAGCGCCTGGATGATGCTCAGCAGCGCCGTGTGCGAGCGGACGTAGGCGGGGCTGTTGGACGAGTAGTAGAGCTTGATCTGCGCGAGCTTTGCCACCTCGGAGAGGGTCGCGTCGGTGATCGCGGCGGTGCGCGCCTGCCGGTGGCGCGCAAGCTTCATCGCGCGAACCACGAGCGGGTGCGGACGCCCGGCGGAGAGCCCGATCACGAGCGTCTGGGGGTCGATCCGCCCGAGCCGGCTGAGGGCCTCCTGTGAGGGGCTCGCCACCACGTCCACGCGCAGGTCGAGCAGCATCAGCAGGTGGCGCAGATAGCTCGCGAAGAACGCCATCTGGTCGGTGCCCGCAACGAGCACCTTCTCCGCCTCCACGATCGCCCCGATCAGCGCCTCTACCGAGCTGCGGGAGACCTTGCGCGCAGTGTCCTCCACGTTCAGGTGGTCGGCCGTGAGCGCCGCCTCGAACTCGTTCTGGTCGAGCGAGAACAGCGGCGTGGAACCGGGTGAACCGGCCTCCTTGGTCGCCTTCGCGTTCACCCGCCGGTATTCCTCACGCGCGGCCGCCTGCAGCTCGGGGAAGCCCTCAAAGCCGAGCGCCTGTGAGAAGCGGACCACGGTGGAGCTCGAGGTGTTCGCGCGGCGCGCCAGCTCCTCGGCGGTCTGGAAGGCCGCCTCGTCGAGGTGATCCACGATGTACTGGGCGACGTCCTTCTGCGAGCGGGAGCATTCGTCGAAGCGGGCCTGGATGTACTTTGAGAGGCTCTGGTGCTCGCCGGTCCCCGGGCGCGCGTGCGCGCCGGCCACGGGGCGGGGGCCCGCGCCGTGGCCAGCCGGGCGCCCGCCGGTGAGACGCTCGGTCGGATGGGTGACGGCACGCTTCATCGGCGCTTCTGTTCGACGTGTCGGGCGCTCACTCCTCCCCGTAGGATGATCCGACGACGGGGTAGTGAACGTAGAGAAGGCCAGCATGCAACGCACGAGCACCCATCCGGGAACACGCGGGTCGCCCATCGCGGCCACCTCCGCGGTGACCGTGCAGGCTCCTCGGGCGAGGCGCCGATGAGGATCGCGGTGGTGGGTGCGGGGGTGTCCGGGCTCGTGGCCGCGCACATGCTCCACCGCGAGCACGAACTGGTGGTGTACGAGGCGAACGACTACCTCGGCGGCCACTCAAACACGGTCCGCGTGGACACCGAGCACGCGACCCACCACGTGGACACGGGGTTCATCGTGATGAACGACCGCAACTACCCCAACTTCACCCGCCTGCTCGCGCGCCTGGGCGTGGCCACGCAGCCGACACACATGAGCTTCTCGGTGAAGGGAGAGGATGAGGACTTCGAGTATGCGGGCACCCCCCGCGGCCTGTTCTGCCAGCCGCGCAATCTCGTGAGCCCGCGTTTCCAGCGGATGATGTTCGACCTCGTCCGCTTCAATCGTGAGCTCGCCCGGCTGCTCGCGCGCCAGCACGGCGAGCGTGGCGAGGAGGGCCCGCGGGGCGGCGAGGAATCGCTCGCGGAGTTCCTGCGCCGGCACCGCTTCTCGAGCGCGTTCGTCGAGCGGCTGATCGTCCCGCAGGTCTCGGCGGTGTGGTCGGCCGACCCCGCCAGCATGCACAGCTTCCCGGTGCGATTCCTGGCCGAGTTCTTTGCCAATCACGGGATGCTCGGTTTCCGCAACCGGCCACGCTGGGCGACCGTGGTGGGCGGGTCGGCGCGCTACGTGGAGGCCCTCACCGCGCCATTCCGCGAGCGCATCCGCCTCGGCGCGACGGTGCGGTCGATCGCCCGAAGCGAGCACCACGTGGAGGTCACGGTTGCGGGAGCGCAGCCCGAGCGCTTCGACCAGGTGCTGATCGCGGCGCACTCCGACCAGGCGCTCGCGATGCTCAGCGACCCGAGCGCGCAGGAGCGCGAGCTGCTCGGGGCGATCCCCTACCAGCGCAACGAGGCGGTGCTCCACACCGACAGCGCGATGCTCCCCCGCCGTCGCGAAGCGCGCGCGGCGTGGAACTTCCACCTGCTGCGCGAGCCCAAGCCGTTGAGCACGGTCACCTACTACATGAACCACCTGCAGCGGCTCGTGGCCGACCGCGACTTCTGCGTGACGCTCAACCGCACCGAGGCGATCGCGCCAGAGAAGGTGATCCGCACGATCTCCTACGCCCACCCCGTGTACACCCCCGCTGGGGTCGCGGCGCAGTCCCAGCACGCGCGCATCAGCGGGCTGCAGCGGCGCACCCACTACTGCGGGGCCTACTGGGGCTGGGGCTTCCACGAGGACGGGGTCGCGAGCGCGATCCGCGCCTGCGCGCCATTCGGGGTGGCGCTGTGAGGAGCTGCCTGTACGAGGGCACCGTGCGCCACCGCCGCAGCGGCCCGAGCGATGAGTTCCGCTACCCGCTGTTCATGGCCTATCTCGATCTCGAGGAGCTGCCGGGCGTGTTCGACGCGAGCCGGCTGTGGTCCGCCCGCGGACCCGCGCCCGCCTGGTTCCGCCGCGCGGACTACCTCGGCCAGCCGGCGCAGCCGCTCGCCGAGAGCGTGCGCGAGCTCGTGCTCGAGCGGACGGGGATCGCCGTGGAGGGGCCCGTGCGGCTGCTCACCAACCTGCGCTACTTCGGCCACTGCTTCAACCCGGTCAGCTTCTACTACTGCTTCGACCGGGACGAGGAGAGCCTGCTCGCCACGATTGCCCACGTCACCAACACGCCCTGGGGCGAGCGCCACGCCTACGTGCTCCCCGCGCGCACGCCCGCCGACCACGGGACCGCTGCGGTGATCAGCGGGAGCTTTCACAAGCGCCTGCACGTCTCCCCGCTGATGGGCATGGACCACCGCTACGACTGGCGCCTCACGGTGCCCCGCGAGCACCTGGCGGTGCACATAGCCTCGCGCCGTGCCGACGGCGAGAGCGTGTTCGATGCCACGCTCGCGCTGCAGCGGCGGGAGATCACCACCGGCGAGCTCCGCCGCGCGCTCGCACGCTACCCCGCGCTCACGATGCGCATCCTCGCGCGCATCTACGGCAACGCGCTGCGCCTGAAGCTGAAGGGCGCCCGCTACTTCCCTCACCCGGGACGCAGCGGCGAGGTGTCCGCGTGAGCGCGAGCCCGACCACCGCCGATGCGCCCGCGGGGGCGCTCGAGCGCCGGGCCGGGCGCCCCGGCTGTGGCACGCGGGGCGAGCGCCTCGCGAGGCGGATCGTGCTGCGGCTGCTCGCGGGGACCCGCGGCGGCCGGCTCGAGATCCTCGAGGACCGCCCGCACGAGGGGGCGCATGACGGGTCGCACCAGTGCACGCGCCTCACCTTCGGCGAGCTGCTTGCCGAGCGCCCGCTGCGGGCGGTCGTGCATGTGCGATCGCCGCGCTTCTACCGCCAGCTGCTGCGTGGCAGCGTGGGGCTCGGCGAGTCCTACATGCAGGGCGAGTGGGACTGCGAGGACCTCGTCGCACTCACCCGCATCGCCGCGCTAAACATGAACAAGCTCGACCGTGCGCGCCGGCTGCTCGCACCGGTGCTGATACCCGTGCAGCGCTGGATCCGCTGGCTGCGGCGCAACACCCCCGGGCGCTCGCGCAGCAGGATCGAAGCCCACTACGACCTCGGCAACGACCTGTTCGCGCTGTTCCTCGACCCCACCATGATGTATTCGTGCGCGGTGTTCGACTCCGACGGCGCCAGCCTCGAGGAGGCTTCGCTGGCCAAGCTCGAACGGGTGTGCGTGAAGCTCGACCTGCGCCCCGAGGACCACGTGCTCGAGATCGGCACCGGCTGGGGCGGGTTTGCGGTGTACGCCGCAAAACGCTACGGCTGCCGTGTGACCACCACCACCATCTCCCGCGAACAGCACGCATACGCGAGCAAACGCGTGCGCGCGGCGGGACTCGAGGATCGTGTGACCGTGCTGCTCGAGGACTACCGCGAGCTGAGCGGCAGCTACGACAAGCTCGTCTCGATCGAGATGATCGAGGCGGTGGGCTGGCAATACTTCCCCACCTTCTTTCGCCGCTGCTCGGAGCTCGTGCGCGAGGACGGGGCGATGCTGCTGCAGGCGATCGTGATCGACGACCGCGCCTACCAGGTCGAGAAGGCGGGCAAGAGCTTCATCAACACCTACATCTTCCCCGGTGGCTGCCTGCCGTCGCTCGAGATCATCGGACGCTCGGTCGCGCGCGTGACCGACTTCCGCCAGGTGCACCTCGAGGACATCACCGCGCACTACGCCACAACGCTCGCGCACTGGCGCAAGCGGTTCCTGGCAAGCGGCGAGCGCCTGGGAGAGCTCGGCTACGACGAGCGCTTCCGGCGGCTTTGGGAGCTGTACCTCAGCTACTGCGAGGGCGGCTTTCGCGAGCGGCGCATCCAGGACGTGCAGCTGCTGCTCGCAAAGCCCGCCTACCGCGCCGAGCCTCTGCCCGCGCTCGGCCCCGGCGCGCTCGCCTCCGCCGCGGGGTGAGCGCCGATAGGGTCTGCGGGCGATGCGGCGGACACTGTTCGAGGACCTGCACGAAGACTTCCGGGGGAGCTTCCGCACGTTCCTCGAGCGCGAGGTGGTGGGCGAGGAGGGCCGCTACGGCGAGTGGGAGCGGGCGGGGATCATCCCCCGCGAGGTGTTTGCGCTCGCGGGCCGCGGCGGGTTTCTGGGGATGGCCGTCCCAGAGAGCCACGGCGGTGCGGGGGCGGCGGACTTCCGGCTGAACCTCGTGATCGGCGAAGAGGCCCAGCGCGCGGCGGTGGGGAGCTTCGGGCTGGGGATCACGCTGCACAACGACATCTGCCTGCCGTATTTCCTGAGCTACTGCAACGAGGAGCAGCGCGACCGCTGGCTGGCGGGGATCGCCTCCGGCGAGCTGATCACCGCGGTCGCGATGACCGAGCCGGGGATCGGCTCCGATCTCGCCGCGATGTCCACGCGCGCGATCCGCCACGGCGACCACTACCTCGTCAACGGCTCGAAGACGTTCATCACCAACGGCATAAACGCCGACCTGGTGATCACCGCGGTCAAGACCGGGGTGGGCGGGCCTCAGAGAGACCATCGCGGGATCAGCCTGCTCGTGCTCGAGCGGGGCATGGACGGGTTCGAGCGCGGGCGCAACCTCGAGAAGCTCGGACAGCACGCCCAGGACACCGCCGAGCTGTCGTTCTCGGATGTGCGCGTGCCCCTGGAGAACCTGCTCGGCCAGGAGGGCAGCGGGTTCCTCTACCTCGTATCCAACCTCCCCCAGGAGCGCCTGTCGATCGCCGCCTCGGCGGTGGCCGCGGCGGAGACGGCGCTCGGCTGGACGCTCGAGTACGTGCGCGAGCGCCACGCCTTCGGCCAGCCGATCGGCTCCTTCCAGAGCTCGCGCTTCACACTCGCCGAGCTGCGCAGCGAAGTCGACATCGCGCGCGTGTTCATCGACCGCTGCGCGGTGGCGCTCGACGCGGGCGAGCTCACCCCCGAGGACGCGGCGGTGGCGAAGTGGTGGTGCACCGACATGCAGGGCCGCGTGGTGGACCGCTGCCTGCAGCTGTTCGGCGGCTACGGATACGTCCTCGAGTACCCCATCGCACGCGCGTTCGCCGACGCGCGCGTGACGCGCATCTACGGCGGCGCCAACGAGATCATGAAGGAGATCGTGGGACGCTCACTCGGCCTGTAGGCGGTCACGGGCGAGCTCGATGAAGTAGTCGAGCGAGCGGGGGTTGGCGAGCGAGTCGACGCTCGCCGCCTGCTCGGGCGGAACCCCCATCAGGATCCGCTTGACGGGTACCTCAAGCACCTTCCCCGACAGCGTGCGCGGGACCTCCGCGATCTGGCGGATCTCGTTGGGGACGTGGCGGGGTGAGCAGTCCTCGCGGATGCGCCCCTTGATCTCGCGCACGAGCGCGTCATCGAGCGTCACACCTTCGCGCAGCACGACGAACATGATCATCCACAGCTCCTCGGCGCCCTGTCGGGGGACGTCCACGACGAGCGCGTCGAGCACCTCTTCCACGGCGCCGGCGGCCCGGTAGATCTCGCTCGTGCCCATGCGCACGCCCTGGCGGTTGATAGTGGAGTCGGAGCGGCCGTAGATGACCGCCCCGCCGCGCGGGGTGATGCGGATCCAGTCGCCGTGGCGCCAGATGCCCGGGTACATCGCGAAGTAGCTCTCGCGCAGGCGCTCGCCATCGGGGTCGTTCCACAGGTACAGCGGCATCGAGGGCATCGGCTCAGTGATCACGAGCTCCCCCACCTCGTCGAGCACCGGCCGCCCGTGTTCATCCCACGCCTCCACCGCGCAGCCGAGCGCGCGGCATTGCAGTTCGCCCTCGTACACGGGCAGCAGCGGGCAGCCGGCCACGAACGCGGTGCACACGTCGGTGCCGCCGCTGGTGGAGAACAGCCACACGTTGGGATCGACGTGCCCGTACACCCAGCGGAAGCCCTCGGGCGCGAGCGGCGATCCGGTCGAGCCGATCGCGCGCAGCGCAGCGAGGTCGTAGTCGCGGCCAGGCTCCACGCCAGCCTTTTCCATGCTCGCGAGCAGCCCCGCGCTCACGCCCATGCAGGTCATGCCGGCGCGCTCGGCAAGGCTCCACATCACGCCCAGGTCCGGGTGGGCGGGGCTGCCGTCATACAGCACGATCGCCGCCTCGCTGTGCAGGCAGCCCACCAGGAAGTTCCACATCATCCAGCCGGTGGTGGTGAACCAGAACATCCTGTCGCCGCGGCGCACGTCCAGATGCATCCGCTTCTTGAGCTGCTCGATCAGGATCCCGCCCTGGCTCTGCACGATCGCCTTCGGCAGGCCGGTGGTGCCCGAGGAGTAGAGCACCCACAGCGGGTGCTCGAACGGCACCTGCTCAAAGCTCGGTTGGGACCCCTCACCCGAGGCCCCCTCCCCCAGCTCGAGCAGCTCATGCCAGCCATGGCGGGCGGGCGCGCGCGCCTCCGCGGCGGCCGCGGCCGCCGCGGGCAGGGCGGGCGGGCCCAACAAATACGGGAGCATCACCACGTGCTCGACCGTGGGGAGCTCGGCGAGGATGCGCTCGAGCACCTCGCGGCGGTCGAAGTCCTTGCCGCCGTGGCGGTAGCCGTCGATCGCGAGCAGCACCTTGGGGCCGATCTGGGCGAAGCGGTCGATCACGCTGCGAGCCCCGAACTCGGGAGCGGCGCTCGACCAGATCGCACCGATGCTCGCGCTGGCGAGGAACGCGATCAGCGTCTCGGGGATGTTGGGCATGTATGCCACCACGCGATCGCCGCGTGTGACCCCGAGCGCGCGCAGTCCCGCGGCGGCGGCGGCCACCCTCTCGCCCAGCTCACCCCAGGTGATCTCCCCGAGCTCGCGCAGCTCGGAGGTGTGGAGCACGGCCACCTCGGCGGGGTCGCGGCCCGCGAGCAGGTTCTCGGCGTAGTTCAGCTCGGCCCCCTCGAACCAGCGCGCGCCGGGCATCACATGCGATGACAGCACGCGCTCGTACGGCCGCGAGGCGCGCACGCCGCAGAACTCCCAGATCGCCTCCCAGAAGGGCTCGAGCTCGCTCACCGACCAGCGCCACAGCTCGTCGTAGTCGGCGAACGGGGCCCCGCGCCGGGTGCCCGCCCAGCGCATGAAGCGCGCCATCTCCGAACCCTCGAGCTCGCGCTCGGTGGGCTCCCACAGCGGCGGCTGGGGTTCGCTCGCGGACATCGTGTGCGCCCCTTATATCCGGTTTGCCGCGCCCACGAACCGGGGTCGCCGAGGCGGCGCGGATAATCTCGCGGGAGTGGATGCCCCCCGACTGCGTGCCGAGTTCCCCGTGCTCGGACGGCTCGCCTACCTCAACGCGGGCACCGACGGGCCGCTGCCGAGCGCCGCGGGCGCCGCCGCGGGCGCGGAGCTCGAGCGTGAGCTGCGCGACGGGCGCGCACAGGCGCACTTCGAGCGGCGCAGCGAGCTCGGCAACGCGCTGCGCGCGGCCTACGCCGCGGCGCTCGGCTGCGAGCAGACCGATGTGGCGCTCACAACGTGCACCACCGAGGGCATCGCCCACGTGATCGGCGGCATGGAGCTCGGCCCGGGCGACGAGATCCTCACCAGCGACGAGGAGCACCCGGGGCTGTTGGGGGCACTCGCCGCCGCGCGTGACATCGCGGGGGCGCGCATCCGTATGGTCCCGCTCGCCGAGCTGGCGAGCTCGGTGGCGCCGCGCACGCGCATGCTCGCGTGCTCGCACGTCGGCTGGATGAGCGGCAGCGTCGCGCCGGAGGAGCTCCGCGACCTCGAGATCCCGGTCGTGCTGGACGGCGCCCAGGGGGTGGGGGCGGTGCCTGTGGATGTGCATGCGCTCGGCTGCGACGCCTACGCGGGCGCCGGACAGAAGTGGCTGTGTGGCCCCGACGGCACCGGGATGCTCTGGGTGAGCCCCGCCCTACGAGAGCGCCTGGCGGTGCGGCGCCGCGGCTATGGAAATCTGCTTGACGCGGGCGCCGGCCTCGACGCGGGGGTACAGGCGGACGCGCGGCGCTTCGACAGCCCCGCGCTCGCCGCCGAGACGCTCGCGTGCGCGCTCGCCTCGGTCGAGCTGCTCACGCAGGCCGGCTGGGCGGCTGTGCACGAGCGCGCGCGCACGCTCGCGGCGCGCCTTGCGGAGCTACTCGCCGAGCACGGGCGTACGCCGGCGCCGCGCGGAGACACGACCCTTGTCTCGTTCCCGAGCGAGGATCCGCTCGCCGAGCGCGCGCGGCTCTCCGAGGCAGGGGTGATCGTGCGTAACATTCCCGATCGGCCGTGGCTGAGAGCGTCCGTCGGGGCCTGGAACGACGAGCACGACCTCGACCGGTTGCTGCGGGCGCTCGCCACTTGACCCCGCCGCGGGCCTGCACGAGCTCCGCGGTCACTCACCACACAGCGCAAGCGAGCAAGCGACCAGACCGATGAACAGCGCCCCGCGAACAGCCACCACCCCCGCGCCCTCCGCGGTCACCGGCGAGCTGCCGGCCGTCCCGCGCGCCGAACGGGGCGTGCGGGAGCGACTGCGCGCGAGCCTGCCGCTCGCACGCCACGCCGGTTTCGTGTTGGTGGTGGGGCTCTCGGCGGTGTTCAACCTGCACCGGCTGCAGCAGAACGGCTACGCGAACATCTTCTACTCGGCGGG
>FSYY01000185.1_pt1 | contig 10774 bp, 10 predicted proteins | sample 1638681 | NCBI WGS metagenome assembly FSYY01 (sample SAMEA3914813, study PRJEB12502) | metagenome | biome: forest; material: soil | place: Canada | collected 2011-07-07 | depth 0.3 m | reverse complement strand
TGCTCACCGAGCGCCGCGAGGACGTGCTGCCGACGATCGCCTCGCGCTGCCTGCAGGTGCGCTTCGACCCGCTCCCGTACGAGCTGATCGCGGCACGGCTCGAGGGCGTGGAGGGCGAGCGGGCGCTGGCGTGCGCGCGGTTGGCGGCCGGCGACGCGGGTCTGGCGGCGTGGCTGGCGAGCGCTCCGGGGGCGGCGCTGCGCGAGGCTGCCGAGCGATTCGTGCGGGCGGTGCTCGCGGGCAGCACCGACGGCCTGCCCTGGCTTGGGCTGCTGGATGCGGCCAAGGAGTCCTCCGCCCGTGCGGGAGAGGAGGCGCAGGAGCAGCTCGAGCGGGAGCTCGAGCTGCTGCCGAGCCGTGAGCGCAAGCGTTACGAACGGGAGTCGCTGGAGGCGCGCCGCAGGGGCGAGCGGCGCGCGCGCACGCGCACGCTCGACCTCGGCCTGCGCCTGGCGGAGCTGTGGCTGCGGGACGTGCTGTGCCTGCGCGAAGGGGCGCCGGAGCTGTTGCTCGCGTGCGATCGGCGCGAGCAGTTGCTCGAGGATGCGGGCGAACGCGCGCCGGGACCGGTGCGGGACGCGATCGAGCTCGTGGGCGATGCGCGCCTGAGCCTGTCGTTGAACGTGGGCGACGAGCTGGCGCTCGAGGCGCTCGCCTACCGGCTGTCGAGCTGCCTGGCGGGGTGAGCGATCAGGCGATCGGCCCGAGGTTGGGCTCGAGGCCGAAGGTGTCGAAGGCGAGGAACCGCGAGAACAGCCGGTTGTCGGGCCCGTGGTAGTCGGCGGAGCCGGTGCTGAGCAGCCCTAGCGCGGCGCAGCGCTCGGCGAGCAGCTCGGTCTGCTCCTGGGTGTGGGTGACGTAGAAGGCCTCCACGCCGTCGATCCCGAGCGTGTGGAAGCGATCGATGCTCGCGAGCACTTCGGCTGGATCGGTGACGTCCCAGAACGGGTGCGCCCAGATGGCTACCCCGCCGGCCTCGTGGATCGCCTCGATCGCCTGGGCGACCGTGGGGGTCTCGCGCAGGCGGAAGGCGGGACGGCCCTCGATCAGGTAGCCGCGGATCAGCGAGCCGATGTCGTCGATCTGCTCGCGGGCGAGCCGCTCTGCGTTGGCGGGAGCGCCGAGCACCGCCTCGGCCAGGTGGGGGCGCCCGATCGGCTGGCCGTCGGCTATGCGCTGGGCGAGCTGGGCTTCGTCGAGCTCGAAGCCGGCCTCGCGCAGGGCGGCTGCCATGCGCATCGTGCGCTGCTCGCGGTCGGCGAGGAATTCGGCGAGCCGCTCGCGCAGAACGGGCTCGGTGTGGGCGATGTTGTAGCCGAGGATGTGCAGTTCGCGGGGGACGGGGGAGCCCGCGTCGATGGCTGAGATCTCCACGGCCGGAACCACTCGCACGCCGTGGCGAGCGCCCGCGGCAAGCGCCTCGGGGACGCCGCTGATCGTGTCGTGATCTGAGAGCGCGAGCAGCTCCACGCCCGCCTGGGCGGCGCGCTCGACGACCTCAGCGGCGGGCAGGGCGCCGTCGGAATGCGTGGAGTGCGACTGCAGGTCGAAGCGGAGCGCCATCGGCGCCAGCGTACGTGATCGTCTCGAACGGAGGCATGTAGGGGTCCTCGCGCATGCCCTCGCCGGCCGGGGTGATGAGCGCGGCGATCTTCGGTGCGAGGCCCTCGCGGAGCGCCTTGACGGCGACCTGGTAGTGGAGCGCCTCGGTGTGGAACGGTCGCTCGCATTTGGCGTCGGAGGCGAGCAGCGTGGCGAGCGCCGCGTCGGTCTCCGCGGCGCGCGAGGCGGCGTCGATCCAGGTCACCTCGAGATAGGCCAGGGCCGCGCCGATCTCATCCTCGGAGGTGGACCCGGGGGCTTCGATCTGGCTCAGCACAGGCATCACCTGGGAGGCCAGCCACAGCTGCTCGGCGTGCGCGCGCAGCATCAGGCAGATGTCTGAGGGATATGAATTATCGGAACGATCCGTCATCAGCAGCATCCATGCCGGGGGGCTCGATCGGGGGGGTTTCGATCTGTTGTTTGCTTCGGCCGAGCACCCTCCGTGCTTTAGGAAGCGGGCCTCCCGCTCCACGCTTCTCGGGTGTTCGCGGCCCTGTTTGGGCACGCCGCACGCGAGCGCCCGCGCGAGGGCGGGGGCTCAAGAATGACGCGCCCGCACGCCGATGTAGAGAGAAAGACCTCCGAGCCGGAAAGGAGCGATGAGGACAGCGCACTACGATCCGACCCGCCGCACGGCGGGCCAGTACGCGCGCGAGACGGTGCAGCGGCTGCGCATGCGCACACTCGTGATCCTGGGCGCGCTGGCGGTTGCGACCGCGCTGCTGGGCAGGACCTTCGGCCTGCACGACGTGCGCTTCCTCGCCTCGGAGGTAGCGCTGCTCGTGAGCATGTTCGTGATCTCACGCTACGTGCTGCCGCTGGTGGAGCGCCGCGACCGCGGCGCGCAGGGAGAGGAGCACGTGGGAGGCCTGCTGAACGAGCTCGCGAACCCGGGCTGGCGAGTGCTGCACGACGCGAGCCTCGGGCACGGCAACGTGGATCACATCCTGATCGGCCCGGCGGGGGTGTTCACGATCGAGACCAAGAGCCATCCCGGCCCGATCCGGGTGGGGCGGATACACGGCGCGACGCTCACCCAGGCGCGCTCGCACAGCATCGCGCTCGAGCGTGTGACGGGACTGCAGGCGGAGGCGATGATCGTGTACAGCCGGGCGTGGGTCGACCGGCCGGTCGCCCGGCGCAAGGGCGTGCGGGTGATCCCGGCGCGGATGCTCGTCGGCTATCTGCAGCGCCGTCCTGCACGGCTCTCGCGGGCCGAGGTGGAGGAGGCGCACGCGCTCGTGGCGCAGGCGCTGCTGGGTGGCAGACCGCGCGGCCGGGCGGTATCCGAGCGCTGGCAGCTGATCCGCTAGCACCGACTCCTCAGCGCGGCCGGGTGGCGGCGGGCGGTAGTTTGGTAATCGAGCATGTCGATCTCTCCCTTCAGCGCGCGGCCGGTATTGCCGCAGGATGAACGGCGCCGGGCGCGCCTGGTGGCGCTGCTGGTGGCGCTCGGCCTGGCGGCGTCGCTGCTGGCGTATGCGATCTCCCCGTCGGTGAGGCACGCGGTGGGTCACGCGGCCCACAGCGTGAAGGGGACGGTGGGACACGTGTTCGACCACGACCGCGACAAGGCCAAGCCCTCCAAGCCGGCGAAGGTGGCGCCGCGGAAGCCGGGCCACGCGCAGGGCGCGCCCGCGGCAGCGAAATCGCCGGGCGCGGCGGCGGCGCCGAAGAAGACGCCGACGAGCGGGTCGGTGGGCGCTACCAGCTCGACCACGCACCCGTGAGCGCGGGCGCACGCGCAGGCTTGGGCGGGAGTAGCGTGTAGGGATGGCCACGAGCACGACGGCGCGGCAGGACGAGCTCGCGCGCGCGGCGGGCACGGCCGCGGGCGAGCGTGGAGCGCTTCCGCCGGGCCCGCGCCTGCCGTCACTGCTGCAAACGCTCGTGTGGGCGCTCGCGCCCACGTGGCTGATGGACCGCTGTGCGCGGCGGCTGGGCGAGGCGTTCACGCTCACGTTCTGGCCGAGCGGGATGCAGCTGGTGCTGATCAGCGATCCGGAGGCGGTGAAGACGGTGTTCACGGCATCGCCGGAGGTGGCGCCCTCGGCGGCGGGGAACTCGCCGGTGGCGCCGGTGATGGGGCCGAGCTCGGTGATAGTGCTGACGGGGCCAGAGCATCTGCGCCAGCGCAAGCTGCTGCTGCCGCCGTTCCACGGCGAGCGGATGCGCGAGTACGAGCAGGTGATCGTGGAGGCGACGCGCCGGGACCTGGCGGGGTGGCGGCTGGGCGCGCCGATGCGCCTGCAGGAGCGCACTCGGCGCATCACCCTCGAGGTGATCCTGCGGGCGGTGTTCGGGGTGGAGGCCGAGCGGATGGACCCGCTGAGGCGGGCGATCGGCGAGCTGCTCGAACCGATGCACACGCTGCGGCTGCTGCGGGTGGCGCTCTCGGGCCGCACGCTCGAGCGACCGCCCGGCGCGATCGGCCGAGCGCTGGACCGGCTCGACGCTCTGATCTACCAGGAGATCGCGCGGCGCCGGGCCGAGCCGGACCTGGACGAGCGCACGGACATCCTCTCGCTGCTGCTGCTGGCAAGGGACGAGGACGGCGCGGAGATGACCGACGGGGAGCTGCGGGATGAGCTCGTGACGCTGCTGCTGGCAGGACACGAGACGACTGCGACCGCGGTGGCGTGGGCGGTGGAGCGGCTCGTGCGCCACCCCGCGAAGCTCAAGCGCCTGTTGGGGGAGCTCGACGGGGACGCGGGGGAGGAGTACATGACGGCGGTGGTGAACGAGACGCTGCGTGTGCGTCCGGTGGTGCCGATCGTGGTGCGGATGCTTCAAGAGCGGCTGCGTGTGGGCGACTACGAGCTGCCCGCCGGGACGCGGGTGGTGCCGTCGATCTACCTCACCAACCGCAATCCCCGCATCTACGAGCAGCCGCGCGAGTTTCGTCCCGAGCGCTTCCTCGGGAGCGCCCCGGAGGCGTTCTCGTGGATCCCCTTCGGGGGCGGGATCCGACGCTGCATCGGCGCCTCGTTCGCGCTGCTGGAGATGAAGCTGATCCTGAGGACGGTGCTGGCCGAGCTCGAGCCGAGCCTGCCCGCGGGCGAGCGGCGCTGGCGCGGCGGGGAGTGGATCAGGCGGCGGGCGATCACGCTGGTGCCGGCGGCGGGCGCGCGCGTGGTGTGGAGCAGGCGGCGCGGATAGCGCCGGGCGCCTCGGAGGAGGAGGAGCGGCCGCGGGGGCGGCCGCGAGCGTGTTGGCGGGATGCCCCGAGTGAGCGGGGGTGGATCCGGGGGGAGGGTGCCGGCCGCAGCGGGGGATAGCGTCTCTCGGATGGATGTACCCACACCCCCGACGCTCGGCGAGCCCGAGCGAGCCTGTCCCACGCCCGAGGAGCTGCTCGCGCGCTTCGGCCTGCAGGGCTTCCGGCCGGGCCAGCGCGAGGCGGTGGCGGCGGCACTTGCGGGGCGCGACAGCCTGGTGGTGATGCCGACGGGCGGGGGCAAGTCGCTGTGCTACCAGCTGCCCGCGCTCGCGGACCGCGGCCTGGTGGTGGTGGTGAGCCCGCTGATCGCGCTGATGGCCGACCAGTGGCGCAGGCTTCGGGATGCGGGCGTGCGCGGCACGATGCTCGCGTCGGGGATGGCTGAGGGTCACAACGAGCAGGCGCTTGGCGAGATCGAGTCGGGCGCCACACAGCTCGTGCTGGCGGCGCCCGAGCGGTTCGCCTCGCGGGCGTTCGGCGAGGCGCTTGCGCGCAGGCGGGTGGCGCTGTTCGTGGTGGACGAGGCCCACTGCGTGGCCGAGTGGGGGCACGACTTCCGCCCCGACTACCTGCGCCTGCACGAGGCGATCGCCTCGCTCGGGCGCCCGCCGGTGATGGCTGCGACGGCCACCGCCACGCCGCGCGTGGCTCAGGAGATCGCCGCACGCCTGGGCCTGCGCGAGCCGGTGTCGATCCGCTCGGGCTTCGACCGGCCGAACGTGAGCTTCGACGTGGTGAGCGTGGAGGGCAAGGGGGCGGTCGCGCGCAAGCGGGGGGCGCTGATGCACGTGCTGGCAGACCCCGCGGCGCGCCCGGCGATCGTGTACTGCGGCACGCGCAAGGACACCGACGCGGTGGCGAGCGCGATCGCGCAGATGGGGATCGCGACGGTGGCCTACCACGCGGGCATGAGCCCGCAGGCGCGCACCGAGAGCCAGCGAGCGTTCATGGACGGCAGCGCGGAGGTGGTGGTGGCGACGAACGCATTCGGGATGGGGGTGGACAAGGCGCAGGTTCGGACGGTGGCCCACTGGGCGCTGCCGACGAGCCTCGAGGCCTACTATCAGGAGGCGGGCAGAGGCGGTCGCGACGGGGAGCCCGCGCGAGCGCTGCTGCTGGCGGCGCGAATGGATCTGGGGCGCCTGATCAGGTTCATCAACGAACGCGAGACGCACGTGGAGGACGTCAAGCGCTACGTCGCACGGCTGCGCAGCGGAGCGGCGGACGGGACTGTGGCGATCGGCCACGGCGAGCTGGGCGAGCGCGAGCGGGTTCTGCTGTCGATCGCCGAGCGGGCGGGAGCGGTGGAACTGCAGCCGGGCGGTCGCGACGGACTGCTCGTGACGCTCACCGGCCGGGGCAGCCCGCGCCTGGCCTTTCAGGCGATCAAGGCGGCCAGGGACCGCGGCTGGGAGTCCTACCGCTCGATCGAGCGGTACATGTCCGCGGACACGTGCAGGCGCCGCCAGATCCTCGACCACTTCGGCGACCCCGAGCAGGGTGCGCCCACGGGGCGCTGTTGCGACGTGTGCGACCCCGACCCCGCGCTCGCGCACGCGCTCGCCACGGCGCCGGCCACACGCCGCATCCGCGGCGGGCGCAGCGGGGGAGCGCCGGGCGAGCAGGCCGGGCTCGACGCGGCGCCGATCGACGAGCGTGAGTTCGAGGTGCTGCGCGCCTGGCGGATGGAGCGCGCGGAGGGGCTTCCGGCCTATACCGTGGCGGCCAACGGCGTGCTCGAGGAGGTCCTGCGCAGGCGCCCGGGAAACGTGCAGGAGCTGATCGAGATCAGGGGGATCGGGCCCGCCTTCTGCGAGAAGCACGGCGAGTCGCTGCTGCATGCACTGGCCGAGCTCGAGCGCGGGACGGGCGAGCTGCGGGCATCGACGGGCGCCGTCTCGGCGGCCGTGCGAGGCAGCTAAGGTTCAGTCGAGCGATCTGCCGCGAACACGCCGACGTAGCTCAGCTGGTAGAGCACTTCACTCGTAATGAAGGGGTCCGGGGTTCGAGTCCCCGCGTCGGCTCTTGGGATGTCCTGTAAGTGCGCGGCCTTCTCGTCGACGAAGGCTGGGCTACACGCGTGCTACAGTTGTCGCATGAGAACAGAGGTCGCTTCGCGAGAGCTGCGCAACAACACCGCCGGTCTTCTGCGCAGGGTTCAGGCCGGCGAGGAGATCGTGATCACGGCGTGGGGCCGGCCAGTCGCCGCTTTGGTCCGGCCGCCCGGCACCACGCGTCGCTGGCTGTCTCGCGGTGAGCTCATTCGGCGGCTGGGAACGGCGCAGGCCGACGCTGGTCTGCGCGCGGATCTGGGGCGCCTGGCGGGGGAGACGACGGACGATCTCGACGCGATCGCGTAGCGTGCCTGCGCCCGATCGGGGTCTGCTCGACACGAGCGTCTTCATCGCCAGCGAGGCCGGCCGCGCGCTCGAGCTGGAGCGGCTCCCTCAGGAGTCGGCGATCTCGGCCGTCACGATTGCAGAGCTCCACGTTGGTGTGCTCGCGGCGCCGGACGTCGATGCGCGCGCGCGCAGGCTCGCAACGCTCGAGGCCGTGGCCGACATCGAACTGCTGGTCATCGACGCGTCGGTGGCGGCGTCCTGGGCACTGCTCCGAGTCCACCTCGCTACGGCTGGGCGCCGCTTGAACGTCAACGACTTGTGGATCGCGGCGACGGCGCTTGCCCACGAACTTCCAGTGGTCACGCAGGACGACGACTTCGCTCCCGTGGACGGCGCCGCCGGCCTGGTTGTGATTCGAGTCTAGGTCCGGTCAATCCAACAGGGCTGTGTGCCACCAGACCGCTTCCCTCGAGTCGGACCGCCATCGACGCCGGCGGACACGCCACGGTCGGATCACCCCAATTGGCGCTAGTCGTTTACTGGCGTGAGCTCTGCGGCCTCGTGGACGGTTTTTATCCACGTTTGCCCCCCGTGAGGCGATCGCCTGCGCAATATTCTTTGCAGCTGACAGATATACTACGTGCTTGCACAGTATTATACGCACATGGACTTTGCACGCCCACTACTCGCACTGACGCCCACTCTGGACGGCGACGTCCTGGCAGCGCTCGCGCGCGCTGACGTCGAGTTCAGCGGTCGCGAGCTTGCCCGCCACGCAGGACGGGGGAGTGCGGAGGGCATTCGCAGCGCGGCCGACCGCCTGGTCGCACAGGGCGTGGTATCGCGACGGGCGGCTGGTTCGGCCCACCTCTACCGCCTCAACCGCGATCATCTGGCCGCCCCCTACATCGAAGGTCTGGCGACGCTTCGCGAGCAGTTCCTTGAGCGACTGCGCGAACTGGTGGCTGCCTGGGAGGAGCCGGCGGTGATGGCGATGCTCTTCGGTTCAGTCGCACGCCGGAGCGCGGTCGCTGAGAGCGACTTGGACCTCCTCGTAGTGCGCCGCAAGGATTGCGATCCGGACTCGCCGGTATGGCGCGCGCAGCTCCAGGACCTGTCCCGGTCGGCGACCAGCTGGACGGGCAACGATGCTCGCGTGCTCGAATACGGTGAGATGGAGCTGGCAGGGTTGCCGCCGCAGCCTGTGCTCGAGGAAGCATCTCGTGATGGCATCGAGATCTTTGGGTCTCGCCGCACGCTGCGGACGCTGAGCCGTCAAGGCGCGACGCGATGACCGGAAGAACGAGGCGTTGCGACGAGCCGACGACCGCCGGACGGCTCCGCAAGGCGGAGCAGTTTCTCGATGCCGCGGAGACGATTCGCGAATTCGCCGACGACGAGAGCGAGGTAGGTGATGCCTACGTGACGTTGTGTGTTCATGCTGGCGTAGCTGCTGCCGACGTGATCTGCTGCGTCGCTCTCGGCGTGCACGCGCTCGGAGACGACCACAACGAGGCGGTTGCCCTGCTCGGCGCCGTGCGACCCGAAGGTGCTGAGCTGGCTCGGGCACTCGCGGTGCTTCTCGGCATCAAGACCCGTGCGGGTTACGGCGCCGCGCCTGTGACGGTGGAGCACCGCAAGCGCGCGCAGCGGCAGTCCGAGCGGCTGGTGCGCGCAGCACGCGACCGGGGAGCGCAGATCTAGCGCGCTCGCATCGGGACTCCTTCGGGTCCCGAAACGGGTCCCGAACTCCTCAAATCTGGGGCGACGTTAGATCTCCTCATCGAGCCAAATATGACTCACCGCAGCCAACGCCACCAGCTCTCGTGTCACTCGCAATGAAGGGGTCCGGGGTTCGAGTCCCCGCGTCGGCTTCCCAAAAGCCCTGCGCAGAGCGCAGTTCCCCCCCCGGCGCACTCATCGCGTGAGCACTGCCGGAGCCCAGGTGGCAACAAAGTGGCAACGCCTCGGCGGCAGCGGCTGGCCCCCTATGCCGTACCCTCCCCGGGCAGTGTGCGAGTCGGCAGGGACGGGTCCACGCGGAGCAGCCGTGCGGGCAGCCGTGGCAGCCACCAGTTCCAGCGCCCGAACAGCGAGACGACCGCCGGGACCAGCAGGGCGCGGATGACGGTCGCGTCGAGCAGGATCCCGGCTGCGAGCCCTGTTGCGAGCACTTTGAGGTCGGTGCCCGGGCCGGAGGCGAGCGAGGTGAACGCGAGGAACAGGATCAGCGCGGCGCTCGTCACCAGCCGGCCCGTACGTCCGATCCCGCGCACGACGGCGGTGTCGGTCGAGCCGGTCTTGTCGTACTCCTCGCGCATGCGGGCGAGGATGAACACCTCGTAGTCCATCGACAGCCCGAACAGGAACGCGAACACCATCAGCGGGAGCCAGGAGTTGATCGAGCCGGTCGCCGAGATCCCCCAGATCAGACTCGAGCCGTGCCCCTGCTGCCATACGAGCTCTAGCACTCCCCACGCGGCACCCACGCTGATGATGTTCAAGATCACCGCCTTCAGCGGCAGCAGCAGCGAGCGGAACGCGCGGGCGAGCAGCACGAATGTGATCAGTGCGATAAGCGCGATCATCAGCGGAAAGTTCCCGTACACCGCTTCGATGAAGTCGTGGTTCTGCGCAGCGAGACCCCCGAGCCGCACGCTTGGTCCTGCTTCGCGCACCTGTGCGCGGATGCGGTCGAGCGTGTTGCGCCCGGCGGCCGAGGAGCCGTCCGGAACCGCGAAGGCATCGATGACCGCGACTCCCTGATGCCGCCAGGACGGACCGTTCGGCGCAACTGCGCCGTGCACGCCTTCGATCTTCGCCAGCGAACCGGCGACCCCGTCCGGCGATATCGAGCCTCCGACGAGCACCTCATGGGGCAGCAGTGCTCCGGGCCCGATCTTCGACCGCTCGAGCGCGATCAGGCCCTGCTTGGCGTCGCCCGTCTTGGCAACCGTATCGAGGTTGGCGAGCCCGAACTGCAGGCTCGACGCAGCGATGCCGAGCGCGACAAGCACCGTTGCTGCGCCGATAGCCGCCACCCAGCGGCGGCGTACGACGAGTTCTGCCCATCTGGTCCACGAGCGGCTTGCCTTGTCGTCGTCCCGAATGTGCGGCCAGTCCAGGCGAGGGCCGAGCTTGCTCAGCACGACCGGCAGGAGCGTGCAGGCGACGATCACGCTGATCAGCGGGATCAGCATGCCGCCGTAGCCGACCGAGCGCAGGAACGGGAGCGGCAGCGCGACGAGTGCGAGCAGCCCGATCGCGACGGTGGTGCCGCTGAACACCACCGACCTTCCGGCGGTCTCCATCGCGCGTGTGACCGCCTCGTCGCCCTGCAGGCCGTGGGCGCGCTCCTCACGCCAACGCACGACCACCAGCAGCGCGTAGTCGATCGACACGCCGAGTCCGATAAGGGCGATTAGGAACTGGACGATCGGCGAGACTTCGGTGACCGTCGTCAGGCCCCATACGACCAGGAAGGTCGTGAGGATCGAGACGATTGCGATCATGATCGGCACGAGCGCCAGGAGCGAGCCGAACACGAACGCGAGCACGAGCAGTGCGCCGAAGCCGCCGAGCAGCGCCTCGAGGAGCACGCCTGGAC
>FSYY01000205.1_pt1 | contig 10883 bp, 7 predicted proteins | sample 1638681 | NCBI WGS metagenome assembly FSYY01 (sample SAMEA3914813, study PRJEB12502) | metagenome | biome: forest; material: soil | place: Canada | collected 2011-07-07 | depth 0.3 m | reverse complement strand
GCGGGGGGCGGGGGCAGCGGGCTCGACTGCCGCAGAGGAATTGGCCGTCGCAGCGGCACCCGCGGCGCCGGGGGCTACACGCGACGGGGACGACGACGCGGCGGCGGCGGCGGGCGTCACCGCGCCGGGCGCCACGCCCGCGGGGGTCGCCGCGGGGGCTGACGGACTCGCCGGCGATGCGGGCGAGTTGGTTCCCGCGCCTCCCGGGGGGGCGGGCGCGCTGGGCCGGCCGGGGCCCGGCGGCGGGACCGGCGAAACGGACGGGGCGCCCCCGCCGGGCGGGACCGATGCGGTGGACGGGGGGGCGGCCCGAGCGGGCACAGCCGACGGTCCGGGCTGGCTTGGCGCGCCGGGTGAAGCGGAGGGGGCGGGCTGGGCGGATGGCACCGATGAGGCGGCCGCCGCGGTATGGGCGGGTGCGGGAAGCGGAGGCGGAGTCGCTGCGCCTGCGGCCCCCGCGGCCCGCGCGCTCGCCGGAAGGGGAGCCGCGGGCACTCCTGCCGCGGGGACGCCGCCGGGCGCCGCTGCCACGCCGGCGCCGGCCCCAGCGATGCTGGCGCCGGCTGTGGCTAGGCCGGCCACAGCAGGAGCGGTACCCGCCGCGGGGGCGGCGGCGCTCTGTGCGCCCGCGCCACCGGGCGCGCCTGATGCGGGCGCGGCGGCGGCGGGCGGACGTGTGGGCGCGGGACGCACCGGGCGCGCCATCTGGCCCTGGAGACGCGCGGTGGCCGCGGCCAGGCGCTGCTCGAGCTCGGTCGCGCGCTCGCTCGCCTGGCCCGCCCATTCGCGCAGGCGCTTGAGCTCGCGGGCCTGGGAGAAGACGAGCAGCGCGAGCGCGGCGATCCCGACGAGGGCGGCGATCGCGGCGAGGGCTCCGACCTGGGTGAACGTGTTCGACAGGGAGAGCGCGAACGGCAATGCGGTCATGAATTGGGGGAGTGTACGAGGGGGGGAGGCGCATCGTGCGCCGCCGCAGGCGTCTCGAGCACGCCGGTGTGCGGCCGCTGCAGGCCGAGCGCCCCTGCGCCGTGGTCGACGTCGTGCTCCCGCCGGGCGGCGGACAGCTCGGACACCTTCGCCGCGAGGCCGGCGGCGTCTCCCTCGAGCACGAGCAGCTGGATCTCGTCGAACATCGACTGGACCTCCTCGACCGCCATCGGCTCGCGGTGTGCGAGCAGGATCTTGTCGGCGTCGGTGGCGAGCGGGCGCTCGTAGCTGTTGAACAGCTCCTCGTGGAGCTTCTCGCCCGGACGCGCGCCCACGATCTCGATATCGATGTCGCGGTCGGGGTCCAGGCCGGAGAGATCGATCATCGCCCGCGCCAGCTCGACGATCCGAACCGGCTCGCCCATCTCGAGCACGTAGATCTTCGCGCCGGTGGAGCTCCTCTGCCCGGGCTCGCCCACGAGCGAGCCCGAGCGGATGATCAGCTGCACCGCCTCGGGGATGGTCATGAAGTAGCGGGTCATGCGCTCGTCGGTCACGGTCACGGGGCCGCCACGCTCGATCTGGCGGCGGAAGATCGGCACCACGCTTCCCGAGGAGCCGAGCACGTTGCCGAAGCGCACGGCGGCGTAGCCGGTGGCCGGGAAGCGCACGGTGGTGGCCTCGAGCGCGAACTCGGCGAGCGCCTTGGAGGCTCCCATCACCGTGGCGGGGGCGACCGCCTTGTCGGTGGAGACGAGCACGAAGCGTCGCGCGCCCATCTCGCCCGCGACGTGGGCGACGAGCTTGGTGGCGATCGCGTTGTTTCGCACCGCCTCGACCGGGTTGGCCTCCATCAGGCCCACGTGCTTGTAGGCGGCCGCGTGGAAGACGACCGTGGGGGAGTACTCGGCGAACACCTCGCGCATGCGCTCCTCCTCCTTGCAGTCGGCAAGCACCGCCGCGAGCATCGAGGGGGGGACGTGGCGCTCGTCCTCGAGCTCGCGCTGGATCGAGAAGAGGTTGTCCTCGGCATGGTCGAGCAGGATGATCCGCCGCGGCTCCACGCGCGCGATCTGGCGGCACAGCTCCGACCCGATCGAGCCGCCGGCCCCGGTCACGAGCACGGTCTCACCGCCCAGGTAGGCGCCCACGCGCTCGAGCTCCATGTGCACGGGCTCGCGGCCGAGCACGTCCTCGACCCGCACCTCGCGCACCTGGCGGGCGAGCGCGCCGCGGGTCTGCAGCAGCTCGAACACCGTCGGCAGCGTGCGCACCGGGATGCCCCGCTGGCGGCACTCGCGCACGATGCGCGCGCGCGTGGAGCCGGGCGCGGAGGGGATCGCGATGATCACTTCGTCGGGCTCGGCGTCGTCGAGTATGCGCGGCAGGTCGCCTTCGGTGTTGCCGCGCACGCGCAGCCCTTCGATGCGCAGTCGCCGCTTGGCGGGGTCGTCGTCGAGGAAGCCGATCGGCGAGAGCCCGAGCTCGCGGTTGCGCATGATCTCGCGCACGACCAGCCTGCCGCCCTCGCCGGCGCCCGCGATCAGGACCGTGCGCTCACCCTTGCGGCCCGCACGGAACGCGGGCAGGGGCCGACGCTCGTACACGCTGCGCGCGAACGCCCTCACGCCCACGAGGAACACGAGCGAGAGCAGGGCGAACAGCACGATCACGCCGTTGGGGATCACGACCGCGACCGCGTGCCGGCCGTCCGGATAGCGGTGCACCGGGCGCAGCACCTCGACGGTGACGACCGTCAGCAGCACGATCACGAGCACCGCGCGCACGACGGCCTCGTAGTCGCGCTGTCCGGCGTAGCGCCAGCGCCGCTGGTAGACGCGGGAGAGGACCAGCACCGGCAGGGCGCCCAGTGCGACCCACAGGATGCTGGCGTCGCGCAGCTCCGCATACTGCTCGGGTGGGCCGCTGTTGAAGCGCAGCTGGAAGGCGAGGTAGTACGCGAGCGCGACCAGTGCCCCGTCCGCCGCGAGCTGCGGCAGGGAGTGACGGTGGAGCGGAAGGGCCGCGGAGCGGATCCGTCGGCGCATTGCCAGGATTGTAAGGGCCCGTCCCGACCGGTGGCGCCGCCCCGCTATGCCTCAGAGCCCGCGTCCGCCCGCGCGGCCACCGGCGATAGCAGCAGCTCGATCAGCAGCTGCGGATCGCGACGGACCCGCGGCGCGCGCACGGTCGCCTCGCGGCGCCCGTAATCGAGATCCTCTGGACGGACCAGGCGACGCAGGCGGCCCTCGGCGATCAGCCGCTCGTCGACCGCGCCCGGGCGGCCCTCGAAGGTCGTGTACACGGGCGTGCCGAGCGCGACCGCCTCGCGGTTCATCGTGCCGCCCGCGGAGATCACGAGGTCGGCGTGGGCGATCAGCGACTGCGCGTCGATCGCCTGCTCGGGGACGATGAAGCCGGGCACGGCGCGCAGCTGCTCGCGCTGGGCCTGCACGCGCGGGAGCACGACCGTCTGGGTGCCGTGTTCGGCCGAGGCGCCGCGCAGGCGCTCGAGCACGCGGCCGAACAGATCGTTCTCGAAGCGGTGGTAGAGCGCGACCTCAGGCGGTGTGCGCACCACCACGATCGGCCGCGAGCGATCGAGTCCCAGCTCTCCCAGCACGGCCTCGCGCGGCTCGAAGTCGGCGAGGTAGTACTCCTCCTTGAGGCCGGGGTAGCGCCGCAGCTTGCGGGCGGCGCCGTAGCGCCGCAGCCGCTCGGGGGGGATCGCCTCAGGCACCACCACCGCGCGCGCGAGGCGGCAGTTGATGTTGTGCTGCAGGACCGCCCACTCGTAGTCGAACATGGTCGAGCTCGGGATGCGCAGGATCGCGGCGGCGATCGAGACGTCGTTCGAGCCGTGGCCGAGCGCGATGTCGAACGGCGGCGGGGAGTCCCCGCCCTGGGCGCGCGCCCAGCGCACGAGGGCGAGCGAGCGCGATGCCAGGCCGCCGGCCTTTGCCGCGAGCCGGCCGCCGCGGTGGTGTCCGATCGGGGTGTGCTCGATCCCGAGCCGCTCGCACAGGCCCAGCGTCTGGGCGAAGTCGCGCGCGGTCACGCTGACGTCGTGGCCGCGGGCGCGCAGGCCCGAGATCAGCGGGCGCATCACGAGCACGTGGGGGCTGTTGGTGAGGTCGATCCAGACGCGCATCGGCCAAGCACGGTAACGGCCCGGCGAGCTGCTCCCCGATCGGCGAGCGATGGCCGGTATCGTTCACGAGCCGATGCTCGTGCTCGCGTCCATCTCCGAATCGCTCGTCAACGTCGCCTGGCACTTCGTGCGCGACGCGGGGCTGCCCGCGGTCTTCGTGTTGATGCTCGCCGAGAGCGCGTGCATCCCGATCCCCTCCGAGGCGACGATGCTGTTCGCGGGCTTCGCCGTGGCGGCCCCCCACGCGAGCACGGCGCACCATCACCTGACGCTGGTGGGGATCGTGGCGGCGGGCGTGCTGGGCAACCTCGTGGGCTCGTGGATCGCCTACTGGGTCGGTCGCGCGGGCCGCTTGGAGTTGATCGAACGACATGGGCACTGGCTGCACATAAAGCCGAGCCACATCGAATGGGCCGACCGCTGGTTCGCCCGCTACGGCGCCCCGGCGATCTTCTTCAGCCGCATGCTGCCGATCATCCGCACGTTCATCTCGCTCCCGGCGGGCGTGGCGAAGATGCCGTTCGGGCGCTTCACCGCCCTGACGATCGCCGGCTGCGTGCCGTGGGTGCTCGGCCTCGCGCTCGCGGGCGAAGCGGTGGGCAGCGAATGGGAGAGCGTGCGCAAGAGCTTCGACTATGTCGACTACGCGATCGTGGCCCTCGTGGTCGTGGGCGTCGTTTACGCCGTGGTGCGGTTCCGGCGCAGCCGCCAGCCGGCGACCGATGCGGCGGGCTGAGCGGGCGCTCCCGCTGCGCCACGCGGTGGCCCTCGGCCTGCTGCAGGGCCCCACCGAGCTGCTGCCGATCTCATCCTCCGCCCACACGGCGCTGCTGCCCTGGCTGCTGCACTGGCCCTACGCCGAGCTCGACGGCGAGGAGCGCAAGAGCTTCGAGCTGGCACTGCACGCGGGCGCGGGCGCGGCACTGATGCTGCAGATGCGCGCCCAGCTCGAGCAGCTGGCGGGCGAGCTGGACGGCGAGCGCACGCTCTCGCTGGCATTGGCGGTGGCGCCCGCGGCGCTCGCGGGACTGACCCTGCGCGGGGGAATCGAGCGTCACCTGGGCGGGCCGCGGACGATCGCGGCGGCGTTGATCGCGGGCGCGGGCGCGATGGCGGCGGCCGACGCGCGCGGCGCGGCCCAGGCACGCACGCGCGGCCAGGCTCGCCCCGCGGACGGCCTCGCGCTCGGGCTCGCCCAGGCGCTCGCGCTGATCCCCGGCGTCTCGCGCAGCGGCGCCACGCTCGCGGTCGCCCGAGCGCGCGGCTTCGATCGTGCGGCCGCGTCGTCGCTGTCGTGGGAGGCCGCGCTGCCGGTGATCCTCGGGGCCACGCTGCTGGAGCTCGCGCGCCTGGCGCGCGGGCGCGCCGCGGTGCAGGAACCCGGCCCCCTCGCGGTGGGGGCGATCACGGCCTTCTGCTCGACGTTGGCGAGCGCCAGGGTCCTCCGCCGCGATGGATACGGTGATCGTGCGCTGCTGCCCTACTCGCTCTACCGGTGCCTGCTCGCGGCCCTCGTCCTGGGGCGCCTGCGGCGCGCGCAGTAGCGACGATGGCCGCCATCGGCACGCTGATCGGCGGGCGCTACCGACTGGATGCCGAGATCGGCCGCGGCGGCATGTCCTCGGTGTTCCGCGCGTTCGACACGGTGCTCGAACGGACGGTGGCGATCAAGCTGATGCACCGCGAGATCGCCGCCGACTCCGACCAGCTCGAGCGCTTCCGCCGCGAGGCCCGCTCGGTGGCACAGCTCAACCACCCGCACGTGGTGACCGTGATCGACGCCGGTGAGGAGCCCTCGCGCGAGGGCGAGCAGGCGGGCGGTACGCCCTACATCGTGCTCGAGTACATCGACGGCGAGACGCTGAAGGCGGTGATCCGGCGCGAAGGCCCGCTCGACATCGCGCAGGCGCTCGCCTATGCGATCGAGATCGCGCGCGCGCTGGGAGCGGCGCACGAGCGCCAGATCGTCCACCGCGACGTCAAGCCGCACAACGTGCTGATCGGCGAGGAAGGGGGGGCCAAGATCACCGACTTCGGGATCGCGCGCACGCTCACCGAGGAAGGCCTCACGGTTGCCGGGCGCGTGCTCGGCACGACCGACTACGTCTCGCCCGAGCAGGCGCTCGGACAGCCGGTGACGGGCCAGTCGGATCTCTACTCGCTCGGCGTGGTGCTGTATGAGATGCTCGCCGGTCAGGTTCCCTTCCACGGCGACTCGCCGGTGGCGGTGGCGATGAAGCACGTGCGCGAGGAGGTGCCCGACATCCAGCGCATGCGCCCCGAAGTGTCCGCAGCGACCGCGGCCGTACTCGATCGCGCGGTGGCCAAGGATCTGGGCCGGCGCTACCCCGACGCGACGAGCATGCTGGCCGACCTCGAGGACGTGCTCGCGATCGAGGCCTCGCGCTCGGGGCAGGCGACCGGCGAGGCGACCTCGGTGCTGCGCACGCTGCCGGGGCCCGCACGGCGCCGGCTGCCGTGGCGGATGCGCCATCCCGCCCGCTGGCTGGGCTCGCTCGCGCTGATCGGCTTGGCGGTCGGAGCGGTGCTGTGGCTGGCGGCCCGCCACACCCATAGCGGCGTGGGCGCCGCCGCGGGCGCGGACCAGCGCCAGGGGCTCGAACCGGTCCAGCTCAGCCAGACCTCGGCCCACGGCTACAACCCGTTTGGGACCGAACCGGAAAACCGCGACCAGATCCAGAACCTGGTGGACAACGACCCGAACACGAAGTGGAGCACCGAGCAGTACTACAACGGCACGCTCAAGAAGCCCGGCGGCGTGGGGCTGGGGGTCTACCTCGACGCGGCGCCGCGGGTGGCCGCGCGTGCGCTCGAGATCCAGACGCCCACGCCAGGCTTCTCGGCGGTGATCTACGCGGCCGACCAAATCGACCTCTCGCTCCCATTCGGCAACTCCGCGCCGCTCACCGCGCGTGGCTGGCACGGCCCGGTGGGCGCGAGCTCCTTCGTGCACAACAACGACAGGATCGCGATCAGCGTCCCGCGCGCCTACCGCTACTACATGCTGTGGATCCTCACGCTGCCCCCGAAAGCACAGCTCGCGAGCATCGCGGGCCTGACGCTGCTGCGCTAGGGCGCCGCCGCGCGGCGAAGCGGCGGGCGGCGGGCGCGTCAGTAGCGGTAGGAGGCGAGTTCCTGGTGGCGCTCGCGGGCGAGCAGGCACAGCTGCTGGACGAGCTCGGGGTAGGGAACACCCGAGGCCGCGAGCAGCTTGCCGTACACGCTCGTGGGCGTGAATCCGGGCATCGTGTTGAGCTCGTTGACGAGCACGCGCTCGCCCTCCACGAAGAAGTCCACCCGCGCCAGGCCCACGCAGCCGGTCGCCTCGAAGGTCTCTAGCGCGAGCTCGCGCACGCGCGCCGCGGCGTCGGCGGAGATGCGCGCGGGCAGCCTCAGCTCCATGCCGCCCGGGGTGTACTTGGCGGCATAGTCGTACCACTCGCTCGCGAGCACGATCTCCCCCGGCTCTGAGGCGAGGGCCGCCGCACCGGAGCGAACGCGCTCGGCGGCGAGCAACCCGAGCACGCCGCACTCGACCTCCACGCCCGGCGAGGACGCCTCGACGATCACGAGCTCGTCGTGGGCGAACGCCTGCTCGAGCGCCCGCGCGAGGTCCTCCGCGGCGGCGACCTTCACGATCCCCACAGAGGAGCCGAGGTGGGCCGGCTTGACGAACACCGGCAGCCCGAGCCCGGCGAGCGCAGCGAGCACCTCCTCGGAGGCGCGCCGGAAGCGATCGCGGCGGACGCCGAAGTGGTCGACCTGTGGAATGCCCGCGGCGCTCATCAGCGCTTTGAAGAGCACCTTGTCCATGCACACCGCCGCGGCGGCCACGCCCGCGCCGACGTACGCAACGCCGAGCGACTCGAGCAGCCCCTGCACCGTGCCGTCCTCGCCGAATGGGCCGTGCAGCACGGGGAACACGACGTCAACGCCCAGCAGGCCGGCGCCCGGGGTGACCGACAGCCGCTCGCCCTCGTGCCGCCACGTACCGTCGCGGTCGAGCTCGATCCACAGCACCTCGTGGCCGCCCTCGAGCAGCCCGGCCCGTACGGACTCTCCCGAGGCGAGTGAGATCTCGTGCTCGGAGGAGCGCCCCCCGGCGAGCACGGCCACCGTGAGCCGCTCGCCCGAGCTGCCCTTCTGAGCGAGCCCTTCGCTCACCCTGTGGGCGCCGGGGACTGGGTGGCCGGGGTCGTTGCGGGCGTGGTGGTGGGGGTCGTGGGGGTCGTGGGTGTGGTGGGAGTGGTCGTCGGCCCGAGCACGCCCACGCCGAGGGTGACCGCCGAGTTTCGCGGCACACGCGTGCCCGCGGAGGGGTGCTGGGTGAGCACGATGCCGACCTGCGCCGGTTCGGCGGTGGTCACGGCCACGATGGTCGGCTTCAGGCCGGCTTCGCCGAGAGCGGCCGCGGCGATCGCCTCGTTCTTGCCCACCAAGTCCGGAACCGCGACGTCCTTGGGCGCCTGGGCGATCGTCAGGTCGACCTTCGTCCCGGTGCGCACCGATTCGCCGGCGGCGGGCGACTCGCTGATCACCGTGCCCACGGCCTGGGTCGAGGTGCGTTGGGTGAGCGTGCCGACGGCGAGCCCGGCTTTGACGATTGCCCCTTCGGCGGCCGCCTGCGACTGCGCGACCACGTCGGGCACCTGCACGGGCGCGGGGCCGCTCGAGACGAGCACCGTGATCGGGCTGCTCATCTGGACTTCGGTCCCGGCCGGCGGTTCGGTACCGATCACGCGTCCGCTCGGCACCGTGGCGCTCGACTGGAGCTTCGTGGTGGGCGCATAGCCCGCGGTGCGCAACTTCGCAAGGGCCTGCGCCTTCGTCAGTTTTTCCACGTTGATCAGCGGTGCGTTCGCGGGGCCGCTGGACACCACGATGCTCACGCGGGCGCCCTTCTTGACCGCGCTCCCCGCGACGGGCGTCTGGCTGATCACCCGGCCGGCGGCCGCCGCGGCGCTGTGGGCGAGCGTCGGCACCGGCACCAGACCGGCGTGCCGCAGCGTGGCATCGGCCGTCGGCTGGGTCTGGCCCGTGACGTCCGGCACGGTCACGCTCGCGTTCGAGGGCAGCAGCAGCACGAGCGCGAGCGCTATCAGCGCGGCGGCGAGCAGGCCGCCCAGCACCCACCACAGAGTGCGCCGGTCGCGCTCGGAGCCGGGCGGGCGGGGGTCCTCGCCGTAGCCGCCCACGGGCGCCATCAGCAGGGCGCCGCCGAGCGCAGCGGCGGCGGGTGGCGCGGCCCGCGTCCCGTCCACCACGCCCGCCGCCGCGAACGCCGGCAGCAGCGTCCGCTCGTGCTCGAGCGCGGCGATGAACTCATCCGCGTTGGCGTAGCGGGCGGCGGGATCCTTGGCGAGCGCACGCATCACGACCGCATCGAGCGAGGACGGCAGCGCCGGGTTCAGCTCGCTGGGCGGGCGCGGCTCGGCGGAAACCTGCTTGAAGGCGATCGCGACCGCGGTCTCGCCTTCGAACGGGACCCCACCTGTGAGCAGCTCGTACAGGATCACGCCCACCGAGTAGAGGTCGGAGGTGGCGTCCACCGCGTAGCCCTGGGCCTGCTCGGGGGAGAGGTACTGGGCGGTGCCCATGATCGAGCCGGTGAGCGTCATGTCGGAGGCGCCGGCGCGCGCGATCCCGAAGTCCGTCACGCGCGCGCGTCCCTCCTCGTCGAGGATCACGTTGTGGGGCTTGAGGTCGCGGTGGATGACCCCGCGCTTGTGGGCGAAGCGCGCCCCGCGCAGGATCTGCACGACGATGTCGATCGCCGCGGTCGGCTCGAGCGCGCCGCCCTCGCGGACGATCGACTTGAGCGAGCGTCCGGCCACGTACTCCATCGCGATGTAGTAGGTGCCGTCCCACTCGCCGCGGTCGAAGATGCCCACGATGTTGGGGTGCGAGAGGCCGGCGGCGCTCGAGGCCTCGCGCCGGAAGCGCTCGACGAACTCTTGGTCCTCGGCGAAATGGCGGTGCAGCAGCTTCAGCGCCACCTCCCTGCCCAGCAGCTGATCGTGAACCAGGTACACCTCGGCCATGCCGCCCGAGCCGAGCTTTGAGATCACCCGGTAGCGACCGTCGATGATCGTGTCGGGCTCAACCATGGAGCACGCTTTCGATCACTTCGCGGGCGACCGGCGCGGCGAAGGTCGCGCCCTGGCCGGGCACCGCCTTGAGCGTCACCGCGACCGCGATGGTGGGGTTCTCGGCGGGCGCGAAGGCGATGAACCAGGCGTCGTTGATCGCATTGCCGAACTGCGTCTGGGCGGTGCCGGTCTTGCCGGCCACGCGCACGCCGGCGATCTGCGCCGTGGTGCCCGTCCCTTCGCGCACGACCGCTTCCATCATCGCGGTGACCGCGGCCGCGGTGGAGGGCTTCATCACGACCGCCTGCACGCGCGGTTCGATGCTCTTGACGGTCTGTCCTTCGGCGTCGACGATCCGCTGGGTCATGTGGGGGGCCATCAGCGTGCCGTGGTTGGCGACCGCGGAGGCGATCTCGGCCATCTGCAGCGGCGTGACCGCCAGTTTGTCCTGGCCGATGCCCATGCGGCCGATGTCCACGTATTCGCTGGTGGGGGCCACGAGCGCGTTGGCCCGGTACTCGCCGCTGCTCGACATCTGCGCGGCCGGGTAGTCGAGTTCGGGCTTGCGGTCGAAGCCGAAGCGTTCCATGTAGCGCGCCATCGTGGCCTTGCCGAGGTGCTCGGCCACCTGCGCCCACACGGTGTTGACGGAGTGCACGAGCGCCTGCGTGAGCGTTATCGGGCCGTAGCTGGCG
>FSYY01000047.1_pt1 | contig 11043 bp, 9 predicted proteins | sample 1638681 | NCBI WGS metagenome assembly FSYY01 (sample SAMEA3914813, study PRJEB12502) | metagenome | biome: forest; material: soil | place: Canada | collected 2011-07-07 | depth 0.3 m | reverse complement strand
ATGGACATGAAGGACGGCGACTTCATCGAGCACCTGTTCGTGTGCTCCTCGCACGACTACCTGCTGTTCTTCTCCAACCGCGGCAAGGTCTACCGCTCGAAGGTGTACGAGCTCCCCGAGGCTCAGCGCACGGCCAAGGGTCGGGCGCTTGTGAACATCCTGCCGCTCGCCGAGGGGGAGCGGATCCAGGCGGTGCTCTCGACGCGCGATTTCACCGAGACCAAGTACCTGGTGTTCGCCACGCGCAACGGCACGGTGAAGAAGACCGAGCTGCTCGCCTACAACACCCCCATCAAAGCCGACGGCATCATCGCCATCAACATACGCGAGGACGACGAGCTGCTGGCCGTGCGCGCAGTCGACCCCGACGACGAGATCATCATGGTCTCCCGCGCCGGACTGACCGTGCGCTTCGCCGAGTCCGACGCTCGGGCGATGGGCCGCGACACCACCGGCGTGCGCGGGATGCATGTCGGCAAGGGCGGCCGCGTGATCGCGATGGACGTCGCCCGCGACGACATGGACCTGCTCGTAGTCACCGAAAACGGCTACGGCAAGCGCACCCAGATCGGCCAGTACCGCAAGACCAACCGCGGTGCCAAAGGGGTCAAGACGATCGGCCTCACCGAGAAAAAGGGCGGGCTCGCCGGCGCGCTGGTCGTGCGCGACCACCAGGAACTCGTGTTCATCAGCGTCGGCGGAATGGTCCAGCGCACCGCCGCCGCAGGGATCTCCCAACAGGGTCGCTCGGCCACGGGCGTGCGGGTGATGAACCTCAAGGACGACGACCTCGTGAGCGCGGTCGCGCTCGTCGTGGACACCGGTGACGACGCCGCCCAGCCCACGGACGAGGAGGCGCCGCTCGGACCGGCCGAGCAGCCGCCCGAGCCGCTCGAGGAGGATTAGCGCGCCCCGGCGGCCGGCCGCCGCGGGCACGACGCGCGAAAGACCTCGCCCAGGCAATCGGCGGGTGCCCCGAAACTGTCCAGATTTTGCGGGCTTTTCTCAGCCCCTGACCGCCGCGGGCCGACAGGCGAAGGGTGCACAGAGCCCACCCAGCCCGCGCAGCGGTCCTCTCGGTCCTCTCGTGCCTCGTCCTCGCCTCGCTCTCGTTCCTGAGTGCCCCCGCGCTCGCGAAGCCCGGAGCGCTCCTCGATCCTGACGTGCGCGCCAGCCATCGCGCCCACGAGATCCGCAACGCCTGCGCACCTCGCTCCGCCCACGCGGCGATCGCCGGTCGGCTCGCGCGCAGCTGCGGCTCGCACGCCGAGGTCACGCACCCGTCCCGGCCTGTGCCCGCCTCCGTGGCGCCCAGGCCCGCCCGCGCCGCCACTCCAGCGCAGTCGCGCGCGGCGGTCACCGCCGCGACCATCGCCGCGGTTCTCGCCACCCCGTGTCAGAACACCGAACTGACGCCCGAAGCCTCCAACCTCCCGCTCGTGCGCGCGGCCGTCCTGTGCCTGATCAACCTCGAACGCGCCAAGCACGAGGAGAGCCCGCTCAGCATCAACCCGCGGCTCGAACGCGCGGCCGAAGAACACAGCCAGGAGCTGATCGCCCAGAACTACTTCGCGCACGTCTCCCCGGGTGGCGTCACCCCCGTCGATCGCATTCGCGCGGCCGGCTACATCCCGGGCCCGAGCTTCGGCTACGTGATCGGCGAGAACCTCGCCTGGGGCACGCTCTCGCTGTCCACACCGCAGGCGATCGTGAGCGCCTGGATCGCCTCCCCCGGCCACCTCGCGAACATCCTCGAAAAGCAGTACAAGGACACCGGCATCGCGGTCGTTGCAGCGGTGCCCGCCTCGCTCGGCGGCGGCGCGCAGGGCGCCACCTACGCCCAGGAGTTCGGGGTCATCCTCGCCTGAGCAACTTCCTCTGGCGCACGTCATCCGCGTTCGCTACTCTGGCCACACCAGAGAAAGGAGGTGGTCCAAACGTTAAGTGACAGTTCTTGCGGGACCCTGGAGGTGACCGGCCGCTAGGTCGGGCAGGCTGGACCGCTTGGCGGAATCCAACCCGGGACACCCCGAGACGACTGCCGGCCCTGGTCCCTCCGGCTGCCTCATCGTCGCTCTCGGTCATTCCAGTCAGAGCAGCATCGCGAGGGGCGCCCCGGGGTGGGCGTCCCTCGTGCGTTAAGCGTCTCGCGGCCGACCGGCGCTGGGCCCCGCCCGTGGTCGCGGGCGTCACGCCGCCTGCGGGAGATACGCCAGCCAAGCCGCCGGGATCGTGGGGCTTGCGACGTGGATGAAGATCTCGGCGCGCGGGGTGCGCGGGGCCCGGCGGGGGTGCATCCCGGCCTGACGCGGCAGGCGGTCGCCCTTGCGACGGTTGCACGGCGCGCACGAGGCCACGATGTTCTCCCAGCTCGAGGTTCCGCCCTTGGAGCGCGGGATCACGTGATCGACCGTGAGGTTCGAGCGCGAGCCGCAGTATTGGCAGGTCCAGCTGTCGCGCGCGAACACCGCTCGCCGCGTGATCTTGCGCCGGTGCGCGTCGCGTGGCACGCTCACATAGCTCACGAGCCTGATCACCACCGGCCGCGCGAGCGTGGAGCTCTCCGAGTGGAGCTCCCAGGCGCCGCGCTCGAGCAGCTCGGCCTTCTCCTTCAGCAGCAGTACCACCGCGCGCCGCACCGTGCACACGTTGATCGGCTCATACGTGGCATTCAGAACGAGCACCCGACCACTCATCGCCGGTGCCGGCGATGTCTCAGGTCCGTGCCGCTGGTGCACTGAAGGCGACACGGACCCCACCGACTCTGGTGGGACTGTGCTCTCCATCTTCAGGGCCGCAGTGTAGCGGGGCGGCTGATCTCTCGGCGCCCACGCTGGCGGGCACGCGGTCGCCCGCTCAGGCACCTCCAGGCGCGGCGGCACGGTAGGAACCGAGCACGCGCACGTCCTCGCTCAGCTCGCGCACGCCCGCGATCGCCTCCGCCACGTGTTGCTCGTCCGCGCGCCCAAGCAGATCGGCGAAGAACATGTAGCTGCCGAGCCGCTCGCGGGTGGGCCGCGACTCGATCTTCGTGAGGTTGATCTCCCTGCGCGCGAACTCGTCCAGGCAGCGCACGAGCCAGCCGGGGCTGTCGGCGCCGAGGCCCCAGAAGACGAGCGATGTCTTCCACTCGGTGGGGGCGTGCGCTCGCAGTGGTGGCGGTTGCGCGGCATCGCGCGCTCGGGCAAGCCACAGGAAGCGCGTTTCGTTGTCCTCGCGATCCTCCACCCCCTCGCGGATCACGATCCCGCCGTAGATCCGCGCGGCCAGCACCGTGCCGAGCGCCGCCTGCTCGGGGCGGCCCTCGCGCACGATCAGGCGCACCGCCTCCGCGGTCGAGGCCGCCGGCAGCACGGAGGCGTGCGCTAGCTCGCCACGCAGGAAGCGCGCGCATTGGCCGGGCACCTGGGGGTGGGTCAGCACGCGCTCGATCTGCGCCGGCTCGACCTCCGCGCAGCCGATCAGCGAGTGGTGGACTCCCAGCAGCGCCTCGCCCACGATCTCCAGGTCGCTCGCCTCCTCGGCGAGCAGATCCAGCGTGACCGTAACCGACCCGTCGAGCGAGTTCTCGATCGGCACGATCGCGAAGTCGACGTTGCCCCGGCGCAGCTCCAGCACGGTGTCGTAGATGCTCGCGAGGCCCACCGGCTCGATCGCCTCCGGCGCCGCGCTCGCCAGCAGCGCCTCCTCGGTGAAGGTGCCCTCCGGCCCGAGGTAGCCCACCCGCGGCACGCCCCGTGAGGGGTCAGCCGCGATGCTCGGGCACATCGCCGCTCGGATGGGCGCCGGGCGGCCCTGCGAGGGCCAGTCGCACGGCCTCCGCCTCCTCGGGCGAGAGCTCGATCTCGCCGCGCCCGCCGCGCACCTGCTTGCCGTACACGCGCGCCTGGTCGCGGTGGTGGATGCACGAGAGCACGATCCCCGAGCGCTCCTCGTCGAGCAGCGCGATCGACATCGACTGCTGGCCCGAGAGCTCGTTGTAGGCGTCGTAGCGCACCAGCGCGCGGTGTGCGATCACGCCCCGCAGCGACTCCTCCACCCCGGCCAGCCGCGCGTCGAGCCGCACGGCGGTCTCCTCGACGTAGCCGTGCAGCGCCTCGAACGATTCCTGCATCGCCGCCACGTGTGCCACCACGTCCCGCTCCTCGCCCTCGCCGAGGATCAGCCGCTGCGCCCGCCGCAGGCGCCGGACGGTCACGCCGAGCGCCACGCACGAGGCGAGTGCCACCGCCGCCGCGGCCGCGGCGGCGATCGCGATGATCCCCTGCGTGTTGGTGATCGCGGCGAGCATCGCCACAAGTTAGCCGCTGGCGCAGCCGGGACCGCGATCCGCCCTACGGCGAGAAGATCGCCAGGTAGGTTCCCTTGTTGTTTTCGAGGTCGTTCTCGCCCGGGACCCCCTCGACGTACGCTTCGATCTTCGCCGCCACGCCGACCGGGATGCCCGACACGGGGATTTCCACGTTCACCTTCTGCCCCGGCAGCGTCTGGTTGATCACGTGCGAGGCCTTGAACTGTTTGCCGCCGGCCGTCACCGTGATGTCCGCCTTGACGTTCGTCTCGGGGAATTCGCCCGAGTTTTCCACCACCAGCGTGAACGTCGGGTTGCCCCCGCCGGTGATGTGGTTGATGGTCGGTTCGGGTTCGAGTTTCTGGGTGCCCACGCTGGTCGAGATCAGCGCGCTGCCGTGGTTGCCCGTGACCGTCTGGTTGGCCGGCGTGCCCGCCGGCTGGCCGGTCAGGCGCGAGGCGACCGTATTCGGGTCCAGCCAGCCCACGTTCGGCACGAAGTGGCTGGGGGCCGTGTTGAGTTCGTGGATGCCGTTGCTGGCGAGCGTCTGCTGGATCAGCGGCACGACCCGTTGCGAGTAGATCACGTCGGAGGCGAGGAAGATCTCCATGTCACCCGCGATCTTGGCGCTCGACTGCTGGGCCTGGCCGCCGAGCGCCGCGGGCAGCAGCGCCGCGAGCTTGGCCATGCCTTCCAGGCGCAGGTCGAGCGTCAGCAGCAGGTCACGCTGGGCGTCGGTCATTTCGCCCGGGACGCTGAGGGCGCGGGCCTGCGAGAGGATGCTCTGAGCCTGCACGCGGTACTGGTCGATCTGCACCCCCACGCTCAGCGCCGGTTTCCCGGCCGCGGTGGCGAGCGCGGCGAACAGCGGCTGGGCGACCTGCGATTCCGATTCCTGCGCGATCGCGCTGACCTTCTGGTTGTAGTCCTTCAGCGACTGCTGCTTCTGGCTTTTCAGGCAGCCGCTGATCACGAGCACGATCACGATCACGATCACCAGCGCGATCCCCGCGGCGACCCGGCGGCGCACCATCAGGGTGTGCTGATCGGCTCCTGCACCGATGCTCGACTGGGGGCGGCGCGGCCGCGGCCGCGCCGGAGCGGCGGCAGCCGATCCTGGCCGAGGGGCTCGGGGTGACGGCCGAGGCTCTGTCTCCTCGCCGTCGTCAAAGAACGAAATGGCCAACCGCTCCTTTTGCAGGGACTTTCGGGACGGGCCCCAGTATGACTGCACCTCACCTCGCTGACGAGCCTGCAAGTTCTCGGTCAGTGCGCGATTTTGCGCGCGAGCAGGCAGGAACGCGGCCCTTGGGCCGCGAACGCGCAATCCGGTGGAGTCGCCCCGCACCCTCATCCACACCCCCGCCGATCCGCCTACGGCCCCGGTCGGGGACGGGGCTGGCAACCGCATCCTCGCGGGCGCACGGGGTGGAGCACCGGTATGCGCCGATCTGCTGCTGCTCGGTCGCTATCGGCTGATCGAGCGGCTCGGCGAGGGGGGTTTCGGGGAAGTGTGGCGGGCCCGCGATGAGCTGCTGCACCGCGAGGTGGCGGTCAAGCGCATTCCCCTCGGGCCCGAACGCGACAGCGAGCGCGCCACACGCGAGGCGCATGCCGCCGCACGGTTGTCGCACCCCGCGATAGTCGCGCTTTACGAGGCGCTCGCCGTCGGCGATGCCTTCTACCTGATCACCGAGCTCGTCGACGGGGACACGCTCGCGGAGCTGATCCGGGCGGACGCGCTCGACGACGAGGAGATCCTGCAGATCGGCCTCGCGCTGTGTGCAGCGCTCTCGCACGCCCACGCGCGCGGGGTGATCCACCGCGATCTCAAGCCCCAGAACGTGCTCGTCCCGCACCGCGTGGAGGACATCGCGGGCGCGGCCAAGCTCACCGACTTCGGCGGCGCGAGCCTCGTGGGCGAGCAGGCGCTCACGCGCACCGGAGACGTGCTCGGCACGCTCGCCTACATGGCGCCCGAGCAGAGCGAGGGCCGCGAGGCGCACGCAGGGGCGGACCTGTATGCGCTCGCCCTGATCCTGTACGAGGCGCTTTCGGGAGTTCACCCGGTGCGGGGGGCCACGCCCGCCGCGACAGCTCGCCGGATCGGCCGGCGCGTCGAGCCGCTCGAGCGCCACCGCCGAGACCTCCCCTGCGCCCTCACCCGCGCGATCGACCAGGCCCTCGAGTCCGAGCCGCGCAGGCGCGGCACGCTCGATCAGCTGCGCGCCGAGCTGCATGGCGCGCTCGAGCCGGGCGCGCATCGTGGCAGGCGCGCCGCCGCCGGTGCCCGTGCGCCAGCAGCCGTGGGCATCGCGGCGATCGACCCACTCGACCCGCCGCGGACCTTCCCGCCCGAGGGTGCGGCGAGGACGCTCCCGGCGATCGAGGCGGCCGGACCGAGGCAGGAGGGCCCGGCAACCGAGCCCGAGCCCGAGCCCGAGCCCGAGCGCCGGGCTCGCAGCGGCACGGTCCCACGCAAGCTCTGGCTCGCCGGCGCGCTGGCCGTGGTCGTGTGGCAGGCGCTCGCCGGCCGCCCGGGCGTCGCGCTCCTGGCCGCCGCCGCGCTGCTGCCTCTGCTCGCCCTTCCGCGCCGCTCCGGGCCAGGCTGGCTCGCCTGCGCGCTGTCGCCCGCGCTGGGCGTGATCGGCCTCGCGGGCGCCTTCCCGGCGATCGCGGGGCAGCCGCGGCGTCTGCGCGAGCGCGCGGCCCTCGGCGCCCTCGGCTACTGGTGGCTGCTGCTCGCCGAGCCGCTGCTCGGCACCCGCCTGTGGCTCGGGGCCCACCCGGGGACCCCCGCACGGGCGGTGTGGGAGGGCTCGCTGAGCTCCTCCGCCGTGCACGTCGTCGGGCCGCTGCTCGGCCTGGGCGCGCTCTTCGGGGCGCTGCTGTGGGCCGGCGCCGCGGGCGTGCTGCCCTGGATCGTTCGCGGCCGCAGCGCCGCGCTGGACATCGTCGCCGCCACGATGTGGTCGGCCGCGATTGCCGCCGCCGCGCCACGGCTCGACGGCGGCCTCGCCGCGGGAGCGTCGCACGCGAGTCCCCGGGGCGCGGTGCTGGGCGCGATCCTCGGAGGCATGCTGGCGGTCGCCTCGCGCGCGCTTCGCGGCCCCGTCTGACCGCCTTGTGCGTAGCATGGCTGACGGTTTGGCCGAACGTCCAGCGCCGACCCCCTCAAAGCGATGAACCTTCTCAAGAGCGTCGAGTCAACGATCGCCAACCTCGTCGAGGGGACCTTCGGCCGCGTGTTCCGCTCAGAGGTGCGCCCGATGGAACTCGCGCGCAAGCTCGCCCGCGAGATGGACGCGCATCGCACCGTTTCGGTGTCACGCGTGTACGTCCCCAACGAGTACTCGGTGTGGCTCTCGCCTGAGGACCGCGAGCGCTACGAGGGGGTCGAGGCCGAGGTGATCGAGGAGCTGTGCGCCTACCTGCTCGAGCACGCTCGGCGCGAGGACCTGATCCTCTCCTCGCAGCCGCTCATCACCTTCCACACCGACGAGCGCCTCGCCCTCGGCGAGTTCGGCATCCAGGCGCGGCTGGTCCGTCCCGACGCCGAGGTCCACGAGGCGCTCCCGCCCGCACCGGAGGAGCACGAGCATGGGGAGACGATGATCTACAGCACATCAGCCCGCGTCCGCGGCCCGCTCGCGGAGGCCCCCAGCCGCCGGCGCGCCCCGCGCGCGCTGCTGGTGGTGGGCGGCCGCCGCCTGCTGGTACCGCCCGGCGGCGGGACCATCGGCCGCAGCCGCGACTGCGAGATCGTCCTCGAGGATGCTGGCATCTCCCGGCGCCACGCCGTGATCCGCCTCGAAGGCGAGAGCTGGCTGGTCGAGGATCTCGGCTCGACCAACGGCGTGCGGCTCAACGGCCGCGAGGTGCGCGGACCCCAACCGCTCTCGCCGGGCGATCGTCTGGAGCTCGGCTCTACGGCGATCGTCTTCGAAGTTGGATGACCACGCTCGCGCCGGTATCCGTAGCGCTGAAGTTCGGCTTCCTCGCCGTGCTCTACCTGTTCCTGCTGTGGGTCGCCCGCAGCGCGCGCAAGGACCTCGGCGGCTCCAGCGCCGTGTCGCTCGACGGGCGCGCGGGGGCCGATCCCCAGCGACCGCTTCCCGCCGATGCCACCGGCCTCTACTCGGCCTCCGGCCTGGCGCGTGCCGATCACGCCCATCGCGCCCCGCGGCTCGTGGTCGAGCGCGCGCCGGGCCACGAGGCGGGGATGATCTACGACCTCGACGGCGACCTCGTGCTCGGCCGCGGCGAGCGCGCCGAGATCCGCCTCGAGGACCCGTTCGCATCCTCGCGCCACGCCCGCGTATACGAGCAGGGCAACATAGTGGTCATCGAGGACCTCCACTCCACCAACGGGACCTACCTCAACGAGGAGCTGCTGCAGACGCCCCGCCCGCTGCACCCGGGCGATCGCGTGCGCATCGGCGAGAGCGAATTCGCATTCGAGGACGACTGAGGTGCTGCGTGTAGCCGAGCAGTACGCCGTCACCGATACCGGCCGCCAGCGGCGAGCCAACGAGGACTCGCTGCTCGCGCGCGCGCCGCTGTTCGTGGTCGCAGACGGGATGGGCGGCGCCCAGGCCGGCGAGGTCGCCTCGCGGATCGCGGTCGAGTCCTTCCAGCCGGGGCTGCAGGACGACGCCGAGCCCGAGCTCGAGCTCGCCTCGCTCGCGCTCGCCGCCAACGCGCGCATTCACGAGCTATCGCATTCGAACGTCGAGCAGGCCGGCATGGGCACGACGCTCACCGCCGTGTACGTGGGCCCCGAGGAGGTGGCGATCGCGCACGTCGGGGACAGCCGCGCGTACTGCCTGCGCGACGGCGAGCTGCTGCGGCTGACCGACGACCACTCGCTCGTGGATGAGCTGCTGCGCCAGGGGCGGCTGACCCCCGAGGAGGCGGTCGAGCATCCGCAGCGGTCGGTCATAACCCGGGCGCTCGGCCCCGAAGACTCGGTCGAGGTGGACACGCGCTCCTTTCGCGCCCGCGCGGGCGACGTGTACCTGCTCTGCAGCGACGGCCTCACCACGATGCTCAGCGAGGAGGAGATCGGCGAGCTGCTGCGCGCCAATCCGCGCCTGCGAGACGCCGGCGAGTCGCTGATAGCCGCTGCCAACGATGCGGGCGGACGCGACAACATCACCGTGGTGCTGCTGCGCGTGGAGGATGCCGGCGCCGCCGGGCAGGCGCCGCCCGATGACCAGGCCACGCTCACCGGGATGCCCGCGGTGCTCGCCCCCGCCGACGGCGATGCCCCCACCGAGGGCGACGCCGGCGGCGACGCCTCCCGCGCCGCCGCCGCAACCGCGCAACGGCGCCCGCGCCGCCCCGTTCCGGCCGATGGGCGCGCGCAGGAACGTGCCCGCAGCCGCGCCCGCCGACGTCGCCTGCGCGCGCTCGCCGTGGCCGTCACGGTGCTCGGGCTGCTCGGCGCGGCGGGATACCTCACGCTGCAGTCGGTCTACTTCATCGGCACCAACAACCGTGGCCTGGTGACGCTCTTCCAGGGGGTCCCCTACCGGCTGCCGGGTGGCGTCGACCTCTACAACACCACATATGTCTCCGGCGTCGGCGCCTCGACGCTCTCGCCCGCGCGCCGGCGCACGCTGCTCGACCACTCGCTGCGCTCGGAATCCGCCGGCGCCGGCCTGATCCGCAGCCTCGAACGCGGGGAACTCGAATGAGGCACGCGTCGTGAACCGCCCGATCGTGCGTCTGTACGGGCTCGTCGCGGTGCTGTTCGCGCTGCTCGTGGCGTTCACCTCCCGCTGGACGATCTTCGAAGCCTCCTCGCTGCGCGAAAACCCGCTCAACGCCCGCTCGCTGCTGCAGCAGGAGCGGATCCAGCGCGGCCCGATCGTCGCCGCCGACGGCACCGTGCTCGCGCACAGCGTGCGGGGGGCCGAAGGGCTCTACGAACGCTTCTACCCGAGCGGCGAACAGTTCGCGGCGCCGATCGGCTTCTCCTACCCTGCCTCGGTCGGCAGCACCGGCCTCGAGCGCTTGCGCAACGAATACCTGAGCGGCCGCAGCCAGAACGACCTGCAGTCGGTCCTCGACCAGCTGCAGGGCAAGAAGCCGGCGGGCGACAAGGTCATCACCACGCTCGAACCAAAGCCCCAGCTCCTCGCCGAGCGTGCGCTCGCCGGCCACGAAGGAGCGGTGGTCGCGCTCGACCCGCGCAGCGGCGCGGTAAAGGTGATGGCGAGCTCGCCCGGGTATGACCCCAACGCCCTGCGCACGAAGGCCGGGCGGCAGCAGCTCGAACGCGAAACCGCCACCAGGCCGCCCACGCGCTCACTCGTCAACCGCGCCACCCAGTTCGGGTACGCGCCCGGGTCGACGTTCAAGGTGCTCACCGCCACCGCCGCGATCGACAGCGGCGCCTACACGCCCGAATCGACCGTCGACGGGCGCAACAACGTGCCGATCTCGGGTGTGGCTCTGCAGAACGACGAACACGCCAGCTACGGCCAGATCACGCTCACGCAGGCGCTCGTGCACTCCGTCAACACCGTGTGGGCGCAGGTGGCCGAGCACCTCGGCAAGGCCACGATGGCGCGCTACATGAAACGCTTCGGCTTCGACCGCAAGCCCGAACTCGACTACCCGGCCGCACAGATGTCAAGCAGCGGCGAGTACCGCGGCAACGCGCTCCTGGCCCCCACCAGCGAATATGTGGACGTCGGCCGGATGGGCATCGGACAGGACAAACTCGCGGTCACGCCGCTGCAGAT
>FSYY01000041.1_pt1 | contig 11111 bp, 13 predicted proteins | sample 1638681 | NCBI WGS metagenome assembly FSYY01 (sample SAMEA3914813, study PRJEB12502) | metagenome | biome: forest; material: soil | place: Canada | collected 2011-07-07 | depth 0.3 m | reverse complement strand
TTGCCTGCACAACTGTGGATCGGGGCGCTGAAGGGGCAGTAACACGCGCCTAAGGCGCTTCTAAGAACTCGACGGGCGGCGCGTCCGGCGCGGGCCACGGATCCGCAAGGGACCGAGCGCACCGCCCGGGGGGAGGCGGTGCGCTCGTGATGGCGGTGGGTGGTGGTTGTTCGCCCGCGCCTGCGGCCTCACCGGCCCGGCTCGATGGCCGCGGCCGCGCTAGTAGCGGGCGCCGATGCGTGCGAGGCCAACTCCGATCTGCCGGCGCGCGGCGCGACGGGAGGGGGCGGCCTGGATGCTCCGCGCTTGGCGCTCGGCGCTCAGCTGGGTCGCGACAGCTGCGTGGGGCTTCAGGAAGCTCGCCCGCGACATCACGAAGGCGACCAGCGCGATCAACGCGACGTCGGCGACAACGATGATTGCGATTGTGGCTGACAGTGACATGGTGCTCCTCGTGTTTCGATTACCTAGTGGGAGGAGTATCGACCGGGCACCTCAGTCGAACGTCCGGAGAGCCTCAGAGCTTGCTGAGTGCGAAGGCGGCTGCTCCCGACCCTCCCCTGGACCGGTCCGCAGGCCCGCACGGTGAGGTCTCAGGCGGGCAGGTGGATGACGAAGTGCGCGCCACCGCCGGGGGCGTTGAGCGCCTCCACCCGTCCGTCGTGCGCGGCCACGATCTCGCGCACGATCGCGAGCCCGAGCCCGGCACCGGCCTTGCCGCGCTCGCGGCCGGCCCCGGCACGCCAGAAGCGCTCGAACAGCTTGCCGTGCGCCCCCGCTGGCAGACCTGGCCCGTGGTCGCGCACGCTCACCGCGACCCCGCCGCCCTGCTCGCGCTCGACGGTCACCTCGATCGCGGTCCCGGATGGCGTGTGCACGAGCGCGTTGCGCATCAGGTTGGCCACAACCTGATGGAGTCCGTGCGGGTCGCCCGACACGAGCGCAACGTCTGGGGCGGTCACGTCGATCCGCCGGTCGGGGGCGGTGGCGCGCGCGTCCGTGACGGCGTCGCGTGCGAGTTTTGCGAGATCCACGGGCTCGCGGCGGCGCTCGGGCTCCTCGTCCAGGCGCGCGAGCGTGAGCAGGTCCTCGACGAGCACGCCCATGCGCCTGGCCTCGTCCTCGATCCGCCGCATCGCGAGCTCGGTGTCCTGCGGGCGCTGGGCGGCACCCATCCGGAACAGCTCGGCGTATGCGCGGATCGAGGCGAGCGGCGTGCGCAGCTCGTGCGAGGCGTCCGCGAGAAACTGCCGCAGGCGATCCTCGCTGGCCTGTCGCGCGGCGAACGCGCCCTCGAGTCGGTCGAGCATCGCGTTCAGCGCGAGCCCCAGGCGTCCGACCTCGGTGCGGCCGCTCGCCGGGCTCACGCGCCGCGAGAGCTCTCCAGCGGCGATCTCACCGGCGGTCACCTCTATGCGGCTGAGCGGCCGCAGGCCCAGGCGCACGACCACGAACGCCAACATCCCCAGCGCGAGCAGCACACCACCGATCACGAGCGCCTCTACCACCAGCAGACGCCTGAGCGTCTGATCGAGGTCGGTGAGCGGGACCGCTGCCACGGTCAGGCCGACGTCCTCCGGGTCGCGCTGGACGTAGACGCGGTAGTGGACGTCCGAGCCGCCCACAGCGTGCACCGTGAACAGCCGTTCGAGCGGCACCTTCTTCGGGATGTTGGGCGCCGGCCGCGCGGCTTCGCTGCTGCTGTATTTGATGACTTCGTGGCCGAGCACGGTCCCGTCCGTGAGGCGCCGCTGTCCGTAGGTCCCCGGTGGCAGGTTGATGTCCGCGCCACGCCCCAAGGGCGGGCCGCCGGGCGTCGGCCCGCGAGCGCCGAAGCTACCGACTCGTACCTGGGGGAGCGCCTTGGGCCTGTATCCCGCCCTGTCGAGCAGCTGCGAGAGCGCCCCGACCGCCGCGCGCGCCTCCTGGTCGACCCGGCCCTGCAGGAACGATTTCTGCTCGGCGTAGGTCACGGCCCCGAGCAGCACGAGTCCGGCCGCCGACAGCACGAGCACGCCCGCGAGCAGGCGCGTGCGCAGCGAGGCCATCAGCGGCGCGGGGCCTGGAGGGCGTAGCCAACCCCGCGCACGGTGCGGATCAGCGGCGGCCCGTGTACGTCGAGCTTCTTGCGCAGGTAGCTGATGTAGGTCTCGAGCACGCGACCGTCGCCACCGAAGTCGTAGTCCCACACGTTGTCGAGTATCTGCGCGCGGGTCATCACACGCCGTGGGTTGAGCATCAGGTAGCGCAGCAGACGGTATTCGGTGGCTGTGAGCTCGATCTCGGTGCCCGCGCGCGTGACCTCGTGGGACTCCTCGTCGAGCTCGAGGTCCTCGAACACGAGCCGTCCGGACTCGGGCGCGGCCTGCCCGCTGCGACGCAGGATCGTCCTGATCCGCGCGACCAGCTCCTCGAGGCTGAACGGCTTTGTCATGTAGTCGTCGCCCCCGCCCGTGAGGCCGCGGACCTTGTCCTCGGTGGAGTCGCGCGCGGTCAGGAAGATGATCGGCACCCCCGCCCGCTGGGCGCCGAGGCGCTCGGCGACCTCGAACCCCTCCATGTCCGGGAGCATCACGTCGAGCACCATCAGGTGCGGTTTGAAGCGGGTGACCGCCGCGATTGCCTCGTGCCCCGCCGCCGCCGTCTCGACCGTGAAGCCCTGGAAGCGCAACGCCATCGCGATCACCTCCACGATGTTCGGCTCGTCGTCCACGACGAGCACGCGGTTGGGCTCTCTCTCGCTGGGCACGCTCAGATCCTCTCGCATCGGACAGCCACGATCGCTCTTGCGGCTCGCGGCGCACGGCGCTGTTGTCCGCCGGCAGTCTCCATCTAGCTCCCCGCGCCTGGGTGAAACATGGGCGTCAGCTGAGAGCTTCCTGGGAGCGCCCGCCGTCCGAGCGCTGTGGTTCGCGCCGGGTCGGTGACCGTCGCGGTGGCGGTGCCGGCGACCCGGTCGGGCGAGATCTCGTGCCGCGGCCGGCGTGAGTGTGTGGGCGCCACGGGAACGAAAGCGACGCGGTCCGAGCCGTTCGAGGAACCCTCCGCGTCGGACCCGCGGGTCCGACGGTTCAGGTGGCGCGGCCTCACACCTCAGTGGCCTCGCTCTTTGCGGCCCGGAGCCGCGTCTGGATTGAAACTAGATGGGGCCCGGGCGGATTGCAACCCCCCGGCGGCGATCACCGCGCACGTTGCGTGAATTTCCCTTCCCGGACGCTGCAGAGCAGTGCGCCGCTCACGCGTCCGGCGCGGCGAAGCGGCGCAGCCCGTCGCGGACCCAGTCGGGAATCTCGGTCTTGCGCCAGCTGTCGGTGGCAACGCACACGTGCCGCAACCAGCCCGCGAGCAGCAGCTCATCCCCGCGTATCACGTCGATCTCGGTCGTGACCGCTGTGGTGCCGAGGCTCGCGACTTGAACGCGCAGCGCCAGCTCGTCGTCGAACCGTGCGGGCGCCCGGAAGCTGAGGTGGGTCTCGGCCACCACCGCGTCGATGCCCCTGCCCACCATCTCCTGCCAAGGCCCCACCGCCTCGCGCCACATCTCGGTGAAGGCGACATCGAAATACAGGAGGTAGTTCGCGTTGAACACGATCCCCTGCGGGTCGCACTCGCCGTAGCGCACGCGGAGCTCGTGTAGGAAGGGTGCGGCCAAGGTCGCGGACACCCTAGCGGCCGCGGGTCTGGCGCTAGCATCCCCGACCGTGCTCCCGCAGGAGATCGTCCCCGGATTGCTGCGCTGGAGCGCCCCGCATCCGGAGTGGAGGCCAGGGGCGCCGCCGGGGAGCTCCGCTGACTGGGAAGAGGAGGTCGGCTCGGTCCTGAACGAGCTCGCGGCGGTGGTCGTCCTGATCGACCCGCAGCTTCCCAGCGAGGACCGCGAGCGGTTCCTGGGCTGGCTCGACGCGCGCATCGCCGGGCGAGCAGTGAGCATCCTGACGACGATCAAGTGGCACCGCCGCAGTCGCGAGGAGCTCGCGGCCCGCTATGCCTCCAACGGTCCGCGCGCCTGGAACGCGGTGCCGGCGGGGGTCGTCCCCCATCCGCTCCGCGGCGCAGGGGAGACGCTCTACTGGCTGCCAGACGTCGCCGCGCTGGTCGCGGGCGATCGGCTCGTGCGACCGGCGGAGCAGGAGCTGCGCCTGTGCCCGGAGAGCTGGCTCGCAGACGTGACCGTCGATCGAGCGGGCCTCGCGAGGCTGATGCGCCCGCTGCTAGAGCTCCCGATCGAGCGGGTGCTCGTCTCCCACGGTGAGCCGGTGCTGCACGACGGGCGCGCGGCGCTTGCGCGGGCGCTCGCCGAGGGCCAGGGAGACGGCTGAGCGGGCGCGAGCCGCTAGACTGCTCACGCGAAGGCCGTATGGCCCGAGCATCGGAGCGATCGGAAAGCACGCCGGCCGATGGGCCGGTCCAGGGCCGCCCGTCACACAACCACGAGCGGTGGGCGGAGGACGAAATGCCCTGGCGGACAGTTGCAGCGACCGGTTCGTTTCACAATGCCCTTCGGCGGTGCGCACGATCTGCGCCCCGCCGCGCCCGGCAAGTGTGCGAGCGCTGAGAGGTGGGGCTCTACCAGTTCGAGATCGTGCACGAGGCCGAGGGATCTGGCCACACGCTCACGCTCGCGGGCGAGCTCGACATCGCAGCGGCCCCGCGGCTCGAGAAGACGGTGCGGGACCTCTGCGATGACGGCGCCAGCGAGATCGTGCTCGACCTCGGGGGGCTCGAGTTCATCGACTCGACCGGCCTGCACGCGCTGATCGGCGGCATGCGCCACTGCCGCGCGTGCGGATGCGCGTTCCTGTTGACCCGCGCGGGCACGCAGACCATGCGCCTGTTCGAATTGACGGGGACACTCGAGCTGCTGCCGCTCGTCGAGCTCCCGCCCGCGCGCTCGGCGACCGACGCGGCGAGCCGGCCCGCCGGACGGCCGCCCAGCGAGCACTCGCGCTAGGCCCGCGCGCGGGCGCACGGCCGCGCGCGCGGCGGGCCGCGTAGCATCGAGCCCGCCAGGCGCCCGCTCGCGAGCGTGCAGCCCACATCCAGCGACGAAGGAGGACCGCCGATGCTCACCCTCACCGGCCTCGATGAGGTCAAGGCCTACGTAGGGAAGGAGCTGGGCGTGAGCGAGTGGCATCTCGTCACCCAGGAGCAGATCGACCGCTTCGCCGAGGTCACGGGCGATGACCAGTGGATCCACGTAGATCGAGAGCGCGCGGCCGCGAGCCCCTTCGGCGGGACGATCGCACACGGCTACTACACGCTCTCGCTCGCGCCGCGCTTCTCCTACGACATGGTCAAGTTCGAGGGCTTCGCGTTCGGCGTCAACTACGGCCTCAACAGGGTCCGTTTCCCGGCTCCGATGCCGGTGGGCGAGAGGGTGCGGATGCGCTCCAAGCTGCTCGCTGTCGATGAGATCCCGGGGGGCGCGCAGATCCTCAGCGAGCTCACCTTCGAGCGCGACGGCGCTGAGAAGCCGGTGTGCGTGGCGGAGTCGCTTGCGCGCGTCTACCTCGGCTGAGCCCGGCTGAGCGCTCGGCGTGGAGTCAGCGCGGAGGGGCAGGCGCGCCTGGGGCGAGGATGCCCAACAGCAGCGCCTCGAGCTGCTCCAGTTCGGCGACCGCGATGTGCTCGTCGAGCTCGTGCGGGGCGCGCCCACCGCTGGCGAGGGCGACTGCGTCATAGCGCGGTGCCAGGTAGCTCGCTTCGATCGTCACGGGCCGGTCCCGCAGCAGCAGCTCGGTGCCCGGCGTCGTGCGCACCGCCGCCTCCACGCGCGCCAGCGCGGGCGAACCTGGTGCCGGAGGCATCGGAGGGATCGCCGCCGCATGGTCGACGCGCCACTCATAGCTCGCGTCCGCGGCCGCGCACGCCTCGGCCACGATCCGCTCGAGCGTTGCGAGCGTCCCCGTCACCGAGTCGGCGGAGTAGCCGCGCGCCTCGCCACGCAGCAGCGCGAGGTCGGGCACCGAGTTGGTTGCCGTTGCCTCGAGCGCGGCGAGCACGAGCTCCTCGCCGCTGGCGGCGTCCGCGAGCCCAAGCGAGGCGAGCGCGTCGGGACGCAGCCGCGCGATCACGTTACCCGCCACGATCGCGGCGACGCTCGCGCTGCCGCCGTCCGGCTGGCGCCCGAGGGGGAAGCGCGTGACGATCTCACCGGCGAGCACGATCGCGCTGAGGCCGGCCTCGGGATTGGCGGCGGCGTGGGCTCGGCGGCCGCGCAAGAGCAGTGTGAAGACCGTCTGACCGAGCGAGCGCGTGAGCACGGTGCCAACCGGATCGCTGCCGTCGACACAGTAGGCGTAGTCGATCGCCCGCTCGCCGAGGTCGAGCACGCTCGCCCCCATCGTTCCGCTCTCCTCGCGCGAGGTGAACACCGCGTGGACGGTCGGGCGCTCGTGCTCGGGCATCGCCGCGACCGCCTCGCACAGGCGCATCACGGCCGCCACGGCCGACTTGTTGTCGGCGCCGAGGATCGTCGGCCCGGCCGAGCGGATCACGCCGTCGGCGCCGAGCACCGGCTCGACGGCAGGCTCCCCCGACTCGACCGTGTCCATGTGTGCCACGAACAGGAAGCGCGGGGCGCCGACCGCGCCGCCCACGGTCGCGATCAGGTTGCCGGCGTCGGAGTCGTTGAGCGGACCCGTCCCGTCGAGCTCGGATGGGACTCCCGCGCGGCCGAGCCACTCGCGGATGAACAGCGCGAGCTGCCGCTCGCGCCCGCTCGGCGAGGGCACGCGCACGAGCTCCATGAAGAGCTCGGTGATCGGCTGCGCGCTCGCGGTCACGCGCGCAAGCCTAGATGCTCGGTCTATCCTCACTGCGTGCCGGTCACACGTTCTGAGATCTCCGCGAGCGCGTCAGCGCTCCTGGCGGAGGGCTATGAGATCTACATCGCCTCCAACCGGGCGGTGCTCGACCGTCTCGACACCACGCCGTTCGGGCTGCCGTGCACCGCGGTGGACTTCCTCGCGACGGGCGAGCTCGCGTGGCAGCCGGATGGCTTCATGCGCGTCTACAACCGGCTCAACGCCCTCTGCTTCGGGACGAACGGCATCGCGATGGAGTACTGGGTGATGATCGATCTCGGGCTGCTGAGCTCGGCGTTCGTGCTGATCGCGCTTCCGCGTGAGCGGCTCGTGCAGCTGCCAGAGAGCCCTGAGGTGTCCTCGAGCAGACGGGCGGAGCTCGCAGGGCACGTCGCCCAGCTGATCGCGGAGGCCGACGAGCGCGGCTTCGACGGGCCGATCCCGGTGGCGGGCTACTGCGCTGCGCCCACGCCCGAGCAAGGCCGCTGGGTCGGATGGTCCCTGTGCTCGGTCGTCCCCGGGCTGGGCACGATCGCGAAGGGCCTGGCGCTCGAGGTGTACGGCGCGAGCACGCTCGTGGGGGTCACCCAGTACGACAACCCCGCGCTGCACGTGCATCGCAAGTTCGGCCCGATGCGGCTGCTGAGCGCCGTGCTCGACCTGCATCCGCGCGAGTTCACGTTCGTCTACCACACCGACGTGTACGGCCCCGAGACCGAGCAGCTCCCGACGACGCTCATGGACAGCCGCGACCGCGACCGCCAGCGCGAGCTGCAGGCGAAGATCGACGCGGGCGAGCACACGGTGCAGATCCTGTGGCCCGGGCTCGACCGCGACGGGCGCGTCCCGATCTTCGAGGCTGCGTGATGGCTGCCCGCTCGATCGTGCTCGCCTTCTCGGGGGGGCTCGACACCTCCTACTGCCTGGTCGAGCTCGTCGACCGCGGCGAGCGCGTGACGAGCGTGACGGTGAACACCGGCGGCTTCGACGAGCGCGAGCTCGCCGAGATCGCCGAGCGGGCGGACAGCCTCGGCGCGGCCGAGCACATCGTCATAGACGGACGGGCGCGCCTGTACGAGCAGTTCGTCTCATACATCCTGAAGGCGAACTACCTGCGCAACGGCGTCTACCCGTCGTGCGTGGGCGTCGAGCGGATGCTCCAGGCCGAGGAGGTGACCAAGCTCGCCCTCGAGCGCGGCGCGGACGCGGTCGCGCACGGCTCGACGGGGGCCGGCAACGACCACATCCGCTTCGACGCCGTCACGAAGGCGATCGCGCCGGCGCTCGAGATCATCGCGCCGATCCGCGACGAGCAGCACACGCGCGAGCAGGAGACGGAGTTCCTGCGCTCGCGCGGCCACGCGGTGAGCGACAGCGTGGCCAGCTACTCGGTCAACTCCGGGATCCTCGGCACGACGATCGGCGGCGAAGAGACCTACGGCTCGTGGGAGTACCTGCCCGAGGAGGCCTGGCCGAGCACCCGCTCGATCGCAGACGCCCCCGATCTCGCGATCGAGCTCACCCTTCGATTCGAGCGCGGGCTGCCCGTCGCGCTCGAGCTCCCCGCTGGAGCCGCGGTCGATCTCGGAGCGGCGGGGATCGGCCTGACGGGCTATGACATCCTCGCCACGCTCAACCGGATAGGGGCCGAACACGGCGTGGGCCGCGGGATACACACCGGGCAGACGATCATGGGCATCGTCGGGCGCCTCGGCTTCGAGGCCCCCGGCATGACGATCCTGATCGCCGCCCACCGCGAGCTCGAGCGGCTGGTGCTGACAAACAGGCAGCAGACCCTCAAGGCCTCCCTCGGCGCCACCTTCGGGGACATGCTGCACGAGGGTCTCTATTACGACCCGGTCCTCGCCGACATCCGCGCGTTCCTCGACAGCTCACAGGAGCGCGTGAGCGGCGAGGCGCGGGTGCGGCTGCACAAGGGCAGCACGACCGTGCTCGGCGTGCGCAGCCCGCATAGCCTGCTCGATGGCAGCGTCGAGCTCGGGACCACCTACGGCCACGGTTCCTCGTGGTGGACCGGCGCGGACGCGCGCGCGTTCGCCCACGTCTACGCCACCCCCGGCAGGCTCGCGCGGTCCAAGCGCGCGCCGGGAAGCGACTAGCGCTTCTGGCGCTTCGGCGGCAGCGAGCGGGCGTGGGCAACGCCGCGGGCCACCCAGCGCTCGAGCTGGCGCCTGGTGGCCACCGCCTCGGGCTCGACGCGCAACCAGCCCTCCATCACACGGCCGCGCATCTCGAACGGGCCGGCGCCCGGCTTGGCGAGCAGCGCATCGGTCTCGCCGGGATCACAGCGCAGCAGCAGGCCGCCGCGCCCGCTCACGCTCACGGACATGTGGCCGCCGATCAGGAATGCGAGGCCGCCGAACATGCGCATCTCCTCCACCCCGTGCTCGGCGGAGACCAGCTCGCGGATGCGGTTCGCGAGGTCCTCGTCGTATGCCACCGCGCGATTATCTCAGGCGTGCGCGCCCGGTTGCGCGGCGGCGCGCCGGGCGGCGCCCCGTGGGCGGCGGCTTCGGTCGCGCCGCCCACGAGGTCGCGAGGAACGACTCGGCGGGGGCTGGAGCCGGTGGCTCGGCCCGCTCGCGCGTTTGACCGCGCCCGCCCGCGGGCAGGTTCTCTCCATGGAGCAGCGCGGCGCGAGCCGCCACGCGACCAGCCCGCCCGGCGTGCTGATTCCGCTCGACGACGAGGAGGCGATGCGCGCGCTGGCTCGCTTTGCCTACTCGCGCGAGCGTCCCGAGGAGGCTCGCCAGGCGGCTACCGACCCCGGCGCGGGGGCGAGCGCCGGTGCTCGCGGGCCGGCGGGCTAGCGCTCGAGCGTGAGCTCGTACTCTGTGTAGATCCCTTCGCGGGCGACCACGCCGAAGCCCGCCGAGCGCAGCAGTCTCTGCGCCACGCGGTTTTCGCTCAGGGACGTCGCTACCAGCGTCTGCAGTCCGGCCGTGCGTGCGTGCTCGAGCAGGCGGCCGAGCAGCTCCCGACCCAGGCCATGGCCCTGCCAGTCGTCCGCGATCGCGATCGCCACCTCGGCCGAGCGAGGGTTCTCGGTGCTCCTGACGTAGCGCGCGACACCCAGCCCCACCGACTCGTCGGGAGTCATCGCGGCGTAGGCCACGTGGTCCCAGTCGGACTGCATCAGCTGGTCGAGCTGACGCTCGCCGAGCTTTGGCAGCGGGGCGGCGAAGCGGAGGTAGCGAGAGTGCGGCGAGAGCGCGGCCACCGCGTCGGCGTAGGTCTCGCGATCGGACGGGCGCAGCGCGCGGATGCGGGCGCTGCGCCCGTCGTCGAGGACGAACTCGTGGACCTTTGGTGAGCGAGATATCAAGCGCTACCTGAATGCGGTTTCGAGGATCCTCACGCCCGCGATGATCAGCGCGATCAGGAGGTAGCTTCGCAGTACGACAAGGCCGAGGAAGCGCTGGCGGCTCATCACGGGCCTTGCGAGCTGCTCAACCGGTGGCATCCGAAACGTCTTGCGAGCCCCCTCGAGCGCCGCCTTGGCCTGACGTCGGCGCTCACGCGGTGAGCTGTCGGGATCGAGCGCCACCGCCACGCCGAGTTCGGCCGCGAGCCTCAGCTCCTGCTCCCGCGGCGGCATCTCGTGCGGGGCGAGCCCCGCGGTCGCCTTCCGCTGGGCGCGACGGTTCAGCGCCCACATGATCCCGCCGCCGAGCGCTCCGATCAACGCGCCCACCACGAAACCGGTCTTCAGCGTCGAGGTCGAGATGTGTTTGTAGAGCGTGGCCGAGGTGAGGGCGAGGGAGAGCAGCACGAGCACCCAGATCACGATCGCCGTGAAGAAGTTGCGGCGAGCTGTGTTGACCCACGGTCCGAGGACGTCCTTGTCGTTGCACAGCAGCAGCAGGAACACGGTTGCCGAGGGCAGCAGGATCCCGGCGAGCGCCTGCACGCCCACGGTAAGGCTCCCGAGCGGCACGCCCGGGATCAGCACGAGCGCGGCGGCCGCGAGGATCGAACCCATGAACGCCGCGTAGAAGGCGGGGGCTTGGCTTGGTCTCCAGTGCAGCGAGTGGCGCCGGCCGAAGACGTCGCCGAAGGTGTAGCTGCTGCCGAGGTTCACAGCCACCGCGCCGATCATCGACAGCTCGAGCAGCGCGATCGCGAGCAGGTCGCCCAGAATGGGGTGGCCGAAGTGGCGCAGGCTCGTCGCAGACCCACCGGGGTTGGTGAAGTTTGCGAACGCGTTGGTGTGCGCGAGCGGATAGGCCGTGACGAGCATCAGGATCGCGCCGCCTGCGATCACGAGCGCACAGCCGATCATCG
>FSYY01000447.1_pt1 | contig 11184 bp, 11 predicted proteins | sample 1638681 | NCBI WGS metagenome assembly FSYY01 (sample SAMEA3914813, study PRJEB12502) | metagenome | biome: forest; material: soil | place: Canada | collected 2011-07-07 | depth 0.3 m | reverse complement strand
CGTCGGTCCGCTCGATCAACGTCTCAAACCACAAGTTCGGGCTCGTCTACCCGGGGATGGGCACGGTCGTTTTCCGCAGTGCGTCCGACCTCCCGCAGGAGCTCGTGTTCCACATCAACTACCTCGGCGGGGATATGCCCAACTACTCGCTGAACTTCTCGCGGCCTTCCTCCTCGGTGATCCTGCAGTACTTCGCGTTCCTGCGCCTCGGTCACGCCGGCTATCAGGCGGTCGTCGCGAACATGCTCGCCAACGCCCAGCGCCTGGCATCGAAGCTCTCCGCGATCGACGAGCTCGAGCTGCTCGCCGACGGCTCGGAATTCCCGATCGTGGTGGCGCGCGCGGTCGACCCGAAGGAGCTCGACCTGTCCAAGCTCTCGCGGATTCTGCGCGAGCGCGGCTGGATCGTGCCCGCCTACACGCTCCCGCCCGATGCGCAGCACATCAGCGTGCTGCGAATGGTGGTCAAGGAGAACTTCTCACGCGACATGGTCGACATGCTCGCCCACGACATGGGCGCCGGCGTGCAGATGCTCACCAAGGGCCTCGACACGCGCCCCGCTCGCGCGCGGCAGCGGCCTCACTGCTGAGCGAGCGCTGTGCCCGCAGCGGCCCGAACGGCGTCGAGTGGAGCCCGAGCCGCGTTCGAGCCGACCCCGCGTGGCCCAGCCGCCCTGGCCGAGCCGGCCCGCGGCGTCGCCCGCCGTCGCCCGCCGTCGGCGCGGCGGGCGACGCGGCGAGCTATTCGGCGACCGCTTTGCGCCTGCGATCGACGAGCAGCACCGCGCCCACGATCAGGGCGACGACGACCAGGATGCCGCCCACGATGTACCGCAGTTTGTGTTTGACGGGGGTTTTGGCTTCTTTGTTCGCCTGCGCTTTGGACTCGACCGTCACCGGCACGCCCTTGGCGGTGAGCTGTTCCTGGTACTTTTTCTGTTCACCGGCGCCGTAGTGGATCAGCATGTACTGGCCGCTCTTGAGCAGCAGGTGCACCGAGCGGACTTTCTTGTTGAACGTTGCCGAGGCGATCTGTCCGCTCGTGAGCTGCTGTTCGTAGGCCTGGATGCTCTCCTTCGTGTAGTGCACCGCCAGGGCGGTGCCCGCGCCAGGGCCCAAGACCACGCAGAACAGCGTCAGGCTGGCGATGAGCACGGCGATCTTGCTGGAGGGGAGGGCTCTGTGGGTGGGGATCATTGGCGGTACCTTAGCGGCAACCCGGTGGCGGAGCGGACACCCCGCCGGGCGGCATGCGAGGGCGCCCTGGAGCGGCATGGCCGGGCAGGATCGTGGCGCTGAGGGCAGGCGCCGCCAGCGGTCCGGACGCTCATTTCCGTGCCGCGCGAACCGCCTTGAGGCGGTCGACCTTGGGCAGCACCACCTTGCGCATCCGCACCACCTGTGGGGTCACCTCGACCGCCTCGTCGTCGCGCACGAACTCGAGCGCCTCATCGAGCGTGAGGCGTCGGTGGGCGTCCAGGCGCACCAGCACGTCAGAGGTCGAGGAGCGCATGTTGGTCAGGTGCTTCTCCTTGACGGGATTCACGTCGAGATCCTCCGAGCGGGCGTTCTCGCCGATGATCATCCCCTCGTACACATCCTCACCGGGGCCAACGAACAGCGAACCGCGCTCCTGCAGCGTGAACAGCGAGAACGTGACCGTCTCGCCGCGGCGGTCGGCGACGAGCACGCCGCTTGTGCGCGTGAGCAGCTCGCCCGCCCACGGCTCCCAGCGGTCGAAGACGTGGTGCATGATCCCGGTGCCGCGGGTTTCGGTGAGGAACTCCGTGCGGAAGCCGATCAGGCCCCGCGCTGGCACGAGATAGTCCATCCGCACCCAGCCGGTGCCGTGGTTGGTCATGTGCTCCATCCGCCCCTTGCGGGCGGCGAGCAGCTGGGTGACGGTGCCCACGTGCTCCTCGGGCACGTCCACCGACAGGCGCTCGACGGGCTCGTTGCGCCTGCCGTCGATCTCGCGCTCGACCACGTGCGGCTGGCCGACGGTCAGCTCGAAGCCCTCGCGGCGCATCATCTCGACCAGCACCGCGAGCTGCAGCTCGCCGCGGCCCTGGACCTCGAGCGTGTCGGGGCGGTCGGTCTCGCACACGCGCAGCGAGACGTTGCCGACCAGCTCCTGCTCGAGCCGCGCCCGGATCTGGCGCGCGGTGATCTTGTCTCCGTCTTTGCCGGCCAGGGGCGAGGTGTTGACGCCCATCGTGATCGACATGGCGGGCTCATCGACGGTGATCACCGGCAGCGGCCGGGGGTCCTCGGGGTCGGCGAGTGTCTCGCCGATCGTCACCTCAGCGATCCCCGCCACCGCGATGATCTCGCCCGGGCCCGCCTCCGGGGCATCGACACGGTCGAGCGCGTCGGTGACGTACAGCTCGGCCACCTGGACGCGTTTGATCGTCCCGTCGGCGCGGCACCACGCGATCTGCTGGCCCTTGCGGATGCTGCCGTGGCGCACGCGGCAGATCGCCAACCGACCGACGTAGGGTGAGGCGTCGAGGTTGGTCACGAGCGCCTGCAGCGGGTGCTCGGGATCATACGTTGGGGCGGGGATGCGCTCGAGCAGGAGGTCGAGCAGCGGCGCGAGCGTCGTGCCCTCCAGCGGCTCGCCCGGCGCGTAGTGGAGCGATGCGATCCCGGCCTTCGCGTTGCAGTAGACGATCGGGAACTCGATCTGGTGCTCGTCGGCGTCGAGGTCGAGGAACAGCTCATAGACCTCATCGACCACCTCCGCGACGCGCGCATCGGGGCGATCGACCTTGTTGATCACGAGGATCACCGGGAGCTTTGACTCGAGCGCCTTGCGCAGCACGAAGCGCGTCTGCGGCAGCGGCCCCTCGGAGGCGTCGACGAGCAAGAGGACTCCGTCCACCATCGTCAGCCCGCGCTCGACCTCGCCCCCGAAGTCGGCGTGCCCGGGGGTGTCGATGATGTTGAGCTTGACCCCCTCGTAGCGCAGCGAGGTGTTCTTGGCGAGGATCGTGATGCCCTTCTCGCGCTCGAGATCCATCGAGTCGAGCACGCGGGTGGCCACGTCCTGGCCCACGCGGAATGCGCCCGACTGCCACAGCATGGCGTCCACGAGCGTTGTCTTGCCGTGGTCGACGTGGGCGACGATTGCGACGTTGCGGATGTCCTCTCGGGTGCTGAGCACGGCTGACTAGGCTAGCGGCGCACGCGCGCGGCCCTCAGGCCGGTGCGCAGGCCGAACCGTGCGAGCGCCGCCGGATAGCGCTCGGCGGCGGCGATCGTCTGCTCGAGCGCGTCCGCGAAGCGCCGGATCTCGGCCTCCTCGATCGTCAGCGCGGGGAGGACCTTGATCACGTTCATGTGATGGCCGGCCACCTGGCAGAAGATGTGATGCTCGTGGAACAGGGGGACGGTGACGAGCTGCGCGAACAGCCCCGGCTGGCGCCGCTCGACGGTCTCCCACAGCCGGCGCGCGGTCGCCCCCGCGGGCGGGCCGAACTCGATCGCCCACATCAACCCCAGGCCACGCACGTCCCTCACCACCTCGAAGCGCTCGATCAGCGGGCGCGTCAGCTCGAGCAGCAGCTCGCCCATCTCGCGCGCATGCTCCACGAGCCCCTCGGCGTCGAGCACGCGCAGCGTGGCGAGCGCAGCGGCCGCCGCTAGGTCGTTGCCGCCGAAGGTCGAGCCGTGCCGCACGGCCCGTTCCATCCCGTCGAACACCGCGTCGAAGGCCCGCCGCGAAACGAGCACCGCACCGATCGGCACGAGCCCCCCCGACAGCGCCTTGGCGAGGCAGATCAGGTCCGGCTCGAGCTCCCAGTGCTCGAGCGCGAGAAAGCGCCCCGTGCGTCCTATGCCGGTCTGGACCTCGTCGCAGACGAACAGCGTGCCGGCCTCGCGACACAACCGCTGGGCGCCCGCAAGATAGCCGGGGGCGGGCAGGATCACGCCCTTCCCTTGGATCGGCTCGACCACGAACGCGGCCACGTCGCCGCGTGCGAGCTCGAGCTCGAGCGCGGCGAGATCGCCGAATCCGACCGCGTCGCAGCCCGCGAGCAGGGGACCGAAGCCGTCGCGGAACTCGGCGTTGCCGTTGATCGAGAGCGAGCCGAGCGTGAGCCCGTGGAAGGCGTGGTGGGCGTAGACGATGCGGGGGCGGCCGGTGGCCGCGCGGGCGATCTTGATCGCCGCCTCGACCGCCTCGGTGCCCGTGTTGGCGGGCACCATCGCCGCCACCGACGCGGGTGCGCGGGCGAGCAGCTGCTCGGCGAGCACCCCGCTCAGGAGGGTCACCCCGAGCTGTGGCAGGTTGCCGGTGCGCGCGGCCATCACCTGCTCGAGAGCGGCGATCGCCTCGGGGTGGTTGCGTCCGATCGCGAACACCCCGTATCCCCCGAACAGGTCGAGGTAGCGATCGCCCGACGAGTCGATCAGGTGCGCTCCCTCACCACCGGCCCAGGTCCTCTGGAAGCCGAGCGTGCGCAGGATCCGTCCCACCTGGGGGTTCAGGAAGCGGTCGTTGAGCGCGAGCTCCTCGCCGCTGCGCTCGCGCAGGATCTCCCCGACGCTCGGGATGGGCTCCGCGCTCATGGGCTGAGACTAGCTCGCGAGCAGCGGCCCCCGCCTCGACTACGTCTCGGTCAGGCGCCTGCGCAGGAACCGCAGCTCCGGCTCTGATCGCGCAAGCTCGATCGCGCGCTCGTATGCCACGCGCGCCTCGGCGTCGCGCCCCAGCCTGCGCAACAGATCGGCGCGCGCGGCGTGTAGGTAGTGGTACTGCGGCAGCTCGATCTCCTCGATCGCCGCCAGACCCGCGCCCGCGCCCTCGGTTTCGGCGAGCGCCACAGCCCGATTCAGTGCCACCACCGGGGAGCCCGTGAGGCTTGCGAGCTCGTCATACAGCGATGCGACCCGTCCCCACTGACTCTGCTCGTGCGAGTGCGCGGAGGCGATCTCGGCCTGCAGCACGTACGGTCCACGCCCGCCAAGGGCGAGCGCACGCTCGAGCGCCGTGCGGCCGGCGGCGATCTGCGCCCAGTCCCACAGACCCCGATCCTGATCGGCGAGCAGCACGATCTCGCCGTCGCGGACGCGAGCGGCACGCCGGGAGTCGTTCAGCAGCATCAGCGCGAGCAGGCCGCACGCCTCGGGCTCGTCGGGCATCAGCTCGGCGAGCGCCACGCCGAGGCGTATCGCCTCTGCTGCGAGCTCCCCGCGGCCGCCATAGCCCGCGTTGAAGACGAGGTAGACCACGGCGAGCACCGCCCCCAGCCGGTCGGGCAGCAGGTGATCGGGTGGGATCCGGAACGGGATCCCGGCATCCCTGATCTTGCGCTTGGCGCGCACCAGCCGCTGGGCCATCGTGGCCTCCGGGACGAGGAACGCGTGTGCGATCTCGGGCGTATGCAGCCCACCGAGCGTGCGCAGCGTGAGCGCGACCTGGGCCTCGGTCGAGAGCGCCGGGTGGCAGCACGTGAAGATCAGCTCCAAGCGCTCGTCGGGGAAGCTCGTCTCCTCCAGCTCGATGCCCACCGGCTCGGCCACCTCCAGCAGCTTGTACTTGCTCGCGAGCGTCCGCTCGCGTCGAATGCGGTCGATCGCGCGGTTGCGCGCCGTCGCGATGAGCCAGGCGGCCGGGTTGGCGGGCGTGCCGTCGAGCGGCCACCGCTCCGACGCGACGGCGAACGCCTCCTGGGCGGCCTCCTCGGCGAGATCGAAGTCCCCGAGGAACCCGATCAGCGCCGCCAGGACCCGGCCCCACTCCTCGCGGAAGACGCGCTCGATCAGCGGGCCACCACCGGGCGCACCTCGACCGCCCCGCCGAGACGAGCTGCGGGGATGCGAGCGGCGAGGTCGATCGCCGCGTCGAGGTCGTCCGCCTCGAGCAGGTAGTAGCCGCCGAGCGCCTCCTTCGTCTCCGGGAAGGGCCCGTCGGTGGTGAGCGTGCGACCGTCCTCGACGCGGACGGTGGTCGCGGTCTCTGTCGGCTGCAGCTGCGCGCCCCCGGTGACGCCGGACTCGCCCGAGATGGCTTCGTACTCGCCCACCACGGCGCCCTGCTCGGCCTCGGAGAGGCTCGCCCACTTCGGTTCGGTCCCGCCGCTGAAGATCTGGAGCATGTACAGCATTTCACTACCTCCTGTGGAAAGTATTGTCGGTCCCTAGACGAACGGCGTGCGCACGAATCGACAGGGGCGGCGAGATGTCGCTGGTGCGCGAGCAGCTGGGCGCACGATCCACGCCGCGCGCTCCCAGTCGGGTCTAATCGATCACGAAGCCGACCTCGTCGACCGCGCACCACGACCAGTCTTCTCCGGGCTCGATCGAGCTGAGGATGGGGTGGCCGACCTCGGCCGCGTGCCCGCTCGCGTGGCGGTTGGGGGAGGAATCGCAGCAGCCGACCTTTCCACACGTGCGGCAGACGCGGAGGTGCACCCATTGGCTGCCGCTCTTCAGGCACTCCTCGCAGCCGGGCACCTGATCGCGAGTGGGGACGTCCATCACGAGCACCTGATCGAGGTGCGAGCAGATCTCAGTGGTGCTCATCGTCGGTCCTCCCGGTCGGTGGTGTTGCAAAGATGTTAGGAGCTTCGGGCTAGCCGCTCGGGCAGCGGCCGCACACAGCATGCGACGTCCTCGACTCCCGCTGGGGAATCCGTGAGGTGGTGCGTCACGCCCTCACTGCCGCGCCCAGCGCCCGGCCGGGCGTCAGCCGGCGAGCGGCGCGATCCAGCAGCTTTGGAGAAGACAGGACACGACCGCGCGGCTACCTTGCCGCGCAGGGCGTCTGACCATCGCCGATGAATTGCGCGGCCAGCCACCGTCTAGGGAATGACCGCCACCGACCAAAACGCCGAGGAGCACGCATATGGACGAGACGACCATGACGCTGCAGGACGAGCCAATCACCCCCGAGGGGACCGGCGCACGGGCGGCCGTACACGCCGAGGGCCTGGTCAAGCACTATCCGAGCAGGACGGGGCTGATCGAGGCCGTTCGCGGGGTCGACCTACGGGTGGAGACCGGCGAGGTATTCGGCTTCCTCGGGCCGAACGGGGCCGGCAAGTCGACTACGGTGCGGATGCTCACGACGCTGCTGTCGATCACGGCCGGAACGGCGCGCGTCGCGGGTATCGACGTCGCGCGCGAGCCAGACGCGGTGCGGCGCAAGATCGGCGTGGCGCTGCAGGAGGCGGGACTCGACCCGCGCCAGAATGGGCGCGAGCTGCTGGTGTTGCAGGCGCGGCTGTTCGGCCTCTCGCCGTACGCTGCGGCCGCCCGAGCGCAGGAGTTGCTCGAGCTGGTCGAACTCGAGGACGCCGCCGATCGACGCATCAAGGGCTACTCGGGCGGGATGAAGCGCCGGCTGGACCTCGCCTCGGCGCTCGTCCACGAGCCCGAGGTGCTGTTCCTAGACGAGCCGACCACGGGCCTCGATCCGGCGAGCCGGCTCACGGTCTGGGATGAGGTGCGTCGGATCAACGAGCGCGGGACGACTGTGTTCCTGACGACACAGTACCTCGAGGAGGCCGACCAGCTGTGTGACCGCCTGGCCATCATCGACGACGGGCTGATCGTGCGGGAGGGCACCCCCGAGCAGCTCAAGGCGGAGCTCCGTGAGCGCCTGGGCATCGCGAGCGCCTCGCTCGATGACGTGTTCCTGGACGCAACCGGACGCACCCGCACGCGTGTCGCGGGCGAGGTGCAGGAGGTGACGTCATGACCGAGGCCTGGGTGCTGGGACAGCGTGCGCTCCGCGAGGGACGGCGCACGCCCGAAGCGCTGCTGCCGACACTGTTCATCCCGCTGTTCTTCCTGGTCGTGAACGTCGGCCAGGCGGCGAAGATCTTCCCCTCGGCGTCCACGAGGTTCCTTCACGGCCAGGGCTACGGCGCCTTCCAGCTGCCCAGCTCGATGCTACTCGCCGGCTCCTTCGGGACCGCGGCGCTGTTCCTCGTGGAGGACATCGAGGGGGGATACTTCGACAAGCTGCGCGCCACGCCCGTCTCGCGCACGGCGATCGTGCTCGGCCGCCTGATCGCCGAGGCGGTCAAGGGGGTCCTGATCGCGACCGCGCTCGCGCTGCTCGGGCTGGCGTTCGGAATCAGGATCGCGAGCGGGCCGCTCGGCTTCGTGCTGCTCGTGATCCTGACCGCGCTGTGGTCGATCGTGTTCGTGGGGTTCATGCAGCTGGTCGCGCTGAAGACCCGCAGCGCGGCGGCCACCAACTCGGCGGGGCTCGTGTTCTTCCCGCTGCTGTTCCTCACGCCGAACTTCGTTCCTCGCCACCTGCTCACACATCCGATGGAGATCGCGGCCACCCTCAACCCGGTCACCTACGTGATGGAGGCGCTGCGCTCGCTGATCCTCGAGAACCTGGCGTGGAGCACGATCCTCCCCGGGTTCGCGGTCGTGGCCGTGCTCGGGGCGGGGGCGCTCGCGCTCAACGTCCGCATGATCAAGCGCTACGACTGAAAGGGCGGGTCCGCTGCCGTGCTTGCGCTCTCGATCACGGCGGTGCACGCGGGGCCCTGAGCGGAGTGCTGCGCGCGAGCGCCGGCCGCGGGGTGCTGCTGATCACCCACGATCCCGTCCTTGCGGCGAGCTGCGGCCGAGCGGTGCGCGTGGGGGGCGCCGCGCCCTAGACTGCGCCCATGGCGCTCCCGCCCGGCCCGCGCGCCCCCTCGGCGGTCAACCTGCTGCGCTTCGTGCGCACGCCGATCGAGGCGTTGCATGCGTGGCATCGCCGCTACGGAAACGTCTTCGCGGTGCGGCTGGCGGGCTTCGGCACCGGCGTCTACGTGGCCGACCCCGACGCGATCCGCGAGCTGTTCACCGGCGACCAGTCGGACCTGCACGCGGGCGAGGCGAACTCGTTCATGGCACCGGTGCTCGGCGAACGCTCGGTGCTCGTGCTCGACGGCGCCGAGCACCTGCGCCAGCGCAAGCTGCTGCTGCCGCCGTTCCAGGGCTCAGCCGTGGCCGAGTTCCGAGAGATCATTCGCGACGTCGCCGAGCGCGAGGTCGCGGGCTGGCGCGCGGGCGGGCGGCTCGTGCTGCGCGAGCGCATGCGCGCGCTCACCTTCGAGGTGATCTGCCGAGCCGTGTTCGGCGTGAGCGAGCCGGCGCGCGTTGAGCGTCTACGCCGCCTGCTCGCGGCGGTGCTCGACGCCAGCCCGATCTTCATGCTCTCGCGCATCGCGCGCGCGGACCTCGGGCCGCTCAGCCCCGGGCGGCGCTTCGCCGCACGCCTGCGCGCAGCCGACGCCGCGCTGTATGAGGAGATCGAGCGCCGCCGCCGCGAGCCCGACCTGCAGCAGCGCTCCGACGTGCTCTCGCTGCTGCTGTGCGCGCGCGATGAGCAGGGGCGCGCAATGACCGACCGCGAGCTGCGCGATGAGCTGTTCACGATGCTCGCAGCGGGCCACGAGACGACCGCCACGAGCCTCGCGTTCGCGTTCGAGCTGCTGCTGCGCAACCCGGCGGTGCTCGAGCGGCTGCGCGAGGAGCTCGCGGCGGGCGCAGACGACCGCTATCTGGACGCAGTCGTCAAGGAGACGCTGCGCCTGCGACCGATCCTCGACGGCGCGGAGCGAACGCTCACCAGGCCGCGCACGATCGCCGGCTGGGAGCTGCCCGCGGGCGTGAAGGTCTTCCCGGCGATCCTGATCGTGCATCACCGCGAGGATCTCTATCGCCGTGCTCAGGAGTTCCGCCCCGAGCGCTTCCTGCAGGACGGCACCGACGCCTACACGTGGCTGCCGTTCGGCGGCGGCATTCGCCGCTGTATCGGAGCCGCGCTCGCGCAGGCCGAGATGGCCGAGGTGCTGCGCGTGGCGGTGCCCGCCGTGGACCTGCGTCCGCTGCGCCCGCATCCCGATCCGGTCGTGCTGCGCGGCATCACGCTCGCACCCAGGCACGGCGTCGAGGTGGCCGTCGAGCGCGTCCACCGCGGCGCCCCGGCCGCGAGCCGGGCGACGGTCTAGAGAGGGATGCGCGTGGCCTCGCGGGCCGGTGCCGACCTGACTCTCAAGCTAGGCGCGAGTGAGAGCGAGCAGCGCCTAGGGACGGCCCAGCGCCGGCTGCTCGCGCTGCGCCTTCAGCTTGGTGGGCTGATCGGCGAGCGCCAGCTCGGCCCGCCGGTGTGCGTGCTGTTCGAGGGCTGGGACGCGGCTGGCAAGGGCGGCAGCATCCGCCGCCTGGTCGGGCCGCTCGATCCGCGCCACGTGCGCGTATCCCAGTTCGGCCCACCGAGCGAGGACGAGCGCCGCCATCACTTCCTGCATCGCTTCTCTGCGGCGTTGCCCGGTCGCGGCGGGATGGCCGTACTCGACCGCTCCTGGTACGGGCGCGTGCTCGTCGAGCGCGTCGAGGGCCTCGCGAGCGAGGCCGAGTGGCGACGCGCCTATCCGCAGATCGTGGAGTGGGAGACGGGTCTCGCAGCCGAGGGCATGGTGCTGGTGAAGGTGTGGCTCGAGATCTCCGAGGAAGAGCAGCTGCGGCGCTTTCGCGCCCGCGAGCGCGAGCCGCTCAAGCGCTGGAAGCTCACCGACGAGGACTGGCGCAACCTCTCCCATCGCGCTGACTACGAGGAGGCGATCGAGGATATGCTCGCCGCCTGCGACCACCCGGCGGCGACCTGGAACGTGATCGCCGCAGAGTCCAAGCCCTACGCGCGGGTGCAAGTGCTCGAGCTCGTGATCGGCGCGATCGAAGCGGGACTGCGAGCAGTCGGCCAGGAGCCGGTGACACTCGAGGCGGAGCTCTAGCCGCAAAGGAGATCGGATGATCAAGCCGGTGTTCACCCTTCGTCGCCGCGAGGACATGACTCGCGAGGAGTTCCAGCGCTATTGGCGCGAGCAGCACGCCCCACTCGTGAAGCGTCACGCCGACGCCCTTCACATCCGCCGCTACGTTCAGGTGCATGCGCGCGATACCGACCTCGACGAGGCGCTCGTCGGCGCCCGGGGGAGCGAGCGGCGTGCCTACGACGGCGTTGCCGAGCTGTGGTGGGACAGCCTCGAGGACCTCGTGGCGGCGTTCTCCTCAGACGCGGGTATGGCCGCGGGCGAGGAGCTGCTCGAGGATGAGCGGCGCTTCATCGACCTGGCACGATCCCCGCTCTGGCTGGGCGAAGAGAACGTGGTGGTCGACGCGGCGTAGGCGAGACCGACCAGCGACGGGAGAACGGCGGTGGGG
>FSYY01000096.1_pt1 | contig 11219 bp, 12 predicted proteins | sample 1638681 | NCBI WGS metagenome assembly FSYY01 (sample SAMEA3914813, study PRJEB12502) | metagenome | biome: forest; material: soil | place: Canada | collected 2011-07-07 | depth 0.3 m | reverse complement strand
TCCCGGAGGCGATCGGGCGGACCGTAGACCTCGAGCACCTGCTCGCCCGCGTGCGCTCGCACGAGCTCCGCGGGCGGGCCCTGGGCGATGATCCTGCCTTTGGACATCACCGCGACCGTATCCGCCAGCCGCTCGGCCTCCTCGATGTAGTGCGTGCTCATCAGCACGGTCACGCCGCTCACGCGCAGCCCGTCGATCAACGACCACAGCTCCTGGCGTACCTGCGGGTCGAGGCCCACGGTCGGCTCGTCGAGCAGCACCAGGCGCGGGCGGTGGATCAGCCCGCGCGCCACCAGCAGGCGACGTCGCATCCCACCCGAGAGCTCCCTCACGATCGTGTCGGCGCGAGGGACGAGGTTGGCGAGCTCGAGCGCGCGGGTGACCGCCGCGCCGCGCTCGGCACGCGGAACGCGATAGAGGCGGGCGAACACCGTGAGGATCTGGCGGCACGTGAGCTCGACGTCGAGGTTGTCGAGCTGGGGCACGACGCCCATCTCCAGACGCGACTGCTTGGATTCGCGGGGCAGCTCGTAGCCGAGCACCGCGATCTGACCCTCATCGGCGAGGGCCTGCGCGGTGAGCATGCGCATCGTGGTGGACTTGCCTGCCCCATTCGGACCGAGCAGCCCGAAGCAGATTCCCGGTGCGACCTCGAGATCGAGACCGTCCACCGCCGTGATCTCGCCGAAGCGCTTGACCACGCCGCGCAGGGAGATCGCCGCGCCGCCGCTCCGAACGGGTTGGGAGAGCTCACGGACGCTGGGCATGCCGGACACTCTAGGCGGCGGACGCCGTGAGCCCCCGCTGCGCCCGGCGGGTGCTGCCAGGCCCTCCAGCGGGGGCAATCCGTGGCGCATGGGCCGTGTGTCGATCCTCGGGAGGGCGATCTAGGACGCCGGTCCATATCTCCGCGCGGGCGGTTGGGCCACACTTGAGGCTCTCAGCAGTGCGTCCGTCTCCGAGCCCAGGTGAGCCATGCCAACCAGAGCGCCCCAGATAGTCGCACTCGGAGGGGGCGGCTTCTCGATGGAGCGGGACGGCTCGATGCTCGACGAGTTCGCGCTCTCGCTCGCCGACGTGGCCCGGCCACGGGTGTGCTTCCTGCCCACCGCCTCAGGTGACGCGGACCACTACGTGGTGCGCTTCTACCGTCGCTTCTCCTCCGGCTGCGAGGCGAGCCACGTGTCGCTGTTCCGTCGCGACCAGGGCACGGGCGGGGTGGAGGACGATCTCGCCACCCACCTGCTCGGCCAGGATCTGATCTACGTGGGCGGGGGCAACGTGGTGAGCATGCTCGGCGCCTGGCGCGCGCACGGCCTCGATGCGATCCTGCGCAAAGCGTGGCGTCGCGGGATCGTCCTGTGCGGCCCCTCCGCCGGGTCGCTGTGCTGGTTCGAGCAGGCGCTCAGCGCCTTCCACGGCGCACCCCGGCCGATCCGGGGACTCGGCCTGCTGCCCTACTCCAACTGCGTCCACTATGACGCCGAGCCGGAGCGGCGCCTGGAGTACCACCACCACGTGGCCAACGGGATGCCGGCGGGGTTCGCGGTCGAGGACGGCGTGGCGCTGCACTTCAAGGGCACGCGCCTGGAGCAGATCGTGAGCTCGCGCACCGACGGCTGCGCCTACCGCGTGGAGCGCAGCGGGGACGGCGAGGGGGTGGTCGAGACCCGTCTCCGGGCCGGCTATCTGGGTCGGGGGCGCGCCTCGCGCCGCTCGGCGGAGCAGGCCTCCGAGGACCGCCGCGGCGCCTCCGCGGGCGTCGGCCCGGGCGAGCCCGTCCCCCAGGGCGCAGGAGCAGCTGCTCCGCCGGCCGGTTCGCCCGTGCGGCGCGGGCGCGTGCGCGTCGCGGCATGAGCGCCCGCCCGCAGGTTCGCAACGAGGAGCGTCTGATACTCGCGATGGGTGGCGGCGGCTTCACGATGGAGCCCGCCAACCCGCTGCTCGACGACTACGTGCTCTCGCTCACCAAGAGCACCGAACCGCGCGTCCTGTTCCTGCCCACCGCATCGGGCGACACGACCGCGCAGATCAACGCCTTCCTCGATCGCTTTGCGCACCGCGCGTGCGCGCCCAAGCACCTGTCGCTGTTCCGGCTGCGCGACCTCGACCGTCCCCTGCGCGAGGTCGTGCTCGAACAGGACATCATCTACGCGGGCGGCGGCTCGATGCGCAACCTGCTGGCGATCTGGAGAGCCCACGGACTCGACAGCCTGCTGGTCGAGGCGTGGCGCCACGGCACCGTGCTCGCGGGACTCAGCGCGGGGGCGATGTGCTGGTTCGAGATGGGCGTCACCCGCTCGAGCGGGCCGCCCGAGGCGATCGCGGGCCTCGGCCTGCTCGAGGGCTCGCTCACTGTGCACGCCGACGGCGAGCCCGAGCGCCTGCCGGTGTGGCTGGCGGGCGTGCGTGATGGGACGCTCCCCGGCGGGTGGGCGGTGGACGACGGCGTCGGCCTGCTGTTTCGCGGGCTTCGTTTCGAGGAGGCGGTGAGCTCGCGGCCCGGTGCGGGTGCGCAGCGCGTCGACTCGATCGCGGGCGAGCTGGTGCGCACGCGCCTGCAGCCGACGCTCCTCGGCACCCAGCCGCACGCGGCGCTTGGGGGCGTCGACGAGTCCGTCCGCGAGCTGCGCCGGGAACGCCAGATGCGTCGCGGGATCATCCGCGACCAGGGGTGAGTTCCCGCGCCCGAGCGCGGTCGGCAGCCGTCTCGGGCCGAACTTCCGTTTCGTTCACACGCCGATAACCGCGCCCAGGACTTCAGCCGCCAAAGTCTGTGGTCGAGGAGGCGGACGGACGCTCCTCCGATCGGGATTCACCCAGCCCAAACCCCTCCCCAAGGCACGAAAACATGCAACGCGAAGAACTGACGATCAAGCAGACCGCCACGGGCTACTGGACCGTGCAGCGCGGCAACGTGCACATCGCCGGCTCGATGACGCGCGGCGGCGCAGAAGCCGAGCGCGAGTTGCTCAAGCGCCTCGGCAGCCGCAGCGTCCGTCGCGCAAGCGGTCGCACGCGCGCGAGAGACTCGCGGCGTGACCGAGTCTGAGGGCCTTCTCGAGGCAGCCAGCAGCGTCCTGCTGATCGACTGGCCGTCCAGGGACGTGCCGGACACCCTGGTGCGCGCGGGATACACCGTGATCGTCAAGAGCGGGCCGGGACCAGAGGACTACTCCGCACAGGAGCTCCGCGACGGGTTGGTCGTCGCGCGCAAGCTCGATCGTGCTCCCGGGCAGGTCGACCTCGTGTACGCGCATCGCCCCTTCGAGGAGCTCGCGCGGATAGTCGTCCTGGCAAATGAGCTGGGCGCGAAGGCCGTGTGGCGTCAGTCCGGATTCTCGAGCGCCGAGACACGCGACCCGAACGGATGCTGGGTGACGGCCGAGGACTCTCGGCAAGCGCGAAGCCTCGTCGAGTCCGCCAACCTGGCCTACGTCGAGGACATCTACATCGCCGACGCCGTGCGCGAGCTGCGAGCCGCAGAGGCCATCGTGAGCGTTGAGGATCACTCAGAGCCTCGCTGACCTGCTCCTCCCCTTGTCAGCGGGTACGGGTGGGGGGTCGGCCCCGGCTGCGCAGGGGCGCCGCTTGTTGAGGCATCCGACCCGCGTCTTCGAGCGCCCGTCGCAGCAGCATCTCCACGTGGGCGTTGAGGCTGCGGAACTCGTCAGCGGCCCACCGCGCCAGCGCATCGTGGACCATCGGGTCGATGCGCAGCAGCACCTGTTTGCGCTCGTGTCTCACGTATAGAGAGTCCCGGTATTGACGACCGGGGACGCCGGCTGGTCGCCGCAAAGAACGACGAGCAGGTTGCTCACCATCGCCGCCTTGCGCTCCTCGTCGAGCTCGACGATGCCGCGCTCATTTAGCCTGGCGAGGGCGAGCTCCACCATCCCCACCGCGCCCTCGACGATGCGAGAGCGCGCCGCGACGACAGCGTTGGCCTGTTGTCGGCGCAGCATCGCCTGAGCGATCTCCGAGGCGTAGGCCAGATGACTGATGCGCACCTCGACGATCTCCACCCCGGCGATGGCGACCCGCTGGGCCACCTCTTGGGCGAGCTCTCCGGCGACCACGTCGGTCGAGCCACGCAACGAGGAGCCCTCACCCGTGGGGTCATCGTAGGGATGGGTGGTCGCGACGTGGCGCAACGCCGACTCGGCCTGGACCTGAACGAAGTTGACGTAGTCGTCGACGGCGTAGACCGCCCGTGAGGTATCGGCCACCTGCCAGACGACGATGGAGGCGATCTCCACCGGGTTGCCGTCGGCGTCGTTGACCTTGAGGTGGTTGGTCTCGAAGTTCCTGACCCGAATGCTCAGGTTTCGCCGGTCTGTCAGCGGCAGGATCCACCACAGGCCGCTACGGCGTACCGTGCCGACGTAGCTCCCGAAGAAGCGCACGACCTTGGTCTGGCCGGGCTGCACTACGACTAGCGAACTCAAGACAACAACAGTGGCCACGACCGGCACGATCGCAAGCAGCGCAGCCGAGCTTTCGGCGAGCAGGATGCTCGCGGCGATGCATGCGAGGACGACGAGGACGCCGCCCCAGCCGCTGATCGCCCACGCGGGGCGCTCCTGGATTTCGACGCGGGTCCCTGAGTGCCCGACAGGAGTCGCCTCGGGCTGGCGGTATGGCTGGTCAGACTGGTTCATGATCTCTCCCTGTGGAGCGGTGACCGGTAAAATTGATATCTAAGTGATATCACTTTTCACGCGCAGCCGCTCACTCCAGGCCGCTCGAGCACTCGGCCGCTATTCAAGCTCGCTTCTGTTCGACGCCGCCGGAACGGGAGTTATTGATATCGAGGGCCGGATGCGTGAATAAAGGTCCGTGAGCGTGAATAAAGGTCCGTGACGCGTGGGTCGCCTCCTGATCACCTTCCTGCTCGTCCGCGGCGGCGCGCAACGCGCACCCCTCCTCTACCTGAGCTACTACCTCAAGCTGCACCACACCGAGTACTACGACCGCCTCATGGCGATCCGCACCAACGGCGACTGGGAGGGCTGGCTGCGCTTCTTCCTGCGCGGAGTAGCCGAGACGGCACGCGAGGCCGCCGACACCGCCGAGCAGACATTCGAGCTCCGCGAAACCCACCGTGCCCTTGTCGTCGCCGAGACCGGGGCCAACGGCCTGAAGCTGCTCTCGTTGCTATACAGCGTCGCTCTCGGGTGTTCCGCTACGAGCCGTACCTCCGCCTCTTCGACGAGCCCGACCCCGAGGACCAGGGCACCATCGACGTCACGGAGATGGGAGAGGAGCAGGCGCCGCGATCGATGAGCGGCGACGCACCGACGATCCGACGTCGCCAACGAGCGACGTCCTAGCGAGCCAGGAAGATCACGCTACGGGTACTACGCGATTCGAAGCGTTTGGGCCAGATATGCCCCGGAAACAGGACATATCTGGCCTGCAGCGGAGGGGGGGAGATTCGAACTCCCGGTACGCCAATAAGACGCACAACGGTTTTCGAGACCGCCGCATTCAACCGCTCTGCCACCCCTCCTGGGGCCCTCCCAAGGCTAGATGATCGAGCGAGGGAGGAACGGGCCGGGCCCGCGGCCAGTGGGGCTGCTGCGAGGCGAGCCGGGCCGGCTAGCGTCGCGATGCGAAGAAGTCGCTGAGCATGCCGCCACACTCAGGGGCGAGGAGGCCGCCGGCCACGGTGGGCCGGTGGTTGAGCCGCGCCTCGCCGAGCACGTCGAGCACGCTGCCGCACGCGCCTGCCTTGGGGTCGGTCGCCCCGAACGCGACGCGGGCCACGCGCGCGAGCACGATCGCCCCCGCACACATCGCGCACGGCTCGAGCGTGACGTACAGGGCGGACCCGAGCAGACGCCAGCTGCCCTCGGCGCGGGCGGCCTCGCGCAGCGCGAGGATCTCCGCGTGGGCGGTCGGGTCCTGGCGCAGCTCGCGCTCGTTGTGCGCCGCGGCGAGCACCTCGCCGTCGCGCACCAGCACCGCGCCGATCGGCACGTCGTCGTGTTCCAACGCTCGCTGCGCCTCGCCCAGCGCAAGGCGCATGAAATAGTCGTCGCGTGGGAAGAAGCGTTCGCTCATGCTAAGCGGGTTTCCGGGCGATGTCTGCGGCAGTGCCGCACCGCGGCTCATACCCCCGCCATCATCATTACCCAAAGCCCATGTCCTCTCTAGTCGGTCCCAAAGCTCACCGTCCGTCCGCGCCTGGTAGGTCAACGCTCGCGTGCCTGCTCGCGGCCGCCGCGGCCTCCGCGGTGACGGTCGCGGGGCTCGCCCAGCCTTCCCTCGCTCTCGCGCAGGGAGCGGGCGCGCCCGCGGCGGCTGCTCCATACGCGCCGGGCGAGGTGCTGGTGCGCTATGCCCCCTCCCTCCAGCCCGGCGCCGCGGGCACGAGTGGCGGCGCTGTCGCGCGCGCGGCGTCGGCGAGCGCCGACCCGCTGGGGCAGACACGCCTGCTGCACCTGCCGCGCGGGACGAGCGTCGCTGCGGCGCTCAGGCGGCTTCGCGGTCAGCGCGGGGTCGTATGGGCGGTCCCCAACTACCGCGCCCACGCCGCCGGCACGATCGTGCCCAACGACGTCGGCAGGCCCGGAGGGGGGCCGGGGTCCTGGCAGGAACTCCAGTGGAACTTCGTCGGCACCTTCGGCGTGAACGCCCCCGAAGCCTGGGCGAACCTCGCTGCGGACCGTCACCCCGGAGGGCTGGGGGTGACGGTGGCCGTGCTCGACACCGGGATCGCCTACGCCAATCGCGGGCCGTTCCGCCGCTCGCCGGACTTCAGCCGCTTCCAGTTCGCACTGGGCTATGACTTCGTCTCGCGCAACGCGTTCCCCAACGACCGCAACGGCCACGGCACGTTCGTGGCCTCAACGATCGCGGAGGCGACCAACAACCACTTCGGGCTGACCGGGCTCGCCTACGGCACGCGCCTGATGCCCGTGAGGGTGCTCGACAGCGAGGGCGAAGGGGAAGCGTCCACGATCGCCGAAGGGGTCGTGTACGCGGTCAGGCACGGAGCGCAGGTGATCAACCTCAGCCTCGAGTTCTCCCCGGGCGTCACCGCCTCTGACATCCCCGGCCTGATCGACGCGCTGCGCTTCGCCCACCGCCGGGGTGTGCTCGTGGTGGGCGCGGCAGGCAACGAGGGGCACGCGGCGATCGCCTACCCGGCGCGAGCTCCGTACGTGATCTCGGTGGGGGCGACCACCGAGCACGGCTGCCTCGCCGCCTACTCCAACGACGGGTCGGGCCTGACGCTCGTGGCACCCGGCGGCGGCGCCGACGCGAACCTCCCAGGCGACCCCAACTGCCACCCCGAACAGCCGAGCGGGCACGACATCTTCCAGGTCACCTTCAGCGGCAGCTCGCCCAGGGTGTTCGGCATCCCCACGGGCTATGAAGGCACCTCGATGGCCACTCCGCATGTGTCCGCGACCGCCGCGCTGATCATCGCCAGCGGCGTGCTCGGCAAGCATCCGACCCCGGCGCAGCTCACGGCGCGCATGCAGGCGACCGCCAAACACATCGGCGGCGGCGGCGATGAACGCCTCTACGGCGCGGGACTGCTCGACGCGGCGGCGGCCACCGCGCCTAGAGGTCCCGGCGCGGTGACTGGGTAGCCTGGTCGCGTGTCGAGTCCCGCCCAAGGTGCGACGCCCGCGCCCGCGAGCTGCGATCTGGCGGTGGTCGGGGGCGGGATCCTCGGCCTCGCGGTCGCGCGCGAGCTGATCCGCCGTCGACCCGGTGCCTCGGTGTGCGTGCTCGAGCGTGAGAGCGAGATCGCGACGCACCAGACCGGCCACAACTCGGGCGTGATCCACGCGGGCGTGTACTACGTCCCCGGCTCGCTGAAGGCCCGGCTGTGCGTGGAGGGGGCACGCGAGATGTACGACTACTGCGAACGCCGCGGCATCGCCCACGAGCGTTGCGGGAAGGTGATCATCGCCACCCACGCCGGCGAGCTCGGACGGCTGCAGGAGCTCGAGCGCCGGGGGACCGCAAACGGGGTGCCGGGCCTGCGCCGCATCAGCGCGGCGGAGATCGAGCAGCTCGAGCCGCACGCCCGCGGTATCGACGGGCTGCACTCGCCCAACACCGGGATCGCCGACTTCGCGGCGGTCGCCCGCGCCTATGCCGAGGACGTGCTCGGCTCGGGGGGAACCGTCGCGACCGCGTGCGAGGTCACCGGCGTGACCGTGGCCGGGCGCTCGTTGCGCCTGACGCACACACACGGTGCCACCGAGGCCAAGCATGCGATCTTCTGCGCCGGGGCCTGGGCCGACCGCCTGGCGGTGAGCGCGGGCGCCGACCCCGACCCGCGGATCGTTCCCTTTCGCGGCGCGTATCTGAGCCTCGTCCCCGAGCGCCGCTATCTCGTTCGCTCGCTGATCTATCCGGTCCCCGACCCCTCCCTCCCGTTCCTCGGCGTGCACCTCACCAAGCACGTGCGTGGCGACGTGCTGATCGGCCCCACCGCGCTGATGGCGGGCGCGCGCGACGCCTACCGCCTGCGGACGCTGCGGCGGGCAGATCTGCTCGAGACGCTCACCTGGCCCGGCACGTGGCGCATGCTCGCCCGCTGGTGGCGGACCGGTGTCACCGAGCTGCGCCACGCGGCCGTGCGCGCGGCGTTCGTGCGTGCCGCCGCGCGCTACGTCCCCGAGCTGCGGTCCGGGGACGTCGTGAGCTCGTTCGCCGGCGTGCGCGCGCAGGCGCTTGCACGCGACGGGCGCCTGGTGGACGACTTCGTGTTCTCGCACACCGACCGGGCGCTGCACGTGCGCAACGCCCCCTCGCCCGCGGCAACGTCCTCGCTGGCGATCGCCCGCCACGTCGCCGACGAGGCTGAGCGTGCCTTCGACCTGAACGCCGCGCCCGCCTAGGTGACGCACGTCACCTCAAGCGGGCAGTCGCGCGACGGCGTCTGCCACGCCCTCCCTCGCGCTTGGGAAACGCGGCCGCCAGCCCAGCTCGCGCTTGATCTTCGCGTTTGAGGAGCGCGCCGAGCGAACGACCGCGTCGACGGCATTGGCGCCCGCGACGATGCGCGCGAGGGCGACGGGGATTCGCCGCGGCGGGCCCACGCCCAGCGCGCTCGCGCTGAGAGCCATGAAGTCGTAGAAGCTGATCGGCTGATCGTCGGCCACGTGATACGTGGAGCCGGCAGGGGCATCCTCGACGGCGAGCACGAGCGCGCTCACGACGTCGTCGACGTGCACCACGTCCCACAGGTTCTCGCCACGCCCGATCACCGCGAAGCGACCTGGCTGGCGCAGCCGCGGGAGCAGCTCCTGCGCATACCAGCCACCCGGCCCGTACACGTGCGAGGGGCGGATCACGACCGCGGGCAGACCCGACCCGAGCACCAGTCGCTCGCCCTCCTGCTTGGAGCGCCCGTACGGCGTGGCGACCGGCAGCGGCGTCTCCTCCTCGAGCAGCGCGCCGTGCGCCTCCCCGGTCACCACGGTCGAGCAGAACACCACCCGGGGGCCGGCCACCGGATCCTCGCCCGCGAGGCCGCGGCAGGCGGCGAGCAGCCGTTCGGTGCCGGCCACGTTCACCTCGCGCACCAGCTGCTCGCTGCGTTGCGAGGCGATCTCGGCTGCGAGGTGGACCACGCACTGCGGGCGCGCGCTCGCGAGAGCCGCGTCCAGCGCGGAGCTGTCGCCGAGGTCTGCGCTGAGGGCGTGGGTCCCCGGTGGCTCGGAGCCGGGCCGGCGCACGAGCGCGAACACCTCGTGACCACGCTCCAGCAGCCCCCTGCTGAGGGCGCCCCCGATGAAGCCGCTCGCGCCGGTGATCAGCGTACGCATGCTCGTCGCAGCCTAATGGCGAGCCGGCTCGTCGGCGGCGCGGGCGATCACGGCCGCCATCTCCCGCTGGAAGCGGGCGCGGCCGAAGCGAGCGGCGTTCTCGCGGGCCTCGCCCGCGTCGAGCTCGAGGCGCTCGAAGCGCGTGATCGCCCCCGCCAGGGCGCGGGCGCTCTGCTCTTCGAAGAGGACGCCGGTGCGACCGTCGATCACCGTCTCGGCCGCCCCCCCGCGACCGTAGGCGATCACGGGCACCCCCGCGGCCTGCGCCTCGACCGGCACGATCCCGAAATCCTCCTCTCCGGCGAACAGCAGCGCGCGTGCTCCGGCGAGCAGGCGATCGCGCTCGCGGTCGCTGACCTTGCCGAGGAACTCGACCGCGCCTCCCCGCGCCTGCGCGCGCACCGCCTCGAGCGCGCGCCCGGAACCTGCCACCTTGAGGGTCCGGCCGAGCTGCACGCAGGCGGCCACCGCGAGGTCGACCCGCTTGTAGGGGACCACGCGTCCGAAGGCCGCGTAGTAGTCGCCCGGCTCGCGTTGCAGGGCGAGGTAGTGCTCGACGTCGACGGGCGGGTGCACCACCGCGGCCGGGCGGCCGTAGTAGCGCTCGATGCGGGCGGCCACGTGTCGCGAGTTGGCCACGAACACATCGGGTCCCGCCGCCCCCGCCAGGTCCTGGCGTCGCAGCCGTGCGAGCAGCGGCGGCAGCAGTGCCCGCGTGGCGCGACCGACCTCCTCTCCCTCGAGGAAGCTCTCCTCCCAGGCGTAGCGCATCGGGGTGTGGCAGTAGCACACGTGCAGCGCACCAGCCTGCGCGCGCACGTTCTTGGCGCACGCGTGGCTGCTCGAGAGGACGAGATCGAAGCCCGAGAGATCGAACGAGCGAAAGGCACGGTTCATCAGCGGAAGCAGCTTTGGGTAGTGGCGCGCGGCGCCCGGAATCCGGTTCAGGAATGAGCTGTGGACCCTGCGCTCGGTGATCTGCGCCGGCCACGGCGAGGGGTCATAGATCGAGGTGAACAGCTCCGCCGCGGGGAACATGTCGAGCAGCTCGAGCACGACCTGCTCGGAGCCGCCCGGGACCGTCAGCCAGTCGTGCGCAACGGCCACGCGGGGGAATCGCTCCCGCAGCTCGCCGAGCATGGGGAGCGCGGCCGTTGGACCAGCTGCCTGCACCGTCCCGAGACTACACGCCCCGATGCCTGGGATCATGGCGCCGATGCCCGACCGGCCGACACTGCGCGGACGCGACATCGTGTGCGTCGGGTTCGCCGACTGGGACACGGAGCTGTGGACCAACCAGCACCACCTGATGTCGCGCCTGGCACGCGAGAATCGAGTCCTGTTCGTCGAGTCGCTCGGGCTGCGTCGTCCGCAGCTGGCGGGGCGCGACCTGGCCCGGATCGCCCGCCGGCTGCGGCGGGG
>FSYY01000245.1_pt1 | contig 11310 bp, 7 predicted proteins | sample 1638681 | NCBI WGS metagenome assembly FSYY01 (sample SAMEA3914813, study PRJEB12502) | metagenome | biome: forest; material: soil | place: Canada | collected 2011-07-07 | depth 0.3 m | reverse complement strand
CTCCACCACCGCCACGAGCGGCTCGGGGTGCTCGACCGCCAGCCGCGCCTCCGAACAGGCTTCTGCGGCGACCTCGTCGAGCACGCGCTCGGCGCTCTCGAGCTCGGCCCCGCACGCTGCCGCCAGCGACGCCAGCCGCCGCGGGTCCTCGTCGTCGATCAGGAACTGGCTGCGAACCTCCGGGTGACGGATCGCGAGCGCCGCGGGCAGCGTCAGGATCCCATCGCGGATGTCCTCATCCCCTCCGCCCCCGAGCCCTTTCACGCCGCGTTGGTCGGCCACGTCGTCACAGCCGTGATAGAGGATCCCGAGCAGCCGGCCGTAGCTGCGCAGCCGCTCGGAGCGCGCGCCGAGCACCGCGCAGATCTCGAACATCGAGCCGGTGTCCTCGCCCGCGATCCTGCGCCAGTCCTCAGTTCCGAGCGGCTGGCGGCGCAGCCGCCACTGCAGGCACTCCGCCGCCGCCAGGCGTCGTAGGAGCTCCGACAGGTGGCGGACCGCGAACGGGTCATCGGCCACGAGCTCGAACGCGTCCGCCACGAGGTAGCCGGAGGCCATCAGCGCCGTCAGGCTGCCGAATCCGGCCTGCACCGTCGCGGCGCCGCGGCGCGTCTCTGACTCATCGAGAACGTCGTCCACGATCAGCGACATGTTGTGCATCAGCTCGATCACGAACGCGAGCTCGATCGCCTCGGCCGTAGGGGTCGTCCCGTGGACCGCACGGTGGCTCGCGAACAGCGTCAGCGGGCGAAAGCTCTTGGGCGTGCCTGCGAACGCCGCCGCGAGCGGCTCGCGAAGCTCACGGTCGACCGCGGCCAGCCACTGCTCGAGGCGACCCCGCAGCGAGCTGATCTCCTCGGCCGCGCCGAGCCGGGCGACCGGGTCCTCGCCCGGACTGCCGTCCTCGCTCACCGCTTGACTCGGCTACGACGGCGAAACTGCGTCGAGGCTTCCGCGTCGGGGCGCGTGAACAGGTCGAGGTCCGTGAGACCGCGTTGCATCTCGTCCAGCGCGGCCTTGGTCGCTTCCTGCGCCAGGTCGACCAGCCCCTGGCGAAATTCCTGCTCCGCCTTACAGCCCTCGGGCGGCGGCTCCCAGGCCTCGAGCCCGGTGCGCAGCAGTTCGGGAGCTCGCTTGCACCACACTTCCAGGCACGCCGCACCGGTCCTGACGGCCGTGGTGGCACCCATCAGCGACCCCGTCGCGAGCATGCGATACGCGCTCGGATTGCTCACCACACAAAGGCTAGCCTAGGTCGGCACCGGCTGTCCATACGCCCCACCCGCTCGATCTCGGTTCTGCGATGATCCGGAGCGATTCGAACTACGGCAATCGGGGTGGGCAGATGAGCAAGCCGCGCGTGACCATCGCCGGCGGGGGCATCGCGGGCATGGCCGCGGCGCTGCGCCTCGCCCAGTGCGGCTATCCGGTGACGCTGTACGAGGAGAAGGAAATGCTCGGCGGCAACCTCGCCTCGCGCCGGCTCAGGGACGGACGCGCGCTCGACGTCTACCCGCACATGTACCAGAGCTGGTACGAAAACTTCTGGAGCCTGATCAAAGACGCGGGCGTCGACAAAGACGCGAAGTTCACCTCCTTCGACACCGTCCACCAGCTCCAGCGCAAACAGTTTCCCCACTTCACCAGTCTGAGGAAGCCCTACTCGCTCAGCCATCTGCTCGAGAACCTCTCCTCGAACGTCGCCCCCACGCCCGACATGTTCGTGTTCGGCTTCGCCACGATCGATCTGATGGCCGAGCTGCTCAACAGAACGGCACGCCTCACCAACATGAGCCTCACGGGCTACCTGAACAGCCGGCTGTACCTGACCAAAACGGCGATTCAGGCCTACGAAGCCTACGTCGCGATGATCTGGGCGATTCCCGGCTACATGATCTCAGCGGAGGACTGCCGCAAGTACCTCACCTACTGCTACCCCGCCGCCGAGCAGAACATCTACCTGACACGTGGGCCGGCCGACGACGTGTGGATCAACCCGCTCATCAAGGCGCTCGAGGCGGCGGGGGTCGAACTGAGGCCCAACACCAGGGTCGAGGCGGTCACCCGCGAAGGCGAACGCGTGCAGAAGATCAAGCTCGTGGGCACGCGCTGGGACAAGCGCCACTACACCTGGGTTGCCAGCGGCGACGCATGGGAGGAACCGGTCGAGGAGCTCGTGCTCGCGGTTCCCGCGCCGGTGCTGGCGAAGCTGGTGCGAACGGGCAAGAAAGGCCGTCGGATCGTCGACGTCGTGCCCGAACTGGCCGAGCTGAAGCGCCTGAGCTCGCAGCCGATCCCGATGCTCCACCTCAGCTTCCAGAAGAAGATCGAGGGCATCCCCAAAGAGCCCGTGGGCCTGTTCGAGTCAAAGCTCAACCTGGCCTTCACCGACATATCTCAGACGTGGCAGGACGTGCGGGGGATGAGCGACCGTACGGTGCTCGCCGTCTCCTGCTCCGAACCGTCCCTGCTCGCCGGGCCCCTCCCCGAAGACGACGGCTTCGCGATCATGGCCGAACTCTCCGAGTACGTCGAATTCGACGTCGGCGAGGCATGGAAGGAGTCGCCCGCAATCGACTGGAGCCTCACGCGCTATGAGGCGAACGCGGATGCGGCCCTGTCGGTGAACGCGATCGGCACCGACCAATTCCGGCCCACCGCGTACTACGAGGAGGTCGCGAACCTGTCCTTCGCCGGCGACTTCTGCCAGCACGATTTCGGGATCACCACGCTCGAGGCCGCCACCGCAACCGGCCTCGAGGCTGCCCGAGCGATAACCGATCGGCTCGGTGGCAAGGTCGAACTGCTCACCCCGCCGACGTGGCCGGACGAGATGTACGTGGGCGCGCGTTACGCGTTGGCCCCGGCCGCCTACGCGGCGAAGCTGTGGTCGATGGGCAGACGCGCCGCCTTGGGCATGACGCCCGACCTGCCGCAACCGGCGCCGCCCGCCGGCGCCCCGCCCGCCGGGCCCACGGCCGTCCCCCCTGCGGCGTCGAAAAGCGCCCCGGCCTCCACGACCAAAACCGACCCCTCCGCAGCGCCGAAGGGCGCCCCGGAGACCGCGCCTGGGGGCGCAAGCAGCAAGCCACCCGGCGCTGCAGGGGACATGTCAGTCCTGCGCTACCTGCTCACGCCCGGACTGGCCCCGCGCGAGCGCCGCCCGGGGCGCTGAGCGATCCCCCGGCCGCGCGTCGGGGCACTCCCACGAGGCGCCCGCGGCGGGCGCGATTATGCTGAGCTATCGAGTCGGTTCACCGGGGGGTGACAAACGGTTGACATGCGGGCGCTGTGGAGTCGAGAGTGCGGTAGGCATGCGCTTCTGCGGCGCCTGCGGCGCGCCGCTCGAGGACGGGCACTCCGAAGCGACGGGCGAACGCGGCGAGGTCGGCGCCCAACGCCGGCACATGACTGTGATGTTCTGCGACCTGGTCGAGTCGACCTCGCTCGCCGAGAGGCTCGACCCCGAGGACTTCCGCGACGCGCTCAGCGGCTACCACGCAGCGTGCGCGCGCGCGATCGAGCGCTTCAGCGGCTACGTCGCGCAGTATCAGGGCGACGGCGTGGTCGCCTACTTCGGCTACCCACGCGCACACGAGGACGATGCCCAGCGCGCCGTCCATGCCTCGCTGGACATTCTCGACGAGGTCGCCACGCTCAACGAGCGCCTGCACAGCCTGCTCGCGATCGCGCTCGAGGTCCGGGTGGGAATCCACACGGGCCTCGTGATCGCCGGGGAGATGGGCACGGGGCCGAGCCGCGAGCGCTACGCGGCCGTCGGCGAGACGCTTCACATCGCACAACGCGTGCAGACGCTCGCCGAGCCGGGGACCGTCGTCTTGACCGATCCCACGCTCGAGCTGATCGCGGACCACTTCGAGATCCAGCCGCTGGGCGAGAAGCTGCTGAAGGGCATCTCCCGCCCCCTCAGGATCTACAGCGCGGTGAGCGCCACGCGGGCGACCTCGCTGGGGCCGCTCGGCGGGCCCGGCCGCGCGCCGATGGTCGACCGCAGCAAGGAGCTTGAGCGGCTGCGCGAGGCCTGGCAGCGGGCCTGCCGGGGCCCGGGCGTGACCGTCCATCTCGTGGGCGAGGCCGGCATCGGCAAGAGCCGGCTCGTGACCGAGCTCCGCGAGCACGTGCGCGAGCAGGGTGGACTGGAGCGCATCCTGCAGTGCTCTCCACACCACTCGAGCACCGCGCTGTACCCGGCGATCCGCTTCCTCGAGCAGCTGTCTGACCTCGACCGCAGCAAGCCCCCGGAGCAGCAGCTGCAGGCGCTCGAGCGCTGCGTGCGCGCGGCCGGCCTCGACCCGGCCGAGGCGGTCCCGCTGCTCGCGGACCTGCTGTCGGTTCCCGGAGCCGCCGAGACTCCGCACGAGATGACTCCGCGCGATGCGCGCAACGCGGTGTTGCAGATCCTCGAGGATCTGCTGCTCGGCGATGCCGCCGGGCGGCCGCTGCTGATCGTGGTCGAGGACCTGCACTGGGCCGACCCCACCACCGTAGACCTGCTCGAGCGGATCGTTCCCGATCTGGCGAGGATGCCTGTCGCCTGCGTGGTCACGTTCCGCGGCGAGTTCCAGCCACCGTGGACACAGTGGCGCCCCGTGAGCGAGATCGATCTGGGGCCGCTCGCCACCGACGACGTCAGGACGATGGCAACCGCGGCGAGCCCCACCTCACTCGACTCGGATGCGCTGCAGCGCGTTGAATCGGCGGCCGAGGGCGTACCCCTGTTCGTCGAGGAGATGGTCAAGGCGCTGGCCGCGGAGGCAGCCGGGTCTGGGTCGAGGAGCCCGGAGAGCCGCGTGCCGCCTACCCTCCAGAGCCTGCTCGCCGAGCGCCTGGACCGGCTCCCCGAGCTCGCGAGCGTGATCGACGTGGCGGCCGTGCTCGGGCGGGAGTTCGAGCGCGGGCTGGCCGAAGCGCTCACCCCGCTCGATCGCCCAGGCTTCAGGTCGGCGATCGCCCAACTGACCGCCGAGGACGTGCTGCGACCGGTTGAGGGCTCGCGCACACGCCTGGAGTTCAAGCACGTACTGCTTCAGGAGGCGGCCCACGACAGGCTCGTGCGCCGTCACCGGCGAGCGCTGCACGCGCGCGTGGCCGAGCTGCTCGTCGCCCATGGTCCGTCTGCGTGGGCGTCCGAGCCCGAGCGGATCGCCCACCACTTCTCAAACGCCGAACAGCCTGAGAAGGCGCTCGCGTATTGGGAAGTGGCCGGAAGGAGGGCGCTCGAGCGAGCCGCCTTCCTCGAGGCGGCCGAGCACTTTCGCCGTGCGCTGGAAGCGCTCGAGACGGCAGCGCCGCGCCCGGGTGGCGAGCTCGAGCGGGGGGAACTCCTGACGCACCGCGCGGCGGCGCTCCAGGCCGGGCGCTCGCCGGCCGCCGGCGTCGAGCTGATCTACTCCGAGGCGAGGGCCGCATTCGCCGGCACCACCCAGCGTGAGCGGTTGATCCCGGTGCTGCGCGGGCAGTACCTGTTCCACGTAGCGCGCGCCCAGTACGCGGACGCCCTCGAGCTCGCCGACGAGATGCTCGCGATGGGCCGCCACGACGAACGAACGGCGTGGGTCGCAGAGGGACACTTCTATGCCGGTTTCACGCGCATGCTCACCGGCGATCTCGCTCACGCCCGATCCGACCTCGAAGACGCCGCCAGGGACTATCGACCGCCGGTGGGACGCGACGAGATCTACGAGTCCCAGAGCGACCCCGGCGTCGGTGCACTGGCCAACCTCGCGAGCGTGCTGTGGAATCAGGGTCACGCCCGCGAGGCACAGGAGACGAGCGATCGCAGCCTCGAGCTGGCCGAGCTGGTCGGCGGCCCGGTGACGCTCGCCCAGGCATGGGGGATGCGCTGCGGGCTGCTGCTCGTCCGCGGGCGGCGCAACGAGTTCGGCGAGTGGCTCGAGAAGGCGCGCAGCCACAGCGTGGAGCGGAACATCGGCTACTGGAGCACGGTGTGCTCGATGTGGTCGGCGTGGGCACGAGGCCTCGCCGGGGAGCCCGAAATGGCGACCATGCTGCAGAAATACCTCGACGCCTATCTCGAGGCGGGTGGCCGCGTCGGGCTTCCGCACTTCCTGGCGTTGCTCGCCCAGGTGCAGGGCGCCGCCGGCGAGCGCGAGCGAGCCCTCGAGGCGCTGGCGATGGCGCAGGGGCACATCGACACCGCCGGCGAACGCTATTACGAACCCGAGCTGCAGTGGCTGCTCGCGCGCGTGCTGATGGCAGGCCAGGCCCCGGACCCGAGCGCCGCGGTCGCCGCCTATGAGCGGGCGATGGACTCCGCTCACCAGCAGGGTGCAAACCTGCTCGAGCTGCGCGCCGCAACGGGCCTGGTGCTGCTGCAGCGCAGCCTCGGCGAGACTCCCACCGCGCTTGCGCAGGTGGAATCTCTGTGCGGGTGGTTCGGCACGCAGTCGGATCTCGCCGATGTCGTGCGCGCGCGGGCGCTCCTGAACGGCGACGGCCCGCGCTGAACAGCAAGCGCCACGGTGGCCCTAGGTCGCTGGGCTGTCGGTCGCCGGGCTGTCGTTCGCTGGGCCGTCGTTCGCTGGGCCGTCGTTCGCTGGGCCGCCCGGGCGCGGCTGCTCGGCGGCTCCTTCGTGGGAGCGCGTGAACGCATCGAGGTCGTCCAGACCGCGACGCAACTGACGCGCTGCGATCTCAGAGGAGCCGCGGGCGATCGCGATCAGCTCATCGCGAAACCGGCCGGCGGCCGCATCGTCGGTTGCGCTCGCCTTGGCCCCCAGCTCGATCAGCGGCGGCACGCGCTCTGACCACAGCTCCAGGCACTCCGCCCCGGCCCGCAGCACGCTCGCCGCGCTCATCGCGCACCCGGTCGCGAGCACCTGCAGGGGACTGGAAGCGGCCACCGAGCAAGCGTACCTGAGCCCTCTGCGCCCGCGACCGTCTTCAGCGCCCGCGTTCAGCCTCGCGTTCGCCTGGGGACTGGGACGCGTGCGGCCCGCTCGCGAGCAGCCCCTCCGCGCGGGGGTCCGCGGTGGCGCTCGCGGCGACCTCCAGCAGCCTCGACCAGCGGCGCTGCATGTCCATCGTCCAGCCCATGTGCCAGCGGGGGTCGCTCAGCATCGAGCGTGCCATCGCGGTCTGCCACGCGAGCAGGTCGGCCGGGGTCGTACCCGGTAGCACGTGCCCGCCCCCGCGCGCACCCGAGAGCAACCGCGGCCACGCCAGCAGCGCGTCCTCCATCGAGCGCAGCCACACCTGGCCGAGGATGTCGAACGGCCGGATCTCGAGCCCTCCAAAGTAGCTCCCGCAGGTCCGCGCAAAGCCGCTGTCAGCCTGAGCGACCTGACACCCGCGCGCGAGCGCCCTCAGCCACGGCCCCGTCAGATGCCGGTTGCGGAGCATCGCTGCGCAGAAGTCGAGAAAGGCCATCGATGGGTCGAAGTAGGCGCGGAAGGCCGCCTCGTAGGCCGCCAGAGCCCCCGCGCTGAAGTCTCCCGCCTGCAGCGCGTCGGCCAGCACCGGCGAAGCGAGCAGCGCGGACTCCATGCCGGGAGTGATCCCCTCGCCGGTCATCGGGTCCACGAAGCTGCCCGCGTCGCCCACCAGCACGCCGCGGTCGAAGTGGTTGGGCCCGGCGCCACCGTACATCCTCACCACGCCGCCGATCGGCTTTGAGGCGAGCTCGATCTTGGCGCAGCGCGGATCGTGGGCGCGCAGCCCCTCGAGGAACTGCGTGAACAGCGACGGCACGTGCACATCGGCGCGACCACGCGCCTCGGACAGCAGCCCCACGCCCAGGTTCACTCGGCCCCCCGACGCCGGGAACATCCAGCCATAGCCGGGAAAAGAGCTCTGCTCGTAGAAGATGTCCGCCTCTCCCACCTCTCCTGCGGACGGCTCGATCACGGCGTAGGCGCGCTGTGCGACCGCCGTGCGCCGCGGGTCCGACATGGACAGGCCCTGGCTCTTGGCGACCACCGAGTTGACCCCGTCCGCACCCGCGATCAAGTCTGCGCTGTAGCGGATCGTGCCCGCCCCGCGCTCCGCGGTCGCCTCCACCCCGCCGATACCGGCGCTGACCTCGACCACGTTGGTCTCCTCGTGGACGATCGCCCCTGCGGCTGCGGCCGCCTCGAGCATCACCGCGTCGAGCTCTTCGCGAGGGATCGTGTAGCCGTAAGGAAGCAGGTGGTCGCTGTGGCCGTAGAACGGGATCGGGCCGCTGTACTCGCGCTCCCAGTCGATGAACGTGGCCGTGCGCCTGATCGGCACCGGCTTGGAGCGCTCGAGCTGCTCCAGGCACCCCATCGCCTGCAGGATCTCGAGCCCCCTGGGGTCGACGTAGTCGCCGCACACCTTCTCCCTCGGAAAGCGCGCCCGCTCGAGCAGCAACACCCGTATTCCCTTGCTCGCGAGCGACCACGCGAGCACGCTGCCGGCCGGGCCGCCTCCCGCGACGATCACATCCGCTCGCCGCTCGCGTATCACGGCGAGGGCGCGCGCCGTTGGTCGATCGTGTTCGTCACAACCGAGATCATGCCGCAAGAGGAGATCGCGGATACGCTTGCGCAGATGGCGCGATACGAGCTCGCGGGGAAGGTGTGTCTCGTCACGGGCGGTGCCCGCGGGATCGGCCTCAGCACGGCTCGCGCGCTCGTTGGGCGGGGTGCCTCGGTGGTGATCGCAGACCTCGATGCCTCCGCAGCCGAGCGTGCCGCCGCGCAGATCCACGACTCGAAGGCGCTCGGCCTCGCGGCCGACGTGACCGATCGCGGCGCGATGCAGCGCGCGGTCGCACTCGCGGTGGAGCGCTTCGGCGCCCTCGACGTTGTGGTGGCCAACGCCGGAATCGCATCGCGGGTGGCTACCTTCCGCGCGATGTCCTCCGAGAACTTCGAGCGTGTGATCGACGTCGATCTGATGGGCGTCTGTCGCACCGTGGACGCGGCCCTCCCCGAGATCGTGCCCCGGCGGGGACATGTGGTCGTGGTCTCCTCGATATACGCGTTCATCAACGGCGTGGGTGCGCTTCCCTACGCGATGAGCAAGGCCGCCGTCGAGCAGTTCGGGCGCGCGTTGCGGGTCGAGCTCGCGCCGCACGGCGCGAGCGCGAGCGTGGCTTACTTCGGCTTCATCGACACCGAGATGGTCCATCGCGCGATCGACCAGGATCCGCTCGCGACGAGGATGCTCGCGAGCTTTCCCGCCCCGCTGCACAAGCGCCTGACGCCCGACGTCGCGGGCGCTGCGATCGTGAGCGGGATCGAGCGCCGCCAGCCGCGCATCATCCGCCCGCGGCGCTGGACGGTGATGTCTGTGCTGCGGGGAATCTTGAACCCGCTCAGCGACGCACAGCTCGAGCGCGACGCCGAGTCGCAGGCTTTGATCCGCGAGCTCGACGCGCGCGTCGGCGAGGATCAGCCCACCACCGCCTAGCCGACCGCCGGCCAGAGGTCCTACTCGAAGGTGAGGCGCTCCTGACCCGGCGTCGGCTCCGGGTGGTGCTCGCGAGCCTCGTGCCCCGGGAACTCCCAATCGATCGCCTCATCCTCGGCCGACGTCCCCGCGTGCGCACGAGGTCCCGCCAGCGGCTCGGCCGCCGCGGCATGCGCCTCCTCGTGTGGGCCCTCGGCCAGCACCGCCCGCATGTCGAGCTCGGCGGTTTCCTGCCCAGGCCCAGCGACCTCAGCCAATCCCGGCTCCTCGCCCTCGGCCACCGTCGCGGTCAGGGAGGCGTGCTGACCGAGCGACTCGGCCGCTTCGCCGTGGTGCTCGATCATCACGTCGGGATCGGCCTCCGCATGGGCCTCGTGTGCGTCGGGCAGCACCGGCGCACTCGGCTCGAGCGCCGCGCGTTCCTGATGGGCGATCTCACCGGGATCGGCGCCGCGACGGCGCTTGAGCTCCAGGTGTTCGCGAATGGCGTCGTCTAACAATCCCATTGCGCCCGCAAACCATACTGCGCTCGCCGGGAAGGTTCTGTCACTACACTCCTGAGGCACCCAGCGCCGCCGCCGGCGCGCGCTCGCGGGGCTATAGCTCAGCTGGGAGAGCGCCTGGATCGCACCCAGGAGGTCGGGGGTTCGAGTCCCCCTAGCTCCATAAATCTCGTTTCTGCAGGCATTTTGTCCTTAGCCCGCCAGACGGCCCAGCTCGCGGACGACCCCGGCCTACAAATCATAAGTCGCCGATTTGCAGGGCTTTTGTAGTCTGTAAGAGCGGCTGTGCGGTTTCCAGGCCGTCATAGACGGACGTTTCCGCTGAATTCGGCTGCAAGTAGGCACCTTTTGGACTGCCGGCCGATCGCCGCGGATGCCTTCGGATGCCGGGGGGTCAGGCGCTTAATGCGTCAAGTGCCTGAAATCCGACGTCCGAGCGAAAAAGGCCCGTCATCCGGGGTGGAGCCGTGGGGGTGCCGAAGCCCGCGCCGCCGCCTACGTTCGCGCCGGCTCCGGCGTAACCGGCGCTGGCTCCGGCGGAGCCGCCGCCGGGCGGCCGCCGCCCACGAAGTCGCGCGACCGCACCAGGGCATACCCCGCCACGGAGCCCACCGCCGCGACGGCGACGCTCACCAGCGCGATCGTGTTGAAGCCCGTCACGAACGCGTGGTGCGCGGCGTGTACCACCTTCTCGCGGTCGGCGGCCGGCACCGCCCGCAAGGCGCGCCCGGTCCCGCCTGACGCCACAGCCCGTGAAAGCTCGTGGACGTGCGAGAACGCGGAGGTGTCCGCGAGCAGCGGGGTGAGCGTCGACTGGATCTTCGACTGGAAGATCGAGCCGAGGCCGGCGATCCCGGTGGCGATCCCGAGCTGGCGAGCCGTGTTGTTCGCGCCCGAGGCCATGCCGCTGAGCCGCGGGGCGACCACGCCGACGGCGGTCGAGGCCAGCGCGGGCGTGGACATCCCTATCCCGATGCCGCACAGGATCTGGCCGGGCAGCAGCGCGGTCCACCCGGACGAGTCGGACAGGTTCCCCATCAGCAGCAGCCCAACCGTCACGAACGCGAGCCCCGTCCCGAGCAGCAGCCGCACCGGCACGCGCGCCGTCAGCCGGCCGCTCAGCGGCGAGACGAACAGGATCGGCCCGGTGACCGGCAGCGACCGGAGCCCCGCCTCGAACGGCGAGAAGCCCAGCACGTTCTGGAAGAAGAGCGTGATGTAGAGAAACATGGAGAAGATCGACGCCGACAGCGCGAAGCCGACGATCGTGGCTCCCGTAAAGGCCCGCTTGCGGAATAGCGAGAGGTCGAGCAGCGGGTCGACGGCGCGCCGCTCCACCACGACGAACAGCGCGAGCAGCAGTACGGAGGCCGCGAAGCAGCTGACGATG
>FSYY01000180.1_pt1 | contig 11425 bp, 9 predicted proteins | sample 1638681 | NCBI WGS metagenome assembly FSYY01 (sample SAMEA3914813, study PRJEB12502) | metagenome | biome: forest; material: soil | place: Canada | collected 2011-07-07 | depth 0.3 m | reverse complement strand
GCACGAGCGCGGCCCGCCGCAACCGGGGTGAGGCCGACAGCGCGGTCAGCGGCAGCACCCACAGCACATACCAGGGCAGCACCCAGCTGAGCGTCACCAGCAGCGCCACGCTCGCCCAGCCACACGCGGTGATCGCGTCCCGGCGACGGTAGGCGAGCACGCAGCAACCGGCCACCGCGCCCACCAGCACAACGCTCATCAGCGCACGCAGGGCGTCCGTCTCGCCGCCCGCGCCCACCCCCAGGCCGATCAGGTTCGGGATGCTCTCGCTCGTCACCAGCCGGCCCTGGGTGCTGAGGTCGGGTATGTGCAGCCCGAACGCCACGAGGCTCGCCAACCCCAGCACGCCCCCCGCAGCGACCATCCCCAGCAGGGTCTGCAAGAAGGACCGCCGCGAGCGCAGCAGAGCGGCCAGCACGACCGGCAGCAGGATCCCCCCCGAGGCCTTGAATGCAGCCGCCGTCACGAACGCGACGCCCGCGCCCAGCTCGAGGCCGGACAACGGCAGCAGCCATCCACGCACGCCCGCGACGGGGTCCTCCTGGACCCCCGCCTGCGCGGGCGCGCTCGCCCGAGCCCGTGCGAGCAGCAGCAGGTAGAACCCGAGCACGATGCAGAACAGCATCAGGAAGTCGTTGTGGTCTCCCCCCAGCCCCCACACGAGCACGATCGGGTTCAGCCCAACCACCGCGATAGCCGTGCGCGGGTCGCGCCCGAGCAGCTTCGCGCAGCGCCACACGAGCAAGATCGTCCCCAGGCTCGCGAGCATCAGGATCGCCTTCAGCGCCCAGAAGGACGCCGCCACGCCCAGCGGCACCACCGCGAACGTCAGCATCGTGAACAGCGGGCCATACGGGCTGAGCAGCTCGTGCCAGTTGCTGAGCACGAAGCTCGGATCGTTGTGCGGCTCGACGATCGGGATCGTGGTGTACGGGTTGAGGTGGTGCACGACCTCCATGCGCCCGTAGTTGATGTAGTTGAACACGTCCGTCAGTGCCATCGGCGGCGCGAGCAGGAAGATCGCGTGGGCGGTCACGATCGTCGCGATCACCCACCGCGAGGACAGCTGAGCGACGTTGCGCAGCAGCAGCAGGTAGGCCAGGTACATCAGCGCCGCGGCCCCTGTGAACATGTACCGGATCGTGTTGTTGTCGCTCGGCATGCCCGGCCACAGGCCGCCGAGCGGCCCGGCCATCCACCGCGGGAAGAAGTTCGAATGGGTGGTCGGCGCGAGGCCACTCGGCCGGTCGGCCACCATCACCACCAGGAACAGGCTCAGCAGGAGGATCACGACGAGCGCGAGCGCACCCACCAGCACACCGGCGTTCGCGCGCGCGAGGGCACGTACGCGACGGCCCTGATGCGGACGCCCGCTCGGCTCGGCGTCAAGCGGCGTCCCGCGCAGCGGGAAGGTTGTGGCGTCGCCATGCATGGTCAGCGAGGCAACATTATCCGTGGCCGGCCCTGCGGGCGCGGCGCCAGCGAGCCGCGCGGTACCCCGCGCTCGCTCCTCCCGCCCGGGCCACAGAAACGACGAGGGCTCGCCGAAGCGAGCCCTCGCGGTTCCAGCTAAGCGGTGTGACTCAGAGCGCCTGGACGTTCACGGCCTTGGGGCCCTTCTCGCCCTGCTCCGGGTCGTAGGAGACCTTCGCCCCCTCCTGCAAAGAGCGGTAGCCCTCGCCGTTGATGCCGGTGTGGTGGACGAAAAGGTCCTTGTCACCGTCGTCGGGGGTGATGAAGCCGAACCCCTTGTCGTCGCTGAACCACTTTACGGTGCCAGTAGGCATGGTTGCTCCTCCACGGTATGTGCGTGCTGCTACGCGGAGGATGCTGCTTAGAGCTTCGACCTGCGAGAGCTTGCACTACTTTCGCCGGCTTTTTTCCCGGCCAGACGACACGACCGTAGCACGTCATCGCGCGCTCGTGTTGTCGAGATGTAGCCGAGCAGATCCGATGCCGCGCGCGGGCCGCTCCGTCGGGTCCGCCGAGCGCTGCGTGACGCGGCCAGCCAGTTGGCTAGTGTGCGCCGCGTGTGCGCACAGACGAGCGGCGAGGCGGCAGCGCAGGTGCCCGCACCGGTGCTGATGCGGCGGATGCTCCCCGCCGGAGATCCGGCAGCGGTCGCGGAGATAGTCGAGGGCTGGGGTCTGTGGGAGCGAGCCGCGGGGCCCGCGCCGCGGCGCCCGCGGGTGATGCTCAACATGATCAGCACCGCGGACGGGCGGGCGACCCTAAGCGGACGCTCGGGCCCGCTCAGCGCGGGCGCTGACCGCGCGCTGTTCCACGAGCTGCGGCTCGCCGCCGACGCGGTCCTCGTCGGGGCCGGGACGATCCGCGCCGAGGGTTACGGGCGTCTGATCCGCGAGCCATCGCGACGCGCCCTGCGCGAGCAGCGCGGGCTCCCTCCCGAGCCGCTGGCGGCGATCGTCTCGGCCAGCCTGCGGATCGATCCGTCGATCCCGCTGCTCGCCGAGCGCGAGGCGCGCGTGGTGATCCTCACGCCCTCCAATGGCGAGCTCACGGGGGCCGCCGCGCAGCTGGACTACGTTCGCGCCGCGCGCGAGGGAACGCTCGACCTCACAGCCGCGCTCGGCGAGCTCAGCGCGCGCTTCGGCGTGCAGGCGCTGCTGTGCGAGGGCGGGCCCCACCTCGCGCTCGAACTGCTCGCGGCGGGGCTGCTCGACGAGCTGTTCCTGTCGGTCTCGCCCAGGCTCGCCGGTGGCGAGCCCGACGACCGCCCGATCCTGCGCATCCTCGCGGGACCGGAGCTCGAGCCGACCGTCGAGCTCGAGCTGCTGGCGGCGCTCGAGAACGAGTCGCACCTGTTTCTGCGCTACGGCGTGGTCGCCCCGGAGCGCGTCTCGCGGGAGACGATCGAGAGCAGCTCGCTCGCGAGGTGACGGCCCTGTGAGGCCACCAGCGGGGTGGCGGCGATCCGCACGACCACCTCGTCCCCGTCGAGTTCCTCGAGCGTGATCCGCGGGGCGTCCCGCAGCGGCGTCTGCAGCGACTTCTCGAGGATCTCCTGCAGGTCGCTCGGGGTCATCCCCGCCCGCAGGCGCGCGCGCAGATGCACCGCCTCGGGCTCGCGCAGCGGCATCACCGCCGTGTTCAGCACCACGCTGTTGGGTACCAGGATCGAGTCGTCGCCCGTGGCGAACGTGGTGTAGAGCAGCCCCAGCGAGCTCACAGTGCCCTCGATCTGGCCCGCCAGCGGGCCACCCTGCAGGCGCACGCGCTCGCCCACGCGGAACGGGCGCGCGCTCAGCAGCACGGTGCCGGCGATCAGGTTCCCGAGCGTCTGCTGCGCCGCCAGACCGAATATCACCGCGGTGAACGCTCCTCCGAGCGCAAGCGTTTTCGCCTGGATGCCCGCCACGCCGAGGGCCACGAACAGGGCAAGCACGATCGTCGCCAGGCGGATCACGAAGCCGACCGTCCCCGCGGTGGCGGGGTCCAGCCGCCTGAACAGCGCCGGCCCCAGGCCGCGGCCGATGTCGCGCGCGATCGCCCAGCCGAGGGTCATCAGCACGAGCACCGTGGCGATGCGGATCGGCGCTTCAAGGGCCGATTCCAGTTCGAGCGGGCCGGGCCGGAGATGGCCGTTCACGCGCACGGTCCCGCGCGAGCCGAGCAGCGACACGCGATTGTCGTAGAGGATCACCGTCCCCACGAACAGCGGCACGAACACGAGCGCCTCCAGCCGCGCGCGCTTGACCACGCGGGGACTGATCTGGCGCAGCAGACCCACCTCCTTCCAGGCCTGGCTGCGGGTCTCGAACATCTTCTGCGAAATTTTCTGGGGGGGTCTGGGCGCGGGCATCGCCCCCAATCATTACGAGAATCGGCCGGCGGCCCCGCGGTTGGGCGCCGGGTTGCTCTACTATCCGCCGCGATGAATCCCAATCTGCGCAAATTGATCGTCCCCGTCGTGATCCTCGGCGTGCTCATGCTGGTGATCGCCGTCGTCTACTTCGTGACCCCCGAGCACTCGCTGCCGTCGTTCTTCCCCGGCCACAGCTCGGCGAGCAGCCCCGAAGCCAACCACCACCACACCAAGCACGGAATCGCCGCCGTCGTGGTGGCGCTCGCGTGCTTCGCCTTCGCCTGGTTCCAGACCGGGCCGAGGACGAGCTCCGCAAACACCTAGGGCGCCGCTAGCCCCGCCCGGGCCCCGCCAGCCGCCCGGGATTCAGCCGCCGAGGGCGAACACGAGCGTGCAGATCACGCCGAACGTGAGGCAGTACACCCCGAATGGGGTCAGGCGGTTCGACTGGAAGAAGCGCAGCAGGAACTTCACTGCGAAGAACGTGGTCGCGGCCGCGCACAGGGACGCCACGAGCGCGGGCCCGCGCACCCCGTTGCCGGCCGAGCCGAACAGTTCGGGGAGCTTCAGCGCCGCCGCCGCGAAGATCACCGGCGTGGCGAGCAGGAAGCCGAAGCGCGCGGCGTCCTCGTTGGAGAGCCCCACGATCAAGCCGCCGCCCATCGTGTAGCCGGAGCGCGAGATGCCCGGGACCAAGGCGGCCGCCTGGGAGGTGCCCACGCCGATCGCCTGACGCCAGGTGAGTTTCGCCAGCCGTCCGTCGACGTCGCCGAGGTAGTCCCCGGGGCGGGGCGGACGCCGGCGCAGCCGCTCGAACACAAGCAGCGACACGCCGTTGACGATCAGGAAGGCCGCCGCTAGCTGCGGCGAGGCGAACAGCTTGCGGATCGGGTCCTGCAGCAGCACGCCGATCACGCCCACCGGGATCGTGCCCGCGACCAGCAGCCAGCCGAGGCGGGCGTAGGTGTCATCGTCACGGATCTCGCGCATCTTCAGCGAGCGCCACAAACCCTTGACGATCTGGATCCAGTCCTTCAGGAAGAACAGCAGCAGCACGATCGCGGTCGCGAGGTGCGTGGCGATCAGGAACGTGAGGAAGAACTTGTCGTTCTGATGGATGTGCCAGCCGGCGAGCCGCGGCAGCACCACGCCGTGGCCGAGGCTCGAGACCGGGAAGGGCTCGGCGATGCCCTGGGTGAGGCCGAGGATGATCGCCTGGAAGTAGGAGATGGGATGCACGGACGCGCAAGCTTAGGGCGTGAGCGCGATCCTCGCCGGCCGGGCAACTTCACCGCCGCTTCACACGATCGTTGCGGCTTGGTCACAAAAATCCGCTCTTTGCAGGGGAATCTGCTTGATATGCACGGTCACGGATCGACGAGCCCAACAGCGGGGGCACCGACGCGGGTGGACATGCACTGTCACTCGACCGCCTCGCAGATCTCCAAGCTCGGCGTGCAGCGCGCGGTCGGCCTTCCCGAGTGCGCCACGCCCCCCGCGGAGGTGTACGAGCTGGCCAAGCTGCGGGGTATGGACTTCGTCACGATCACCGACCACGACACGATCGCGGGGGTGCTCGAGATCGCCGATCGTCCAGGCGTGTTCGTCTCCGAGGAGCTCACCGCGCGTTTCCGCGGCGAGCCGCAGGCCGTACACGTCCTCTGCTACGGCATCACAGCAGAGGATCACGAATGGCTACAGGCGAACGCGGGCGACGTCGAGCTGTGTGCGGCCTACATGTACGAGCGCGAGATCACCTGCGCGCTGGCCCACCCCTACTACACGGTGGCCGCGCCGCTCACGGCCCGCCACCGCCGGCGGCTGGCAGAGCTGTTCGGAGTGTGGGAGGTCCGCAACGGCGCCCGCGCGCGCGAGCTGAACCGTCCGGCCGCCACCTACGTCGCCACGCGCGACGGCATCGGCATCGGCGGCAGCGACGACCACGCCGGGGTGGACATCGGGCGCACCTTCACCGAGGCCCCGCCCGCGCGCACCCCCGCCGAGTTCCTCGCCCACGTCCGCGCCGGGCGGGCGCTCGCCCGCGGCTCGCACGGCAGCGCCGCCAAGTGGGCGCACGCGGCGATCGCGCTCGCCGCGCGCGCCCTGGGTCACGGCGAGTCGGCACCGGGGGCCGCGCGGCCCGATCCTATGCGCGTGCTGAGCATGGTGCGGCGGCTGCTGCGCGAGGCCGACGTGCGCCATGGGGCCGGCGGCGGCGAGCTCACGCCCGAGGACGCCCGTTGCCTGCTGCGCGCGTGGCTGAGCGCCGTCGAGCTCGACCACCTCGACGAGCGCGGGCTGCTCGCCTACATGCAGGAGGAGGACTTCAGCCACGCCGACCTGCACCGCCGCGCATGCCGCCTGCACGAGCGCAAGCTGCGCGCGGCCGTGTCGGTAGCCCTGCAGGCCGCCACCGACGACTCGGAGCTCCAGGGCGCGAAGCTGATGGGGGCCGCCGAGGGGCTGTTCGAGGCATGCACCGCCGCCATCCCCTACGCGCCCGCGGCAGCGTTCCTGGCGAACGAGCAGGCCAAGCTCGCGTCCATCCCCGACGGACTCGGCCGCCGGCAGGGGGCACGCGCGGCCGGCGAGCGCCTCGCGGAGGGCGAGCGCCCGCGCGTGGCGATCATCGCCGAGGGGATCGGCTCGACGCACGGGGTAACGCGCACGATCGAGGAGATCCGCGCGCGCGGGGTGCCGGGCTTCGAGATCGAGGTACTCGGCACCGACCCGGACGTCGACAGGCGGCTGGCGGCGGTCACCGAGATCGAGGTGCCCTTCTACCCGGGGCTACGGATCGGCGTGCCCAGCCTGCCGATGGTCGTGCAGACGCTCGCCGACGGATGCTACGACGCGATCCACGTGTGCTCTCCGGGTCCCGCCGGGATCACCGCCGCGCTGCTGTCGCGCGCACTCGGGGTGCCCCTGCTGGGCAGCTACCACACCGAGCTGACCGCCTACGCGGGCCTGCGCTCGGGCCAGGAGCGGGTGGCCGACGCGATGGCCCTCGCCGTGAGCACCTTCTACAACGCCTGCGACGTCGTCCTCTCGCCGAGCGCCGCCTCCGACGAGGCGCTGCGCGCGATCGGCATGGACGGCGGGCGGGTGCTGCGCTGGGACCGGGGGGTGGACACGTCGCGCTTCGGCCCGGGCCTGCGCGACCCGTCGCTGCTGCCCGGCCCGATCAACGTGCTCTACAGCGGGCGGATCACGCGCGAGAAGGGCGTGGAGCTGCTGCTCGACTCCTTCCAGCGCGCGCGCGAGCGCGAGCCGCGCCTGCACCTGGTGCTGGCCGGCGGCGGCCCCGAGCAGGACCGGGTGAGCGAACGCCTCGGTCCGCACGCGACGCTACTCGGCTGGCTCGAGGGCGAGCAGCTCGCGCGCGTGTACGCCAGTGCGGACCTATTCCTCTTTCCCAGCGCGACCGACACGTTCGGTCAGGTGATCCTCGAGGCGCAGGCGAGCGGGCTGCCGGTCGTCGCGCTCGCGCGCGGCGGGCCGCTGTCGCTGATCGACCACCGCGTCGACGGGCTCCTGTGCGAACCCGACGCCCACGCGGTCGCGGCGGCGGTGCTGGAGCTCGCCGCAGCACCGCTGCTGCGCACCCACCTCGCCCGCGGCGCGCGCGTGCGCGCACGCGCGCGCACCTGGGAGCGGACTCTGGAGCGACTCGCGAGCGGCTACCGGCGCGCCCTCGGGGACGATCGCGGGCATGCCGCCGCCGGCGCGGGCGTGGAACAGGGCGACCGTGCGGCCTGAAACCCACTCGCAGCGGACGATCGCGGTGGCCCTGCACGGGATCGAGCCCGCCACTTTCGAGCGCTGCGCGCTGATCCGCGACTGGCTGGACGACCACGGCGTCGACCGTGTGACGCTGCTGGTGATCCCCGCGCGCGATCTGCATCCGATCGGCGAGCGCTCCCCGGCGATGGTCGCCTGGCTCAGCGAGCGCGGGCGGATGGGCGATTCGATCGCACAGCACGGCTTCCAGCACGTGCGACTGCGCACAGGCGTCTCGGGCGGGCGACTGCTCACCCACCCGCCGGGCCGGCGCACGGGCGAGTTCACCGGGCTCGACGGCGATGAGACGCGCCGCGCCGTCCACGCCGGCTGGAGGGTGCTGAAGCTGGCGGGGATCGAGCCGGACGGGTTCGTGGCGCCCGCATACGCCTACACCGCCGCGCTGCGCGCCGCCCTGCGCCCCCGCTTTCAGTGGTGGGCGGGCCTGCTGCGGGTGCACCGCGCCCAGGGCCTCCGCGGCGCGAGGCGCTCGCCGCTCGCACCCGCGTTCAGCCTCACGACCGCGGGCCCGTGCTCGAGGGCGCTCTCGCCGGCACTCGTGCGCGCCGGATCGCTGCTCCCCACCCGCGCGCTGCGGGTCGATCTCCACCCCGCCGACCTGGAGCACCCCAGGCACATGCTGGCGCTCGAGTGGGTGCTCGCCCGCAACGGCAGCCTGCGCCGCGCGGTCACCTACCGCGAGCTCGCGGGCGCCTGAGGCGCGCTCGGCCCGAGGGCTCAGGTTTCGCTCAGCCCGAGGGCTTGGCGGTGAACATCGCCGGTTCGAACGGCTTGACCGCCGCAATTCCCGCGTAACCGAGATGCTTGAGCGAGAAGATGTCCTCGATCGTGCGCAGCAACGAGAAGTGGTTGAACGGTTCCTGGGATGTGCTGGCGCCTTTGACGTAGCGGGAGATCAGCAGCGCCCCCACCGTGCCACCGCCGTGGCGCAGGGCGCCTGTGCTGGGAGTCGTGAGGTTCGGGTAGTGCGGCTGGCCGCAGCAGGAGCTCGAGTCGGCGTATTCGCCGCTCGAGGGGGCCTCATCCACGGTTATCACCAGCAGGCCCCCGTCGCGGTAGGCCTTCGAGCGTGTGATCTCGGGCACGACCTTGCGCAGGAACTGGTCCGCGGGTCCCATCCCCGCGGGCGCCCCCGCCGCGCACGGGACGGGGTTCCCGTCGTGGCAGCGGTCGGGCACGATGTAGGAGAAGGCGGGCGCGTGCGCGCCGCGCGCAAGGTCGGGTGCGAGCCGGGCCAGCCCAACGTCGCCGCTCGCGCATGACGGCGTGTCGATGATCGAGTGGAAGTACACGAGCGGGTTGCGATACGTGGCGTAGGGACCCGTGCTCGAGCCGGGCGCGGCGGTGGGGTCCGGCTGGCCGAGTGGGGGGTGCGCGCACGGCGCCGCCGCTCCCCCCGCTTCCTGGACTCCCCCGATGTAGGCCCGCCACGTTAGTTGCCCCGCGGTGAGCTGCCCGAGCAGCGTCTGGGTCGTGCTCGGATATATGCAGCCGCTCCCGAGCACCTGTCCGTCGGGTCCGGCGCCCGTGGCCGCCAGATCGGCGTAGGTGGGGCAGTTGGCCGCCGTCTCCGAGGTCGGCCCCTGACCGCTCAGCAGCGCCACGCCGTTGGCCAGCTGCTCGTGGGCGATCGCGTCGTAGCGGACGAGCAGCTCGCCCTTGCGCTCGAGCGTCTGCGCGAGGTAGCGCGCGGTCGAGGCCGGCCCGAACGCGCTCGCGTACGGCTCGTTGGAGAGCGTGATCACGAACACGTGCTTGAACGGCGGGAGCTTGCTCGCGGGAGCCCCGGCAGCCGCTTCGGAGGAGCCCGCTTCGCCCGCACCGGGCCCCGGGGTCGCTGCGGCCGGCGTGCTGCTCGTGCCCGTGCTCGGCGTGGTCGCGGCCGGCGCCGGGGTCGCTTCCGGTTCGGCGGCGGGGGGTTCGGCTTCGGGCGTCGAAGCTGTGCTCGCGGTGGCCGCCCTCGCGCCTGCGCCCGCGCCGCCGGCCGGGGCGGCGGGCGGCAGGACGAGCTTCAGGTGCGAGCCCGCGCCCGCGGCGAGCGTGTTGTCGACGCGGCTCGCGGCGGCGGCTCCGAGCAATGCCCCGAAGCCGAGGAACACGGCCACCAGCAGCGCCGAGACCCTCGCGGGCGGGAGCGGCGGGACCGGTAGGCGCGAGATCGATCCCGCCCGCCCGGTCGCGCCTGGGGCGAACGGCTGCGCGCTCACGGCGGGCGCGGCGGCGCTCGCCTCGCGGGAGGTGCGCCAGCCCTCGCGCGCCGCGTGGATCAGGCCCTCGAGCGCCGCCCCGCGCGCCCCGGCGCGGGCGCCGCAGGTGAGGCAGTAGCGCTGATCGGCGGCGAGCGGCGAGCGGCACTCCTCGCAGCGCCGGGCTGGCTCGGGCGTCATCGGAGCGCTATCCCTCCGTGCCGAAGGCGGATCCCGGAGAGGTGCGCGGCGGGATCAGCAGCGCGTCGAGCATCGCGGTGTCGGCCTGTTCACCCGCTGCCGTGCTCGGCGCGCGCGCCATCAGGGTGGCGCCGCACTGCCAGCAGTACAGCGCGCCGCGGCTGTGGGGCGCCGCGCAGCCGGGGCAGCTCCCCGCCACCCCGTCCTCCTCCATGCGCAGCAGGCGCTCGACCTCGGCCAGCTCGGCGTCGCGCTCCTGCAGCAGCGCGGCGCGGCGCACGAGCACGTCGAGGCGGAAGTGATCGCGGATCGCCATCTCGTAAGCGAGGCCGCCGAGATCCCAGTGCAGCTCGGTCACCTGCTCGGCGAGCGCGTCGCGCCGGCGGCGCAGCTCCGATTGCGCGGCCGCTTGCGCCGCGGTCGCCGGGGCGGGCGAGGCCGGCGGCCCGCTCGCTGTGCCGACGGGCGCCGCGGGCAGGCTCGGTGCGGATGCAGGCCCGTCCGTCGGACGGCCGTCGTGCTGCTCGCCGGTGCTGCGCAGGATGCCCACCCGGCTACCCCGTGGAGACCACATTGGGAAGGTTCTTTGACTTTTCCACATAGCTTTTGCCTTTGACCGATTTCAGCCCTTCGAGGACCGACGGCGGGGCGGGGTGGCTGAGGCTCGATGGGGGCACGGACGTGGGTGCGCTCGAGCCTTCACTGCTCGAGCTCGATTTGGAGGTCCCCTTGGAGACTTCGATCACGCTCGCCGCCGGGAAGCTCCTCTTCAGGCCGGCGAGCGCCTTCTGGGCTTCGGAGCGCTTGTGGTAGACGCCCGAGTAGATCACGTAGCTGCCGCTCGGGAGGCTGCTGAAGTCTTCGGACCTGAGCGCCCCCACCGATTTGGCGCCCCTGCTCGTGGCCTGCGTCTTTGCGGCTTCCACCGCGGCCACGCTCGTCCCCGTCCGGGGCAGCGTCTGCAGCTGAACTGTGAAGCCCTTGGTCGCGGCAGGCCAGTCGTCGCTGAACGTGGCTTCAGCGGGGGTGTTCGAGGCGGCCGCGCCGCCGGGAGACTGCACGCTGATCACCTGCGGCGCCACCGCGCTCTGCTTGGCGGCGCCCGCGCGGCCGATCAGCACGCCTACGCCCATCGCCAGCAGCAGCACGCCCACGAGCGCGATCAGGGTCAACGGGCCGTTGCGCGCTTGCGCCGGGTCGACCGCCGGCGTGGGCGGGAGCCGCGGCGGCGCCGGCGCGGCGGCGCGCGGGGGCGCCCCCGCGAGCACGCTGCTCATCGCAACCTGGCGCTCGCCGCACTCCAGGCAGTAGCGCTGGTCGGCAGCCAGGGGCGCGCCGCAGTTCGCGCAGCGCGCGGGTGCATCGGCGATCTGCGATGAGCTTGCGATCGATTCCGTGGACAGGGTGACAG
>FSYY01000301.1_pt1 | contig 11500 bp, 10 predicted proteins | sample 1638681 | NCBI WGS metagenome assembly FSYY01 (sample SAMEA3914813, study PRJEB12502) | metagenome | biome: forest; material: soil | place: Canada | collected 2011-07-07 | depth 0.3 m | reverse complement strand
TCGCAATACAGCAACTCGATCTGCACCTCACGGCCCTTCACGAGAAATTGAACCCCAGTCGCACCCAGCCACCGGCTCCGCGAACGCTAGGACGGCAGAAAGCCGTCCGTTTGCAGGCTATTTATGAGGGTGAGCGAGGGGACTCGAACCCCCGACCGCCTGGACCACAACCAGGAGCTCTACCAACTGAGCTACGCCCACCAAGGGATCGCAGCGAGTTTAGCGGCCGTGCTCGCCCGCGGGTGAGGCGATCTCGCGTTCGGCGAGGGCGAGGCTCTCGCTAGGGGTGAGCCCGGGCGAGCGGGCTGCGATCTCGCGCCATGCGCCCAGCAGGCGGGTGGGATCGCCGCCAAGCAGCGACGCCAGCTGCACGCCCAGCGCGAGCGGGTCCGCGATAGGGGCCTCCGGCCCGGGCGCGGCGGGCGCGGCGGCACCCGCGACCCCGACCGCGGCGGGCGTGGGCGGGGCGGCCGCGGCCTCGGCGGCGGCGAGCGCTTCGCGCACCTGGGCGAGCACGCGCTCGGTGACGTCCTCGCTGCGCCGCTCGGCCGTGCGCCAACCGCGGCCCATCGAGATTTCCTGGACGGACAGCTGCGGCCCCTCGAGGACGGTCAGGCGCGCCTGATGCGGGCTCCACTTGCGTTCACCGAGCTCGACCACCTGTTCGCGCGCCCACGGGATCAGGATCGCTTCCAGTTCGCGCTGGCCGAGGTTGAAGCGGCTGAGGTTGTGTGGGAACTGGCGCAGCTCGACGTGGTACATGGGCACAGGCTCGCATGTGGACGCGCGCCGCGCGGAGAGCACATCCGCGGGGAGCGCATCGTATAGACCATCGCGCACACGAACCGCGCGCGCACACACCGCCCGCAAGCTGGAACACGCCGCTCTAGCGGTCTGACCCGACGGGCAGAGCCTGGCCGGCGCCGTGGAGGTCGCCCGCGGTGCTGGGGCCCGACGCGGGCGCGCGATCGAGGCGCTTGCGCATGATCGCGACCGCGTCGGGGTTGGAGTCGATCAGGACGTAGCGGCGTCCGAGCCGCGCGGCGACGGCTCCGAGCGTGCCGCTGCCGGCGAAGAAGTCCATGCACCAGTCGCCCGGCCGCGTGGACGCGGCGACGATGCGACGCACGACCCCCTCGGGCTTCTGGGTGGGGTAGCCGGTCTTCTCGGCGCCGCTGGTGGGGACGATCGTGTGCCACCACACGTCGGTGGGGAGCTTGCCGCGGGCGGCCTTCTCGGGGGTGACGAGCCCGGGAGCCATGTAGGGCTCGCGGTCGACCTCCTCGGAGTCGAAGTGGTAGGCGGCGGGGTCGCGCACGTAGACGAGGATCGTGTCGTGCTTGGCGGGCCAGCGCCGCCGCGTGCGCGCCCCGTAGTCATAGGCCCAGATGATCTCGTTGAGGAAGCACTCGCGGCCGAAGATCTCATCGAGCAGCAGCTTGCAGTGGTGAGCCTCGCGGTAGTCGATGTGGAAGTACAGGGTCCCCTCGCGGGCGAGCAGTCGCCGGGCTTCGTGCAAGCGCGGCGCCAGGAACGCGAGGTAGTCCTCGAAGCTGTCGCGATAGGCCGACTCGGCGAGCAGGCGCGTGCGGTAGCGGTGACCCTGGAAGCCCGAGCGCTCGCCGTCGGGGTCACGGACCGCCGCGAGCGTCCTGCGCGTCTGCGGCTTGCCGGTGTTGAACGGCGGGTCGATGTAGATCAGCTGGAAGGACGCCGAGCGAAAGCCGGGAAGCAGCTCGAGGTTGTCGCCGAGCAGGATCTGATCGTCCCTTGGAGATCCGCTCGGAGGGCCCACGCGGGCAAGGTTACGGGCGCGCACAGATGGAGCGTGGGCGCGGTCCGGTTTACTGGGGGCCAATGGAGCACAGCCACACACCGGCCGCGGACACCCGCCTGCGTTCGCGTCGCCCACGGCGCCCGAGGACGATCGCGCTCGCCCTTGGGCTCGCGGGAGCGGTGGCGGTGGCGCTTGCGCTGCTCGCCTCGGGGATCGGTGGAGGCGGGGCGACCGCGCGCCCGGCCACGGTGTCCGTGACGGTACTCACGGCCCACCCGGGCAAGGCAGTGCCGCGAGCCTACCTCGGCCTCTCCTTCGAGGCGACCGCGCTCCCGCAGATCGCCTCCTTCGGCGAACGCGGCAACCTGGTGGCGCTGCTGCGCTCGCTGGGTCCGGGGTTGCTCCGCTTCGGCGGCGTGACGGCGGACACGCGCATCGCGTGGAGCGACGCGGCCACCCCGGCCCCCGCCTGGACGTCGCGGGTGATCCGCGCGAGCGACATGCGCGCGCTGCGCCGGCTGGCGGAACGCAGCGGCTGGGGAGTGCTGCTGACGGTGGGGCTCGTGCACTACGAACCGCGTGCGGCCGCACGCGAGGTGGCGGCGGCAGCGCGCGCCCTCGGCCCCTGGCTGGTGGCGGTGGAGGTGGGCAACGAGCCGGACGCCTACGGCAGCCACAAGGTGCGTCCGGCGAGCTGGAGCTACGCGGCCTACGACGCGGAGGTCAGGAGCTACCGCCACGCGATCGCCGCGCTCACCCCGCGGGTGGCGCTGGCCGGGCCGGGCGTGTCGGGCTCGCACGTGTACACCGAATGGGGTCCACTGGAGGCGAGCAGCGAGCGCCCTCTGCTGCTCACCGGCCACCACTACCCGCTCGGCTGCCGTCAGGTGCCGCCGCCGTCGATCGACCGCCTGCTGAGCGGCGAAATCCGCCGGCTCGAGGGGACCTCGCTCTCGCGCTACATGGCGGTCACCCGGACCAGCGGCATCCCCTTCCGCATGGACGAGGCCAACTCGGTCTCGTGCGGCGGCCGCGCGGGGATCAGCAACGCGTTCGCGGCGGCGCTGTGGGCGAGCAGCTACATCACCCGCACGATGGCGGCGGGCGTAGCGGGGATCAACTTCCAGGCCAACCCGGTCAACTGCCTCGGCTACACGCCGATCTGCGCATCGGATCCGCAACGGCTGGCGGCGGGCGTGCTGAGCGCACAGCCGCTGTGGTATGCGCTGCTGCTGACGCGCGGGCTGGTGGGCGATACGCCGCTGCACACCACGGTGAGCGCGCCCCGGCACCCGAACGTGACGGTCTCGGCGCTGCGCTCACCGACGGGGGCGCTGCACCTGGTGATCGTGGATGGCGACCCCCCGGGCTCCCCCGCGGCCGCGCTGCGTGTGCGCGTGGGCGCGCGCTACGACGCGGCGAGCGTGCTGCTGCTGAGCGCGCCCGCTCCCGACGCAACCACCGGGGTGCGGCTCGGAGGGGCGGCGGTGCCGCTCGCTGGATCGTGGCGCACGCCGCCCGGCAGCCGCCTGCCAGTGGTGAGCGGGGTGCTGTCGCTCACGATCGCGCCGAGCAGCGCGGGCCTGGCGACCGTCTCCCGCGGCCGCTAGCCCGGCCGGCTAGCCGCGAGGCACGAGCAGCTCGAGCCACTGGTAGCGGACGCCGCACAGCGTCCGCCAGCTCGCGGCGGCCGCCGTGCGCAGGGTGCCCTGCGCGGGCGTGGAGGCGGGGGTGAGCAGGATCGCATCGAGCACCGCCGCGCCGCGGTCGCCGGGGCCGAGGCCGAACGCCGAGCGCGTGAGCGAGACGCGATGCGGCCCCGCGGCCAGCGACAGCGACAGCGGCGGCAGCGTGTCGGGGACGACCGAGTTGCCGCTCAGCTCACCCGCGATCGAGCGCAGCGGGCGCCCGTCGACGCTCAGCTGCACCGCGGGCATGAACTGCCCCTGGACCCACAGGCGCCAGCTCCCACCCGCGGGCAGCGTGAACTCGGCGGTCAGGCGGCCGGGGCGGCTCATCACGAGCGCCCCGTGCTGGCGGCCCCATCGGCGCGGGTGGCGCGAGCGCGCGAGCGAGACCCGCACCAGCTCGGGTGCGACCGCGGCGATCAGCCCGTGCGCGCTCGGCCCCGCGCTTCGCACCGCCTTGCCGATGCGCGCGCACTGGGCGGCGAGGCTGCCGGCGAGCGCGATGTGGGCGAGCGCGGGCGCCACGCCGGGCGCGCGGCGCCAGACCTCGTAGTAGGAGCCGAGCCACGCCAGCCTGTAGACGGCGGGCGGGCGCGGGGCGGCGGGATCGCGGCGGGTGACGATCAGCGGATAGCTCACCAGCGCGGCGGGAGCCACGCGGTCGAGGTCGACGGGTCTGCCGTACCCGCCGGCCGCGGCCACGAGCGCCGCGGGCGGATAGACGAAGTCAGGCCCCCCCACGTCGAGGTTGCGCAGCTCATACAGCGCGTATTCGTCGAAGTCGCTGAACAGCGTGGGGCCCTTGCCGGCGAACGGCCGGTCGAGCGAGGCGAGCTCCTGATAGCGGGCGGTGGGCGCGAGGTTCGAGCTGCGGTACTGAAGCGCGTCTGAGAGCAGCACTCCGCCCGCGAGCGCGAGCGCCACGACCCCCGCGGCGACCCTGCCGGCCCAGCGCGCGCCGGGCAGCTGCGCGAGCGCCGCCACGCCTCCCCAGCCCAACAGCACCACCACGGGCGAGGTGAGCATCAAGGTCTTCGCGCTCGCCCAGGTGGTGACCGACTCCCGCACGATCAACCACGCGAGCAGCGTGAGCGCGAGCCATCCGGCGAGCGCGAGCGCGCGGATGCGCAGCACCTGCACGACGCCCGCGAGCGCAGCGACCAGGGCGAGCCCGATCAGCGCGCGGGTGGCGCCGAGGCTCGCGCCGGTGGGCGTGAGCTTGTAACTCTCCCCGAGCCACACCCCGAACAGCTGGATCGCCCGCAGCGGAGAATGCAGGTTGCCGGAGTTGCTGGTGGAGGCGATCGCCTGCGCCACGTGCAGCGAGCCGGACAGGTTGGTCAACGTGGGCAGAGCCGCGAGCAGGCCGGCGAGCACCGCCGCTCCGAGCCGCTGCCCGGCGCCGATCAGCGTGATCCGGCGGGCGGCTAGCTCGCGTGCGAGGACGCCGAGAAGGACGGCCGCGGCGACGAGCACCCACACGCCGAATGCGACTCCGAGGGCGGAGACGCCGGCGGCGAGCACGAGCGCGAGCGGCACGAGCCCGGTTCGTGCGTGCAGCATCCTCGCAGGGCGCGCGATCACCAGGCAGCCAGAGCCGAGCAGCATCGACAGCGCGGTGACCTCCTTGACCGAGCCGAGCAACTGATAGGCGTACACAACGGCCGGTAGCACCGCGCAGATGCCCGCGAGCACGGCCCACGGGCCCGCCAGGCCGAGCCGCCGAGCGAGCAGCCAGGCAGGGCCGAAGGCGCTCGCGAGGATGAACGCGTTGAACGGCTGGAAGGCCCAGATAAGCGGCAGGCCGAGCAGCCCCGCGCTGCCGCCGAACAGCGTGTCCGCGCCCGACGGGTAGCTCGTGTTGTAGTAGGCGTTGATGAACTGCCCGTAGGAGTTGCGCAGGTCGAGGTGCGCATAGCTCTGGCCATGTTCGATCAGGTAGTCGGCGCCCATGATGTGCACCGCCGAGTCGGACAGCGCCATGAACGAGGAGAACGACGTGCGCCCGGCGAGCAGCACGGGGGCGAGCGCGAGCGCGTAGGCGAGCACCGGCGCGGCCGCCACCAGCGGCTGCGCACGCACGCGCTGGGCTAGCTCGCGCAGGCGCACGCGAGCTAGGCCGAGCCCGAGCACCGCCGCGGCGGCCATCGCATAGGGCGTGGCGGGTGCGAGCGCTGGGATGAAGGTGAGCAACTGCGAGAGCGCGATCAGGGCGGCCGCGCCGACGCACACGAGCACGGCGGCCGGCAGCACGCGCCCGCTGAGGCGATCGACGAGCAGTCCCGCGCCGAGGCACAGCAGCGCGAGCGCGCAGGGGTACAGCAGCACGGTGGCTAGGAACATGCTCCCCGGGGCCGTCGAGATGGATGCCGATCGCTTGAGCGCATTGGGTTCTCCGCCACCGCCGCAAGCCGCGGAGCGGTGGCTGACGCGGCGATCCGAGCGCCAGCATGCCAAATCCGGATGCCCCCGGCTGGATTCGAACCAGCGACCGTCGGATTAGAAGTCCGATGCTCTGTCCAGCTGAGCTACGGGGGCGGGAGGCGCGCTCGAGCGGTGTGTGACCGTGGACGAGCGTTGGTCTGGGGCTCCATCGTGCCAGCTCCCAAGGATCGACCACCGGCGCCCGTCCCTGAACACTGCGCGGGGTCCGCGCAGCGAAGCCGTCCGGACCAGGCCTCCTTAACCCGCGCTTGATGAGAAACCTGTAAAAGTTGCGCCCTATGACTCCCGTTGAAGACGACGTAGACGACCTCACGCGCAAGCAGCGCCGCGAACAGGCGCGCGAGCAGCGCAAGGCGATGGAGCAAGCCGAAGCGCAGCAGGCGGTCAGGCGCGCCCGCCTGAGGCAGCTCGCGGTGGCAGTCACCGTGGTGGTGGTGGCGATCGTCGCGATCGCCGTGGCGGCCGGCGGGTCCTCCAAAACAGCGCCGCCGAAGGAAGGCAGCCAGGCCGAAAGGGCCGCGGTCGCGGCGGTCGTGTCGACCGTGGGCGGCGCGCCGCAGAGCGGCAACGTGCTCGGCAGCCCCACGGCGCCGGCGACGCTCGTCTACTTCGGCGACCTGCAGTGCCCGATCTGCAAGGACTTCACGCTCGGAGCGCTGCCGTCGGTGATCCAGCAGTGGGTCAAGAGCGGCAAGCTTCGGATCGAATACCGCGCGATGGAGACCGCCACCCACGAACAGGAAACGTTCAAAAACCAGCAGGTGGCGGCGCTCGCCGCGGGCAAGCAGAACCGCATGTGGTACTACCTCGAGCTCTTCTACCACCAGCAGGGCGAAGAGAACTCGGGCTACGTGACCGAAGCCTATTTGCAGATGCTCGCGCGCCAGGTGCCGGGTCTGGACGTGGCGAAGTGGGCGAACGAACGCGGCAATCCCGAACTTGCGAGCCAGATCGCCGCCGACGGCCAGGCGGCCAACAATGCGGGCTTCAACGGCACGCCCTCGTTCCTGCTCGGGCGCACGGGCGGCGCCATGAAGAAGTTCGAATTCGCCTCCCTCAAAGACGCGAGCTCTTTCACCCCTGCGATCGAAGCGCTGCTGAAAGGCTAGGGCGAGCGTGAGCTCGCGGGCGCTGCGGACCACGCTGCTCGTGCTTGCGGTGCTCGGGCTGGCGGTCGCGAGCTACCTCACCTACGTCCACTACGCGGGCATCAAGCCCGCTTGCACCGCGGGCGAAAGCTGCACCAAGGTGCAGACGTCGGTCTACTCGAAGCTCGCGGGGGTGCCGGTGGCGCTGATCGGCCTGCTCGGCTACATCGCGATCCTCGGGTCGCTGCTCGCGCCCGAGAGCGAGACGAGCCGGCTGACGACGATGGGGCTCACGCTGGTGGGCTTCGGCTTCAGCGCGTACCTGACCTATCGCGAGCTGTTCTCGATCCACGCCGTGTGCGAGTGGTGTGCTTCGAGCGCGGTGATCCTGACGATCATGACGGGCCTGTCGGTGTGGCGGTTCCTGCGCGGCGGGGCGCCCTCGCACGAGCCGCCCGGCGGCGGGGAGCCAGCCCAAGCGCCCGGCCCGGGCGCGCCGCTGGGCGGCGTCTGGAGCTGACCCCCGGCGCCCGCGGCGCATCGCGCGGCGACCCACCCGCGCGGGCGCGGCTGCCCTTCGATGGGATTTGACCGCGAGAGAACCGCGCTCATCAATACGTCCAGCGGAAGCCGCGATACCGCCCAAGCGCGCTGCGCGGACCGACGTGGGGGACAGGATGGACTCCACGATCACGAGCACAGTGCCGCGCTCCGGCTCCCCGTCGGGACCGAGCGGCGGCGAGGCGAGCATCGCGCGTCTGTTCGAGATGACGAGCGACCTGCTCGCCACGATCTCGCTCGACGGCCACTTCACGCTCCTGAACCCGGCGTGGGAGGCTCTGCTCGGCTGGAGTCGCGCAGAGCTGCGGTCGCGACCGATCCACGAATTCGTGCACCCCGACGACGTCGAGCGCACGCTCGCGCTGATGCTGGACGGCGCCACCCGACCCTCCCAGTTCGAGAACTTCACCAACCGCTACCGCCACCGCGACGGGACCTGGCGGTGGCTGCTGTGGAGCGCGCGCTGCGATGGCAGCACCTGGTACGCAGCCGCGAAGGACGTGACCGATCGAATGTGGCTCGAGCGCCAGGCGCTCCACGACCCGCTCACGCGCCTGCCCAACCGCGTGCTGCTGCTCGACCGCGCTCGCCAGGCGCTCGCGCGTGTGCACCGCAGCCGGGGAGCGGTGGCGATGCTGTTCGTCGACCTCGACAAGTTCAAGTCGGTCAACGACAACCTCGGCCACGACGCGGGCGACCGTCTGCTCGTCTCGACCGCCGAACGGCTGGCCGCGCTGATGCGCGACAGCGACACCGTCGCACGCCTCGGCGGCGACGAGTTCGTGATCCTCGCCGATGACGTCGAAGGCGAGGGGGAGGCGCTCGCCCTCGGCGCGCGCGTGCTCGAGGCGCTCGAGGACCCGCTGCCGGTGGGCAATGCTGAGGTCTCGATGCTCGCGAGCGTGGGGATCGCCGTGTCCCGGGACCCCGAATCCGACCCCGAGGCGATGCTGCGCGAGGCTGACCTGGCGATGTACCGCGCCAAGGGCGCCGGCGGGCGCCGCCTGGAGCTGTTCGACGAGAGCCTGCGCGAACAGGTGAGCAGCCACGTCGAGCTCGAAAGACGCCTGCGCGATGCGCTCCCGCGGCAGGAGCTGTGGCTCGCCTACCAGCCGATCGTCCCACTCGCCGGCGGCCTGGCGGTCGGCTGCGAGGCGCTCGTGCGCTGGCGTCCGCAGGGCGGCGCGAAGATGCCCGACGGCGCGCTGCTGCCGAGCACCTTCCTGCACTCGGCCGCCGACAGCGAGCTGATCGTGCAGATCGGCAACTGGGTGCTGCACACCGCCTGCGCCCAGGCCGAGATGTGGCGGCGCAGTGGGATCGCGATCCCGGTATCTGTGAACGTGTCCGCCCGCGAGCTGACCGAGCTCGACCTCGCCGAGCGGGTGCGCGAGGAGCTTGCCTACTGCCGCCTGCCCGGTCGCGCGCTGTGCCTGGAGGTGAGCGAGGAGGCGATCATGCGCGACCCAGAGCGCGCGCGCTCGGCGCTGCGCGACGTCAAGCGACTGGGCGTGTCGATCGCGCTGGACAAATTCGGCTCGGGCGAGTACTCGCTCGGCCTGCCAACCAACATGCCGTTTGACATCCTCAAGCTCGACCGCGCGATGGTGGCGGGCTTTGAGGAGAACAAGGACCGCAGGGCGATGTTCGCCGCGACGATCGCGCTCGCCCGTGCGGCCGGTCTGACCGCAGTGGCGGTGGGCATCGAGACCTCTCGCCAGCTCGCGCTCGCGCGCGAGCTCGAGTGCGCCGTCGGACAGGGCTTCCTGCTGCACCAGCCCGAGCGCGCCGAGCACGTGCGGCTCAGGGAGGCCTCCGGGGCGGTAACGTCCGCGCCATGGCGCCCTCTGGTGCGACTGGGCGGCGGTCGGCGCCACTGAGCGACGACAGCGCGATCGCCCGCCACAAGCGCGCCGCGGCCGTGGCCGCGGCCGCGCTGGTGCAGGACGGCATGCGCGTCGGCCTCGGGACGGGGACGACCGTCGCCTACCTGCTGCCCGCGCTCGCCGAGCGCGAGCTGCGCGAGCTGCGTTGCGTGGCCACCTCGCCAGCCACCGAGCGCGCCGCACGCGAGCTGGGGCTGCCGATGCGCACGCTCGAGGAGGTCGGAGAGCTCGACATCGCGATCGACGGCGCCGACCAGCTCGACCCTGATGGCTGGCTGATCAAGGGCGGCGGCGGAGCGCATACGCGCGAGAAGATCGTTGCGAGCGCCGCGCGTGTGTTCGTGGTGATCGCCTCGGCCGAGAAGGCAGTGGCAGCGCTCGCGCCGCCGGTGCCACTCGAGCTGCTGCGGTTCGGCCACGAGCACACACTCGCCACGCTCGCCCCCGCCCGCCTGCGCGGCACGCAGGAGAGTCCAGACGGGGGCCTGATCGCGGACTACTTCGGACCCGTGGACGATCCACGCGAGCTGGCTGCGCGCCTCGGCGCCACCCCGGGGGTGATCGAGCACGGCCTGTTCGCCCCCGAGCTCGTGAGCGTGATCCTGGTCGCGGGCGAGGACGGGGTCGAGCGCCGGCAGGGCGCCAAGCGCTAGGCCCCGCGACGGCGGGACGACACCACCGGAGCCAGAAGCGCGAGGAGCCCGAGCGCGACCAGGATCACCGGCCAGCCGAGCAGCGAATGGCCCGGGCTGTGCCCGCCCTCCAGCTTCGTGAGCTGCAGGCCGACGCTGATCGCGAACGCCAGCAACCCGATGCCGCCCACGTAGCCGAGCCCGCGCGTCTTGACGCGCGAGCCCACCCACACGAGCAGCAACGAGACGATGAGCAGATACAGGTCCCAGCCGAAGTGCTGAAGGCCGCTGTGGATGCCGAGCTGACCGTGATTGCCGAACAACGCTTCGGGAGTCGGTTCACGGCCCGACGGTCGGGCTCCTTCGGCCAAGAGCGACCCAGGTGCTTTCAGCGTCTTGCCTTCCGAGGTCACCGTGGTTTCGGCCGCGCGCGCCGATCCGTGGATCGATCCCACGGCAGCCAGAGCGAGACTCGCGAACCCGCCAACGATGATCCCGATCGCGCCGGCCAGGACGGCGCCGATCGCGCCCGCGATCGTCATCTCGCCGACGCCGAGCGAGCCGCTCGCAGCAAGGCCCGCCGCGGCGGCAAGCAGCAGCACCGCCCCACCAGCAAGGAACCAGCGGTAGTCGCCGATCGAGGGGTGATGCACGATCTTGCTCCACACGATCAGCCAGGCGACCAGCAACGCGAGCCCGGCGATCAACACGGCGTAAGGGGCGCGGGCGCGGCGCGCGCCCGCGAATGCCAGCAGCGCGGTCGCCACGGCCACCGCGACCTGCACGGACCATTTGTTCGTGCCCACGCCCAGCCAGTGGAGCAGAGCGAGCAGAGCGACGGGCGAGAGCAGGACCGCCGTGACGAGCAACACCGAGCGCCACGGTGCAGCATCGCGCGGCGGCCCGGAGTCCTCCGAGGCCGACCGTCGTCCGGCGGCAAGCGCGTACAGCAGCACGACAGGCACCGAGATCACGAGTACGCGCTCGAATTCGGTCCACTGCGGCGCGCCGGCAGAGCGGATAAGCACCACCAGCGCTCCCACCGCGACCAGCAGCCCTCCCACGCTGCGCTGCAGATCGCGCGACTCGCGAGCGCGTCTGACCGGCGCCGACATGCCATCTAATTCGGCGCGGGCGACGACTGACCTGCGTCGCGGGTGCCTGGCGAGCGGGGGACCCAGGAATCGAACCTGGCGTTGCGGTTTTGGAGACCACCGTGTTACCGATACACCAGTCCCCCGAGGAGCCCGCATTCTAGGGGCTCGCCGCGCCGTCCGCCGGCGAGCCTCACCCTCCGCCCACCGCCGCGGCTCCGCCCCGCCCGCGACGTGCTCCCGCCACCTGTGCCGCGGATGCGCTCGAGGATGTCGGTGACCGACTTTCGGATGGTCTGAGGGTCGATCCCGTGCTCGAGGTTGTACGC
>FSYY01000145.1_pt1 | contig 11764 bp, 9 predicted proteins | sample 1638681 | NCBI WGS metagenome assembly FSYY01 (sample SAMEA3914813, study PRJEB12502) | metagenome | biome: forest; material: soil | place: Canada | collected 2011-07-07 | depth 0.3 m | reverse complement strand
CACGAGACCGGGCCCTCGGGCGGCGACGTCCACTGGCGCGGCGCCGTGACCGGCTCGAGCCAGGCCAGCTTCGAGGGCCTGATCCGGATCAACCCGGGCGCCCAGCAGACCCACACCTACCTGCAGATCCACTCGATGATGCTCTCGCCGAAGGCGCGGATCGACGCGATCCCCTCGGTGCTCGTGGCGGCCGACGACGTGTCGGCCTCCCACGGCGGCACCGTGGGCGAGCTCGACGAGGCGGCGATCTTCTACATGCAGAGCCGCGGCCTCGATCGGCCGGCGGCGGTGCGGGTGATCGTGGAGGGCTTCTTCGAGCCGCTCGTGGCGGAGCTCGGCGGGGAGGCGCTGCAGGAGATAGTGCGTGGCAAGGTGGCCGCGAAACTCGCGACCGCGCGCAAGGACATCGAGGCGTATGCCACCAGTCGCTGAGCACGCGCTCGCGGTGCGAGGGGACTTCCCGATCCTCGCCAGGCGCGTGCGCGGACGCCCGCTGATCTACCTCGACTCGGCGGCCACCTCGCAGAAGCCGCAGGTTGTGATCGACGCGTTGGCCGATCACCTGCGCGAGCACAACGCGAACGTCCATCGCGGCGTGTACGCGCTCGCGCAGGAGGCCGACGCCGCCTTCGAGGGCGCGCGCGCCCAGATCGCTGCGTTCACGGGGGCCGACCCGCAGACGACGATCTTCACGAAGAACGTGACCGAGGCGATCAACCTGATCGCCTACTCGTGGGGCCGCAGCAACCTCCGTGCGGGCGAGGCGGTGCTGATCACCCAGGCCGAGCACCATGCCAACCTCGTGCCCTGGCAGATGCTCTGCCGCGAGCGCGGCGCGAGCCTGCGCTACCTCGAGGTGGACGACCGCGGCGAGCTCTCGCTGGGAGCGCTCGAGGCCGAGCTCGCGCGCGGCGACGTGCGGCTCGTGGCCTTCGCCCACGTCTCGAACGTGCTGGGGACGATCAACCCTGTTGCCGAGATCGTCGCGCGCGCGCGCGCGGCGGGAGCGGTGACGGTGATCGACGGCGCCCAGGCGGTTCCGCAGATGGCGGTGGACGTGGCGGAGATCGGCGCCGACTTCTACGCATGGACCGGCCACAAGGCGCTTGGCCCGACGGGCGTCGGCGTGCTGCACGGTCGTCGTGAGCTGCTCGAGCAGATGCCCCCGTTCCTCACCGGGGGCGACATGATCGCCTCGGTCGAGCTCTACGACGCGACCTGGAACGAGCTGCCGTGGAAGTTCGAAGCGGGGACGCCGATGATCGCCGAGGTGGTCGCACTCGGTGCGGCGGTGGGGTATCTCGCGGCGCTCGGGATGGAGCGCGTGCGGGCCCACGAGCGGGCGCTCACCGCGCACATGCTCGAGGCCCTCGCCACCGTCCCCGGGCTGCGGGTGGTGGGGCCGCCAGAGGCCGAGGCGCGAGGCGGCCTGGCGTCCTTCACGATCGAGGGCATGCACCCTCACGACATCGCCGAGCTGGCCGATCGCGCGGGCGTGTGCATCCGCGCCGGGCACCACTGCGCACAGCCGCTGATGCGCTGCCTCGGCGTGAGCGCGACCGCGCGCGCGAGCGTCGGCGTCTACAACCAGCATTCCGACATCGACGCGCTCGTGCAGGCACTGCACGCCGGGCGCGCGGTGTTCGAGCTCGATCGCGGCTGAGGATCGCACGAGCCGAGCAGAGCTGACCGACATGGACGACCTCTATCGCGACTACATCCTCGACCACTTCAAGCGCCCGCGGAACTTCGGCGAGCTCGAGCCCCACGACCTCGAGGCGCTCGAGCACAACCCGCTGTGCGGGGACGAGCTGGGCGTGCACATCCGCGTCGAGGGCGACCGCATCGCCGACCTGCGCTTCCACGGACACGGCTGCGCCATCTCGCAGGCGTCCGCGTCGATCGCCTCGGAGGAGATGAAGGGCATGAGCCTCTCCGAGGTCGGCGAGCTCGACGCCGAGTGGATGATCGAGCTGCTCGGCATCCCCGTGTCGGCCACCAGGCGCAAGTGCGCCCTGCTCAACCTGAAGGTGGTGCGCGGGGCGGTCACGGGCGACAACGCGTGGCCGACCTAGAGGGCAGCCGCTTGCGCCCGCGGTACAATTCCTACCTGGGAGCACAGGATTCGCAAGCGACACCACTGAGGAGCCCGCATGGCAACGATTGACGGCACGAGAATCGCCAAGCCCAGCCCGATCGTCGAGGACGAGCAGGGTCAGCTGCGCGCGCGCCAGGGCATCTCCCACGAGGTCGTGAGTGAGCTCTCGAAGATCAAGGGCGAGCCCGACTGGATGGCCGAGAAACGCCTGCGCGCGCTCGAGATCTTCGAACGCAAGCCGGTCCCGACGTGGGGCCCCGACCTGAGCGGCCTGAACCTCGACGACCTCGTGCTGTACTCGCCCCCCACCGCCGGGCGCTTCAACAGCTGGGACGACGTGCCGGCTGAGATGAAGCAGACCTACGAGGACCTCGGCATCCCCAAGGCCGAGCGCGAACACCTCGCGGGCGTGGTTGGCGTGTGGCGCCAGGAGCCGGTGTACGAGGGCCTCAAGGAGGAGTACGCAAAGCAGGGGATCCTGTTCTGCTCGATGGACACCGCCATCACCCGGTACCCCGAGCTCGTCCAGCGCTACTTCATGAACAAGTGCGTGCCCGCGCAGGACAACAAGTTCTCAGCGCTGCACGGCGCTGTGTGGTCGGGCGGCGCCTTCTGTTACATCCCCAAGGGCGTCAAGTGCGACCTGCCGCTGCAGTCCTACTTCCGCATGGAGGGCGCCGGCGAGGGCACCTTCGAGCACACGCTGATCATCGCCGACGAGGGCTCTGAGGTGAACTACATCGAGGGCTGCACCGCGCAGACCTACAGCGTCAACTCGATGCACTCTGCGGTGGTTGAGATCTTTGTGCACGAGGGCGCGAAGGCACGCTACACGACCGTCCAGAACTGGTCGAAGGACGTGTACAACCTCAACACCAAGCGCGCGGTGGTGGACGCCGAGGGGACCGTGGAGTGGGTTGGCGGCTCGATGGGGGCAAAGTACGTGATGCTCTACCCGGGCTCCTACCTGATGGGCGAGGGCGCGCGCGCCGACCACCTCAACGTAGGCGTGGCGGGCAAAGGCGTGCACAAGGACACGGGTGCGAAGGTGGTCCACCTCGCCCCCAACACGACCTCGAACATCCTCGCCAAGTCGATCTCCAAGGACGGCGGGATCATGGGCTACCGCGGCCTGGTCAAGATGGGCCACAACTCGGCGGGCTCGAAAGCGCGCGTTCAGTGCGACGGCCTGATGATGGACGGGGAATCCAAATCGGACACCTGGCCGGACATCCAGATCCAGAACCCCAACGTCACGGTCGCCCACGAGGCGACGGTGGGGCGGATCTCCCAGGAGCAGCTCTTCTACATGGGCTCGCGCGGGTTCACCGAGGACGAGGCGGCGGCGATGATCGTCAACGGCTTCATCGAGCCGGTGACCAAGGAGCTGCCGATGGAGTACGCGGTCGAGCTCAACCGCCTCATACAGTTGGAGATGGTCGGCAGCATCGGCTGACCTGGCGCCGATGGCCGGCGGCTGGCGGCGTCCTCACCCTCCGGGTACAGGCGGTCGCTCGCGTGCGAAGCACGCCACGCTTCCTGCGTGCTAGCCACCCTTGGCCCTCGACGCCAGGTACGGCTTGTGTCCTGATTGGCTCATGCGTGCGCCTCTTGACAGGATCGTGGCGCCGCTGTTCCCCACCAAGGGGCCGTGGGTGAACGCGACGGGCGCACAGGCGAGCATCCTCCAGCGCGGGCGCCCGATGCTGGTGGAGTTCTGGGACTTCTGCCGCCCCAACTCGCTGCGCACGCTGCCCTACGTGAAGGCGTGGCACGAGCGCTATGCGGCACACGGCCTGCGCGTGATCGGCGTCCACAGCCCGGGCTTTGAGCCCTCCCGCGAGGAGCGGGCGGTGCGTCAGGCGGTGGGACGCCTGGAGATCGCCCATCCGGTGCTGATCGACGCCGACATGCAGGTGTGGCAGGACTACGGCAACGAGGGCTGGCCCGCCCGCTACCTGTTCGACGGACACGCGCGCCTGTTCGACTTCCACTACGGCGAGGGCGCATACCTCGAGACGGAGCTGGCGATCCAGGAGCTGCTCGGGATCGAGCGCGAGCCACTGCAACCACTGCGCCCCGAGGATGCGCGCGGCGCCTCGCTGCTGCCACAGACCGCCGACCAGCCGGGCGCCTACCGCGGCCCCTACCAGGCGGGAGGCGTGTGGGCGGTGCTCGACGGCGCCGGCGAGGTGCGCGTCAACGGCGGATCCGAGGCGGGCGGCCGCACGTTCGAGGTCGCCCATCCGGGCGCCTACCCCCTCGTGGAGCACCAGCGCCACACGAGCTCACAGCTCGAGCTCGAGCTCGGGCCGGGCGTGAGCTGCCTTGCGACCTGCTTCACGCCGGGCGTGCGGTAACGGGGCGGCGGAACGCGGCGCCACAGACGCTCGCTAGCGAGCCGCACAGCCAGCCGCTGATCGTCATGTCCCTCGCCCGCCACGAATGCGAGGCGGCGCTGCCGCAAGGCAGACCGGAAGAGGGCTGCAGCGACTAGCGTTTCCTGTGACGGTGAGCGGGCGGCGTGCGCTTGAGCGTGATGCGCTCGACAAGCACTCGCGGCACTCCCCCGGGAACGACCTTGCTCGGCAGCAGCATGTCGAGGCGGACCACCACGGTGACGCTGTTGCGCTTTCCGGCGAGCTTGTTGAGCGCAGCCCGGTTGATCGGCAGGGAGAGCTCGAGCTTGCCGGCTGGGACGGCCCTTCTCACTATGTAGCCGAGTGCCCGCACGGCCTTGATCCGCTGCTTGGTGGCCTTGCGTCGGGCGGCCGAGAAGGCCGCGCTGTGAGGGTACCGATTGATTTCGTTCTGCGCTTTCTCTGCCGCCCTGAGCATCGTGTTGATCGTTTCGATCGTCCTGAGCGTGTCTTCCAACATCAGCTTGGCAGCGGCCTGGTCGCCGGGGTTTGTGCTCTTGTTCAGTTCAGCGACGTGTTCGAGCGCTTTTTCGACGTTCCTGTTCAGCTCGCTGATGAGCGTCGAATTCTGAGCGCCTGTCGCGTCCACTTCCACGGCCACCTTGTCGATCAGCGAGAGGTCGGTGACCGACAGCGCATCCAGCCCCGCGCCGGGCTTGAGCAGGTTCATCGGCACCGGCGCAGGGTTCGGGTTGGCCCCCTGCGCAGCCGCTTCGATGGTGGTCCCGCTTGCGGGAACTTCGATCCCAAGTTTGAGTTCGTTGGGGTACTGCCCGCTCGGTCCGGTCGGCGCTTCAAATGTCGAGGATCCGATTTCCGTCCCGAGGAACTGCGTGTGGCCAACGCTGCCCGCGTGACGGGCGTCGCCGCCGTAGGTGGCCGTGATCGCGGGCAGGCCGCTGTTGGCGGTCTGGTAGACGATCGTGCAGCTCGCCGTCTGGGGCGAGAGCGGTGTCGGCGTGAGGGTGCAGCTTGCCCCATTGGCGAAGCCGCCGGTCGTGGTCGTGAACGACACCGTCCCGGTGGGTGTCACCGGGGTGCCTTCGCCGCCGTCCCCGACGACCGCGCCGCACGTGTTCTGCGAGGTCGCGAATTCGTAGTTGCAGATCACGCTCGTGGCGGTCGGGCGCGTGCCGCCGCCGCACGGGAACCCGGCGATGCGATTTCCGAACGAGGGCTGGTTTACGCGTTCGAAGCTGTCGCTGAACGTGCCCGACAGCTTGGTCCCTTGGGGGTTCACCGTGAGGACGGCGTCAGACGTGTAGCCCGGCTGCTCGGTGTGGAGTTTCACGGTGCTGCCCGCGATCGTCCCCGTGATCGAGTAGATCGGCGAGCAGGCGTCGCTGAAGCCCTTGCCGGTGAGCGCACCGGTCGTGACGTCCTCGGTTTCGAGGACATACTTCTGCGGGAACTGCGGGTGGGCTTCGCATTCGGCGAGCGTGCCCCCGACGCAGGCGGCCGCCTCGTAAGTGCCGCGCACGTCGATTGGGCTTGCCTGGGCGGCCGCGGGCGCGCCTACCGCCGCGATTGCGACCACGGCAGCAGCGACCGACAGTTTCTTTGGAAGAACCCCCCACACGAGACCGTGCACTCAAGCAGACACCGGGGACTCGCCCAGAGCTCTCTACGTCGTATCGACGTAGGGGGCCCCGAAGGGCTCAGCGCCGCGGCGGCCGCATCTGCTCGCGCGTGCGGTCGGCGAGCAGGGAGAGCAGCTGCGGCGGGCCGGTGTCCTCGACGAGCAGGGCGGTGCCGGGCCAGTAGGGGCTCTCGGCGGGGTTGGAGCCGAGGAAGATCGAGGAGTAGGTCCAGCTGCCCGTGTTGTGCAGGCGCGCGCCCTCGCGACCGGTCCATTCCTGGCGGTCATCGTCGGGGAGCGGGCCGGCGCGGTGGGTGTGGCCGAACACGACATGGGCGTCGCCGAGGCCAAGGCGCACGCACACCTCGTCCATCGCCCGCAGCCCGGCGCTGCGCAGCTCGTTCATCGAGATGTCCGCCCGCAGGGGCCCCACCCCCGCGCGGTTGAGCGCGGCCACCGCGAGCGGGAACCCGGCCACGAGCGCACGCCGACGCAGTGCGGCGCGCACACGCGCGCGCGGCCCCGGCCGCGAGTTCGAGCCGCCGGGCGAGCGGGTGGCTCGGCGCGGGCTGCCCCCGAGCGCGCGCCACGCTCCCACGGTGGCGATCCCGTTGAGGGCCGCCCCCGTGTGGGCGTCCCTGGCGACGGCGTCGCGCCAGGCGAACACGGGCGCGCCGACGGACTCGTAGTCGGCCGCGCAGGTGAAGCTCTGGGCGGGCCTGCCGAGCAGGCGGCTCATCGCGCCAACGCTCAGCCGCTCGAGCGTGGGCACCGTGAGGTGGCTGTCGAGGTAGTGGCCGTGGGTGGCGTACACGTCGCCCCGCACCCACAGGCCGGGATAGGCAATCAGCGTGCGAGCGGGGGCGGCCCATTCTGCGATCCGCTCATACGCGAGCGAGACCTGTGCGGGCGCGAGCAGCTGGGAGTTCTCGAGCGGCGGAGGATCGGCCTCGCCGCCGCGGTTGGCTAGCCACGGTTCGACGAGCGCGTGGTCGTGGTTGCCGGCCACGAGCACCAGCTCGCGTCCCGCGAGCGCGCGCCCGAGGTCTTCGAACACCGGCCGCGCGGCCGCGAGCGCCTCGCGGGCCGGCCCGTGACGCAGCTCGAGCACATCGCCCAGCAGCACGAGCCGCTCCACCTCTGGCAGCCGCGCGAGCAACGGCGCGCGCAGCTCCGGGCGGCGCATCAGATCGGCGCCCGAGAGGCTGCCGAGGTGCAGGTCGGAGACGATCAGCGTGCGCATGCGGTGCGCGCGCTCGGGCGAAGGTCAGCGGCCGATCGCGGCCGTCCGCCCGGCGGCACTGTGGCTCAGGAGGTCCCAACCGCGCCGTCCAGGCGCGGTGCCCCGGCGACGGCTTCGCGGATGGTCTTCGGCAGCATGAAGCGCACGTCCTCGCGGATCACGTCGAACTCGGAGATGTCGCTCACGCCGCGGGCGCGGAACAGCTCGACCAGCTCCGTGACGAGGTTCTCGGGGGCGCTCGCGCCCGAGGAGATCCCCACCACGCGACTTCCTTGCAGCCACTGCTCCTCTACTTCGCGGGCGTTGTCGATCAGGTGAGCGGGCGTGCCGCAGTCGCGCGCCACCTCCACCAGCCGCACCGAGTTGGAGGAGTTGCTCGAGCCGATCACGAGCATCAGGTCGCAGCTGCGGGCCATCTGCTTGACAGCCGCCTGGCGGTTGGTGGTGGCGTAGCAGATGTCATCGGTCCGCGGCCCCACGATCTTCGGGAAGCGCTCGCGCAGCCGGGCGATGATCGAGGTCGTTTCATCGACTGCGAGGGTCGTCTGGGTGATGTAGGCGACCCGCTCGGGGTCGTCGATCTCGAGCTCGTCCACGTCCTGCTCGCTCTGCACGAGCACGATCCGCTCGGGCGCCTCGCCCATCGTCCCTTCCACCTCCTCGTGGCCGTCGTGGCCCACGAGCACGATCGTGTAGCCGGCTTCGGCGAAGTGGACCGCCTCGCGGTGGACCTTGGTGACGAGCGGGCAGGTCGCATCGATCGTGACCAGCCCGCGCTCGTCCGCCCCCGTGCGCACGCTGGGAGCGACCCCGTGCGCGGAGAACACGCACACCGCGCCCTCGGGCACTTCGGTCTGCTCCTCGACGAAGATCGCCCCGCGCTCGCGCAGCTGCTCGACCACGTGCTTGTTGTGGACGATCTCCTTGCGCACGTACACAGGGGCGCCGTGGATCTCCAGCGCGCGTTCGACCGTCTGCACGGCCCGATCGACCCCGGCGCAGTAGCCGCGCGGCGCTGCGAGCAGAAGCTTTTCGACGGTGTTGGACATTGGTGCCATTGTAGGGGGCGTCCCGGTACGCTAAGGCTCGATGGCCCAGCAACACCTCGACAGGCTGACGCCGGTGGACGCCTCCTTCCTGCATCAGGAGGGCCCCGTCTCCCACATGCACATCGGCGGCCTTACGATCGTCGAGGGCCCGCCGCCCGCGATGGACGAGTTCCTCGCGCAGATCCGGCGGCGGCTGCACCTGGTCCCCCGCTACCGGCACAAGCTCGCCTACACCGCACTCGACAGCGGCAGGCCGGTGTGGGTCGACGATCCGAGCTTCAACCTCGACTACCACATCCGTCACACCGCGCTGCCCGCTCCGGGCCATTTCGAGCAGCTCCAGGAGTTGACCGCGCGGATCTTCTCCCAGCAGCTCGACCGCTCCAAGCCGTTGTGGGAGATGTGGCTGATCGAGGGCCTCGAGGACGACCGCTTCGCGCTGATCACAAAGACCCACCACTCGCTGATCGACGGGATCGCAGGGGTCGACCTCGCGACGGTGCTGTTCGACCTCTCTCCCGACCCTCCCCCACTGAGCCACTCGGGGCGGCCCTGGACGCCCCACCCCGAGCCGGGTGCGGCGCACCTCGTGGCGGCGGGCTTGATCGGAGCCGTGCGCGCCGGGCTGGCGCTGGCCGAGGGCGCGATCGATGCGCTCACCCACCCCGACCGGGCGCTCACGCGGGCACGCGAAGCCGCCGAGGGCGTAGGCGAGATCGTGTGGGCGGGGCTGAACCCGGCGCCGGAGACCCCGCTCAACGTCCCGATCGGCCCGCACCGGCGGTTCGTGGCGGTCTCGGGTCAGCTCGATGACTTCAAGGCCGTCAAGAACGTGTTCGGCGGGACGGTCAACGACGTGATCCTCGCGGTCGTGGCGGGGGCGTTGCGCACGTTCCTGATCTCTCGCGGCCGGCGCACCGAGGGCGTCGAGCTGCGCGCGCTCGTGCCCGTGTCGGTACGCACCGAGGGCGAGCTGAGCCACGGCGGCAACCGGATCGTGGTGATGCGCGGCCCGCTCCCGGTCTACATCGCCGACCCGATCGACCGCCTGCGCTTCGTCTCCCAGGCGATGGACGGCCTGAAGGAGTCCAAGCAGGCGCTCGGCGCCGAGGTGATCTCCGGGGCGCAGAACTTCGCCCCGCCCACGATCCTCGCCCAGGCGTCGCGTCTGAACTTCTCCACGCGCCTGTTCAACCTGATCGTCACGAACGTGCCGGGCCCGCAGTTCCCGCTGTACGTGCTCGGTCGCGAAATGCTGCAGGCGATCCCGGTGGCGTTCCTGCCCGAGAACCACGCGCTCGCGATCGCGATCATGTCCTACAACGGACAGCTCAACTTCGGGCTGCTGGGCGACTTCGACGCCCTCCCCGACATCGACGTGATCGGCGAGAACATCGCCGCCGAGCTCGCCACGCTGCTCGCGGCAGCGCGCGAGCAGGCCGCGACTCCCGCCTGAGGGTGGGGCTCGAGGACCGACGAGGAGCCCCGGGTCGCGGTGAGCACCGGCGCTCGCTCAACAGTCGAGCGGGAGCGCGAGCTTCGTCGGTCGAGCCAGAGCCTCGTCAGTAGCCGAGCGCGAACTTCGCGTCTTCGCTCATCATCTCTGGCGACCACGCGGGCGTGAACACCATCTGCGACTCGACCGAGGAGACGCCCTCGAGTTCGCCCACGAACTCGTCGATCTGCTCGGTCACCTGGGGACCGATCGGGCAGCCGGGCGTGGTGAGCGTGAACGTCACGCTCACGTTCCCCCCATTGACCTCGACCGAGTAGATCAGCCCGAGCTCGACGAAGTCGAGCCCCAGCTCGGGGTCGATCACGTTCGAGAGCGCGTCCATCACCTCGTCCTCGGTGGGCATGTTCGACACCTCGGCCATGCGGCCAGTCTAGCCGACCAGCCGAACCGCCCGCGATCGCGCCGAGGTGCCCGGAGCCGCGTGACGCTGCCTCAGCGGTTCAGCGAGACGGTCTGCAGGAGACTGATCGGAGGCGCTTCTGGCCGCAGGAAAACACCCTTCACGACGAGCTTGACCCGCTGGCTACGCGCGAGCGCGCGCCGCCCCGCGCTCGTCACGCGCATTCTCACGGTCTGGGTGCCGGCGAGAGGAAACGACGTGGTGGACACCGCCAGTATGCCGAAGGATGCGCTATGTGCGTTCTTCGGAGCCGGATACCACAAGACTTCCAGCGTTCCCGCCGTCGGAGCGGAGAAGGGGAACGAGTACTTTCCGGTCCTTCTGAGGGTGGCGATGCGGGCGCCGAGGTGCGCACGAGCAAGCTGACGGCCCAGGGCGGAGAGGATCTCGGCCGTGGTCGCGGTCGGCTGGAAGCTCGGCGGGGGGGTGAAGATCATTTCCGTTTTGGCCGCTGCCCCAATCGTCCCGCGGTAGATCGCCAGGCCGTTGCTGCTTTCGGCCTGAACGCTGCCTTCGCTGTTCGTGGCGGTGACGTAGCAGGCGAGGAGGTGACCCTGGTCGGCAAGTTCCACCGTGTAGATGCTGTTGGTGGCCGCGGCAATGCTGACTCCGTCGCGCAGCCACTGGTATGCGAACGCCGGTGGCGGTTTGCCTTCCCAGATCCCCCGCACGCACGTCAGCGGCTGGCCGACCAAGGGCGTTCCCGAGACCTGCGGTGCTTCTATGTCCTTGGGCTTGAGCCCCGGGATGTGGAAGCCTTTGCTGAATGCCGTCGCTGTCCCCTCGCGGGGCACGCTCCCGGTCACCTTGCAGACGAGGTCACGCCCGCGGTCGACGGTCGCAACTGTGTAGGTGCTCGTCGTCCCCGACGAGATCGCGATCCCGTCCAACAGCCATTGGTAGCTGAAGGACGGTGTCGGCTGCCCGGTCCATTTGCCCGGTGAGCACGTCAGGGTTTCGCCCACTTCACGCGTGCCCGAGATCGTTGGCGTTTCGGTGTTTTCCGGGGAAGTGCCCCGCACATACCGGCTGTCACTGCTTTCGGCCGTGCTCGAGCCGCCTCCCGCGATGCTCGCGGTCACGGCGCAGGAGAGCATGTGGCCCCGATCTGCGACCGCAACGCGGTAGACGTATCCGCCGGCGCCCGCGATCGGCGCTCCGTCCTGAAACCATTGGTATGCGTAGCTCGGCGTCCCCTGCGCCCTCCACTTGCCGTGCAAGCACGTCAGCGATTCCCCGACAGGAGCGATGCCGCCCGCCCCCCCGGCGAGACCGGGCGCTTCGGTGTTCACGGGCGGAGCGCCGGGGACCGCAAGACTGTTGCTGACGGCTTGCGCGCTGCCTTCGCTGCTCATGGCGGTCACCTCGCACGACAACGCATGCCCTTCGTCGGCCGCTTCAACGGAGTAGCTGGCCGATATCGCCGTTTCGATCGTGCTTGCGTCACGCAGCCACTGGT
>FSYY01000308.1_pt1 | contig 11877 bp, 8 predicted proteins | sample 1638681 | NCBI WGS metagenome assembly FSYY01 (sample SAMEA3914813, study PRJEB12502) | metagenome | biome: forest; material: soil | place: Canada | collected 2011-07-07 | depth 0.3 m | reverse complement strand
GCGCCCGTAGCTCAGTGGTCAACGGTTCTCTTCGGGGAGCCAAAGAGCAGCGGTCTTTCAAGCCGCAGGCCGCGGGTTCGATTCCCGCCGGGCGCACTCCAACCACCAACCCGACGCGAGTGCCTCAGGTTTCGGGTGCTCGGTCCTCCGATCGGGGCACGTGGCGAGCCTCCGCCGCGCGTTGCCGTTGACAATCTGCGTAATTCGTGGTTTATATGTCCGAGGCGGGGACGTTCCCGCCCACTCGCGAGTTGGTAGCCGAGTGGCCGCGACGGCTGATGCCGGTGAGGGACGGGGAGATGGCTGTGAGGTCGAGCAGGAGGCGAGACCAGGGGACGGGCAGGAGCGTCGGGCGCCAGTTGGTGCTGCGATGCGCCGCCGCGGGCACGGGGATCAAGGCCTGAGGCGATGCGCACGCTCGGCTGCCACGAGCGACGGATGCTCCGGGCCCTCCACAGCCGCTGGCCCTACCGGCGCTCTCACAGCCGACACGACCACCACCTGCTCGTGCGTGTCCAGCCACCGAAGCGGTGCTGGTGCGCGAGCGGACGCAGATACCCCCAGTCGGGTCTGCGCGCCTGCAGCCGGCGACCGCACGGCGGCTGAGGAGGGACAGAGGGGAGACCTATCCCTGCAGGCCCGGGACGGTGGGGCGGGTCTGCAGGGGTGGGTGCTCTGCGCCGCCCGAGTCCGCGCGGTGGGCCTGCTCGGCGATCGCGTCGATGATCTGCGGCCACAACACCCGTGGCAGGTCGTGGCCCATGCGCGGGATCCTCATCAGCCGCGCGCCCGGGATCGCGCGCGCGGTGGCGCGACCGCCGGAGGGGGCGACGAGCCGATCGGCGGTCCCGTGGATCACGAGCGTGGGGGTTGAGATCCGCCTCAGTTCGGCGGTGCGGTCGCCCGAGGCGACGATCGCGGCCAGCTGCCGTCCGGCTGCGGCCGGGTCACGATCGCGGTCGTAGCTCGCGGCCGCGAGCGCCCTGATCTCCTCCGGCTCGCGAGGCAGGCCGCGGGAGCCGATCGCGTCGAACACGCGCGCCATGTGCTCGATGAAGGCCGCCCGCGTGGTGGGCGCCCGCCGCAGGAAGATCCGGTAGCTCGAGAGCGCAGGCTGACCTCTGCGCTTGCTGCCGGTGGTGGACATGATCGAGACGAGTGAGCGCACCAGGCGCGGGTGACGGGCGGCCAGCGTCTGGGCGATCATCCCTCCCATCGAGGCGCCGATCACGTGTGCGGGGGCCAGCTCGAGCTCGCGCAGCAGCCCGGCGGTGTCGTCGGCCATGTCGCCGAGGTCGTAGCGTGCCGGACGCGAGGAGCGCATCAGCAGCTCGCGGATCGTGGGCGCCCGGCCGGCCACGTGCGTGGAGTGACCGATGTCGCGGTTGTCGAAGCGCACGACGTGCAGGTCGCGCTCGGCCAGCTGCCTGCAGAAGTCCTCCTGCCAGGCGATCATCTGGGTGCCCAGGCCCATGACGAGCAGAGCGGTCGGGTGGGACTCCTCACCGAAGGTCTCGTAGCAGAGGGTGATCCCCCGGCCGACGTCGCAGAATTGCTCTGACACGATCCAGCGACTCTAGCGCCGACGTCGCTAGGATCGGGGAGATGGCCGTCACGCGGGAATCGGGCACCTCCGGAGTTGGCGCGGACGGGCTCGATCGCGACGAGCTCATCCGGCTGTCGGTGGACACGATCCGGGGGCTGTCGATGGACGCGGTGCAGAAGGCGAACTCGGGTCATCCGGGGACGGCGATGGCGCTCGCGCCGCTCGGCTACACGCTCTTCAAGCGCTTCCTGCGGGCGAACCCGGCCGACACCGAGTGGCCCGACCGCGACCGCTTCATCCTCAGCGCCGGCCACGCCTGCGTGCTGCAGTACTCACTGCTGCACCTGTGCGGCTATGACCTGAGCCTCGAGGACCTCACCCGCTTCCGCCAGTGGGGCTCGCGCACCCCCGGCCACCCCGAGCGGGGCCACACGCCCGGCATCGAGGTGACGACCGGGCCGCTCGGCCAGGGCGTAGCCAACGCGGTGGGGATGGCGATCGCCGAGCGCTTCCTCGCGGAGCGCTTCAACCGTCCGGGGCAGCCGGTGCTCGATCACCACATCTACGCGATCTGCTCCGACGGCGACATGATGGAGGGGCTCAGCCAGGAGGCCGCTTCGATCGCGGGCCACTTCGCTCTCGGCAAGCTGATCCTCTGCTACGACGACAACCACATCACGATCGACGGCACCACCTCGATCTCCTTCGACGGCGAGAACCACTGCGAGCGCATGGCCGCCGACGGCTGGCACGTCCAGCGCGTGGAGGACTCGGAGGATCTCGATGCGCTCGAGGCGACAATCGCCGCCGCGCGCGCAGAAGCCGAGCGGCCGTCCTTCATCGCGATCCGCTCGCACATCGCCTACCCCGCCCCCCACGCGGTCGACACGGCCAAGGCGCACGGAGCGCCGCTCGGGGAGGATGAGGTGCGAGCGGCCAAGGAAGCGATGGGGTTCGACCCCGAGCGCAGCTTCTGGGTGGACGAGCGCGTCTACGAGCACATGTCGCTGCGCGAGCCGGGCGCGCACGCCCAGGAGGAGTGGAGCGCCCGTTTCGGGCGCTGGCGCGAGGACTTTCCGGAGATGGCCGGCGACTGGGACCTCGCCTGGGCCGGACGCCTGCGCGAGGGCTGGCACGAGTCGCTCCCGGAGTTCGACGCCGGCGAGAAGCTCGCCACGCGTGCCGCGGGACAGAAGGCGATGGCGGCCTTCGCCGAGTATGGCCCGACGATGATCGGCGGCGCGGCCGATCTCGTCGAGTCGACCAAGACCTTGTTCGAGGGCGGCGGGGAGTTCTCCAGCGTGCACGCCGGGCGCAATGTCCCCTTCGGCATCCGCGAGCACGCGATGGGTGCGATCGTCAACGGCGCGGCGGCGCACGGCGGCATCGTCAAGCCGTACGGCTCCACCTTCCTGATCTTCTCCGACTACATGCGCCCGGCGGTGCGCCTGTCGGCGCTGATGGGGCTCCCAGTGGTGTGGGTCTGGACCCACGACTCGGTCGGGCTCGGCGAGGACGGCCCCACCCACCAGCCGGTCGAGCACTACGCCGCTCTGCGGGCGATCCCCCGTCTGTGGGTGATCCGTCCCGGCGACGCGAACGAGACCTCGCAGGCCTGGCGGGTGGCGCTCGAGCGCGACGACGGTCCGGTGGCGCTGCTGCTCTCGCGCCAGAACATCACCGTGCTCGACCGAGGCGAGGTCGCCCCCGCCGAGGGGCTCACGCGTGGCGGGTACGTGCTGTGGGAGTCCGATCCCTCCGCGCAGATCATCCTGATCTCCACAGGCGCCGAGGTGAACCCGACGCTCGCCGCCGCGCGCGAGCTCGCCGCCGCGGGCACGGCCGTGCGGGTGGTATCGATGCCGTGCATGGAGCTGTTCGAAGCCCAGCCGCCGGAGTATCGCGAGGAGGTACTCCCGCGCGCGGTGCGCACACGCCTGGCGGTCGAGCCGGGGGCGACGATGAGCTGGTGGAAGTGGGTGGGCAGCGACGGCGACGTCCTCGGGCTCGACCGTTTCGGCGCTTCGGCCCCGGGTGCGACGGTGCTCGAGGAGCTCGGGTTCAACGTCGAGAACATTCTCGCTCGCGCCAGGGCTTTGCTGCGATCCTGAAGGAGGAGATGACGATGAACGCCGACCGCCCCACCCCACTGCAGCGACTGTCCGCGCTCGAGCAGAGCGTGTGGGTCGACTTCCTCTCGCGCGAGTCGATCGGCGGCGGGCACCTGCAGCAGCTGATCGACGACCACGCGGTCGTGGGCGCGACGTCGAACCCCTCGATCTTCCAGAAGGCGATGACCACCGGCGAGGCCTACGACGATCAGCTGCACGAGCTGGCGGCGGCGGGGCTCGACGTGTACGAGACCTTCTGGCGTCTGGCCAGCCAGGACATCGAAGACGCGTGCGACCTCTTCCGCCAGGTCTGGGACGCGGGCTCAGCGCGCGACGGCTACGTCTCGCTCGAGGTCGACCCACGCCTCGCGTTCGACACGCTCGCGACTTACCGCCAGGCGATCGAGCTGCACAGCAGCATCGACCGTCCCAACCTGATGGTGAAGATCCCCGCCACCAAGCCCGGCCTTGCCGCGATCGAGGACGTGATCGCCAAGGGTCACTCGATCAACGTCACCCTGATCTTCTCGCTCGCGCGCTATCGCGAGGTGGCCGAGTCCTACATCCGCGGCCTGGAGCGCCTGGTCGCAGAGGGCGGCGACCCGCGCAAGGTTGCCTCGGTGGCGAGCTTCTTCGTCTCGCGCATCGACACCGAGGCCGACCGCCGGCTGCAGGAGATCGGTGGCCATGACGAGCTCCTGGGCAAGCTCGCGATCGCCAACGCCAAGCTCGCCTACCACCACTACCAGGAGGCGTTCGCGGGCCCGCGCTGGGAGTTCCTGAAGGCCAAGGGCGCGACGCCGCAGCGGGTGCTGTGGGCATCGACCTCGACCAAGAATCCCGCCTATCCCGACACCCTCTACGTCGAGGAGCTGATCGGGCCCGACACCGTCAACACGATGCCCGAGGAGACGATCGAGGCCTACGAGGACCATGGCAACCCCGAGCTGCGGCTGACGCGCGGGCTCGAGGAGGCCGAAGGAGTGCTCGCCGCGCTCGAGCGGGCGGGGGTGGACTACGACGACGTGACCCTGACGCTCGAGCGCGAGGGCGTGGCCAAATTCGCCGACGCCTTCGACGAGCTGATCGAGGCGCTCAGCGCAAAGCGCGAGTCGCTCGCGCGGGTCTGAGCGCGGCGTCGGGCGCCGCTCAGGGCGTCGCAGCCGCTCCTCGCGCGCGCGGGCGGCCGGGAGGACTAGGGGTAGGGCACCGGAATCAGCACGCGCACCGTGAGCGGGCCCGAGGGGAACGCGTTGGCGTGGAGCGTGAACACGCGGTAGGTGCTGCCACGGTATTCGTAGCGGCCGCTGTCGGGCACCGAACCCGGTTCTGGACCGAGGCTGTTCTTGACCAGCACGGGGTTGGTCGCGTTCATGTACATCAGCACACGCAGCCCCGCGAGCCGACGCGTGAGCCGCAGGTAGCCCTCGTCGTCCTGGATCGAGAGCACGAAGCTGCCGATCGTGCGCCCGCCGAGGCGCAGGGCGGCGCTCACCGGCGCGAGCACGTAGGGACCGCCCACGTCGGCCAGCAGCCGCCCGCCTGCCTGTGCCCCGGGGGGTGCGTTCACGCGCAGGCGCACGATGTGCTGGTTGAGCAGCTGTTCGACCGCCACCCGCGTGGCCAACGGATCGCGCCGGGCGACTGCCTGCAGCAGCGGCGCGTTGCCCTGCACGCGCCGCACCTGCCGCTGCGCGCGCGTGCCTCCCTCGCCCGCGTAGATCAGCCGTGCCACGTAGCTGAGTGCGTTCACGGTCGTGTCCTCGCTGCTCGAGCCGCACAGCGCGGTGGTGGACGCGATCGCCCGCAGCAGGTAGACGCGCAGCGGCCGCCCGTCGGGGAAGGCGCGGCCGCCGAAGGAGGCGAACTGGTAGCGGGTGTGGCCGAGCACGATCGACCCTTCGGGCGGCAGGCGCCGCGCGGGCAGGGCCAGCGAGCCGCCCACGCTGCGGCCGGCCACTCGCAGCGCCACTTTGCCGCTCGCGATCGAGTCGGACTCGGCCAGGAACCCGCTGTCGCTCCAGACGCTCGTAACGTAGGTCCCGATCGGGGCACCCGAGGCGCCGAGCAGCGTTCCGCTCAGAGGCGTGATCGCGTCGCCGCCCACATCCGCGAGCACGCGGCCGCCCGCCTGTGGCCCGGGGGGTGCGAGCACGCGCAGGTTGGTCATGCGACCTTCGGCCACCAGGGCGCGCGCGGCCGCTGCGGCCGCGGCCGCGTCGCCGCGCTGCACCGCTTCGCGCAGCGGCACCGATGCTGCGATCGTGGCCTGCGCCACGGCGGTGCGTTCGCTCGCGATGCCCTCGCGGTACACGCGCCGCACGACGTGGCTGAGCGCTTCCACGACTGTCGCCGGGCAGCTCTTGTGCGTGTCCGCCACCACGACCCGCTTCGATCCGCCGCTGCCGCTCGAGCCGCAGCCGCCGAGCAGGGCGAGCATCGCGAGAATCGCCAGGCCGACCGCGACACGCGCGGCGATCCACGGCGTGCCGGGGAGGGGGACCATCTCGCGCACATCGTATGCGCGCCCCCTGCGCGCCCGGGTGAGACTGCTCATACGGCTGCACGGGGGGGCGTAGGGGGTGTGCGCGGTTGCGGGGCGTGTGCGCAATGGTTATACGGGGTGCGCGGCGGGACTCCGGGTGCCCGCCGCCTCGCCGCGGGACCAGCATGCGGGAGTCTGTTAGCGTCGCGGCCATGCCGCTTGCCCTGGTCACGGGCGCATCCACGGGGATCGGCCGTGCGACCGCGCTGCGCCTCGCCGGATCGGGCTGGACCGTGCTCGCGGGCGTGCGCGACCCCGCCGCGGGCGAGGCGCTCGTGGCTGATGCCCCGCGTGCCGGCGAGCTGATCCCGCTGACGCTCGACGTGACCGACCCCGCGCAGGTGGCGGCCGCGGCGGTGCGCGTGGAGGAGCTCGGCGGCGGCGCCACGGCGGGCGCATCCGAAGCGGGACGCGGCCGGCTCGACGCGCTGGTCAACAACGCGGGGATCGCCGTGGGCGGCCCGCTCGAGCTGCTCGCGCCCGAGGACCTCCAGCGCCAGTTCGAGGTGAACGTGTTCGGCCAGGTGGCGGTCACGCAGGCGCTGCTTCCGGCGCTGCGCCGCGCACGCGGGCGAATCGTGTTCGTGTCCTCGATCGGCGGGCGCGTGGCGATGGCTTTCACCGCCCCCTACGCAGCATCCAAGCACGCGATCGAGGCGCTCGCGGACGCTCTGCGGGTGGAGCTGCGCACCTCGCACGTCCAGGTCGCGCTGATCGAGCCCGGCTCGGTGGCGACCCCGATCTGGGACAAGGGCCGCACCCAGGCGGACGGCGTGAGCATCCCCGCGGAGCTGTCCGAGCAGTACGGGCACGTGCTTGCGGCGATGAACAAGGTGCTCGCCGACACGGCGCGGCGAGGGGTGCCCCCCGAGACCGTGGCCGAGACGATCGAACGCGCGCTCACCTCGACGCGCATGCGATCGCGCTACGTGATCGGACGCGACGCGCGGGCGATGCTGATCGCAAAGCAGCTGCTCCCGGACCACGTCTTCGACCGGCTGGCCCGGCGCGCGCTGGGCGTGTGAGCCGCTCGCGCGGCGGCGCTCAGGCGGGCGGCTGGTACACGGCAAGCCACGCGAACAGGCTCGCGGTGGCTCCCTGCGTCTGGAGCATGCCCGGCCGCGCGTAACGGGCGGGAAGTGGGTGGCCGGCCCAGGCGAGCAGGTACAGGCCACCGCCCCCGCGCGCTCGCGTCTCGGCGGCGTGGGCGTTGTCGGCCGCCATGCGGTAGAGGCCCGGGTCGTGGTCGGCGCCGTACAGCGCGAGCATCCACTGCAGGTAGATCGCGTCGTACTGCGGAGAGAAGTCGAGCATCTGGCCAAAGCGCTCGACGGCCCTCGCCTTCAGCAACTCGGCGCGTTCGCATTCGGCGGGGGTGCCGCTCGCTTCGCAGAGCACCGTGTGCGCGTAGATCAGCGGGGCCTCGATGTAGTCGATCGGGGTGGGATCGAGGCTGCTGCCGGCGTACAGGCCGTCGGCGGGGCTGAAGCCCGCGCCATCGGCCCAGTCGAGCAGACGATGAGCCTGCGCGAGCGCGAAGCTAGAGCGCGTCTCGCGGTAGAGCAGGCTCGCCAGCAGGGCGGCCGAGGCGAGCGCCTCGCCCGCCTTGTAGGGATGGCCCGTGTTCCACCAGACGCCCCCCGCGCGCGCGTCCCAGCCGGCGGAGGAGATGTAGCTCAGCGCCCGCATCGCGTCGGCGAGGTAGCGCCGCGTGCCGGTTGCGCGATACGCGTTGACGAACGCGAGACCCCACCAGCCGTTGTCGTCGAACCACGTCTGGGTGTTCGCTTCCCTGTCGCCGGGGTAGGGGGAGAACCCGGGGAGTGGGCGTAGGCCGCGGTTGAGGTAACGCTCGGCCCCCGCGGCGAAGCGCGCGACGGCCGCGCGATCAGCCGCAGTGGGCTGTGCGATCGCGATCGCGTCGAGCGCCTCGAACAGCGGCACGATGTCCCAGATCGTGGCGAGCGGATAGCGTTCGCGGTCGTTCAGGCGCGCGTCATACCAGCCGCGCGCGCGGTCGCCCCAGCGGGCCTGTGCGCTCCTCACGGCGGCCTGCGCCAGCAGCAGGTAGCGCTGCTGGGACGGGCTCAGCGATGACGCGCGGGCGGTTGCGCCCGCCGCGGCGGACGATCGGCCGCTTGCGCCCGCCGAGGCGCCGGGGCGCGAGCGAGCGGCCGCGGCCGCGGACGCGCAGGCAGGCGCGCAGCAGAGCAGCGCGAGCACGAGCGCGAGCGAGATCGGAGCGAGCCTGAGCATCTGAGCTACAACCCGACGCTAGCCGCATGGTCGCGCTCACCGGGAGCGTGCGGACGAGTTGACCAGCGGTCCCGCCCAGGCGCGCCGGTAGCGTGTACGACGAGGACATGCGCGCGCGCTCACCCGAGGATCCGCTGCGGACCCCGCCGCCCGAGTGGCGCGCGTGGCTGCTGGCATGCTCGCTGGGCGTGCTCGGCGTGGCGGTGCTGCTCGCGGCCCTGCTGAGCGTGGACGGCGCCGGCGGGGTGCAGCCGCCGCCGGTGCCGCTGATCGCCCACACGCCTGCACCGCTCGCGCGGACGGGCGCGGGGGCGGGGGCGGCGGGCGTAGTGACTGCTCGCGCCCGCCCGGCGCCGATCGTAACGCGACCGACGCTCGAGCAGCAGCGCCTGGACGCCAGGCGCTTCATCGACGCAACCCAGCGCCGAATCGCCACGCGCTGGATGGAAGGCTTCTACCCGATCTACGCGAACGCCCAGGCCACGTTCGGGGTCAACTGGCTGCTGCTGGCCTCGATCCACCGGCAGGAGAGCGCCTTCTCGACCGCGCCGGGCACCTATCGCGGGCTCAACTTCGCGCACTGCTGCGGCGGCCCGATGCAGTTCAACGTGACCAACGGCCCGCACACGACGTGGGACCTCGTACGCGGCTCCTACGTATACGGCCGGCGTCCGGCCGCCTACGGTCACAAGACGGCGGCCCACCCCTCGATCTACGACGACTTCGACGCGATCATGGCGGCCGCCCACCTGCTCTCCGCCGACGGTGCGGGCTACGGGCTCGACGCCTCGGCCTGGAACGCGGCGTACGACTACTACGGGCACGACCTCACCGGCGTGCTGTACGCCGATGAGGTGCTCGCGCGCGCGATCGCGTGGTCCCAGCACGGCTTCTGCGCCAACTGCGGGGTTGAACGCTCGATGCTCGCGGCCGTGGCCGCCGCCTACGGCGCGCCGGTGGCCGCGGCGCTCAGCGCGGTCGAGCCACGTCCCGCCCCCGTGCGCGCGACCGCCGCAAGCCGCTAGCTGGCAGCGAGGCCGCGACGCAGAGCCTGGCCGCCGCTAGGCGGCGTCGGCCTGGGCGAGCAACTCGCCCGCGACGCGATCGGTCGCGCGTGCGCTGCCGCCGAGCAGCCGCCGCGAGAGCTGCGCGCGGCGGAAGTAGAGCGGGGCGTCATGCTCCCAGGTCGCGCCGATCCCGCCGTGGACGGAGATCATCGTGCGGGCGGCGAAGTCGAGCGCGCGACTGCCGACCGACCGTGCGGCGCTGGCGGCGAGCGGGAACTCCGCGGGAGATCCGTTGCGCGCCCAGCCCGCGTAGTAGAGCAGCGAGCGTCCGTTGTCGAGCTGGCGTAGCACCTCGGTGAGGCCGTGCTTGACCGCCTGGTAGGAGCCGATCGCGCGGCCGAAGGTGTGGCGCTCCTTGGCGTATGCGACCGACACGTCGAGCGCGGTTTCGACGCTGCCGAGCGACTCGGCGGCGATCAGCGCCTGCGCGAGGTACCACGCTCCCGCGAGCGACTCCACGGGGGCGTCGAGCAGGATCGCGGGGGCTCCGTCGAGCTTGACGTGACCCAGCTCGCGGGTGGCGTCGTAGCGGCGGACGGACTCGATCGAGACGCCGGATGCATCGCCCTCGATGGCCACCCCCACCGGCCGGCCGTCGAGCAGCGCGACGCCCACCAGCACGTCCGCGCCGGGCGCGTCGGGCACGAACGCGAGCTCGCCGGTGACGCTCGCGCCGCCGTCGCCGGCGAGCGCGCGCGGGGCGTCCGGACGCGCGAGGCCGCGGGCCGCATCCACCGACCAGCGCTCGTCGAGATCCGAGGGAGGGCTCACGGGCAGGTAGGCCGCACGGCGCTCGCCGGTGGCCAGGGCGTCGAGCAGGGCGGCGCCGGCGCCCGAGTCCTCGCCCAGGATCGCGGTGGCGGGCAGGTGCCCCAGCAGCTGGATCGGGGCGATCACGCGCCCGCACTCGCCGAGCACGAGCATCGCATCGAACGCGTCGAGGCCGGCTCCGCCATGCTCCTCGTCGATCAGCAGTCCCGGCCAGCCGGCCTCGCGGGCCGTCGGCCACAGGTCCGGGAGCGCGTCCGGCTCGCCGTCGAGGGCGCCGCGCGCGGCCTCGAGCGTCTTGAAGCGGGACAGGGCACCGCGAGCGGCCTCGCGCAGGAACACCTGCTCGTCTGAGAGGGCCAGGTTCATGCCGGCGCTCCTTCCTTGGATCGCAGCTCGGAGAACGGGATGCCCTTGTCGAGACGTGGCTCGGGGGGCAGCCCGAGCACGCGCTCGCCGATCGTGTTGCGCAGGATCTCCTCGGTGCCGCCGGCGGACTTCAGCCCGGGCAGGAACGAGATCATGTACGCCCAGTCGCTCTGCTCATCGAGCGCGTCCGGGCCGAGCACGTCGGCGATCAGGTCGCCTGCCTTGATCGCTCCGTTGACGATCGTGACCTTCGCCAGGCCCGCCTCGGGACCGGGGATCTGGCCTTTCTGGAGGGCCGTGAGCGTGCGGTAGCCGGTGAACCTGACCGCGAGCAGTTCGCTCGAGATCTCGCCGAGCTGGTGTCGCACCTCGGGGTCGCGCCGGGCTTGCTCGTCGCCCGCGATGGCCGCGGCGAAGCGGCTCGAGTTGTAGCCCATGCCCTCGCCGCCGAGGCCGATCGTGACGCGCTCGAACATCAGCGTCGTGAGCGCGGTGCCCCAGCCGTTGCCGACCCCGCCGACGACCGCGCCGGCGTCGAGCTCGACGTCGTCGAAGAACACCTCGTTGAACTCCGCCTCGCCCGAGATCTGGCGCAGCCCGCGCACGGTCACGCCCTCGGCGTGCATCGGCACGATGAACATGGTCATGCCCTTGTGCTTGGGCACGTCGGCGTCGGTCCGCGCGAGCAGCAGCCCGTAGGAGGCGAACTGGGCGTTGGTGGTCCACACCTTCTGGCCGGTCAGGCGCCAGCTGCCGTCGTCCTGCAGGCGCGCGCGGGTCTGCACGGCTGCCAGGTCGGAGCCGGCGGCGGGCTCGGAGAACATCTGACACCAGACCTCATCGCCGTGCAGCATCGGGCCGAGGTAGCGGGTCTTCTGCTCCTCGTCGCCGTGGGCGATGATCGTGGGGCCGAGCATGCCCACGCCGATCGAGTCGAGGATCCCCGGGACTTTGGCGCGGGCGATCTCCTGGTTGCACAGCACCTGCTCGATCGGCCCGAGGCCCTGTCCGCCGTACTCCTTCGGCCAGGTGACCCCGGCGAGTCCGCCCTCGGCCAGCTTGCCCTGCCAGGCGCGGCGGGCGCTGAGTATCTCGGCCTCGTCCTCGAGGGCGCCGGGGCCCTGCAGGATCGGGGCGGCCGCCTTGTTCTGATCGAGCCAGGTGCGCACCTGCGCGCGGTATGCGGCCTGCTCCGGTGTGTCGTCGAGATCCACG
>FSYY01000258.1_pt1 | contig 11961 bp, 9 predicted proteins | sample 1638681 | NCBI WGS metagenome assembly FSYY01 (sample SAMEA3914813, study PRJEB12502) | metagenome | biome: forest; material: soil | place: Canada | collected 2011-07-07 | depth 0.3 m | reverse complement strand
GCGAGTAGTTCTCCTGCTCGGCGGCCCCGTCGGCCGGACGCTCCACGGTCAGCTGGATGCGCAGGGATTCGAGCTCGGAGCGGTCGGCGTAGAAGCGCCGTGCGAAGGCGTCTTCGTTCATGCCGCTGTAGCCCTCGACGTCGCGCCGGATCTCCACGGCCGTGACGGGCCGCCGCTCGGCCATCAGGTAGGAGATCAGCGACAGCTGGCGGATCAGCTTCTCGGTGTCCTTTGCCATCGGTCCCCAAAGATAGAAGCCGACGGGGAGCGCGGCGTGCGGCCATGCTCGCAGCGGGCCGCTATTTGCGGCGTTTCAGGCGGCTTCGCGCGCGGGTGCGGACGGTTGATCGATCTCGGCAGCCTCCGCGCCGCGCTCGGGGAAGAACGCCCCTGCGCCGATCGCGCGGTCGAATCCCGACCAGCGCCGCCCGGGCGCGAGCTCCTTCTCGAGGCGGTCGAAGCTGCCGAGCCGCCCGCCGAGGTTGTCGATCATGTGCACTAGCGTCGCCTCGCGCGTGCACGGGACCACCGGGCTGCCGTGCTCGAGCGAGCCGTGGTGGGAGAGGATTATGTGGCCAACCGCCTGGGCCAGCTCGGCTGGGAAGCCCTCGATGTCCTCGATCATGCGCCGGATGCGGTAGTAGCCCAGCGGGATCTCGCCCGTGAGCCGGCCCGCGTCGGTCAGGTCGATCGCGCCCGGCTCGGAGCTGTAGGCCTCGAGCTTGCCGATGTCGTGCAGCAGCGCGCCGGTGACCGCCACGTCGCGGTCGATGCCGGGGAACGTCGCGCTGATCGCGCTGACGGCCTGCGCGACCCCGAGCGAGTGCTCGAGCAGGCCGTGGCGGTAGGCCTGGTGGTAGTACTTAGCCGCCGGCGCCACGCGGTAGCCGGCCCACAGCGACGACCCCTCGCCGAAGACGCGTGCGAGCAGCGTGCGCAGGTGCGGCTGCTGGACCGTCGCGAGCAGCTCCCGGATCTCAGCCTCCATCTGCGCAGGCGGGCGCGCGGGCCCGTCGTGCAGGTCCTCGGGCGCGTAGCTGCCGGCCACCGCCTGCTCGAGCCCGCGCAGGTTGATCTGCGGGCCGAAGCGCGGATGCACGGTGTAGCGCCCCTGGACACGTACCGGCGTGCCCGCCCGCGTGAGCTCCTCGAGCTCACCCAACTCCTCCCACACCATGCACGCGACGGCGCCCGTACGGTCTGAGAGCTGCAGCCGCAGGTACTCGCCGCCGTCGCGGCGCCGGCGCCGCTCGGCCTCGCGCACGAGCAGCACCTGGTCCACCTCCATGCCGTCGCTGAGCTCGTTCAGGAGCATGTTTCTGAAGGTAGAGATGAGTGCGGACGGGACGCAGATTGCGCGCGAGCGCGGCGGTGCACAACGCCCGCCGCCCATCTGGCTGGCCTAACATGGCCGCTATGGCGGCTCGCTCGAGGATCACGGCGCGGGCGCTGGCGCTGCTCGCCGCCGTCGCGCTCGCGCTGCTCCTCTCGGGCTCCTACCCGATGCGCACCTCCGCGCAGCACGTGAGCGCCACCGGGCGCACAGAAGCGGTCTGGTGGCATCCTCCGCAGCACCTCACGTGGTACTGGCAGCTGCAGGGAACGGTCAAGAACTCCCAGCCGGTCGCCGCCTACGACATCGACGGCTTCGAAAACGGCGCCTCGGAGGTCGCCGCCCTGCACGCGCTCGGCCGGCACGTGATCTGCTACATCGACGTGGGCACAGCCGAGAACTTTCGGCCCGACTACCACCTGTTTCCCAAGGCGGTGCTCGGGCGCACGAACGGCTGGCCGGGCGAGCGCTGGCTCGACATCCGCCGCCTCGACGTGCTCGGGCCGATCATGTCGGCGCGCTTTCAGATGTGCCGCGAAAAGGGCTTCGACGCGGTCGAGCCGGACAACATCGAAGCGTTCTCCAATCGCAGCGGCTTCCCGATCACCGCCCAACAGCAGCTCGCGTTCAACGAGTGGCTCGCCGAAGCGGTCCACTCGCTCGGGATGGCCGTGCTGCAGAAGAACGACGGCGAACAGACCCCCCTGCTCGCGTCCCACTTCGACGGGGCGCTCAGCGAGCAGTGCAACCAGTACCGCGAATGCGCGAGCTACCAGCCTTACCTGGACGCGGGCAAGCCGGTGCTGAACGCCGAGTACCGCCTCCCGGTCAGCCGTTTCTGCGCCGCCGACCGCGCCGCGGGGATCATGGGCGCGCGCTTTGGCCTGGCGCTCGACGGCCGGCTGTTCAGCCCCTGCCCGTAGGGTGCTAGGGCGCCGCGGCGAGGTACGCGGCGACCTTGACGGCCGCGCCCGCCAGCATCGCCCGGCGTGCCCGCTCGGTGGCGCTGCCGATGTGGGGCAACAGCACCGTCCGCGGCGCGGCGAGCAGGCGTGCCGAGACCGCGGGCTCCTCCGCGTAGACGTCGAGGCCGGCCGCGAACAGCGCGCCGGACTCGAGCGCCGACGCGAGCGCCGCTTCGTCGAGGACCGCGCCGCGCGCTGTGTTGACGAGCACCGCGGTCGGCTTCAGCAGCGCGATCCGGCGCGCGTCGATCAGGCCGGCCGTGGACGCGCTCAGCGGGACGTGCAGGCTCACGACGTCGCTGCCGCCGAGCAGCTCGTCGAGGTCCTCCACCCACCCGGCCAGGCCGGTGGGGTGGCGCGTGTGGTGGCGGACGTTCATCGCGAACGCGGCGGCGCGTCTGGCGACCGCCTGGCCGATCGCGCCGAAGCCGACGAGCCCGAGCTCGGCGCCATGGACCTCGCGCCCGAGCTCGTCGAGGAAGCGCCAGCCCGACCATTCGCCCGCGCGCAGCCGACGCTCGGCGTCCCCCATCAGGCGCGAGGCGGCGATCATCAGGCCAAAGGCGAGATCGGCGGTGGTCTCTACCAGGCCCTCGCCCGCGGTGAGCACGACCACCCCGCGCTCCTGCGCGGCGCGCGCGTCGACCGCGTCCGCTCCCGCCCCCGCGACCGCGATCACGCGCAGCTCGGGCATGCGCGCCTGGGCGCCCGCGTCGACGGGCTGCGTGGGCGCGCAGATCAGCGCCTCGGCGCGCGCGTCCGAGCCGGGCTCGCCGAAGACGAGCTCGTGCGCGGCGAGCGGATCGAGGCAGCCCTCGAGCAGCGGCGTCGAGATCAGGATCCGCGCCATCGCCCGCTCGCCCGGCGCTCGCCGGGGACGCTACGGCTCCAGCCGGTGGGGGCCGCGGTAGAGGAAGGTCACCTCGCGTACGTTGTCCTGGCCCAGCAGCTGCATCAGAAGGCGCGTCAGCCCGAAGCCGAAGCCGCCGTGAGGCGGGGCGCCGAAGCGGAAGAAGTCGAGGTAGTACTGGATCGGCTCCACGTCCACATTCTTGTCGTGGGCCTGCGCGAGCAGCCGCTCGTAGCGGTGCTCGCGCTGGGCGCCGGTGGTGATCTCGATGCCCCGCCACAGCAGGTCGAAGCTGCGCGTGAGCGTCGGCTGGTCCTCGTGGCGCATGTGGTAGAAGGGCCGCACTGTCGTGGGGTAGTCGGTCACGAATGCGAACTCGTGCCCGTGCTGCTCCTTGATCAGCGCCGACAGCGCCCGCTCGCTGGGCGGGTCGAGATCGTGCTCGATACCAGGCACGTCGTGGCCGCGCTCGCGCAGCAGCTCCTTGGCGTGCGCGAGCGTGATGCGCGGGAACGGCAACGAGGGCACGACCACCTCGGTGTCGAACGTCGTCTCGATCGCCTCGCCGTGGACCTCCTTGACCACGCCGAGCACGTGCGCGAGCCACGTCTCCTCGAAGGCCATCACGTCGTCGTGCGAGTCGATCCAGGAGATCTCCACGTCGACGCTCGTGAACTCCGTGTCGTGACGCGAGGTGAACGAGGGATTCGCGCGGAACACCGGCCCGACCTCGAACACCTTGCCGAAGCCCGCGGCCATCGCCATCTGCTTGTAGAACTGCGGTGACTGGGCGAGATAGGCGGCGCCCTCGAAGTACTCCACCTTGAACAGCTCCGCGCCCGACTCGCTCGCCGAGCCCATGAACTTGGGCGTGTGCAGCTCGATGAAGCGCTCGCGCTGCCAGAACTCGCGCATCGCCCGCTCGACGGTCGTCTGCACCTCGAAGATCAGGCGCCGGTCGGGCCGGCGCAGATCGAGGTAGCGCCAGTCGATCCGCTTGTCGAGCGCCGAGTCGGCTGCGATCGGCAGCTCCGGCTCGGCCAGGGACTCCAGCTGCAGTTGCTCGAGCTTCAGCTCAAGACCGCCGAGCTTCACGCGCTCATCCGCGACGACGGTGCCGGTCACGGTCACGGCTGACTCCGCGGTCGTGGCCGAGACCGCCGCGTTCAGCTCGCTCGGCTCCTCCTCCTTGGCGAGCACCGCCTGCGCGAGGCCCGTTTCGTCGCGCAGCACCAGGAACTGCATCCGCTTCTGGTCGCGGATCGCGTGAACCCAGCCGCGCACGGTAACGCGCTCGCCGACCTTCGCGGGCAGCTCCTCGATCAGCGTTCGACTCACGTCGCGCACCCTATCCGAGCGGCATATCCCGTAGGTCCGAGCGTCCTGCGGCGTGGCGTAACACCGGCAGGCGGGCGAAGGCGTCGCGACCCAGGAGATTTGGGGCCCACCCACCCCAGGACCTACACATGCTACTGTATGTGCATGTTGGAGCACAGACTGCAAATCCTCTTGGACGATGAGCGGCATGCTCGGATCACGGCCGTGGCACGCGAGCGGGGAGTCTCGGTGGCAACGGTCGTTCGGGAGGCCATAGATCGGGGAGTGGCCAACCCCTCTGACGACCGCCGGGGTGCGGCCCGGCGTCTGCTGGACGCGCCCGATATGCCCGTTCCCGACCCCGCCGAGCTGAGAGATGAGCTAGAGGCGCTTCGCGCCCGGCGCGCATGATCGTCCTCGATACGACGGTCCTCGTATATGCGAAGGGCGCGGACCATCCGCTGCGCGATCCATGCCGCGAGCTGATCGCGGCGATCGCCGACGGCGCCGTCCAAGCGACGACGTCGGTCGAGGTCATCCAGGAGTTCGTACACGTAAGGGCACGCAGGCGTGATCGGCGCGACGCGGCGGCGACCGGGCGGGCCTACGCCGAGCTGCTCTCGCCACTGCTCGGCGTGACTCGCGATCACCTCAACGAAGGGCTTGCGCTGTTCGAGCGGGGTACCTTGCTCGGCGCATTCGACGCCGTGCTCCTAGCCGCGGCAGCCGCGAGCGGTGCGACCGCGCTCGTCTCGGCCGACCGCGCCTTTTCGATCGCAGAGAGCATCCGGCATGTGGTGCCGGATGGTGCCGGCATCGCGAGCCTGCTCGCGTCGTAGCCCTCGCTGACGTCACGGCGAGGGCTCGGCTGCGAGCTCGACCTCGACGCTGAACTCCTCGGCCACGACCGTCTCTATCACCTCGGTCGCGCCCGCCTTGCAAGGCTCGCGGCGAGGCCGCGTGCGAGCGTGTCGGCGGCGATCATGTGCGTGTCGCAGATGCGGCCGAGATGCAGCAGCGAGTCGGTCTCGGCCGCCACGTCGCCGTCGCCGAGGCGCAGCACGAGCGGCGTGCTCGGCGCGAGATCGCTCGCGGCCAGGCCCACGGCTACGTTGACGAGGTCGCTGGAGGTCACGGCCGCGACCGCGGCGCAGCGGCGGATGCCCGCGCGCTCGAGCGTGGCGCGGTCGTCCCCGCGCCCGATCGCGACCGGGATCCCGGCGGCGCGAGCGAGCCGCACACACGGAGCCTCGGGGTCGCGCTCGACGCCCAGCACGGCCACGCCGCGCCGGTGCAGCTCCTGCGCCAGGCGGAAGCCGATCTGCCCGAATCCGACGAGCAGCACGTGGCCCCGCGCGGGGGCGGCGCGCGCGCCGAGCAGCGTCGTCAGCCGCGGGCGGCTCAGGCGACGCACCAGCGCGGCCGTGAAGACCGCGACGAGCAGCAGCGCCGCGAGCGTATCGAGCGCGGACAGCACCTTGAACCACGCCGGCGCCGAGGCCGCGCCGGGGGCGCCGGCGACCGTAGCGACCGAGCGGGTACTGAAGTAGAGCGCGTCGACCAAGCCCTCGTCGAGGGCGATCATCGAGATCACAGCCTCGAACAGCAGCACCAGCAGCAGGCCGGTCCCGGCGCGCACGAGCAGACGCAGCGCGTCGTCGACGAGGCGCACCCCGCCGCGCCCGCGCGGTGCGGGGGTGCCCGCGAGCGCGATGCACTGCTCGGCCATCTCGGCCGCGGCCACCTCGGCCGGGGAGAGGACCTGCAGGTCGGGAGCGACGTGGTGCAGCTCCCTGGTGATCGTGCGGTCGAAGATCGTCACCCACAGCGGCAGGTCCGGCCGCAGATGAGCGCTGAGGAGCGTCAGCCGCAGCGCGAGAACGTCATCGCGTGTGACGATCGCCACGGCCCGCCAGCGCGGCTCGGCGATGATCGCCGCCGTTTCGCTGTCGCTGAGCGACATCGCCGCCTCGACCGGGATCCTCTCCTGGCCGAGCCTCCGCATCAACGCCACGGCGAGGCCGCCCGGCTCGCCGAGCACCAGCACCGCCGCGGGCTCCTCGCCGGCGCGCGTCGCGTTCACGGCCCGGGATCCACGCCGAGCTCGACCTCGACCGCGAACTCCTCCGCGGGCGCCCGCTCCAGTCGCTCGATCGAGCCCGCCATGCGCAGGTCCTCGGTGGCGAGCGCCAGGCAGGCGAGGCGCTCCTCGGTGTCGTGGACGACGACGCGATCGACCGGCGCGCGCATCGGCTGGCGCGCCTGCGACTTGGCCTTGCGCACCTCCCGCAGCACGTCCGCGGCGAGCTCGAGCGCGGTGCGCTCGAGCTCGCGCTCGGGGCTCTCGGCGGCGGCGTGCAGCTCCTCGGCGAGCGGCCAGGGGGCGATGTGCACCGAGCCCTCCTGCCACCACGACCACACCTCCTCGCACACGAACGGCAGGAACGGCGCGAACATCCGCTGGAAGGCCGACAGCGACAGGCGCAGGGCGAGGCTGACCGAGGCGGCCGCCGGTGCCGCCTCGTAGCGGCGGCCCTTGACGAGCTCGAGGTAGAAGTCGCAGTACCACCAGAAGAACGTCTCGGCCCGCTCGAGCGCGCGAGCGTAGTCGTACTCCTCGAAGCTGGCGGTGGCCTCTTCGACCACGCCCGCCAGGCGTCCGAGGAGCGCGCGGTCGAGCGGGTCGGTGAGCGCAGGGGCGGGCGGGGGCAGGTCGGCGAGGGCGAACTTGGAGGCGTTCAGGAGCTTGACCGCCAGGCGCCTGCCGACCTTCATCTGCTGCGGGTCGAACGTCGTGTCGGTCCCCGGCCGTCCGCTCGCGGCCCAGTAGCGGACCGCGTCCGCCCCGTACTCCTCGAGCAGGTGCATCGGCGTGACGACGTTGCCCTTGGACTTGGACATCTTCTTGCGGTCGGGGTCGAGCACCCAACCCGAGATCGCGGCATTGCGCCAGGGCAGCACGTTGTGGTCGAGGTGCGAGCGCAGGATCGTCGAGAACAGCCAGGTCCTGATGATGTCGTGGGCCTGCGGGCGCAAGTCCATCGGGAACACCTTCTCGAACAGCTCAGGATCGGCGTCGGCGCGACCGGCGATCTGCGGCGTGAGCGAGGAGGTCGCCCACGTGTCCATCACGTCCGGGTCTGCGGCGAAGCCGCCGGGCTGTCCGCGCTCCTCGGCGCTGAAGCCGTCGGGCACGTCGGTCGAGGGGTCGACCGGGAGATCCTCCTCGCGCGCGGCGATCGGCTGGTCGTGGAGCACCGTGCCGTGCTCGTCGATCGGGTACCAGATCGGGAAGGGGACGCCGAAGAAGCGCTGGCGGCTGATGCACCAGTCGCCCGTCAGGCCGTGCACCCAGTCCTCGAAGCGGGCCCGCATGTACGGCGGGTGCCAGCGCAGCTCGCGCCCGCGCGCGAGCAGCTCATCGTTGTGGGCGACCGTGCGGATGAACCACTGGCGGCTCGTGACGATCTCGACCGGCCGCTCGCCCTTCTCGAAGAACTTGACCGCGCGGGTTACCGGCTGCGGCTCGCCGATCAGCTCTCCCGACTCCCTCAGCAGCTCGGCCATGCGCCTGCGCGCCTGGCTGATCGTCCTGCCGGCGAGCTCGCCGTAGCTCGAGCGTGCGCGCTCGAGATCGACACTCTCCCAGCCGGGCGTCCCCCACGGAACCTCGAGCAGGCGACCGTCGGGGCCGAGCACCGAGCGCACCGGCAGCCGCAGCTCGCGCCACCACATCACGTCGGTGAGGTCGCCGAAGGTGCACACCATCACGAGCCCGGTGCCCTTGTCCTGCTCGACCAGCGGATGGGTCATCACCGGCACGCGCGTGCCGAACAGCGGCGTGAGCACCTCCCCGCCCACGAGCTCGCGGTGGCGGGCGTCGTCGGGATGGGCGAGCAGCGCCACGCAGGCGGCGATCAGCTCCGGGCGCGTCGTCTCGATCAGCGCCTCGCCGGCGCCCTCGGCCACGGTGAAGCGCACGCGGTGCATCGCGCCCGGGCGCTCGCGGTCCTCGAGCTCGGCCTGCGCCACGGCCGTCTGGAAGTCGACGTCCCACATCGTGGGCGCCTCCAGCTGGTAGGCCTCGCCGCGCGCGAGCAGCCCGAGGAACGAGCGCTGGGAGATTCGCTGGGCGGGACGCCCGATCGTGGTGTAGGTCATCGACCAGTCCACCGACAGCCCCAGCCGGCGCCACAGGGCCTCGAAGACCTTCTCGTCGCTCTCGGTCAGCTGCAGGCACAGCTCGACGAAGTTCGGGCGCGAGATCGCGACGGGGTCCTTCTCGGAGGGCTCCTGCGGGGGCACGAAGTCCGGGTCGTAGGCGACCGATGGATCGCAGCGCACGCCGAAGTGGTTCTGCACGCGCCGCTCGGTCGGCAGGCCGTTGTCGTCCCAACCCATCGGGTAGAACACCTCGCGGCCGCGCATCCGCCGGAAGCGCGCGAGCGTGTCGGTGTGGGTGTAGGAGAAGACGTGCCCGACGTGCAGCGAGCCGCTCACCGTCGGCGGGGGGGTGTCGATCGCATACACCCGCTCCCGGGGAGCCGCGCGGTCGAACGCGAACGTCTGCTCGCGCTCCCAGCGGGCGCTCCACGTCTCCTCCAGGCCATCGAGCGTGGGCCGCTCGGGGACGCGCGCCTGCGCGCTCGGCGCACCCACGGCCGTGCTCCCGCTCTCGGATGGCTCTGGAGAGACCAAGGCCGTTGATCGTATCCCGGCGGGCCCGCAGCGGCCGGTTGACGCGCAGCCGGGTCGCTCCGGGTACATCGACGACGCCGAATCGGCGTAGAACTTCCATTAGAATTCTCTCAGAAGAGGCCCTCGAAGGGCCCGCCCGTCGGACGCCGGATATATGGTGCTCGACAGGGAGAAGGGCAGGGACCGGATTGCGTTTTGCAAGCTTCGAGGAGAGCGCCGTGATCACGTCGGGAGGACGGCTGTGAGTATCTTTGCGCGCAAGCTGCTCGGGGTTTCGCTGTCGCTTGCGCTGGTGGGTGCGCTGATCGGGCTGTACGTCGCCGACTGGGCCACGAGCTACCCGCGCACGATCGCGGCCGCGGCCGCCCCGGCCAACAGCGAAGGCCGGAGCCTCACGCTCGAGACGGTCGCCTCGATCGGCTCCAAGCTCGACTCGACCCATCCAAGCTGGGTCTCCTACCTGATCCGCCAGAACGGCCACTGGGTCCACAGCACCGACTGGACCGTGCCCGCCAACACGGTGATCCACGTGACCGTCTACCAGTTCGACACGCCCACCGGCCTGCGCAACCCGTTCCTGTCGGAGGTGCAGGGCACCGAAGGAGGGACCGCCACGGTCGACGGCAAGACGGTTCAGGCGATCAACCCCGAAGAAGCCTCCCACACCTTCGCCGTGCCCGAGCTCGGGATCTTCGTCCCGCTGCCGGGCGTGCCCGAAGAATCCAAGCATCTCTGCGAAGAAGCGCCGTGCGAACTCTCGAGCGACCACCGCACGATCACGTTCAGCTTCCGAACCGGCGGCAAGGGCCGCTTCCGCTGGCAGTGCTTCGTCCCCTGCGGCGCCGGCTGGTACTTCGGCAACGGCGGGCCGATGCAGACCTTCAACTACATGCACGGGTTCGTGAATGTCGTCTGAGACCTCGGCTCCCCCCGGCGGCGCCAGCCCGGAACCGAATCACGCGCTGCGGTACGGCCTGACCTGGCTGATCGCCACCGTGATCGCGCTCCCGCTCGTGATCTTCGTGCTGGGGCCGATCCTCCCGCCGGGGAGCGGCAGCGAACAGGCCTCGGGGCAGTCGACCGACAACACGGTGCTGCTGGCGATGGCGACGCCCGTGCTGCTGATGGTCGTGATCTACCTGTTCTACGCGATCATCTTCTTCCGTCAGCCGAAGGGGGCGGTGCTCGAAGGCCCGGCGGTTCGCGGCGACGCCCGCCTACAGACAACCTGGATCCTCATCACCTCCGCGCTCGTGCTCTCGCTCGCCGTATACGGAACGTGGCGGCTGTTCGAAGACAACGGGGCCGGCTCCGGGAGCGGGCCCAGCCCGGTCGCGGTCCCGAGCGGTCCGAAGATGCCCGTGCAGGTGATCGCCCAGCAGTGGGCGTTCACCTACCGCTACCCCACCTACGGCGGAGTCGAGACCCCGCACCTGGTGTTGCCCGCAAACCAGATGGTCGAACTGCACGTCACCTCGCTCGACGTGATCCACTCCTTCTGGGCGGTCCAGCTCGGGGTCAAGGCCGACGCCAGCCCGCAGGTGGACAACATCGCCTTCGTGCAGCCCACGGAGCTGAAAACCTTCGAAATCCGCTGCGCCGAGCTGTGCGGCATCTGGCACGGCGAGATGTTCGACACCGGCCGCGTGGTCACCCCAGCGGCCTTCAGTACATGGATCGGAGAACAGCAGGCCAAGTTCGCACCCGCGACCAAGGTGCTGCCCTCCTACAGCAGAGTCTATGAACCGGCACCTACGAGGCGGGGCGGATGACCACCAGCGCGACAGACCAGGCCAGCACCCAGCCGAGCCAGCCCGCACGCCCGCTGTGGCGCAGGCTGATCGGGTTCAACCTCCTGAGCGCCGTCCTGCTCGGCGTGGGCGGGTACTACCTCGGGTGGTTCATCGGCCACCAGATCGTCGGCTCGAGCTACAAGTATCAGGCGAAAACGAGCGAGAACGACCTCGCGCTGCTGCTCGCCTACGTGTTCGGCGTGGTGGGCTTCCTGGTGGGCCTCGGGTTCGCCAACTACCCGATCTCGCGTCTGCTCGGCCGACCCGCCTCGCTGCGCGAGAAGGAGGGCGAGGGCTGGGGACGCTACTTCGGGCTGTGCACCGACCACAAGGTGGTCGGCATCCAGTACCTGGTCGGGATCGGGCTGTTCTTCTTCATCGGCGGGCTCAACGCGATGCTGATCCGCACCGAGCTGCTGCACAGCACGCCGATGTTCGTGGGGCCGAACCAATACATCTCGCTCGTCGGCATGCACGGCACGATGATGATGGGGATGATGACCTCGGGCATCCTGGGGCCGTTCGCCAACTACTTCGTGCCCCTGATGATCGGCGCGAGGAGGATGGCCTTTCCTCGCATCGAGGCCCTCACCTTCTGGCTGCTGATGGCGGCGGGGTTCATCCTCACCTCGACGATCTTCTTCGGCGGCTTCCCGACCGGCTGGACGGGCTATGAGCCGCTCAACGACCAGGCGGTGATGGGGATGGACTCCTACATCGTGTTCTTCGCGCTCGTGGGCGTCTCGATGGCGCTGCTCGGGCTGAACATGATGGCCACGATCATCACCATGCGCGCGCCGGGGCTGACCTGGTCGCGGCTGCCGATCTTCGTTTGGTCGGTGTTCGCCACCTCGGTTCTGATGGTGCTCGCGGCGCCTGTGCTCATCGCGACGCTGCTGATGGCGGCGCTTGACCGCACGATCAACACGAGCTTCTTCATCGCTGGCGGCGGCGGCAGCTCATACCTGTTCGAGAACCTGTTCTGGTTCTTCGGGCACCCAGAGG
>FSYY01000075.1_pt1 | contig 11983 bp, 8 predicted proteins | sample 1638681 | NCBI WGS metagenome assembly FSYY01 (sample SAMEA3914813, study PRJEB12502) | metagenome | biome: forest; material: soil | place: Canada | collected 2011-07-07 | depth 0.3 m | reverse complement strand
GTCCGCCACAGCCCGGCCCCGTACTCGGTCGGGCAGTACAGCTCCCAGCCGAGCTCGCCGACGAACGTCACGCGCAGCGCCCGCACGGGGACGTCGCCGACCGCCAGGTCGCGCATGTGCATGTAGGCGAACTCGAGCGGGTCGTCGGTCAGCGGCGCGAGGATCTCGCGCGCGAGCGGCCCCCACAGCGCAAAGCAGGCCCAGCGTGCGGTTACGTCGGCACAGCGCACGCTCCCGTCTGCTGGCGCATGGCGCCTGATCCAGCTGAGGTCATGGTTGCCGAAGGCGGTGCCAGTGACGATCGAGAACAGCTCCTCCTCCACCCGCGTGACCGTGAAGTCGCACTCGATGCCGCCGCGACCGTTGAGCATCTGCGTGTAGGTGATCGCGCCCACCCCTCGCGCGACGCGGTTGTCGCACAGCCGTTCCAGGAACGCCGCCGCGCCCGCGCCGGCGACCTCGAGCTTGGCGAACGACGACTCGTCGAACAACGCCGCCTGCTCGCGGGCCGCGCGGTGCTCGGCGCCGATCGCGGGCGACCAGTGCATCCCGGCCCAGCCGCGGGGACGCAGCGTCTCATCGCCGTCGGCGGCATTGCTCGCGTACCAGTTGACCCGCTCCCAGCCAGACTTCTCGCCGAACGCGGCGTCGTGCTCGAGGTGCCACGGGTAGGCGCTCGAGGTGCGCAGCGGACGGCCGGCGAGGCGCTCGTGGCCCGGATAGCGGATGTCGTAGTAGGTCTCGTACACCTCTTTGGTGCGCTTGAGCGTGTAGCTCGGCGAGCGAAAGTGGGGGCCAAATCTACGGATGTCCATCTCCCACACGTCGGAGGTGGGCTCGCCCTCGAGGATCCACTCGGCCATCACGCGGCCGATCCCGCCCGCGCCGGCGAGCCCGTGCGCGCAGAAGCCCGCCGCCACGAAGAAGCCGTCCACCTCGCTCTCGCCCAGGCAGAACTCGTTGTCGGGCGTGAACGCCTCCGGCCCGTTGATCAGGCGCGTGACCGTGATCTCATCCATCACCGGCACTCGTCTGGACGAGTTCTTTGCGATCTCCTCGAAGCGCGGCCAATCCTCTTCGAGCAGGCGGCCGTTGAAGTCGGGCGGGATCGCGTCGAGTGAGTGCTCGTCGAGCGCCCACGGGGCGGACTCGCGCTCATACCCGCCCATGATCAGCCCGCCGCCCTCCTCGCGGAAGTAGATCAGCAGGTCCGGGTCGCGCAGGGTGGGCAAGTGCACCCGCTCGGCGCCCTCGCCGCGCTCGCGGAAGGGCTGCGTGACCAGGTACTCGTGCGCGAACGGAACGATCGGCACGCGCACGCCGGCCAGCCGCCCGATCTCGGCGGCGAACATGCCGCCGGCGTTGACCACGACCTCGGCCTCGATCGGTCCCCACTCGGTCTGCACGCCCCGCACGCGCGGCCGCGCGCGGCCGCGATCGACCTCGACGCCGGTCACACGCGTGTGGGTGAAAATCCGGCAACCCCCTGCGCGCGCGCCCTCCGCGAGCGCCATCGTTAGCAGCGACGGGTCGAGGTAGCCGTCGCTGGCGAGGTAAGAGCCGCATCGCACCCCGTCGGTGCTCATCAGCGGGAACAGCTCTTGCGCTTGCTCGGGCGAGACCAGCTCGAGCGGCAGGCCGAAGGTCTTCGCCCACGCCACCTGTCGCAGCACCTCCTGCTCGCGCTCGGGCGTGCACGCCAGGCGGATACCGCCGCACTGCACCCAGCCGCAGTCGAGCGTGCGGTAGAGCTCGACCGAGTCCATCATCAGCCGCGTCAACGACAGGCTCGAGCGCAGCTGCCCGACGAGCCCCGCCGAGTGGAACGTCGAGCCGCTGGTCAGCTCGCCGCGGTCGAGCAGCACGACGTCGCGCTCGCCCGCCTGCGCGAGGTGATGCGCGATCGCCGTGCCACCCACGCCGCCGCCGATGATCACCACGCGCGCGCGGTCGGGCAGCTCACGCGCTCGCAAGCCACTCCTCGAAGCTCGCGCCGCGCGCGCCTGAGAGCAGCCGCTCGAAGTGCGCATCGCCGTAGCGCGCGAAGTCGAAGTCGAGCTGCGAGATGCCGCCCTGTAGGACCGCCCAGGCGGCCTCGCGCGCGTCGGAGAGCAGGCGCATCAGCTTCAGCGCCGCCCAGCGCTCTCGGCTCGGCGGGCGACCGTCGTAGGCCGCCAGCAGCCGCTCGTCGGCATCGTCGTCGAAGTCGTTGTTCACCGACAGGTTGCCGAGGTCGAACAGCGGATGGCCCATCGCCGCATACTCCCAGTCGACGATCATGATCTTGCCGTCGAGCTGTGCCTCGATCAGGTTCCCGGGCAGCAGGTCGTTGTGACACGGCCGCGGCTCCCAGCGCGGCAGCGCCGCCGCGATCCGCCCGGCCACCTCCACCGCCTGCGCGTATCCGCGCGGCAGCTCGCCCCCTCGGTCGCGAACCAAGCGCGCATAGTCGAGCAGCAGATCCGGCACCCAGAAACGTCCCGGGAGACCCACGCCCGAGTCGTGGAAGGTGTGCAGCGCGCGCGCGACCTCCTCCACGCGCGCGGCGAGCTGCGGCGCGGGGACCGGCTCGCACGGCACGAAGCGGGTGACCAGCCCGTCGGGCAGCGCCGCCACGAGCTCGGGCGCGATGCCCAGGCGCGCGGCGGTCTCGCTTGCGAGCCGCTCCGCCGAGCGGTCGATGCCGAGCAGCGCGGTGTTGCTTCCGTGGCGGCGGATCACGTACTCGATGCCCCCGAGCCGAGCACGGTAGTTGCGGTTCGTGATGCCTCCCTGCAACGGCGTGGGCGAACCCTCGCACGGTCCGAGCGACGGCTCGAGCTGCGCGAGAATGTCGTCGAGCTCCCCCACCCACCGAGAAAGTACCGGTGTCTGTGAAGGACCGCAAGCTATACCTTCAACGACGTGAAACCTCACGATCGCACATCACCCGCCAACCGGCGTCGAGGTTCGGTTGAGCACGGCCGCGCCTGAGCAGCCGGATGCCGGCGAGCTGATCGCGGCTGCCGATCTCGAGCGTGCGCGCGCGGCGATCGCCGGCGTCGCGGTGCGCACCCCCACGATCGCCTGCGAGGAGCTCGCCGAGCTCAGCGGCTCCCCGGTGGCGCTGAAGGCCGAGTGCCTGCAGCGCGCCGGGTCGTTCAAGCTGCGCGGCGCGCTCAGCAAGCTCGCGGCGCTCGGCGAGACGAGCGCAGGGCTGGTCACCGCGAGCGCCGGCAACCACGGTCGCGCGGTCGCCGACGCCGCGCGCATCAGGGAGGTGGCGTGCATGGTGTTCATGCCGCGCGATGCGTCCGTGTCGAAGGTCGCGGCGGTGGAGCGCCTGGGCGCGCGCGTCCACCTGGAGGGGAGCACGGTGGAGGAGGCGCTTACGCTCGCCGCCGAGCGCGCTGCCGAGACGGGAGCGGCGCTCGTGCATCCCTTCGACGACCTCGACGTGATCGCCGGCCAGGCGACGCTCGGGCTCGAGCTGCTCGAGGACGTCCCCGACCTGGCGCGCGTGCTCGTGCCCGTGGGCGGCGGGGGCCTCGCCAGCGGCATCGGGATCGCGCTGCGCCGCGCCTCCGCCAAGGTCGAGCTGATCGGCGTGCAGGCGCGCGTGTGCGCACCGTTCGCGCGGGCGCTGCGATCGCTGTCCTCCACCTCGGCCGACGGCGCCGAGCCGGGCGCCGATGAGCTCTCGCCCGGGGCAACGATCGCCGACGGCATCGCGATCAAGCAACCCGGGACGCTCACGCGGCCGCTGCTCGCCGAGCTCCTACACGGGATCGAGACCGTGAGCGAGGACCAGATCGCGGCCGCGATGGTGTTCCTCGCCGAGCACTCAAAGCTCGTCTCCGAGGGTGCGGGGGCGGTGGCCACCGCCGTGCTGCTCAGTGGGCGCCTGGCGCCGGTCGAGGGCACGACCGTCGCGATCGTCTCCGGCGGCAATGTCGACAGCGGGCTGCTGGCGAGCCTGCTGCGCCGGCACGAAACGGAGGAGGGCCGCCGCGTGCGCCTGTTCACGCGCGTGCCCGACCGACCGGGCGGGCTGGCCGAGCTGCTCGGGCTGGTCGCGCGAGCGCGCGCGAACGTGGTGAGCGTTGAGCATCTGCGCGAAGCCGTCCCGCTGCACGTGCGCGAGACCGGGGTCGAGCTGACGCTGGAGACGCGCGGACCGGGGCACACCGCGGAGGTGATCGCCGCGCTGAAGGCGGCCACCTACGACGTGAGCGTCGAGTAGCCCGGGCTACAGCTCGGCGGCGCCCGCCACGAACGCTCGCCAGCGGGAGCGCTCGCGCTCGCGCTCGCCCGCGTCGAGCGCCGGCTCGACCGCGCGCCCGGGAGGCAGCCGCTCGGCCGCCTCCGCGACGCTCGCGAACACGCCCGCGCCGACCCCGGCCAGCATCGCCGCCCCGAGCACGGTCGCGTCGGGGCGACCCACCTGTAGCGCCATCCCTAGCGCGTCCGCCTGCAGCTGCAGCAGCGTGCGGTCGTTCGTGAGCCCGCCGTCGACGCGCACGCTGCGGATCGGCACCGCCTGGGCCATCGCCTCGACGATGTCCGCAACCCGCCACGCGATCGACTGCAGCGCCGCCCGCCCGAGGTGCGCGGAGCGCACGCCCCCGTGCAACCCCGCGATCACCCCGTGGGCGTCCGATCGCCACCACGGCGCGCCGAGGCCCGCGAGCGCCGGCAACACGGTCACACCCGCGCTGTCGGGCACCTCCGCGGCGGCCGCCGCGAGCGAGCGCGCGTCGGGCGCGAGCCCGAGACCCTGCGCGAGCCAGTCAAGCAGCGAGCCGGCCGCGAACACGCCGCCGTCGAGCGCGTAGGAGATCTCGCCCACCGCGCCCGAGCTATCGGCCGTGGCCCACGCGACCGTGGGCAGCAGCCCGGTGGCGCGGGCGGGCCCGTCGGTGTGCCCGAGCACGAACACGCCCGTGCCGTAAGTGGCCTTCAGCTCTCCAGGGAGCACCGCTCCCGAGCCCGCCAGCGCGGCCTGCTGATCGACCAGCTGCGCCGTGAGCGGCAGCTGCGTCGACCAGCGCTCAGAGCGCAGCTCGCCGAGCGCGCCGATCGTCGGGCCGAGGGTGGGCAGCCATTCGCGCCGCACGCCGAACAGGTCGAGCAGCTGCTGGTCCCAGTCGCGGCCGCCGAGCGCCAGCAGCTGGGTCCGGGATGCGGTTGAGAGGTCGGTCGCGAAGCGTCCTGCGAGGCGGTCCGCGAGAAAGGCCTCGACCGTGCCCAGCCGCAGCGTGCCGCGCTGGCGCGCTCGGTCGACCTCGAGGTCGTGTTCGAGCAGCCACGTGAGCTTGCCCGCAGAGAAGTAGGGATCGAGTGGCAGCCCCGAGCGCGCGGCCACGCTTGGATCGAGGCCGGCGAGCAGATCCTGTTGGCGCTTGTCCTGCCAGACGATCACAGGCGTCAGCGCCCGGCCGCTGTCGGCGTCCCACGCCAGCACCGACTCGCCCTGGTGGTCGAGCCCGGCGGCGACCACGCCCGCGCCGGCTGCGCTCGGCAGCACCTCGGCCACGGCCTCGATCACCGCCTCGAGGATCAGCTCGGGATCCTGCTCGACGAGCCCGGGGCCCGGATGGCTCACGGGCACCGGCCGGCGCGCCTCGGCCAGCGGTCGCAGGTCGCGGTCGAACAGGCCCACCTTGACCGCGGTGGTGCCCTCGTCGATCCCGAGCAGCAGTCCCGCGCTCATCGCGCAGCCGCGTGGTGCTCGGCCGCGCGCTCCCACCAGGCACGCGGTCCAGGGCTGGCAGGCGCCGGCAGCGCACGCTCCTCGGCTGCCGGGTCGATCGCGCCCGCGGCGGCGAGCAGCCCGAGGACGTGCTCGCCGATCGCCAGCGACGCCGACATGCCGGTCGAGCGGATCGCCGCAACGTGGATCAGCCCTGGCAGCGAGCGGGAGGGCTCGATCACGTAGTTGCCCGCGCGCCCCGCCGGACGCAGGCCGGCGTAGGCGCCGAGCGGCTCGACGCCCGCGAGCGCGGGGCACATCCGGCGGGCCTTCGCGAGGATCTTCTCGACCGCATCGGGCTCGACCGACCAGTCGCGCTTGTCGCTGCGCTCGCGCGCGGTCGGACCGGCGATTACGTGGCCGTCGAGCGTGGGGAACACGAGCACGCCCTTGCCGAGCTCCGAGGGCACCGGCAGCAGGATCTCGCGCAGGTGCGCCTGGGGCGGCGAGGGGAACACGAGGAACTCGCCCTTGCGGGGATAGATCTCCACGGGCCGGTCGCCCGCCAGCGCGGCGACCTCGTCGGCGAACAGACCCGCGCAGTTGACCGCCGCGCGCGCGCTCAGGTGCTCGCCCCCTGCGAGCGTGAGCAGCAGCCCCCGGTCGGGCCCGGGCGCGAGAGCAACCACCGGCGCGTTCAGGCGCACGCTCGCCCCACCTGCCTCGGCCGCCCGCGCGAGGGCGTGCACGAACGCCACGGGGTCGGTCACTGTCTCGCCCGGCACCAACAGCGAGCCGTCGGGCTCGAGCCGGCACTCCACGCCGTTGAGGAGCGCATTCGCCGCCAGGCGGGCGACCGCCGCGTGCTCGGTCTCCGCCGCGGGCCTCAGGCGCGCTCCGCAGCGCCAGCTGCTGACCCCCAGCTCGTCCATCAGCTGCTCGCGCAGCGCGCTCGCGCGCAGGATCAGGCGCGTCTCGAGCTCGCCCGGCGGGGAGTCGAATCCGGTATGCAGGATGCCCGAGTTGGCGCCGCTTGCGCCCAGCGCCAGACCGGGCTCGGCCTCGAGCAGCAGCGCACCGGTCCCGCGGCGCGCGAGCGCATGTGCCACCGCGCAGCCGACCACACCGCCGCCGATGACCGCAACCGGTGCATCGATCCGGGCCATCGGCGCAGGCTAGCCAAGCGGGCCGAGCCCCGTCGCCGCGTGATCAGGGCCGCCGACCGCGGCGCGGCGGCTACGCTGGCGCTCGGGGAGATCGGGGTGCTGGCTGGGCTTGGGTGCCAGCCGGGCGAACCGCCATCGACACGAAGGGAGCACGTTGCAGATCCAACCGTTTGCGATCGAGCGCTTCTACGAGCGTTGGGAGTTCCGCGCCGAGCTGATGCTCTCGAGCAGCGACTGCCAGACGATGTCGATCGAGGAGCTGCTCGCGTTCGAGCCCGACGCGCGCGAGCGGCTGCTCGCGCTGCAGCTCGGCTACACCGAGGTTGCCGGCTCGCAAGAGCTCCGAGACGCCGTGGCCGGCGGCTACGAGCAGCTCGCCGCGGAGGACGTGCTCACGCTGGCGGCCGCCGAGGAGGGGATCTTCACCGCCTACCACGCGCTGCTCGGCCCGGGAGACCACGTCGTGGTCGAGGCGCCCTGCTACGGGTCGGCGATCGAGCTCGCGCGCAGCGCCGGTGCCGATGTGAGCCTCTGGCAACGGCGCCATTCCGACGGGTGGGCGCACGACATCGACGCGCTCGAGCGGCTGCTGCGCCCCGAGACGCGGCTGATCTACATCAACACCCCCCACAACCCCACCGGTACCCACATGGCGCCCGCGACCTTCGCCCGCGTGCTCGAGCTGGCGCGCGAACGCTCGCTCGTGCTGTTCAGCGACGAGGTCTATCGCGGGCTCGAGCACGACCGCGCCGAGCGCCTGCCTTCCGCCTGCGAGCTCTACGAGCGGGCGATCTCGCTCGGCACCGTCTCCAAGGCTCACGGGCTGCCCGGCCTGCGCATCGGCTGGCTGGCGTGTCGCGATCCGTCGCTGCTCGATGCGATCCGCGAGCTGAAGCTCTACACCACGATCTGCTCGAGCGCCCCCAGCGAGCTGCTGGTTGCGCTCGCCCTGCGCCACGCCGAGTCGCTCGTTGAGCGCAGCCGGCGAACCGTGCTCGCCAACCTGCCCCTGCTCGACGCCTTCATCGAGCGGCGCGCGGAGATGTTCGAGTGGGTGCGCCCGAGCGCCGGGCCGATCGGCTTCCCGCGCGTGGGGGGCGACTTCGACGTCCAGCGGTGGTGCGAGGAGACCGCCGCAAACGCGGGTGTGCTGCTGCTTCCGGGCGCGGTCTACGGCGAGCCCCGCCACGTCCGCTTCGGCTTCGGGCGCGCCAACCTGCCCGTCGCGCTGCAGCGCCTCGATCAGCATCTCGGCTGAGCCTGGCGGCCGCGTCGAGGAAGCTCGGGCCGCGGGCCTACAGCACCTTCGAGAGGAACGCGCGCGTGCGCTCGTGCTGGGGGTTGCCGAGCACCTCGGCGGGGGCGCCACACTCGACCACCACGCCGGCGTCCATGAACACCACGCTGTCGGCGACCTCGCGCGCGAAGCCCATCTCGTGGGTGACCACGATCATCGTCATGCCATCGCGCGCGAGCTCCTTCATCGCCGCGAGCACCTCGCCCACGAGCTCGGGGTCGAGCGCTGAGGTCGGCTCGTCGAACAGCATCAGCTTCGGCTCCATCGCCAGGGAGCGGGCGATCGCCACGCGCTGCTGCTGGCCTCCCGAGAGCTGCGCGGGGTAGCAGTCGAGCTTGTCGTGAAGGCCGACGCGCTCGAGCAGCTCGCCCGCCCGCGCGCGCGCGGCCGCGCGGGGCGCCTTCTTGACGCGCACCGGCGCGCAGGTGACGTTCTCCAGAGCGGTCATGTGCGGGAACAGGTTGAAGTGCTGGAAGACCATCCCGATCTCCGCGCGCTTGCGCGCGATCTCGGACTCGCGCAGCTCGTGCAGCTTGTCTCCCACCTGGCGGTAGCCGACCAGCTCGCCGTCGACCGCGAGCCGGCCAGCGTTGATTTTCTCGAGGTGGTTGATGCACCGCAGGAAGGTCGACTTGCCCGAGCCCGAAGGCCCGAGCAGGCACATCACCTCGCCGGGCATCACCGACAGCGTGATGCCCTTGAGCACCTCCTGGCGACCGAAGCGCTTGTGCACGCCTTCGGCGCTCACCATCGGCGTGGCCATCACACCGCCCCCTCCTCGTGCCTGCCCGCCATCAGGCCCGCGCGCCAGCGCTGCAGCGCGGTCGGGGTCATCTGGCGGCTGGCGCCCCTGCCGTAGTAGCGCTCGAGATAGAACTGGCCGACGTAGAGCACGCTCGTGCACACGATGTACCAGATGCTCGCCGCGATCAGAAGCGGGATCGGTTTGAAGTTGGCCGAGTAGATGTTCGACACCGCGTAGGTGAGCTCGGCCACTGCGATCACGCTCGCCAGCGAGGTGGTCTTCAGCATCGAGATCGTCTCGTTGCCCGTCGGCGGGATGATCACGCGCATCGCCTGCGGCAGCACGATCCGGCGCAGCGTCTGCAGCCGTGTCATCCCGAGCGACTGCGCGGCTTCGCCCTGACCCTCGTCGACCGAGATCAGCCCCGCGCGGACGATCTCGGCCATGTAGGCGCCCTCGTTGAGCCCCAGGCCGAGCACCGCCGCCCTGAAGCCGGTGATCAGCGTGTTGACGTTCGGGTGCACCAACGCCGGGCCGAACGGGATGCCGAGCCCGAGTTTGGGGTAGAGCGCGGAAATGTTGAACCAGAACAGCAGCTGCACGAGCACGGGTGTTCCGCGGAAGAACCAGATGTAGAACCAGCTGGCCCCCGACAGCAGCGGGTTCGGAGACAGCCGCATCACCGCCAGCACCACGCCCAGCACGATCCCGATCACCATCGCGATCACCGTCAGCTCGATCGTCACCACGAGCCCTTCCAGCACGCGGGTGTCGAAGAGGTATTCCCCGACCACGCCCCACTGGAAGCCCGGCGCGGTCACGACCGAGCGGATCACCGAGGCGGCGACCACCACCACCAGCGCCGCCGCCACCCAGCGCCCCGGCCGCCGAACCGGGACGGCCCGTATCTCCTCGGGCCGTCCCGTACCGCTGGTGACCTCGGGTGAGGGCACCAGCTAGGCGCTCAGCTTTTGGCGCCGTTGATCACGGGCGTGGTGATCGCGCCCGACTGGATTCCCCACTTGGCGAGGATCTGTGCGTAGGTGCCGTTGGCCATCAGCATCTTCAGCGCCGCCAGCAGCGGTTCCGCCAGCCCGCTTTTCTTGGGAACCGCCAGGCCGTACGGAGCGAACCCGTAGCTTTCGCCGATCAGCTTGAACTGGGACCCGGTCTGTTTGATCTGGTACGCGGCCACGGGTGAGTCGACCATCCCGAGTTCCGCGCGGCCGCCGGCGATCGCGAGGCTGACGGGGTTCTGGCCGGGGAAGCTCAGCACCGTGACGGCCTTCTTGCCTTCTTTGGTGCAGGCTTTGCTCTGCTTGGTCGCTTCTTCCAGCTCGACCGTCCCCTTCTCCACGGCGACGCTCTTGCCGCACAGGTCGGAGAGCTTGCTCACGCCCGGGTTGGCCGAGGCCTTGGTGTAGAAGGAGATGCCGGCGTTGAAGTACGTCACGAAGTCCACCGTCTTCTCGCGTTCCTTGGTGTCGGTGAACGAAGAGGCGCCGACGTCGTATCGCCCGGCCGCGAGGCCAGGGATGATCGTTTCGAAGTTGGAGTTGATCAGTTCAACGTTCAGCCCCATCACCGAGCCGAGCGCCTTCATCAGGTCCGCGTCCATGCCGATGATCGTGTGACCGTCGGGGGCGATGAACTCGTTGGGGGCATACTGGGCTTCACTTGCCACCGTGAGCTTCCCCTTCGATTTGAGCGCCGCCGGGACCTGCGCGGCGATCGCCGAGCTGGCGCTCGTCGTGGGCGTGCTCGCCACGGGGGTCGAGCTGCTGCTGGTGCTGCTGCTACCGCAGCCCGCGAGTGCGAGAACGGTGAGCGCGGGTGCGCCAAGACGCGCGACCAGCTTGCTCATCGGTACCTCCCCAATTGATTGACGGTCGACCTCTACGGTCGGTGCCGGAAGTATAAGTTGCGGGGCCGTCGCGTGAACGCGGGCGCGGAGTCGCCAAGCTCGGTCCATGTCGTTGCGGCTAGGCGGTCGCGGGCGGGTCCCCGGCGAGCGTGGGCGGGGCGCTGCGATATGTCGGCGGCGTGGCGGACAGGCCGATCGGGTTGCGCGTCAGCCGGGACACACCGCCGCCGGCGCGCGGAACCTCGACCACCGGCTCGAGGCCCAGGCTCGCGGCGAGCGCGAACGCGCCCGCGATGTCGTTCACCTGGCCGGCGGGAACGCGGGCGCGTGTGAGGGCTCCCACCCACTCCGCCGCCGTGCGCCGGCCCAGGCGCTCGAGCAGCAGCTCCCGCAGGGAGGCGCGATTGGCCACGCGCGCCGCGTTGCTCGCGTAGCGCTCATCGGTGGCGAGCGGGGCGCATTCGAGCACCTCGCACAGCGCCCGGAACTGGGCGTCGGTGCCCACCGCCACCACGAGCTCGGCGTCGGCCGCGCGCAGCAGCTCATAGGGGGCGATGCTGGGATGGGCCGAGCCCATGCGCCCGCCCACCTCCCCCGCGATCGTGTAGGCCGAACCCTGATTGACCAGGGCCGCGAGCAGGCACGAGAGCAGGTTCAGCGCGACCCGCTGGCCCTCGCCCGTGCGCTCACGGTGGCGCAGCGCGGCGAGGATCCCGACGCTCGCGAACAGCCCGCAGACCACGTCCACCAGCGCCACCCCGACCTTCTGCGGCTCCCCGTCGGGCGCCCCGGTGATGCTCATCAGACCCCCGAGCGCCTGGACGAGCAGGTCATAGCCCGGCAGCTCGCTGCCCGCGCCGGCTCCGAAGCCGGTGATCGAGCAGTACACGAGCCCGGGCTGCGCTGCGCGCAGGTCCTCATAGCCGAGGCCGTACCGCTCCATCACGCCAGGACGGAAGTTCTCGACCACGACGTCGACCGCGGCGATCAGCTCGCGAGCCCGCTCGCGGTCGCGCGGCGAGTCGAGATCGAGCACGACGCTCGTCTTGTTGCGGTTGACCGACTGGAAGTAGGTCGACATCCCCGTCTGATCCCACGGTGGCCCCCAAGCGCGCGTGTCATCGCCGCGACCGGGCCGCTCGACCTTGGTCACCTCAGCCCCCAGGTCGGCCAGCACCATCGTCGCGAGCGGACCCGCGAGCACCCGTGAGAAGTCGAGGATCCGCAGCTGCTCGAGCGC
>FSYY01000153.1_pt1 | contig 12120 bp, 10 predicted proteins | sample 1638681 | NCBI WGS metagenome assembly FSYY01 (sample SAMEA3914813, study PRJEB12502) | metagenome | biome: forest; material: soil | place: Canada | collected 2011-07-07 | depth 0.3 m | reverse complement strand
GTTGTTGCCGCTCGCGATCTGCCCGCCGACGTCGGCTGCTACGTGCGGCTGGCGTTCGGGGTCCTTGCCGCTGTTGTCGTGGCTGAGGTCGATCATCACACGCCTCGGCAGGCCCGCGCCAGTGAGGAGCTCGAGCGCCGCCGCGACGCTCGAGGCGTCATAGTTGGGCTGGCCCTTTCCACCGCGCAGGATGATGTGACAGTCAGAGTTGCCGCGCGTGTACAGGATCGCGGGCGTGCCATTCGGATCGATTCCGGCAAACGCGTGTCGCTCCGCCGCGGCGCGGACGGCGTCCGCGGCCACCTGCATGTTGCCATCGGTGCGGTTCTTGAAGCCGACCGGCATCGACAGCCCCGACCCGAGCTGGCGGTGGATCTGACTCTCGGTCGTGCGAGCGCCGATCGCCCCCCATGACACGGCGTCGGCGATGTACTGCGGCGTGATCGGGTCGAGAAACTCGCAGCCAACGGGTATCCCGTGGTCGAGCACGCCGAGCAGCACGCGCCGCGCGATGTGCAGTCCGGCGTTGACGTCGCCCGAGCCGTCGAGATGCGGGTCGTTGATCAGCCCCTTCCAGCCAGTCGTGGTCCGTGGCTTCTCGAAGTAGACGCGCATCGTGATCAGCAGCTCGCCGCTCAGATCGCGCGCGAGCTGCCCGAGCAGCGCGGCGTACTCGAGCGTCGCGTCGGGATCGTGCACGCTGCACGGCCCGACCACGGCGAGCAACCGGTCATTCGCCCCGTCCAGCACGGCGCGGATCTCGCGGCGGCCGCGGATCACGACGTCCGCGTGCTCGCGGCTCAGAGGCAGCTCCTCGAGCAGCGCATCGGGCGCAAGCAGCGGCACGACCCGTTCGATCCGCCTGTCGCGGACGTAGTCGGCCGGACGCAGCTGCGCACCGGGCAGCTCAGGCAAGGGCCGGCTCCCTCCCTGCGAGCGCCTTGCCCGCCAGCGCCGCCGCCCGCTCGACTGCCTGCGCGTAGTCGGCGAAGTCCTCGGCGCGCAGCTGCTGCGGGCCGTCGCAGATCGCCTCGTCCGGGTTTGGATGCACCTCGACGATGACGCCGTCGGCTCCCACGGCCGCGGCGGCCAGCGACAGCGGCCCGACCAGCTCGCGCCGTCCGGCCGCGTGGCTCGGGTCGACGATCACGGGAAGGTGAGTCAGCTCCTTCAGCACCGGCACGGCCATCAGGTCGAGCGTGAAGCGGTAGGCGGTCTCGAACGTGCGGATGCCGCGCTCGCACAGCATCACGTTGGGGTTGCCTTCCTTGAGGATGTACTCGGCCGCCATCAGCAGCTCATCGAGCGTCGAGGACAGCCCGCGCTTGAGCAGCGCCGGGCGCCCGCAGCGTCCGATCTCGGCCAACAGCGGGTAGTTCTGCATGTTGCGCGCGCCGATCTGCACGACGTCGGCAACCTCGAGCACGGCGTCCATGTCGTGGATGTCCATCAGCTCGGTAACGATCGGCAGGCCCGTCTCGGCCTTCGCCTCGGCGAGCATCCGCAAGCCCTCCTGGCCGAGGCCCTGGAAGGCGTAGGGGGAGGTGCGCGGCTTGTACGCACCGCCGCGCAACAGCGTCGCGCCGGCATCGCGTACGGCACGCGCCGTCTGCAGCGTTGTCTCGCGCGATTCAATCGTGCAGGGGCCGGCGATGATCGCGAAGTGCTCGCCGCCGACCTTGCGACCACCGATGTCCAGCACCGTGCGCTCGCCATGCGTGATCTGCAGCGACGCCAGCTTGTATGGCTTCAGGATCGACATCACGCGGTCGACGCCGGGCTGTCCCTCCAGGCCGAGGCTCTCGACGCTCGCGTCCTGCTCGACGTCGCCGATCGCGCCGATCACGGTCACACGCGCGCCGGAGATGCGATGGGCGCGCGCGCCGGCGCGCTCGATCTTGGTCATGACCGCTCCGACCTCCTGCTCGGTCGCGGTCTCCTTCATCACAATCATCATCTACTCATCCTTTCACTGACGCCTGGGCTTGTACGTACCGGTGCTGTGCACCGATTGGCCGTGAGGGGCGCGGGGCACCCGCGTGCGTGGCGCTCGGTCCGATGGTGGGGACCCAGTGCGGCCGCCGGCACCCGTTCACGTACGGGTGCGGGCCGAAGCGCCTAGCTAAATCGCCAGGCGTAGCGATACGACCAGGAGGCTGGCGCGGGAAGCGTGCTGGATGCGAGGGCCGAGCGGCTCATAGTCGTCTGCAGCTGTTTGTAGCAGACGAGCGCAACAAGGTCCAGCAGCGAAACGGATCGTGTTGTGGGCTGTTCCGGTCGGCGCATGCGCCGACCGGCGGGATCGCACATGTGCGATCCGCATAGACCCGCCGCATGCGGCGGGTCTCGACCGGCGCATGCGCCGGTCGCACGGCTCCACTCAGGCGCTCCTCACAGCAACCCGCCGAGCGCCTCCAGAAAGCGCCTGTTCTCCTCGGGCAGCCCGTAGGTGACACGTACAGCGGGGGTGCTGCTGCCCAGCGCCCCGCCCCCGCGCACGAGCACGCCGCGCTCGGCCAGGCCGCTGAGGATGGCCGCCTCGTCACGATCCTCGCCGAGGTGCACCCAGCAGAAGTTGGCCTGCGACTGCGCGACCTCCAGCCCCAACGCGCGCAGCCGCTCATCCATCGAGATGCGCTCTGCGATCGTGCGCGTGACGCGTTCGATGACGGCGTCCTGGTGGTTGAGCGCCTCGGTCGCGGCGGCCTGCGCGAGCGCGTTGCAGAAGAACGGCTGGCGCACCTGGTCGAGCGCGCTCGGGAGCTCCTCCGAGCCGCACAGGGCGAAGCCGACGCGTAGCCCGCACAGCCCGTGCACCTTGGAGAAGGTGCGCAGCAGCACGAGGTTGGGGTGGGCGCGCAGCAGCTGCAGGCTCGAGTCGGGATCCTCGAGCAGGTTGAACTCGCAGTAGGCCTCATCGAGGATCACGCACACGCGGCGCGGCACCTCGGCGAGGAACGCGGCGATCTCGGCGAGCGGCACGGCGGTGCTGGTGGGGTTGTTGGGGTTGCACACGATCACCAGTCGCGTGGCCGCGGTGACCTGCTCGAGCATCGCGGGCAGGTCGTGGCGCTCCTCGTCGTCGAGCGGGACCGTCACCGCGCGCGCGCCGGAGGCTGCGCTCAGGTGCGGATATACCGAGAAGGACGGCCACGCGTAGAGCACCTCGGCCCCGGGCTCGAGCAGTGCCTCGCCTGCGGCGAGCAGGATGTCGCACGAGCCGTTGCCGACCGCGATCTGCGCGGGCGGAACCTCATAGCGCTCGCTCAGGCGCCTGCGCAGGAGCGAGCTGGCCGGATCGGGGTAGCGGTTGAGGCTCTCGATCGCGCGGTCGATCGCCTCTCGCACCGCAGGCAGCGGCGGAAACGGCGACTCGTTGCTGGCCAGGCGCACGAGCGGCTCCTGCTGGGCGTAGCCGCCCGCCGCGGGATACGTGGGGATCCGCTGGATCCGCTCGGAGAACTCGATCGCCATCGCTCCATTCTGCCGCGGCGGGGGCCCCGACGCCGCGCAGCCTCGCCGGCCGGCTACTGGGCGGCGCCCAGATCGGCGCGCAGGGCGCGCGCGGCACCTAGATAGACGTGCGCGGGCTCGTGCCCCTCCTCGGCGTGGTAGTGGATCAGGACTCTGATCACCATCGGCATCGACCCCGGCACGGGAATCTCGCGTGCGCACAGCAGCGGCACGGCGTCGAAGCCGACCGCGCGCGCCGCCACGGCGGGAAACTCGGCGTCGAGATCGGCGGTTGCTGTGAAGATGCAGCTCACGGCACGCTCCGGCGTGAGCGCGTTGCGCCGCATGATCTCGCGCATCAGCTCGGCGGTGGCATCGAGGATCTCGCTGGCGCCGTTGCGATCGACGCTGGTTGCGCCGCGCAGGGCGAACAGTCTCACGCGACGATTCTCTCAGAGCGAGAGCGCGCGCAGGCGCTCGAGCTCGCTGCTGCTGAGGCGCCTGTGGGCGCCGGGGGCGAGCCTTCCCAGTCGTAGAGGGCCAAAGCCCACGCGGCGCAGCTCGAGCACGGGGTGCCCGACCGCCTGGCACATGCGCCGCACCTGACGGTTGCGCCCCTCGTGGATCGTCAGCTCGATCTCGCCGCTGCCCACGCGCCGGACGCTCGCCGGCGCGGTGGGACCGTCCTCGAGCGCCACCCCCTCGCGCAGCCGCGCGAGCGCCGAGGCCGCGATCGGGCCGCCGCCGAGCCGCGCGCGATACATCTTGGGCACCTCAAAGCGCGGGTGCGTGAGCCGGTTGGCGAGCTCGCCGTCGTTGGTGAGCAGGATCAGCCCGCTGCTGTCCGCGTCGAGCCGGCCCACCGGATACAGGCGCAGCCCCTCCGCGGGCACGAGGTCTAGCACGGTCGGGCGGCCGTGGGTGTCGCGCACCGTGGAGAGCACCCCGACCGGCTTGTTGACGGCGTAGGCGATGCGCGGCTCGATCCCCCCCAGCGGGCGACCGTCGAGCGCCACGCGGCTGCCCGGGCCGACATCGCGCGCAGGGTCGGCGACCACCTCGCCGTCGACGGTGACGCGGCCCGCTGCGATCACGGCCTCGGAGGCGCGGCGCGATGCCACCCCGGAATGTGCGAGGAACTTCGCCAGGCGCATCGGCTGCGAAGATGTTATCCGCGCGCCACCGGCACGCGCACCTCGGCAACGCCATGGATCTCGAGCTCCTAGATCAGATTCTCGCCGACCGCGGCGAGCCGCCCTTCCGCGCCCGGCAGGTGTGGAGTTGGGCTGCGCGCGGCGTGGCGGGGTACGCGCAGATGACCGATCTCCCCGCCTCGCTGCGCGAGGCGCTCGAGGTCGAGCTGCCGTTCTCCACGCTCGCCCTGCGCGATCAGGCGCACGCCGCGGACGGCACCGTGAAGGCGCTTCTGGAGACCGCCGACCGACGGCCGCTGGAGGCCGTGCTGATGCGCTACCGCGACCGCCCCGGGCAGCGGGCCGGCGGCCGGCGCTCGATCTGCGTGTCCTCGCAGTCGGGCTGCCCGCTCACCTGCAGCTTCTGCGCGACCGGGACGATGCGCTTCGCACGTAACCTCAGCAGCTCGGAGATCGTCGACCAGGCGCTGCACTTCAGGCGCATGGAAGCGATCGACCACTGTGTGTTCATGGGCATGGGCGAGCCGATGCTCAACCTCGACGCCGTGCTTGGCGCGTGCGAGCGCCTGCCCGATCTCGGCATCACGCACCGGCGCACGACGATCTCCACGGTGGGCTGGATACCCGGGATCGAACGGCTGGCGGAGAGCGGCATGCCGATCCGCCTGGCGCTATCGCTGCACGCAGCCGACGACGCGCTGCGCTCCGAGCTGATGCCCGTCAACGAGCGCTACCCGGTGGCGCAGGTGATCGAGGCCTGCCGCGCGTTCTACCGCCGCCGGCACCGGCGCGTATTCATCGAGTACGTGATGCTCGCGGGCGTGAACGACCGCTACGAGCAGGCGCTAGCGCTGGCGCGCCTGCTCGCCCCTGCGCCCGCGCCCCACACGCCCCCACGCGGCCGGTCAGGCTCGGCGGCCGCGGCGCGTCTCGCGCGCGAGGGCCGCGAGGGCCGCGAGGCGCGCATGTTCCAGGTGAACCTGATCCCGTACAACCCGCCCGCGGGCACGAGCGCCCCCTTCGGCTGCTCGACCCGCGAGTCGATCGCGGCGTTTCGCGCGGCCCTGGCCGAGCACGGCGTGGAGGCGACGGTTCGCCTCACGCGCGGACGCGACATCGCGGCGGCGTGTGGGCAACTCGCCGCATCGGAGGCGATCGGCGGCCCGCCCGAGTTGCGGGAGATGCCGCGCTCGTCCTGCGCGAAGCCCTCGTAGCGGATCATCGAGGATCGTGAACGCGGCCGGCCGGTCAGCTCCTATCCCCGCCGACGCGAGCCTCGCCGGCGCGCAGCAGGCGCTCGCGCAGGTCGGCCTGCTCCTCGGGGGTGGGGTCCCAGCGCGCAACGTCGGGGAGCTCCTCCAGCGAGCGCAGGCCGAACAGCTTCTGGAACTGGACGGTGGTGCGATACAGCACCGCCCCGAACTGGGAGTGTCCGGCCTCCTCGATCAGACCCCGCTCGAGCAGCGTGGCGCTCGCCGAGTCGGCCGAGACGCCGCGGATGCGGGTGATCTCGGGCCGCGAGATCGGCTGCAGGTAGGCGACGATCGCGAGCGTCTCGGCCTGCGCGGGGGTGAGCGTGGAGGCGCGCGGACGGCTGAAGAGGCGCCGGGCGGAGTCCTCGCTATGCGGATCGCTGGCGAGCGTCCAGCCGCCCGCGAGCTCGCGCAGCCGGATCCCGCGACGTTCCGGCGCGTACTGCTCGCCGAGCAGCGCGAGCGCCGCGGTCACCGCGACCTCGTCCGCCTCGGTGGCCTCGGCGAGCTCGGCGACGGTGAGGGGGTCGCACGACAGGAACAGCAGCGCCTCGACGGTGCGCGCGAGCAGCGACGTGGCGTCCTGCCCCTCGGGCGGCGCGACGCCGCTCACGCGCCCGCTCCGCTCGTGCCGCCCGCCGCAGCGGCGAGCGCGGGCGTAGCCGCCTCGCTCGCGGGCCGGCGCACGGCGATCGCGCCGAAGCTCTTGCGCTGGGACCAGTCGGCCTCACCGCGCTTGTAGAGCTCGAGCAGGGCGAACAGCGTGACCGCCACGGTCATCCGATCGGCCTCGCCCACCGCCTCCTCGAACGTGAAGCTGCCCCGCCGCAGCAGCGCACGCAGGTGCGCCAGGCGCTCAGACAGCGACACCCGAACGACCGCGATGTGGCGCACGTCGATCGTGGGCGGGAGCAGCAGCAGACGGCCGATCGCCTGGCCGAGCGCGGCGGGGTCCTGGGAGCCCTCGGGGGCGGGCACGATCGTGCGGCGCAGCGCGGCCGGGAGCGGGGCCGTGCGGAAGCGCACCCCGGCCTCGCGCGCGAGCAGCTCGCTCAGGTGGGCGGCGGCGGCGCGGTAGCGGCGCGCATCGAGCATCCGCGCAAGCAGCTCCTCGGCGGCCACATCGGGCTCGATGTCGAGCAGCTCCTCATCCTCGCCGTCGAGCAGCAGGCGCGACTTGAGCTCGAGCAGCGCGGCGATCAGCACGATGAACTCGGTGGCCGTCTCGAGGTCGAGCTCGCCCCGCTGCTCGAGGTGGTCGAGGTAGCAGAGCACCACCTCGGCGAGCGCCAGCTCGCGCAGGTCCACCTCTTCGCGGAGCACGAGCGTGAGCAGCAGATCGAACGGCCCGCTGAACAGATCGAGGTCGAGCTCGAGAGACCCCAGCCCCGCGGAGCCCCGCTCTGGAGCATCGGTGTCCTCGTCGCGCTCGGCCCCGGCCCGCGTGTCGAGCTCGGCGGCGTTGGGCGGCAGGCTCATGCGGGCACCGTATCGAGCGCCCCCGATGGGTTGCGCCACGCGACTCGCCGAGGTGGCGCTCACGTCCGCGGCGGCGGGCCGACGCCCATCCGGGCGCGCACCTCCGCGAGCGTCTCGGCGGCGATCGCCCGCGCTCGTCCGGCGCCATCCGCGAGGATCGCCTCCAGCGCGGTCTCGTCCGGGCGCAGCTGCTCGTAGCGCTCGCGCACGGGCGCGAGGTAGTCGATCACCGCGGCCGCCACGGCCCCCTTGAGCTCGCCGTAGCGCGCTCCTGAGAGCTCGGCCTCGACAACAGCGGGGTCGGCCCTGCGGACGGCGGCGAGGATCTCGATCAGGTTGCTCACGCCGGGCTTCTCGGGGGCGCGCAGCACCTCCTCGCCGGAGTCGGTGACTGCGCTCTTGAGCTTCTTCTCGACCGCGTCGGGTTGATCGAGCACGTACACGGTGCCCTGCTCGCTGCTCCCGGTGGTGGACATCTTGCGCGTGGGGTCCTGCAAGTCCATGATCCGCGCGCCCACCTCCGGGATGCGATGCTCGGGGACGACGAGCACCTCATCGCCGCCGCCGAAGCGGGCGTTGAAGCGGCGCGCCACATCGCGCATCAGCTCGAGGTGCTCGCGCTGATCCTCGCCAACTGGGACCTCGGCGGCTCGATAGGCGAGCACGTCGGCTGCCTGGAGCACCGGGTACAGCAGCAGACCGGCGGAGACGAGCTCGCGCTGGGCGAGCTCCTTGTCGCGGAACTGGTGCATGCGCTGCAGGCGGCCGAGCTCGGTGACGCTGCTGAGCAGCCAGGTCAGCTCGGTGTGCTCGCCGACGTCGCTCTGGCGGAAGAGGATGCAGCGCGCTGGGTCGAGGCCCGCGGCGAGCAGGATGGCGGCGGTGTCATACAACCGCGCGCGCAGCTCGATCGGGTCGTAGGCGACCGTGATCGCGTGCAGGTCGACGATGCAGAAGATCCCCTCCCCCCGCTCCTGGCTCGAGACGTACTGGGCGATCGCGCCGATGTAGTTGCCGAGGTGCTTGCGTCCGGTGGGCTGGATGCCGGAGAAGATGCGCACGCGCGGCCGACTCCTCAGCGGCGCCGAAGCGCGCTCTGGGTGAGCGCGGGTGGGTCCCAGCCGCGGTCCTGCGGGTTCACGTTGACCCCGGGCGCGACGATCTCGTCGATCCGGTCGAGCAGCTCGGGGCTGAGCTTGCGCTCGAGCGCCGGGAGCTGGCTCTCGAGCTGCTCGGCGGTGCGCGGACCGATGATCGCGGCGGTGACGGCTGGGTGTGTGGTGACGAACGCGAGCGCCATCTCGATCAGCGACATCCCCGCCTCCTCAGCGAGGTCGCCGTACGCATGGGCGGCCTCGAGCTTGCGCTGGTTGGCGGGGAGCGACATGTCATAGCGGCTGGGCAGCATCTGCGCGCGCCTGCTCGCGGCAGGCGAGTCGCCGTCGCGGCGGTAGCGGCCAGAGAGCCAGCCGCCCGCGAGTGGGCTCCAGGGGATCACGCCCATCCCGTAGAAGCTGCACACGGGCAGCACGTCCGCCTCGATCGCACGGTTCAGGAGCGAGTAGGGCGGCTGCTCGCACATGAAATGCTCGTGCGCGCGCCGCTCGGCGAGGAATTGCGCCTCGACGATCTGGTAGGCGGGGAAGGTGGAGCTACCGATGAAGCGGACCTTGCCCGCGCGCACCAGCTCGCTGAGCGCGCCCAGCGTCTGGTCGATATCGGTGTCGAGCTCGGGGCGATGGATCTGGTAGAGGTCGATCCAGTCGGTTTTCAAGCGGCGCAGGCTGTTCTCGACCTCGCGCACGATCCAACGGCGCGAGTTGCCGAATTCGTTCGCGTCGTCGCCCATCTTGCCGTGCACCTTCGTGGCGAGCACCACGTTCTCGCGGCGGCCGCCGGCGAGCGCCTTGCCGACGATTTCCTCGGACTCCCCGCGCGAGTACACGTCAGCGGTGTCGATGAAGTTGATCCCCGCGTCGAGCGCCCGGTGGATAATCGCGATGGAGTCCTCGTGGTCGGCGTTGCCCCACCCGCCGAACATCATCGCGCCGAGGCACAGCGGGCTGACGCTCACGCCGGTCCTGCCGAGTTTGCGGTACTCGATCGCCACCGGCGCTAGGCGAGCGACTCGCGGATGACCGGATTCTTCGCGGCGGCGACCTCGTCGAGCCGGCGCACGGGCGTGCTGTAGGGGGCGCCCGCGGCGATCTCGGGGTCGGCGGCAGCCTCCTGCAGGATCGCGGCGATCGCGGCGGCGAAGGAGTCGAGCGTCTCGCGCGTCTCGGTCTCGGTGGGCTCGACCATCAGCGCCTCGTCGACGAGCAGGGGGAAGTACACGGTGGGGGGATGGAAGCCGTAGTCGAGCAGGCGCTTGGCGAGGTCGAGCGTCTTGAGCCCCAGGGAGCGCTTCATCGGTCCGCCCGAAAGCACGAACTCGTGCATGCAGAGCTCGCCATATGCGAGCGGCAGGTACTCCGCCACGCCGTGCTCCTGCAGGCGTGCGAGCAGGTAGTTGGCGTTGAGCACGGCCACCTCGGAGGCGTCGCGCAGGCCGTCGCCGCCGAGCGAGCAGATGTAGGCGTAGGAGCGCACGAAGCAGCCGTAGTTGCCTTGGAAGCCGCGCAGCCTGCCGATCGACTTCGAGCCGACGCGCCCGCGGCCGTGGTCGAGCTCATACGTCCCATCCTCGGCGCGCGCGACGACGGGCAGCGGCAGAAACGGAGCGACCCGCTCGGAGACCGCGATCGGCCCCGACCCAGGGCCCCCTCCGCCGTGCGGCTGGGTGAAGGACTTGTGCAGGTTGAAGTGGACTATGTCGAAGCCCATGTCGCCCGGGCGAGAGAGGCCCATCACGGCGTTGAGGTTGGCACCGTCGTAGTACAGCGTCGCCCCCACGCCGTGCACGATCTCGGCGATCTCGGCGATGTTCGGGTCGAACAGCCCGAGCGTGTTGGGGTTGGTGAGCATCAGGCACGCCACGTCCTCGTCGGCCTTCGCGCGCAGGTCGGCGATGTCGACGCCGCCGTGCTCGTCGGTGGCGAGCTTGACCACCTCCAGGCCGGCCATGGTGACGGTGGCGGGGTTGGTGCCGTGGGCGGTATCGGGGGTGAGCACCTTGTGGCGCGACTCGCCCCGGTCCTCGTGGTAGGCGCGCGTGAGCAGGACTCCCGCAAGCTCCCCGTGGGAGCCGGCCGAGGGCTGCAGCGACACGTGGGGCAGGCCAGCGATCTCGGCGAGCGCGCCCTGCAGTTTGTACATCAGCTCGAGCGCGCCCTGTGCGCCCGAGGCGTCCTGGAGCGGATGCAGGCGCGCGTGCCCGGGCAGCGCGGCGGCGCGCTCGTGGAGGCGCGGGTTGTGCTTCATCGTGCACGATCCGAGCGGGTAGAAGCCCGAGTCGAGATCGAAGTTGCGCTTGGACAGGCTGACGTAGTGGCGCACGATCTCGGGCTCGGAGACCTCCGGCAGGCGCGCCGGCTCTGAGCGGCGCAGGTGCGAGGGCAGCAGCGTCTCGGGATCGACCGGTGGCACGTCGAGCTCGGGGCACACGAACGCGCGGCGTCCGGGGGCGCCCTTCTGGAAGATCGTGGTGGCCGCCTGGCGCTGTAGCGGCGTGGCGCCGGCGACGGAGCCGGGAGCTCCTTGACTGGTGGCGAGATCCTCGCCGCCCGGCGCCGGGCGCCGAGGGCCGCCGGCATCGTGCAGCGGAACGTGCGCGTCGATGCCGGGATCGGCGTGCAGGTGGTTCTCGTCGATCACGCTCATACGGACAGCGCCGCCTCGCTGTTGGAGCGGCGAGGCGCGGCGACGACGGCCGCGGCGAGCACCTCGGCGAGCCGGTCGATGTCCGCGCGCGAGCGGCGCTCGGTGATCGCCACGAGCAGCCCGCCGCGATCCTCCGCGCGGCCGCTGAGCGCCTCCAGGTCGACGCCGGGGTTGACGCCGTGGGCGATGCAGCCGCGCCGCACCTCGGCCACGTCGGCATCGAGGCGGAGCGCGAACTCGCGCACGACCGGCTGCTCATGCAGCGGGCGAACCCCCTCGATCGCGGCGAGCGTCTCGCGCGCGTAGTGCGTGCGCGCGAGCAACAGCTGGCCGAGCTCGACGAAGCCACGCCGGCCGAGCCAGCTGAGGTAGACGACCCCCGCGAGCGCGTTGAGCGCCTGCGAGGTGCAGATGTTGGAGGTGGCCTTCTCGCGGCGGATGTGCTGCTCGCGCGTCTGCAGCGTGAGCACGAACCCGCGGCGACCATCGACGTCGCGTGTCTCGCCCGCGATCCGCCCGGGCATCCGCCGCAGGTACTCCTCGCGCGCGGCGAACAGCCCGAACGACGGACCGCCGAAGTCGAGCCGGTTGCCGAGCGGCTGGCCCTCGCCGACGGCCACATCCACGCCGCATTCCCCGGGCGAGGCGAGCACGCCGAGCGCGATCGGATCGACCTGGCAGACCACGACCGGCGCGGCGGCGCCAGAGCCCGGGGCCGGGCCGGGACCGGAGTCGCCCTCCGGACCGGCGGCGGGGGCCTTGGCGGCGGCACTGAGCGCGGCGGCGTCCTCGACCGCGCCGTAGAAGTTCGGCTGGGCGAACATCGCCGCGCTCACCTCCCTGTGCCCCTCAGGGTGCGCGCCGGAGGGTGCCTGCTCGTGGATCGCCCGCTCCCACGCCTCGAGGTCGGTCACGCCGTCGCGCAGGGGCACCTCCACCACCTCCATGCCGTAGCCGTGGGCGTAGGTGTGGAGGGTCTCGATCGTGTGCGGGTGCATCCCGGCGCTCACGACCAGACG
>FSYY01000138.1_pt1 | contig 12174 bp, 11 predicted proteins | sample 1638681 | NCBI WGS metagenome assembly FSYY01 (sample SAMEA3914813, study PRJEB12502) | metagenome | biome: forest; material: soil | place: Canada | collected 2011-07-07 | depth 0.3 m | reverse complement strand
TCGCCGATCGCCACCTTCATGCCTGCCCGCAGGAACGCTTCGGCGGTCGCACGTCCGATGCCGCGCGCGGCGCCCGTGATCGCTGCGGTCTCTCCGGCGAGGATGCGGGGCTGCTTGGCCATGGGCTCTTCTCCTGGTGTATGGGCGGCGTGGTTGTACCCGCAAAGCTAGCGCGCCCCCGCGGGATCGAGTTCGCCGGTAGTAGGGTGGGGCGCATGCCGTTCTTCAAGTTCGAGGGTCAGCGCCTGGCCTACACGGAGTTCCGAGCCACCCCGGGAGCGGTCACTCGGGCGGCTCGGCGAGGCCGCACGGCGGGTGGCACGGAGCCTGAGGAGCGCCCGCTGATCCTGCTGCACGGGCTGCTGCTCTCCCAGGAGATGCACCGCCCGCTGGCCGAAGCGCTCGCCGAACGCGGCAACCGGGTGATCACGCTCGATTTGCTCGGGCACGGCCAGTCGGATCGCCCACGTGACATGTGGCGCTACACGATGGGCTTCTTCGGAGAGCAGGTGGTGGCGCTGATGGATCACCTCGCGATCGATCGCGCGGTCGTGATGGGCACCTCGCTGGGCGCGAACGCGGCGCTCGAGATAGCCGCCAGCAGCCCGGAGCGCCTGCAGGGCCTGGTGATCGAGATGCCCGTGCTCGACAACGGCCTGCTGGGCAGCGCGCTGTCCTTCACCCCACTGCTCGTGGCGCTCACGTTCGGCGAGCCGCTGATGAAGCTGGTGGCGCTCGCCACGCGGGCGGTGCCGCGCTGGCTGCTGCCCCACTACGGCAACGTGATGCTCGACGTGGTCCGCCAGGATCCGGGACCGGGCGGCGCGCTCATGCAGGGCCTGTTCTTCGGACGGATCGCGCCGCCGCGCGCCGAGCGCCGCACCTTCCAGACGCCGGCGCTGGTGCTCGGACACTCGCGCGATCCGGTCCACCCGTTCTCGGACGCGGGGATGCTCGCCAAGGAGATGCCCAACGCGCGCCTGCTCGTGGCCGATTCGCTCGTGGAGCTGCGGATGCGACCCGAGCGCCTGACCGCGGAGATCGCCGGCTTCCTCGACGAGGTCTATTCCCCCGCCCGGCCCTCACGCAGGCGCACACCCGCAAAGCGCGGCTCCGCTGCCACCGGCGTGAAGAGCGCGGGCGGCACGGCGAACGGGCGCACCGCGGGCGCGGCTCGGCCGCGGGCCGCGCGGGGACGACGCGCCGTGCGCGGCGCCTGAGCACCGCTCGCGCGGCGAGAGCTGCTCGACGCGCGCGCCCGCCCTGGGCGGCCGGGCGCGGCTCTGGGCGCGACTCAGGGCGCCGGGAACAGTTCGAGTTCGTCGACCGTCACGTGGCCGGGCGCGGCGGGGGTGCCGACCGCCGAGGCGGGCGCGGCGCTGAGCCACAGCGTGAAGAACCTGAAGGCATGTTTGGGCTGGCTCAGCGTCATGCGCAGCTGCCGCTTGTGCATCACCACGGAGTGGGTCAGCTTGACCCACGCGTGGTTGGTGATCGAGGTGGGCGCGGCGCTTCCCACGGCGCCGTAGATCTGGATGCTCATGCCCGGCGTGGAGGTGATGATCTGAACCGCCGCGACGCGCTGGGGGGTCTTGAGGTCGATCAGCAGCCCCTCGGCCAGCCGCGGCGCCCGTGCCGGGTCGACCTGCGCGGTCCAGCCGGTCGTGGGGTCGCCGTCGATCGCGAGGCTCGGGTCGCCGAAGCCGCTCGCGGGGTAGTTGTACGGGTTGTACGTCGAGGCGGCGTTGGTGTCGAGCAGGATCGCGCTCGATTTCGCTTCTTCGCCGGGGGCGCCGCCGGTGCCCGAGGGCGTGGTCGTGGTCGGCGTGGTCGGCGTGGTCGTCGCTTTCGGCGTGGGGGTGGTGAGCGGGATTTTGGGGGGCGTGGTCGTCACGGGCGCGATCGGCGTTTTGACCGCGGGCGTGGGCACCGGCGCGGTGACGGCCGGCGGCGCCACGGCCGCGGGCGGCGTGGGCGTGCGCGCGAGCACGGTCACCACCGGTGCCCGGCGCGGGCTTTTGCTGAGCGCGGCGTAGCCCGCGGCGGCCGCACCCAGGGCGAGCACGCCCGCGGCGCCGAGGATCGCGCCCGCCGAGCGCCAGCCGGGCGTGCCCAGGCTGCCCGGGGCACCGGCGCCGCACTGCAGGCACCAGCCCTGCCCGGGGGCGAGCGCGCCGCCGCAGCCGGCGCAGCTGCGCGCGGCAGGGATGGCTTGCGGCTGCTCCGGTGCGGGCGCGGGCGCTGCCTGCGCGGCATCGGGGGCGGCTGCCGGATCGCTCGGGGCGACGGCGGGCTGCTCGGCGGTCAACGTCTCCACGCTGGGATTCTAGCCCCCAGGCGGTCGGCGCTACGGCGGTTCAGCGCGGCGGGGGCGGTCCGCCCGGCACGATCTCGCGGCCCGTGGGCCGCAGCTGCTGGTCGAGCTCGAGCTGCCAGTAGTAGCGGCTGAAGCTCACCCCCGCCTGGAACTCGCCCACGTGCGGGGCGGGATCCTCGCCCGCGGCCATGCGCACGATCAGCTCGGGGTAGGTGCGCCCGGGCAGCGCCGCGTAGACCGGCGCGGGGAAGGCGCCCCCGAAGCGCGTGTTGACGTCGGTGATCGCCACCCCGATGTCCGGGTCGCGGAACACCTGGATGGTGGCCGGGCCGCGAACCTCGAGCGTCTCCATCGTGCGCCGGCCGAGCTCGATCAGCTCGCGGTCCTCGAGGACTTCCCCCTTGATCGACTCGCCTCCGCGCGACTCGAGCATCGTGCGCGGGATCGCGTTGAGGCAGCGGCCGTGGCGATCGCCGAGGCAGTCGATCGACAGCTCCGGTCCTCCCATCGCACGCTGGATCATCGTCGCCTCGGCGACATAGCCGGCGAAGAAGCGCGCCTGCTCGGGATCGTGCGCGAGGTGGATCGAGCGCGCCCCCGATCCGCGTCTGGGCTTGACCATCACCGGGTATTCGAGCTCCCCGAGCGTCTCGAGCGCCTGCTCGGGAAGGACAGTGGGCGGCGAGGGCAGCCCGTGGCGCTGCAGCAGCAGGTGCGCCTCGTACTTGTCGTAGGTGGCCCGCGCGACCTCGGCCGATGGGACCAGCGCCGGCAGCCGCCCCTGCTCGCGGGCGAGCGCGAGCACCTCGATGTCGAGGTCGGTGAGCGGCAGCACGGCCCCCACGCCGTGGCGCTCGCACAGCTCCTCGAGCGCGGGGACGTAGCCGGGATCTTCGATCAGCGGCACGGCCGCGCGGACCTGGGCGGCGTACTGGGCGGGGGCGAGCGGCGCGGGGTCGGCGACGACCGTGGTGGTCAGGCGAGCGAAGCAGGAGACGATGTCGTAGCGCTTGCCGGCGCCCGTGAGCAGGATCGCGGGAGGGCTCACAGCTTGCCCTCCCAGCCGCCCGCCTCGCCCTTGTAGAGGTCCGAGCCCCCGAGCACCATCGCGACCGTCCGGCGCAGGATCTGCAGGTCGAGCGCGAGCGAGCGGTGCTCGATGTAGTAGAGGTCGAGCTCGATCCGCTGCGACCACGCGAGCGAGGCGCGCCCGTTGACCTGCGCCCAGCCGGTGATCCCTGGCCTGATCGCCAGCCGCCCGCGCTGGCGCTCGGTGTACTGTTCGACCTGCACGGGAAGGGTCGGGCGCGGGCCGATCAGCGACATCTCGCCGCGCAGGACGTTGACGAGGTTGGGCAGCTCATCGAGCGAGGTACGGCGCAGCAGCGCGCCCACGCGCGTGATCCTGGGGTCCTCGGCGTCGACCGCCAGTCCGGCCCCGATCCGCTCGGCGCCGTCGACCATCGTGCGCAGCTTCAGCACGTCGAACGGGTGGCCCTCCAGGCCGGCGCGCCGCTGGCGGTAGATCACCGGCCCGGGGCTCTCGAGGCGGATCGCCACGGCCGCGAGCACGAGCACGGGCGCGCTCAGCGCGAGCAGCAGCGACGAGGCCACGATGTCGAGCAGACGCCGTATCACGGGGCTGACAATATGCCGCGCGCGGCCCGCGCGGCCGATTGGAGCAGGCTGGGCGCCTCAGCGCGTGCCCTCGGCGGCCTCCCACGAGGCATCGGTCCCGTGCCGCAGCCAGTCCCACAGCCCCGCCGCGGGCGAGGCCGTGGTCAGCACGTAGTAGCGCGCGATCAACAGCGGGCGCAGGCGCACGCGCGCTCCCAGCAGCGCGGCGAGCAGCAGCGCCAGCTGCAGCGCGAGCGTCACGATGTACAGAGGGGCGGGCGGGCCCCAATCACCGGCGACGAGCGCGACGTTGGCCGCCAGCGCGAGCGCGTGCAGGCCCGGGGTGCAGTAGCGCAGCACGCGGTGGGAGAGGATCATCAGCGCGTACCCGGGCGGGTACCCGCGCGGTGAGAGCATCCCGCCGCGCACGAGGATCGGCCAGGTGTGGCTCATCATCCGCCGCTTGCGGGCGAACTCGCCGGCGAGCGAGGGCACCATCTTCTCGCTCGCGCGCGCCGTGGGCACGTACACCGCGCGCAGCCCGCGCTTGACCATGTTGAAGGGGAGCGAGAGGTCGTGGCCCATGACCGGGTCGACCACGATGTAGGCCGAGCGCCGGGTCGCATAGATCGCGCCGTTGCCCGCGGTGATCGAGCTCAGCCGCGACTCGAGCTCGCGCACGGCCAGCTCATAGCGCCAGTAGAGGCCCTCCTGGTTGCCGGCGGCCGCGCCGCTGGCCGCCTGCACGAAGCGCACCTGCCCGCACGCATAGCCGACGCGCTCCTGCGCGAACGCCCGCACGAGCTCGAGCGCCGCGTCGCGCTCCCACGCCGCGTTGGCGTCGGAGAACGCCACGATCTCTCCGCTCGCCCGCTGCACCGCCGCGTCCTGGGCGCGGATCTTGCCGCCCCGGGGGAGCTCGAGCACGAGGTCCGCGCCGGCCTCGCGGGCGCGCGCAGCGGTCGCATCGGTGCATCCGTCGCAGGCGACGATCACCTCCAGCCGCTCGCGCGGGTAGGCCAGGGCGAGCGCGTTCTCGACCTTCGCCGCGATCACCCCCTGCTCGTCGTGGGCGGCGACGATCAGCGACAGGCGCGGGGGCTGTGCGGGGCTCTGCCGGTCCGGCTGCTCCCCCTCGACCCGCTCGCTCGCGCTGCGCCGAAGCACACGCGCGAGGGCCGCGAGCGCGATCGCATAGCCCACCTGCGTCCACACGATCAGCCCCGCGCAGGCCCAGAAGAGGATCTCGAGCGCGGTCCTCACCGCGCTCCCGCCTCGACCCTGAGCTGCTCGTACAGGGCAAGCGTGCGCCGCGCGATCGCCTCCCAGGAGTACGGGCCGGTGGCGGCCTCGAGCGCCGCGTGCGCCATGCGCGCGAGCGCCGCGCGATCGCCGGTCAGCGCGCTCAGCTCGCGCTGCAGGGCCCCCGCGTCGCCCGCCGGGAAGGTCCGCGCCGCGCCCGTGTCGGCCACCTCGGGAAAGCCGCCCACGTCGCTCAACAGCAGCGGCTTGCCGAAGGCGAGCGCGGTGAACAGCACCCCCGACTGATCGATCTCGCGATAGGGCAGCACGACCAGATCGGCGCGCGCGAAGTGCGCCGCGAGCTCGGCGTCGGAGACGAAGCGGGGCACGAAGCGCACGCCCGCGGGCGCCGCCGCGGTGAGCGGCGCGATGTCCATGCGCGGCATCCCCACGATCCACAGCTCGGCGTCGCGCACGCCCCGCCAGGCCTCGAGCAGCAGGTCGATCCCCTTGTAGGGGCGCATCAGCCCGAAGAACAGGACGATGGGCCTCCCGTCCGCGGCCGGGGGGAGCTCGACGGGCGTCCCGGCGGCGGCCGGCAGTGAGCCGGCGGGGGCCACCTCGGCGAGGTGGGTGAGCGCTCCGTGGGGGATCACGTGCACCCGCGCCGCCTCCACGCCCAGCTCTCCCACCAGGCGCTCGCGGCCGCGCTCGGAGTGCACCACCACGGCGTCGAAGCGCTCGTACAGGCGTCGCTGGGCACGGCGCTGTCCGGGACGCGGCTCGCGCGGGAGGATGTCGTGCGCGCTCAGCACGAGCGGGCGCCCGCCACGCGGCAGCAGGTGCCCGTCGATGTGCTGCACGGTGAGCCACTGGAAATGCACGACGTCGGCCTGCTCGGCGGCGCGGCGGTAGCGGAGCATGTCGGGCACATGCTCGAGCAGCTTCACGCCACGGCGGATGCGCGGGTCGCGCACGCGGGCGGCGCGGCGGTAGAAGCTCTCGCGGCGGCGATAGGCGTTCGCGGCGGGCAGCGCGCCGTGTGCGAAGCGGCTCGTGTAGAGCTCCACCTCGGCGCCCGCGGCGCCCAGCGCGCTGCACAGCGCGTGGTCATACGGCGGGGTGAAGGCCGAGGGGTCGACGACGTGGACGCGCACCGGCACGGACAATAGGCGCGCCGGGGGAGACAATGCCGCGATGAGCACCCCAGCCCCAGGCGCCTCGGCCAGCCTGCCGCCCCACGCGCAGATCGAGCTGAGCTACTGCGTGGTGAACACCTCCCAGCGCGAGCTGCTCGTGCGCGGCCTCGATGCGATCGCGCGCGAGCGGGCGGGATTGCCGTTCGCCAGCGAGGTGCTCGTGCTCGACAACGGCTCGCGCGACGGCTCCGCGCAGGCGGCGCGCACGCACGCGACCGTGGACGAGACGATCGCGCTCGAGCGGCGCCGCGGCAAGTCGCTCAACGACAGCGAGCTGCTGCGGCGGGCGCGGGGCCGCTACGCGCTGCTGCTCAACGAGGACTCCGAGCTGCAGCCCGGGGCCACGCTCGCGCTGTGGGAGGCGCTGCGGGAGCGTCCGCGCGCGGCCTGCGCGGGCGCGCGGCTGCTGCGGCCCGACGGCTCCCCGCAGGCCTCGGCGTGGCGCTTTCCCACGCCGGTGAGCGCGCTCGCGGGGGCGCTGCAGCTGCACCGCCTCTATACGGTCCAGAGCCGTGGCTCGCGCGTGCGCGAGGTCGACTGGTGCCAGTCGGCGGCGCTGCTCGTGCGCCGCGAGGCAGCCGCCGAGCTCGACTATCTCGACCCCGACTTCTTCGTCTACTCCGACGAGGTCGACCTCGCGCGCCGGCTGCGCGATGCCGGCTGGGCAAGCGTGTACGTGCCCGCCGCGGCCGCGATCCACCACGAGCAGCTGTCGACCGACGCCGTGCCGGAGCGGCGGATCGTGGAACTGGCGCGCAACCGCGACCTGTACATGCGCAAGCACCACTCCCCAGCGGCCGCACGCGCGGTGCGCTGGCTGACCGCCTTCGGCTACGCCGAGCGCGCGCTGGCCGCGCTCGCACTCCCGGGCCACAGTTCCGTGCGCTACTGGCGCCACGCGCTCGCAACGCTTCAGCCCGGGCGCGGCGAGGGCCTGCGCGAGGCGGCCGAGGCGTACAACCGCGAGGGCGGCTGAGCCCGGCGGCGGCGCTCAGGCCGCCTCGCTCACAGGTCGCGGAGCGGATCCTCGGCGTAGGCCTCGACCTCGCCGTGGCGGGCACGAAAGCGGGACACGCGCAGGCGTCCGTCGAGCAGCAGCGCACGCGCCTGGGCGAGCTCGTGGGGGTGGACGAAGCCCGTGGCGAGCAGCAGCGCCGGGGCGAGCGCGAGCCACGCCAGGCGCAGCGCCAAGCTGCCGAGACCGTGGTCGGGGAGCAGCAGCTCGCCGGACACCGCGACGGCTGTGAGGATCGTGACGAGCTGGGCCAGCCGGCGCCATTCGAAGCCGACCGCGAACAGCTTTCGGGTGAGCACGTACATCACCACGAGCATCGCCGCGTAGGCGCCGCACAGCGCGATCCCCGCGCCGGCGATGCCGAGGTTGGCGCCACCGCGGGGAACGAGCACGAGCAGCAGCGCGATGTTGATCGCCAGGCCTGCCGCGGCGGCGGGCAGGCTGCGCGTGGTCACCCGCGCGCGCCCGGCGATCGCGACGAACACGAGGAACAGGCCGTACAGCGCCCACCCGAGCGCCAGCCAGGGCAGCGCACGGTAGGCCCCGGCGAAGCGGTGCGCCGCGAGCAGCTGCACCATCCAGCGGCCCAGCAGCGTGACCGCGCACACGACCGCGCCGGTGGTGAGCGCGTAGTAGGTGGTCACGAGCGAGTACAGCCTGCCGGCCTGCTCGTCGCTCTCGATCGAGTACGCGAGCGGCGGCCAGGCGTACTGGAACCCGCGCACGGCCACGAACACGACCGTGGCGAGCTTGATCGCGACCGCATACAGCCCCGCGGCGGCATGCGAGTAGCCCCTGAACAGGTAGAAGCGGTCGGCCACCTGGAGCGCGTAGACGCTCGCGTCGGCGGGCACGGTGGGCAGCCCGAAGCGCAGCATCCCGCGCAGATCCGCCACGCGGAAGCGCAGCGAGAAGCGCCGGCGGAGCGTCCACCACAGCCCGAGCACGACGACCGCGGAGGCGCCGAAGTTGCCGAGCAGCAGCCCGCGTGCGCCCTGGTTGGCGAACACGACGAGCGCGACCGTGAAGGCGACCGTGAGCGCGACGTTGCTGGCGGAGGCGATCACGTAGGTACGCGCGCGCTCGTCCACCCGCAGCTGCGCATAGGCCATCTCGAGGTTCGTGAACGCCCACAGGCCGAGCACGGCGCAGTCGATCAGCAGCCGGTCGCGGAAGTTGAGCAGCAGTTCTGAGATCTCGCCGGAGAACACGAGCGCGAGCACGGCGGCGAGCGTGGTGGTCCAGGCGACGGTCGCGGTGGCGCTGCGCGCGATCCGATCGCGGCGCTGCTCGTCGTCGTCGTCGAAGTAGAAGCGAATGAACGCCTCGCCGACGCCGACCCGCAGCAGGATGCTCGCGAGGATCACGGCGGTGAGCAGCGATTCGGCCGCCCCGTATGCGTCGGGGCTCAGGTGGTGCGTATAGAGGGGCAGCGTGAGCAGCGCGAGCGCCTTCGCGAAGATGTCCCCGAACTGGTAGGCCGCGCCGGTCGTGACCAGGCGCTTGAGGTAGCCGAGCACGGCCTCAGAAGCTATCGGCGCGTGGGCTGGCGAGAACGCCCGCGGGCGCGCTCCGGCCGGCATCGGCGCGCGCGAGGGCGAGCCCGATCGCGAGCAGGGCCCAGGTGAAGGGATCCTCGAGGAAGTCCGCGTAGGTCCAGGTGTGCAGGACGAGCGCCGCGAAGCACGCCGCGATGGCGATGCGGGGCGGCGAGCGGCCGGCGCCTCCGAACAGGACGGCGAAGGCGGCCACGAGCAGCGCGATGTACACGGCGAGGCCGAGCACCCCCTGCTCGGCCGCGACGGTCACGGGGATCGTGTGCGAGGCCGACGTCGCGTTTTCGGCCCCCGTGCTGTTGTTGCGCTTGTACTCGGTTTCGAAGGAGCCCGGACCGTAGCCCTCAAGCGGCCGTTTGGCGAACAGTTCGAGTCCGCCCGAGATCAGCTTCGTGCGCCCGCTGGTGGCGTTGCTGGTGGAGCCGCCGGAGCCCTTCAGGCCGAAGTGCAGGCTGGCGGGCGCGAGCAGCAGCAGCGCACCCGCGAGCACCAGCCCGGCGATCGAGAGGTACAGCGTGCCGCGCACGCTCCAGCGCCACGCGGCGAGCAGCGCGAGGCCGAGCAGCAGCGCCGCGATGCTCGACTGGGAGAAGCTAGTGATCAGGCCCGCGAGCAGCCACGCGAGCGCCACGCCGCCGAGCACGATCTCGCGGCGGCTGCTGCTCCACAGCACGAGGGTGGCAAGCGCGATCATCACCAGCGTGAGGAAGCGCCCGTAGATGTTGGGGTCGAAGAACAGCGAGTTGACCCGGAAGTAGTTGTCGTATTGGTTGGCCGCCACCACCTTGGGGTTCAGGAACAACGACTTGCGGGCGTACTCCACGAAGCCGACCCCGGCGAACACGACCGCGAGCGCGACCGCGACCGCCAGGCAGCGCAACAGCAGCTGCGGCGTCCAGCGCACCCGGCCGAGCAGCACGAACAACAACGCGAAGGGGATATAGAAGAACGCGATGTTCTCCGCCGCCTTGGTGTGGTCGGCCGAGTAGATCGCCTGCACCGCGTACAGCGCCACGCTCCCGAGCAGCAGCACGGTCACGCCCGCGGGCGAGAGCCACCACCGCGGCTGCCGCGGCGCGGGGCGCTCCGACAGGAGCGCGCGGCCGCCGCGGCGGCGCTCGAGCAGTGCGGGCGCCAGGAACGCGAGCGTGCCAGCGGCCACGACGAGGTACAGGGGGATCAGCAGGTTGAACGTCTTGCCGCCGCTGGAGATCGGCAGGCGGAAGGGGAGCGCGAGGATCGCCAGCAGCGGAAACAGATCGGCGTGGCGGCGCATCAGCACCACGAGCGCGGCCACCACCACGAGCGCGCCCAGCGCGCCCGCCAGGATCACCCCGGCGCTCGGCAACTTGGTTGCGAGCACAGCCGAGTGGGCGAGGCTCACCCCTTCACCAGGGTGAAGGTCCACGGCGAGGGCACTTCGCGGCCGGCCCGCCGCAGGTGCAGCTCGATGCGGTATTCGCCGGGGGGCGCGAGCGCGCCATCGTTCTCGGGCACGAGGATGTGGCTGCCGTGCGCGGTGGTCAGCTGGCCGAAGCGGCGGGCGACGCCGCGGCGCCCGTTCCAGCGCAGATAGAACTGTTTGTAGCGGGCGACCGGCTGGTCTTGCACCAGCGTGGCGACGGTGTTCTTTTCGAGGTCGACGACCGTGACCGTCACGAGGTCGGCGCGGGTGAGCTTGAACGAGATCTTCTCCAGGCGTTCTTCGGGCGAGGCAGACGCCGGCGAGAACGTGCGCGTGTGCTCGAAGCGCTGAACGATCGTGGGCGTGTGCTTGAGCCGCTGGGTGACGAAGAACGCGGCGAAGCAGGCAAGCACCAGCAGCGCGAAGACGGCTCGCGCGAGCGGATCGGTGCCCGGGCGCGATGTGTGCTCACCCGCCGCGGCGAGCTGCCCAGCCACCCCAGCCCCTGTCAATCGCCGCCGCCCGCGGCAAAGTTCTCGACCGTGTCGGAGCGCAGGCCTAGGCGCAGCGTCTCCAGCGAGAGCACGTCCGCGGGGGCTATGTTGCCGAGGTTGCACTCGGTCCCGAAGCGCTTGAGCAGCCACACCTGCTGCTGATGCAGGGGGGCGTCGAAGATCAGGCGCGCCGGGTCGATCGCGTGGGCGATCTCATCGATCAGGCCGGTGCGCACCTCGCCGTTGGCGCGGTAGATGCCCGCCGTCCCCGACTCGCGCGCCTCGGCGATCACCTTCCAGGCACCCGCCTCGAGGTCGCGTTCGATCTGCTCCACCCAGATGTAGGGGGCCATGATGAAGTCGGCGTCCTTGCTGCCCACCTCCGCGAACACGGTGAACTCCTTGGCCAGCCGCTGGATCAGCTCGCGCTTGACCTCGGCCGGGAGCGTGATCGTGCCGTCTGAGATCTCGACGTGGCGCAGGCCGAGCTCGCGCAGCCACGCGATCAGGCCCTCGATGCGTCCCTGGCGAATGGCGATCTCGGTGAGGGTGCCGCCGAGCACCACCGGGATCCCGTGCGCCGCGTAGCGCTCGAGCTTGGGCGCGAGGTTGGCGCTCACCACCGCCGTGCCCCAGCCGAGCTTGACCACGTCCACGCTCGGGCCGATCACCTCGAGCAGGCCGTCCACCTCGGCCATCGACAGCCCCCTGTCGATCACGTGGGTGATCCCTCGCTCGCGCGGCTTGGCCGTGCGTCCGGGTATGTCGAGGAAGCCGGCTATCCCGCCGAGGCCTTGTCCGCGCCGACGATCACCACCACGTTCGCCGACCCGGCGAGCGCGGAGACGGCAGCTTCGATCGGCTGCACCTGGGTGACGGCCAGCGAATGGGCGACGCCTTCGGCGTCGCTGCGATGACTGCCCGTGTACTCGACCACGGTGAGTTGGCCGCTGCCCGACGGATGCCCGCTGACCGCGGCCGCCTGGGAGTAGCCGGCCTGCTGCAGTTCGCCGGAGACGCGGTGTGCGAGACCGGTCGTTTCGGTGCCGTTGAGCACCGTCACGGGGATTTCGGCCGCGTTGGCGGGGGCCGCCGCCGCGGTGGTCGAGCTGGGCGAGCTGTGGTGTTTGGCTTTCGCTTTGGCGGCCGCGGTCGTAGCCGACCGCGTGGGCGTGGAGCCCGAGCCGCCGAGCGAGGTGAGCGCGAACACGACCGCGGCCACCGCCACGAGCACCCCGCCGATGATCAACAGCGTCGTCCGGCCGGCCGAGCGGTGCGAGTCGCCACCGCGGCCGCCGGCCGGGACCGCCGCGCGGCGTGCCCCGCCCG
>FSYY01000191.1_pt1 | contig 12281 bp, 15 predicted proteins | sample 1638681 | NCBI WGS metagenome assembly FSYY01 (sample SAMEA3914813, study PRJEB12502) | metagenome | biome: forest; material: soil | place: Canada | collected 2011-07-07 | depth 0.3 m | reverse complement strand
GCTCAGGTCCGCCTGCTGGGACTCGAGGAACTCGTGCACCTTCTCGGCACCCTTGTCGGTGATCTCGATCATCGCTGTGGCTCCTGTGGACGGTCCAACACTTTCCAAAGTATAGCGGCGTCGCGCGGACCTGTGAGCCGGCGTCGCGGGTGCCGTCCAGACGCGCCCGGGCGCCTGTCCGGACGGGTGCCTTGGATCCTCTACGCTAGTCAGACCGTGCCCTCCGCAGAGGACATACAGCAGCGCATCGAGGCCGCCATCCCGGGTGCACGGGCAGAGGTGCACGACACCACCGGTGGGGGCGACCACTTCAGCGCGACGGTCACCGCCGAGGCCTTCTCGGACATGAGCCGCATCCAGCAGCACCGCCTCGTATACGACGCGCTCGGGGCGGACGTCGGCGGCGCGATCCACGCGCTGGCGCTGAAGACGAGCGCGCCCGTGAGCACCGAGACCCACTGAGCCAGGAGCCCTTCATGTCAAGCAGCCAGTTCGAGCCGATCCCGATGTTGAGCACCGAGCCCGCTCCCGCGCCTCCAGCGCAGGAGGACTCCAACCCGATCCGCGAGGCGATCTCCGAGGCGATCTCCGAGCACAAGGTGATCCTGTTCATGAAGGGCACCCCCGAGGCGCCGGCGTGCGGCTTCTCGGCGCGCACGGTGGCGATGCTCCAAGACCTCGAGGTGCCGTTCGCGGCGGTGGACATCCTGCCCGACCCCCGCATCCGCCAGGAGCTCTCGGCGATCTCGCAGTGGCCCACGATCCCGCAGCTGTTCGTCGAGGGCGAGCTGCTGGGCGGCTGCGACATCGTGACCGAGATGTACGAGTCGGGCGAGCTGGCCGAGGCGGTCCGGTAGGGGCGCGAGCGTTGCTGTAGCGTGCGGCGCCGCATGGCGCCCGTCGCGATCGCTACAGACAGCACCCACTATCTCCCGCGCGACCTGGCGGCCGCGCACGACATCCATCAGGTGAGCCTGTACGTGGGCTGGCAGGGCGAGCCGGTGCGCGAGCTCGAGATGGACGGCTTCGAGGCCTTCTATGAGCGCCTCGGCCGCGACCCCGAGCTGCCGAGCACCTCCCAGCCCTCGATCGGCGACTTCCTCGCAGTGTGGGAGCCGTTGCTCGCCGCGGGCAACGACATCGTCTCGATCCACCTCGCGGGCGGGATCTCGGGCACGTACGAGGCGGCGCGCCAGGCCCAGGCGCTGCTGGCCGAGCGCGGCGAAGGCGAGCGCGTGGCGGTGATCGACGGCGAGACCGCCTGTGGCGGCCTCGGCATGCTCGTGCTCGCGGCCAGCGCTGCGGCGCGCGCAGGCGCTGACAAGGACGCGGTGGTGGCGCGCGTGCGCGAGGCGCGCGAGTCGCTGCGCATCTGGTTCTGCGTGGACACGCTCGAGTATCTGCGCCGCGGCGGGCGCATCGGCAAGGCGCAGGCGTGGCTCGGGGGCACGCTGAGGATCAAGCCGATCCTCTCGCTCGAGTACGAGATCGTGCCGGTCGAGCGCGTGCGCACCGCCGGCCGCGCGTTCGAGCGGATGGTCCGCTACGCCCAGCAGCTCCATGACGAGGGCTCGGACGGCTGGGTCGTGCAGCACATACGGGCGCCTGAGCAGTCCCAGCGCCTGGTCGAGCGCTGCCGCGAGATCTTCGACTCCGAGCCCCTGTTCACCTCGGAGGTAGGCCCGGTGATCGGAACCTACACCGGGCCGGGACTGATCGGGGTCGGGGGCGTACCGCGCGCTCTGCTCACGTGAGGGCTGCGGCCAGCGGGCGCAGCAGGTGCGGCTGCGGGCTCGGCTCGCCGCCGTCGCGCGGAGGCTAGGCGCGCCGGCGCCGGCGCCGGCGCGTGAGCAGGCGCGCGCCGATCATCAGCCCGATGACCGCCGCGCCGGCGGTCAGTTCGGTGCGGTGGCGCTCGACGTGGCCGCGCCAGTCGGTGAAGCGCTCGACCTCGCCGCGCAGCCGCTGCACCGAGACCGCCAGCTCCATGCGGTTGCCTTCGATCGAGCTGCGAATCTCCTCGGGCGTACGCTGGGGCATCAGGCACCGTCCTGGAGGGTCGGGGTCACGGGTGGTGGTCCCTCGGCGGGTGGGGCCGCCGGCGCGGTCGGCGCCGGTGGTGCCACCGGCGCCGGGGCGCTCACGGCCGAGCGGATCTTGCGCGCCTCCTCGATCGCCATACTCGGCGTGGGCGGGGAGCCGCGTTTGACAACTTTGGCTGCGATCAGCCCGGCGAGCGCCCCGAGCAGCACGAGGATCACCGCCATCGCGAAGAAGCCCCAAAAGTAGGTGAAGTTGTTGCCGGGGAGGAAGTAGTAGAGCAACCACGCGCAGCCGACGAGCGCGAACACGAGCGCCATCGCGAAGAAGATGCCCGCGGCCGCGCCCACGATCGCGCCCCTGACGAGCTTGGTGGCCTTCTCTGTGACCTCGGCCTTGGCGAGCTCGATCTCCTCGCGCACGAGGAGCGTCGCGCGCTCGGAGACCTCCGCAATCGCCGCGGCGATGTTGTGCGGCGGCTCGTTGCCCGGCTCGCCGGCGGGCGGGTACGCGCTCACTCGGGTGGCTCCTCGTCGAACAGGCGCCGCCAGATGATGCCCGCGAGGCGGTTCGCTGCGATGCTCGCGAGCGCGCCGGTTGCGGCGAGCAGCCCCGACCACATCAGCCTCTTGACCATGTCGTTGTCCATGCGACGGGCAGTCTATTGCCCGCGGGGGTCAGCCGAGGCTCGGCTGAGCGACCGCCCCGGCCTCGAGCCCGCCGCAGACGGTCTCCACGACGAGCCACTTGGCGCGCTCGAAGTGCTCGCCCCCCTGCGGTAGCAGGTCGAAGATCCAGCCGGTGAGCAGCTGCTCGATCGCACCGTAGAAGGCCATTGCGGCAAAGCGCGCTTCGATGTCGGGCTTGAACACCCCATCGGACTGGGCCTGGGCGATCATCCCGCCGATCAGGTCGTAGGCCTCGCGGATCGTGCCGATGTGGGTGTCCCCGAAGGAGTTGGCCGCGCGGGTGACCTCGACGATGATCACCTTCATCAGGTCGGGGTCGTGGTGGTAGCTGTCGATGATGAACGAGGCGATCGCCAGCAGCTTCTCGCGAACCGGCAGCGGCTCGCGGTCGACTTCGCGGATCAGCTCGAGCATCACGTTCCAGCGCTCGAGGAACAGCGTGTCGAGCACCTCGTCCTTGGAGTCGAAGTAGTGGTAGACGAGCCCGTACGCAACGCCCGCCTCGTCGGCGATATCGGACACTCGGCAGGAGTGGAAGCCCTGGCGGGCGAACACCCGCACGGCGGCGTCGAGGATCAGCCGGCGCTTGTCCGAGCCGGCCTTGGTGCGCGCGATGGGCGAGCGCCCGCTCACGCGGAGACCTCGACCGGCCAGCGGTAGGCGCCGGGACGGCGGTTGGCGAGCGAGGGCAGGCTCGCGCGGATCTCGAGCTGGCGCTCGAGGTCGAGGTCGGAGAGGATGTGGCAGTGGGCGTCGGGCGCCTGCGCGAGTACCACCCCCCAGGGGTCGACGATCATCGAGCGCCCGCCCGAGCGCTGGCCCGCGGGGTGGGGGCCGATCTGGTTGGCGGCGATCACGAACGCCTGGTTCTCGATCGCGCGAGCCCGCACGAGCGTCTCCCAGTGGTCGCGGGTGGTGGCGAGCGTGAACGCGGAGGGGAGCACGATCACCCGCGCCCCACGCACCGCGAGGATCCGGAACAGCTCCGGGAAGCGCAGGTCGTAGCAGATCGACATACCGAGGCCGATCCCCTCGGCGGTGTGCGAGAGCACGATCTCCTCCCCCGACTGCTCGAGCTCGGACTCGCGGTAGACGTGGCCGGCGACCTCCACGTCGAACATGTGCACCTTGCGGTAGACCGCCTGCACCTCGCCGTGCGCGTCGATGTGCACCGAGGTGTTGGCCGGCTTCTCACCCTCGCCCACGTGCTCGAGGATCGACCCCGCCACGAGCTCCACCGACAGCTCGGCCGCGAGCGAGCGCGCCCACGAGATCGCGGGCCCGTCGAGCGTCTGGGCGGCCGCGCGCTGCTGCTCGTCGGATCCCATCGCGGTCCACTTCTCGGGGAGTACGATCAGGCTCGCGCCGTCCGCGGCGGCTGCTCGTGTGAGACGATCGGCGAGCGCCAGGTTGGCGGCCTGATCGGCGCTGGAGTTGAGCTGAACTGCGGCGACCCTCATATGCGCACTCCTTCCCGCGGGCGATGTACCCGCGCAGATTCCGCCGGCGTGCACCCACGAGCATAGATTGACTCGTCAGTCAACATCTCCAAGCATAACGCCCGCCGCGACCGCCGGTACACCGGGCGCTGCCTTCCCCGAGCCGCCTCCAGGCCAGACGCGCCTGCTGCGCGGCACGCGCCCGCTCAAGCGCTGGCGCTACGTGGGCATCTTCGGCGAGGAGCTGATGGCGTGCGCGGCGCTCGTGCAGATCGGCCTGGCACGCCAGTCCTTCTGGGCGGTGTGGGACCGGGATCGGGGCGAGCTCCGAGAGCGCACGCGCCTGCTCCCGCGCCGGCGCGAGGTCGAGCTCATTCACGCGCGCGCGCGCGTTCGCGCGGGCGCGCGCGAGGCCGACGGCGAGCCGGGGAGAGTGCGCGTGCGCGACCGCGACGTGGAGCTCGACCTGCTGCTCGAGGAGGACGCGGGCATCCAGGCGCTGTGTGCGCACGGGCGCGCGTCGGTATGGACGCGCAAGCAGGCGGGCGTGCGCGCCCACGGCACGCTGCAGATCGACGGCTGCCACGCTCGCCCGATCGAGGCGCTCGCGGTGATCGACGACACGGCCGGTCACCACCTACGCGAGACCGAGTGGCGCTGGAGCGCGGGGGTGGGCGAGGGGACCGACGGAGTCGCGCTGGCGTGGAACCTCGTGAGCGGTATCAACGACCCGCGCACCGGCAGCGAGCGGGCGGTGTGGGTGGCGGGCCGTCCCACGGAGGTGCCCCCAGTCAGCTTCGCGGAGGACCTGTCGAGCATCGCCTGCGAGGACGGCTCGCGCCTGGACTTCACCGCCGAGGCCGAGCGCTCACGCAGCGATCGGCTGCTGATCGTGCAGAGCGACTACCGCGCGCCGTTCGGCACCTTCGCGGGCACGCTCCCCGGTGGTATCGCGCTCGCGCGTGGGCTCGGAGTGATGGAGCGCCACCGCGCGCGCTGGTGAGCGCCGTCGGTCAAGGCGCGGTATCGAGCTCGAGAACGGCGACGGCAGTGTGCCGCCGAAGAGAGGCGCCGAGCGCTCGATCCTTGGTGGCGAGCGGCTCATCGAGCGCCTCTGCAAGCGCCCCGAACAGGGCATCGGCTGCAGTCAGGTTGCGCCTCAGCGCCCACACGCGCTCCCGCAGCGGCAGGCTCGGGAAGAGATCCAGCGGCAGATCGCCGAGGTCCTCCACGGCGGCCCGAGCGCGCTTCTGGGGTAGTTCGCGCGCAAACGCCATCCTCCGCAGCACTGCGATCACCTCGAACACGAGGACATCGGGCGCAGCCAACTCGCCCTCGGACGCGATCAGCGCCTCGACCTGCGCCGCGGCACCGGTGCCCAGCAGGAAATCCACCGCCCCGCTGGTGTCGAGGACCGTCACTCGCCGCTGTCGCGCAGGCGTCTCACCGCGATCTCGCTGGGCTCGGCCGTCGAGACGACGCCACGGGCCCTCACGCGGGCAGACAGCTCGGCGGGAGTTGGCCTGGATGCGGTGCGCTCTAGCACGCCCCGCACGTACTCCGAGAGGGACACACCGGCGAGGGCGGCTCTCGCCTTGAGAACCGCGTGGACGTCGTCCGGCACTTCACGAATCTGGACGAGAACACCCATGCACCACGCAGGTTAGCATGCGTGACGCATACGCATCGAGCAGCGAGCCCTACGACCCCCCGCGCCGCACCCGGTTGCGCCGCAGCTCGGCGAGCAGCAGCTTCGAGTGCATCGCCCCGAGCAGCTCGCGCAGTGGCTCGACGCCCGCGGCGACGATCTCCATCGCGCGCTCGACCTCGACTTCTCCGGCGAGCCGGTCGAGCAGCGCGCGCACCTCCTCCTGCACGAGCGGCTCGAGCGCCTCGCGGTAGCGGAGCGTGTCGTACACGGTGAAGCCGAGTGTCTCGTCGTAGCCGCCCGCGCGGAAGCTCGCGATCGCCTCGATGATCTTCACGTCGTCGCGGTCGTAGCCGCGCTGGCTGGGCGTGAGCACGCCGATCTCGGCGAGGCGCTCGAGCACGTTGCGGGGCACGCCGTAGCGCTCGTGGACCGCGCGGCGGGAGACGCGTGCCTGATCCTCGGTGCTCGCGCGCGCGCCCTCGAGGATGCGGTCCTCGAGCTCGATCAGCGCGAGCACGCGCTCGGGGTCGTCCTCGAGCGCGCCCCTGATCACGCGCAGCGGCATGAAGCGCTCCTCCTGCAGGCGCTTGATCAGCTCGATCCGCTCGACGTACTCGGGTGGGTAGTAGGCCATGTTGCGGCTGGTGCGCACGATCTCGCGCCCGTCGCCGAGCAGCCCCTCGCGGATGTAGTAGCGGATCGTGCCGGGGCTCACGCCCGAGCGCTCGGACAGCTCGCTCATCTTCAGGAGCGAGCGCGCGGCGGCGCCGTTGCCCTCCGCGGAACCGGCTGAGACAGGGCTGCTGATGTCTGCTCGCGCCGCCATCTCAGCCCTCACGCCCTGATCGTGGTGCCCTGCTGGGTCTCGGCGGGCCCGGCGGCGGCGCCCGAGCTGAGCAGCTCGGCGACCTCCTCTTGGGAGTAGCCCGCGCCGAGCAGCACCTCCGCGGTGTGCTCGCCGAGCACGGGACCGGGCAGCTGCGAATGGCTCCCGGGTGTGCGCCCGAGCTTGACCGGGATCCCCAGCTGGCGGACCGGCCGCTCGACCCCAGGCTGCTCGATCTCGACCACCATCTCGCGCTCGCGCACGAGCTCGGACTCGAGCGCCTCGTCGAGCTCGAGCACGGGCTCAAGGCAACAGTCGTGCTCGCGCGCGAACGCCTCCCACTGCGCGCGCGTGCGGCCGAGGAATATCTCCCGCACCTGCGCGTGCGCGTCAGAGCCGGGCGGCTCGAACTGCGCGCCGATCAGCTCCTCGCGCGCGACGCCGCGACACCAGGCCTGCCAGAACTTGGGCTCGAGCGCGCCAAGTGAGACCCAGCCGTCGGCGCACTCATAAGGGCGGTAGCACACGAGTGAGCCGGCGAGCGGGAGGTCGCCGCGGCGCGGGACCTGGCCGTCGGCGAAGTGCGCGCCGGCGACCATCGCAAGCCAGGAGAGCGCACCGTCGCTCATCGACACATCCACGAACTGCCCCTTCCCGGATCCGGGCGTCTGCCGGCTGGGTGGCCCGCCGCCGTCGCGCTCGCGCAGCGCGGCCATGATCCCGAACGCGGCCATCAGCGCGCCGCCGCCGAGGTCCGCGATCTGGCCCGCGGCCTGCACCGGCTCGCCACCGCGGGCACCCGTGAGCCCGAGCAGTCCGACGAGGCCGAGGTAGTTCATGTCGTGGCCCGAGGCGTCGCGTTTGGGTCCGTTCTGGCCGTAGCCGCTGATCGCGCAGAAGACGATCCCGGGGTTCTCCTGGCGCATCCGCTCATAGCCCACGCCGAGCCGGTCGAGCACGCCCGGCCGGAACGATTCGAGCACCACGTCGTACTCGCGCACGAGCCGCAGCAGCGCCTCGCGCCCGCCTTCGCTCTTCAGGTCCAGGCGGATCGAGCGCTTGTTGCGGTTGAGCGAGAGGAACAGCGCCGACGCGGCGGTCTGCTGGGCGCCATCGTAGAAGGGGGGCGACCAGCGGATGTAGTCGCCCATACCGGTGTCCTCCACCTTGAGCACCTCCGCGCCGAAGTCGGCCAGCAGCAGCGAGCAGAAGCCTCCGGGGAGCAGGCGCGAGAGGTCGAGCACGCGAATGCCCTGCAGCGGCAGGCTCATCGCGTGATCCCGAGCATCGCGCGGGCCTCTCCCACGGTGGCGGCGCGGCGCCCCACGTCCTCGGTCATCTGCCTCGCCTTGGCGATCAGCTCGCCGTTTGAGCTCGCCATCCGCCCGTCGGGCAGGTACAGGTTGTCCTCGAGTCCCACCCTGATCGAGCCGCCGAGCGTGAGCGCGGCGGAGACGAGCATCCACTGCTCGCGCGAGATCCCGATCACCCCCCAGTGGGAGCCGGCGGGGATGTTCTCGACCATCGCGGCCAGGTTGCGCGCGGTGGGCGGGATCCCGCCGAGCACCCCCATCACGCAGTCGACGTGCAGCGGGGTCTTCAGCACGCCCATATCGATCAGCGGCTCGAGGCTGCCCACGTGGCCGATGTCGAAGCACTCGTGCTCGGGTTTGATCCCCAGCTCGTTCATCGCCTCCAGCAGCTCGATGATCTCGCCGAACGGGTTCTCGAAGACCATGTTGAACACGAACTGCTTGCGCGAGCGCGAGTACTTGGCGTAGTTCATCGAGCCCATGTTGAGCGCGGCCACTTCGGGGCGGCAGGCCCTCAGGTATTCCACGCGCTTCGCAACCGGTATTCCGATCGTGCCAGTGGAGTAGTTGATGATCGCCTGATCGCCAACCTCCGCGCGGATCGCGTCGGTGATCGCCTGGAAGTCCTCCACCTCATAGCTCGGGGTGCCGTCCGGTTTGCGCGCGTGGATGTGGATGTGCACGCCCCCCTCGTCCACGATCCGCCGCGCCTCCGCCCCGTACTCCTCGGGCGTGTAGGGGATCGCCGGGCACTGCTCGCGGTTGGCGATCGCCCCCGAGATCGAGCAGGTGATCACGACTGGGTGCTCGAGACTCATACCGGCACCACCCCGTGGCGCTTCCAGGGCCGCTCGATCTTCTTGCCCTCGGCCATCTCGAGCGCGCGGCAGATCGTCTCGCGCGTCTCGCGCGGGTCGATCACGTCGTCGATCACGTCGTTGCCGGCGGCCACGTACACGTCGAAGATCTTGCGGAAGCCCTCGATCAGCTCGGCCTTCTTGGCCTGCGGGTCCTCGGCCTCCTGAACCTGTTTGCGGAAGGCGATCTCCACGACTCCCTCGGCGCCCATCACGCTGATCTCGGCGCTCGGCCAGGCGACGATCAGGTCGGGCTCGTAGGCGCGCCCGTTCATCACGTAGTAGCCCGCGCCGTAGGCCTTGCGGGTGATCACGGTGATCTTGGGGACGGTCGCGTTGGCGACCGCGTAGAGCATCTTCGCGCCGTGGCGGATGATGCCTTCGGCCTCGACCTTGGTCCCCACCATGAAGCCGGGCACGTCCTGGATGAACACGAGCGGGATCGCGAACGCGTTGCAGAGGTTGACGAAGCGGGCGGCCTTGTCGGAGGAGTTGTTGTCGAGGATCCCGCCGAGATGCTTGGGCTGATTGGCCACGACCCCCACGGGCCGGCCGCCGAAGCGGGCGAAGCAGGTGATGATCGTGCGCGCCCACTGCCCCTTGATGTCGAGCAGCTCGCCGTGGTCGACGATCCGGCGGATCACCTCGTACATGTCATACGGCTTGCGGTTGGATTCGGGCAGGACGTCGAGCAGGTCCTCCTCGCGCCGGTCGATCGGGTCGCTCACCGGCAGCTGCGGGGGGGGCTGTTCGCAGTTCTGTGGCATGAAGGAGAGGTACTGCTTGATCCGCTCGATGCACTCCTCGTCGTCGGCCACCTCCATGTCGCCCACGCCCGACTTGCGGCAGTGCACACGCGAGCCGCCCAGTTCCTCCTGGGTGACCTCCTCGCCCACCGCCGCGCGCACGAGATGCGGGCCCGCCAGCGCCATCGAGCCGCGGCCCTTGACCATCGGCACGAAGTCGGCGAGCCCGGGGATGTAGGCGGTCCCCGCCGCGCACGGGCCCATCAGCGCGGCGATCTGGGGGATCACCCCGCTCATCACCACCTCCTCGCGGAACAGGTGGCCCGAGCCCGCGAACATCGCCCCCGCGGCCTCCTGCACGCGGGCGCCGGCGGAGTCGAGCAGCCACACGAACGGCATCCGCTTGGTGAGCGCGAGCTCGCGCAGCCGCGTGACCTTCAGCTCGCCGGTCATCCCCATCGAGCCGGCCATCACGGTGAAGTCGTAGGCGCACACCGCGGTGAGGCGTCCGTTGACCTTGCCGTAGCCGGTGACCACGCCGTCGGCGGGGGCGTCCACGCCGTCCATCGCGCGCTGGGAGAAGTGTGGGCGGCCGTGGATGCCGAGCTCGACGAACGTGTCCTCGTCGATCAGCAGCGCGATCCGCTCGCGCGCGGTGAGCTTCTCGCGCGCGTGCTGCTCGGCGATCTTCTTCTCCCCCCCACCCATGCGGATGCGCGCGCGGCGCTCCTGCAGATCCGCGACCAGCGGGCGCAGCAGCGATGTGGTCGTCTCGGTGCTCATCTCAGAGGCCTTTCGGTGGTCATCTCAGCGGCCTTTCCACTGCGGTTCGCGCTTCTCGAAGAACGCGCTCACGCCCTCCACGATGTCCTCGGTCGAGAGCGCGAGCGTCAGCTGTGCGCGCAGGTAGTCGAGCGCGTCATCGAGCGGCATGTCGAGCTGGCGGCGCATCGCTTCCTTGCCGAGGCGCATGATCACGGGCGACTTGCCCGCGAGCTTGCCCGCCCAATCCGCGACCGCCGCGTCGAACTGCTCGGCGGGCACCACCCTGTTGATGAGCCCCGCCGCGAGCGCCTCCTGCGCTGAGATGCGCTCGCCGAGCAGGAGCAGCTCGTTGGCCTTCTTGCGCGGCACGTTGCGGTAGATGAGCGACATGATCATGAACGGGAAGGTCCCCACGCTGATCTCGGGAGTCCCGAACGTGGCCTCCTCCGAGGCTACGATCAGATCGCACGCGAGCGCAATCCCGAGCGCGCCCGCGAGCACGTGCCCGCGCGCGGCGCACAGCGTTGGCTTGCCGAGCTCGCCGATCAGCTTGAACAGGCCCACGAAGCGCTCCGAGGCGAAGTGCTTGTGCACGAGCGCGTCCTCTGCGGCGAAGCCGCCGAGGTTGCCGCCCGAGGAGAACACCCGCTCGTGCGATGAGGCGAGCACCACACAGCGCACATCCGCCTGCTCGCGCGCGCGCTCGAACGCGGCGATCAGCCCCGCGAGCATCTCCCCCGAGAGCGAGTTGCGCGTGTCGGGATCGTCGAGCGTGATCGTCGCAACGCCCGCCCCGTCGACCGCGTAGAGCACCGGTTCGCTGGCCACCGGCGCATCCTAGCCTGAACCCGCCCACGCGGGAAGTGAGCAGTCCTACTATTTACTTTTAGCCGACCGCTTCCGGCGTGAGCGCGAGTGCGAGTGCCGGTGCCGGTGGACGGCCGCGAGCACGCGTTCGAGCGCGGGCGTGGTGATCGTCTGCGAGGCGGGGGGCGACTGCACCGAGAAGGGAAAGTTGATCGCGAGCACGTCCGACTGGGTGATCAGCCGTGCGTGTTCCTTGTGGAAGTCGAGCGTGACCTTCACGCGCACGGGCAGGCCGGCGGCGGTGAGGTACAGGTCGTAGTCCGCGAGCGGCTGTCCGAGCTTCGCCGAGGCCCGCCGCTGAGGGCCGGTCTGGCCTTCGATCTGCGCAACGTCGACGGTGAGGCTGAACACCGTCGTGGGCACGCCGTCGACCGTTTCGGTGCCGAGCTCGCGGATCGCGCGGGCGTGAGCGATGACCTGCGCGATCTGGCTGAAAGCGCGGGCGCCGCCGCTGCCGGTCCTGGCCCCGAGATTCGGAGGTACGAGGCCGATCGCGTCTTCGAGCTTCTGATGCGGTTCTTCTACCCACGGGCGACCGCCGTCGAGGCGCGCGATGAACGGCTCGTTGGTGTAGAGGGTGGTGCCGACCAGGCGCCCTTCGATTTTGAGCAGCCCGAACAGGCTCGCCTGGAAGCTCGCCAGCGGCGCCACAAGGCTCACTTCGCCCGAGAAGCTGAGCACGGGCAGGGGCACGCCGGCCGCGCGGGCGACCACGCGGGCGAACCCGCCCAGCGGCCCCTTGGGCCTGCCCGCGCCGGCGTCCACGCTGATGCTGCCCGAAAAGCGCTCGCTGGTCACTTCCATCGCGAGCATCTTCTGCTCGAGCGCGAGCAGGTCGGGGGGGACGAAGGCCGGGGTGAGGGCCGGAACGGTGCCCGCGGGAGCGCTCGTGGAGGTGAAGGCGGGGGCGAGCCCGTTCGAGGGGCCCGCGGCGAGCGCCGAGGAGGCGCCCGCCCCGAGGAGCGCCACGGCCGCGAGCGGCGCCCCCAACCGGCCGGACAGTCCGTGGAGCGGGCCTCCGTTCACAGCGTGAGCGTACCCCCCGCGCGAGACGCGCTCCGCTGTTCGTCCAGCGCGCAGGGCGCACG
>FSYY01000140.1_pt1 | contig 12462 bp, 11 predicted proteins | sample 1638681 | NCBI WGS metagenome assembly FSYY01 (sample SAMEA3914813, study PRJEB12502) | metagenome | biome: forest; material: soil | place: Canada | collected 2011-07-07 | depth 0.3 m | reverse complement strand
CCATGCACGAGTTGGTCGTGCCGAGGTCGATGCCTATGGTCTTGGCCATTGAATGCTCCTTGATTCCGCTGTATAAATCTGAGTCCTAGTGTCGCAGATTTCCTAACTGGCGTCAAGTACCTTCGATCGTTGCCCGCGATCGCCCCGTAGGAGCGCCCGCTCGCCGAGCCGATCCGGGATCAGCGCGGCCTACGCACTGCCGCGGCGCGACGCGATACCGTCTAGGCATGAACCTGCTCCCCTCGGGGCCGGTCAAGCCCAGGCTCCGAGGTGTCCTCCACGCCTACGCGTTCTTCGTTTCGCTCGGCTGCGGCGTGGCCCTGATCCTCGCCGCGTCCGAAGGCCGCGCGCGCGTGGCCGCGAGCATCTACGCGGGCGCGGTGTCGGCGCTGCTGGGAACCAGCGCGCTCTACCACACCGTCACCTGGCGACCGCGCGCGCGGCGCTGGATGAAGAGGCTCGACCACTCGATGATCTTCGTGCTGATCGCCGGCACCTACACGCCCGTGGCGCTGCTCGCGCTGAAGGGCTCACTCGCCACTACGATCCTGATCGTGCTGTGGGCCGGCGCGGTGGGGGGGGTCGTGTTCAAGCTGCTGTGGATCGACGCGCCCAAGTGGCTGTTCGCGAGCGTGTACGTCGCGCTCGGGCTCGTCTCGGCGGCGGTGATGGGCGAGCTGCCCGCGACGATCGGCTGGCTCGGCGTCGCGGGGCTCGCGACCGGCGGCCTGCTGTACGTGGTGGGAGCGGTGATCTACGCGAGCGGCCGGCCGAACCCGTGGCCGAGGGTGTTCGGCTACCACGAGGTCTTCCACGCGCTCGTGATCGCCGCGGCTGCGCTGCACTACGCGGTCATCGCGTTCGCGGTGCTGCCGCGGGGTTAGGACGCGGCCGGACGGCGCCCGGCGGCGTCCGCGCGGCGCCTAGATGAACTTGCCGCGGCTCGGGCACATCCGTGCGAGCGCGCAGCGCTCGCAGGCCGGCCGCCGTGCGTGGCAGGTGCGGCGGCCGTGGCGCAGCAGGTTCACGTGCAGCTCGAGCTCGGCTCCAGGTGGAGTGAGCGCGAGCATCTGGTCGTGCAGCTCCTCAAACGGCGCGCCCGGGCGCAGCAGCCCCAGGCGCGTGCCCACGCGCGAGACGTGGGTGTCCACGGGCACCTCGCGGCGCCCGCAGGCGAACAGCAGCACGCACGCGGCCGTCTTGCGGCCGACCCCGGGCAGCGCGGTCAGGTAGTCGCGCGCCTGCTCGATCGGCGCGTGCGCGAGCCAGTCGAGCGAGAGCTCATGCGACGGGTCGCCCGCGCGGGCGCTGATCGCGCGCAGGATCGCCTGGATGCGGGCCGACTTGACCTTCGAGATCCCGCCCGGGCGGATCGCCTCCTCGACCTCGGCGAGCGGCGCGTCGCGTACCTGCTGCCAATCGAACCCCACCCCCCCAAAGCGCTCGCGCAGGCGCAGGAAGGCGACGTCGCGGTTGCGGTCGTTGGTCGACTGCGAGAGCACGGTCAGGATCAGCTCGGCGAGCGGATGCCCGTGCGGGGCCATCGTGGGTGTGCCGTACACCTCGCGCAGCCGCGCGCGGATGCGGCGCACCCGCGCCGCGCTCGGCGCGCGCCAGGCCGCGCGCGGCGAGGCTGGGCCACGCGGCCGCCGCGGCGGCTTCACGGGCAGCGGACCGTGGGACGCGGCGGGAGCGCCGGAGACCGGCCGCGGGGAGCTGGGCATCGGATCACCGTATCCGCCGGGCGGCGCCGGCTATATCCTCGCCGGGTGCCCGCGGTCGACGATCACACGCGCGAGCTCGACACCCACGGGGCACACGGCGGGCTGCCCGTGTTCTGGCGCAGCGCCCCCTGCCCCCCCGGCGCTGGCGAAGGAGCCATCCCGCTGTACCTGCACGGCGTGCCCACCAACAGCGACGACTGGCTGCCGTTCCTGCGGCGCGGCGGCGGAATCGCTCCCGACCTGCCGGGGTTCGGCCGCTCGGGCAAGCCCGGCTCGCGCAGCTACACGATCGCCGAGTACGACCGCTTCATCGAGCGCTTCCTCGACGAGCTCGAGCTCGAGCGGGTGAGCCTCGTGGTGCACGACTGGGGCGGGGTCGGGCTGGCCTTCGCGCAGCGGCTACCCGAGCGGGTGGCGCGCCTGGTGATCATCAACACGGTGCCGCTGTTGCCCGGCTATCGCTGGCACCGCACGGCACGCATCTGGCGCACCCCCGGGCTCGGCGAGCTGGCGATGGGGACGACCAGCCGCTTCACGCTGCGCCTGGCCTCGCGGGAGTCGAACGCCACGCCCGGACCGCTGCCCGAGGCGTGGCTCGGAAGCGTGCTCGACCACTTCGACCAGGGCACCCAGCGCGCGATCCTGCGCCTGTATCGCAGCTCCCCGCCAGCGGTGCTCGCGGCCGCCGGAAGCCGGCTGGGACGGCTGCAGATGCCGGCGCTCGTGGCGTGGGGGCTGAAGGATCCCTACATCCCGGCCCGCTTCGGCGGCGAGTACGCGGCCGCGCTCCCTCACGCCGAGCTGCTCGAGCTCCCCGACGCAGGACACTGGCCGTGGCTCGACCGCCCGGACCTGATCGAGCGCGTGGTGGAGTTCCTGAGCTCGGGGTGATCACTCCGAGCCGCCGCGCCGGCGCGGGCGCGGGCAGATCGGTCGGGCCTCGGGGGACGGCTCCCGCGTGGGCCCTCACGGCGCTGCTCGGCGCGATCTACCTGGCCTTCGCGCCGCCCAGCCCGGACCTCGCGGCGGCGAGCTACCGCAGCCACCTATTCTCGATCGAGGGCCTCAGCCTGTGGGACAACTCCTGGTACGGCGGCCACCACCTGCTCGCCTACTCGCTGCTCGCCCCCGCGCTCGGAGCGCTCGTCGGACCGCAGCTGCTCGCGGTGGTCTCGATGGTGCTCGCCACGGGACTGTTCGCCGCCCTGATCGCCCCTTATTTCGCGGCGCGGGCGAGCAGGCTCGCGGGCCTGTGGTTCGCGCTCGGTGCGTCGATCGCGCTGCTGTCGTGCCGCGTGCCGTTCAATCTCGGCCTCGCGATCGGCCTCGCCTCGCTGCTCGCCGCCCAGCGCCGCCGGGGCATGCTCGCGCTGGTGCTCGCAATCGCGTGCTCGCTGGCGAGCCCGGTCGCGGGAGCCTTCCTCGCGCTCGCGCTGCTCGCGTGGGCGATCGCCGGGCCGGCGCGCGCTTGGCCGCTCGCGCTGACGGCGGCCACGCTGCTGCCGATCGGGCTGCTCGTGCTCGTGTTCCCCGAAGGAGGCACCCAGCCGTTCGTCGCATCGGCGTTCTATCCAGCGCTCGCGGCCGTGCTGCTGATTGGCGCGGTCATCGGTCGCGAGCAGCGCACGCTTCGCCTCGGCGTGGCGCTGTACGCACTCGCTCTCTCGGGCGCCTACCTGATCCCGAGCGCGGTGGGCGGCAACGCAGACCGGCTGGGGGCGCTCGCGGCAGGTCCGGTCGCGGCGCTGGCGCTCGCGGGCGCACCGCCGCGCGGCCGCCGCGTGCGCATGCTGCGGGACGGCGGCGCGCGTCGGCGCTCGCGGCTGCTCGGCGGGAGCGGACGCGCGCGGCTGCTGATCGTGCTCGCTCCGCTGCTGCTGTACTGGCAGGCGAACGCGCCGGTGGCCGACTTCAGCGCGGCCGTGTCCGATCCGAGCGTCAACGCCTCCTACTACGCGCCGCTGCTCGGCGAGCTGCATCGGCTCGGCATCGGCTACGGCTCCGGCGCGGCGCGGATCGAGATCGTGCCGAGCGCCGTTCACTGGGAGACGCGCTGGGTGGCGCCGGCGGTGATGCTCGCGCGCGGCTGGGAGCGCCAGCTCGATCGCTACCGCGACTCGCTCTTCTACGACGGCTCGCCCTCGCTCGATCCCGGGCGCTATCGCTCCTGGCTCCTCGCGCAGGGCGTCTCATACGTTGCGCTGCCCGACTCGACGCCCGACTACTCCGGGCTCGCGGAGGCGCGGCTGCTGCGCGGCGGCAGGGCAGGAAGCGGCCCGCCCGCCTATCTGCGCGAGGTCTGGCGAGCGCCGCACTGGCGGCTGTTCGCCGTCCTCGGCGCGACCCCGCTCGTGCAGGCGCCCGCGCGGCTGGAGAGCGTCGGACGCGACTCGTTCACACTGCTCGCCCCCGCCCCGGGCGCGTTCACCGTGCTGCTGCACTACACCCCGTACTGGTCGCTCGCGAGCGGACACGGCTGCATCGCGAGGGCCTCGGGCGACTGGACGCAGGTGCGCGCGGCGGCCGCCGCGAGACTGCGCGTGGTGATCGGCTTCTCGCTCGCGCGCGCGCTCGAGCACGGCAGCCGCTGCCGTTGAGCATCGTCTAGGCTTGCAGCGATGGTCGCCCGCGCCCGTTCCCTGCAGGCTCGTCTTCTGCCGCACGGATGGCTCGACGTGCTACGCCAGATCGCGCTGTTCGGAGTCGTCTATCTCGCCTACCGCCTCGCGCGGGGCCTGTCCGAGAGCGACGCCTCGGCGGCGTTCGCGCACGCCAAAGACCTGATCTCGCTCGAGCGTGGGCTGCATCTGTTCATCGAGCCCTCGGTCCAGGCGTGGGCCTCGGGCAGCCACTTTGTGATCCTGCTCGCGAGCTGGCTGTACGTCAACGCGCAGGGCCCGATCACGATCGCGGCGCTGCTGTACCTGTACCTGCGCCACAACGGCAACTTCTACTTCGTGCGCAACATGTTCATGATCGCGATGGCGATCGCGCTGGTCGGCTACGTCGTGTTCCCGACCGCGCCCCCGCGCTTCATGCCCGAGTGGGGCTTCACCGACACCGTCACGGAATTCACCCCGGTGCACGTCAAGGACACCAGTCCCTCGATGAGCTCGCTGGTCAACGTATATGCGGCGGTGCCGTCGATGCACGTCGCCTTCGCGCTGATGATCGGCTGGCCGTTCGCACGCCTGGCTCGCTCGCGGTTCGTGCGCGTCCTGTGGGTGCTGTACCCATTCGTGATGACCTTCGTGATCGTCGTGACCGCCAACCACTTCATCGTGGACGCGCTGCTGGGGGCGCTCACCGCGGCGGCATCGGCCTGCGGCGCGCGCTGGCTCGCGCGGGCGCGACCGGCGGTGTGGCGCTTCTCGTCCGTCTCCTCCGCGCGACTGCGCGCGAGCGGGTAGTCGGGCGAGCGCAGCATGGCCCCACGGCAGCACGCTCCCGCCCGCCGCCCACGGCGCAGCTCCTACCGCTCGGGCACCCGCCGGCCGCCGATCGGCGCGGGCGTGCGCCGCGAGCTCGTGCGCGGCCGGCTGATCGAGTCGCGGCTCACGCCCAACGCAATCTCGCTGACCGGGTTCGCGCTCAACGTGCTCGCCGCCGTGCTCGTGTGGGAAAGCTTGTTCTTCCTCGGCGGCGTGGCGTTCATCGTCGGCTCGATCATGGACACGCTCGACGGGCGCTACTCGCGCATGTCGGGCAAGGGCACGCCGTTCGGGGCCTTCCTCGACTCGACGCTCGACCGCATCGAGGAGGGCATCGTGCTGACGGCGGTGGCGGGCTACTTCGCGCTGCACGGCAACCGCGTGGCGGCGGCCGCCGTGGTGGTCGCCGTGCTCGCCTCGCTGATGGTCAGCTACACCCGCGCGCGCGCCGAGGCGCTCGGCGTCGAGTGCAAGGTGGGCATCGCCACGCGACCCGTGCGGGTCGTGATCCTCGCGATCGGCCTGGTGTTCGCCAGGGGCGCTTCGCTCGGCGACTTCGAGCTGCTGCAGCCGGCCGTGTACGTGCTCGCGGGGCTCAGCGTGATCACCGTCGCGCAGCGCATCTGGCACGTCCGCCGCGAGCTGTCGGTGTGACCTTGTGGGGGCTGCGGAGTAGTCTCTGCCGACGCGGGCGGGCATCCGATCGCCGCCCCGTCCTCGCACCCGAGCAGCTGGGCAGGCCCCCGCGGCCACCCTCCCACCGGGCCCTCGCACCCCCACAAAGGACACATCACTCGTGATCAAGGAGCACAGCAACGGCAGCGCATCTCGCAACGGCGCGGCCTCCACCAACGGCGCCGGCCGCTACCAGCACGAGAAGGTGCGCGTGGCGATCGTGGGTGTCGGAAACTGCGCCTCGGCGTTCGTCCAGGGCGTCAACTACTACCGCGACGCCAACCCCGACGAGCGCGTCCCGGGACTGATGCACGTCGACCTCGGCGGCTACCACGTGCGCGACATCGAGTTCACCGCCGCGTTCGACATCGACGCGAGCAAGGTCGGCAAGGACCTGGGCGAAGCGATCTGGGCGGGCGAGAACAACACCATCAAGTTCGCCAAGGTGCCGCGCAAGCTCGGTGTGCCGGTGTACCGCGGCATGACCCACGACGGGCTCGGCAAGTACCTCAAGGAGAAGATCACCAAGGCACCCGGCGAGACCGCCGACATCGTCAAGATCCTGCGTGACACCCACACCGACGTTGTCGTCTCCTACCTCCCGGTGGGCTCAGAGCAGGCGACCAAGTGGTACGTCGAGCAGGTGCTAGAGGCGGGCTGCGGGTTCGTCAACTGCATCCCCGTGTTCATCGCCCGCGAGCACTACTGGGACAAGCGCTTCAAAGCCGCCCGACTGCCGATCGTGGGCGACGACATCAAGTCCCAGGTCGGCGCCACGATCGTGCACCGCACGCTCGCGCGCCTGTTCGCAGACCGCGGCGTGCGGATGCTGCGCACCTCGCAGCTGAACGTGGGCGGCAACATGGACTTCTACAACATGCTCGAGCGCGAGCGCCTGGAGTCCAAGAAGATCTCCAAGACCAACGCGGTCACCTCGATCATGGACGAGACGCTTCCCGCGAAGGACGTCTACATCGGACCGTCGGACTACGTGCCGTGGCTCACCGACCGCAAGTGGGCTCACATCCGGGTCGAGGGTCAGGCGTTCGGCGACGTGCCGCTGAACGTCGAGCTCAAGCTCGAGGTGTGGGACTCGCCGAACTCGGCGGGCATCGTGATCGATGCCGTGCGCTGCTGCAAGCTCGCGCTCAACCACGGCGTGGGCGGCCAGCTCGACGGGCCGTCCTCCTACCTGATGAAGTCGCCGCAGAAGCAGCGTCCCGACGACCAGGCGCGCCGCGACACCGAGGCGTTCATCGCGAAGTACTCCGGACCGCCGCGCTCGCGTCCGGCGGCCGGATCCAAGCGCGCGGCGCCCGCCTCCAAACGCGCCGCCAAGGCGGCCACGGGCGCATCGGCTGCGGGCAGATCCACGAGCGGGTCCTCAGCAGCGGCGAAGTGAGCAGCGGGGAGAGCCGCGGGAGGCGATAATCGTGGGGCCGATGGCCTCCTCGTTCTCCATAGCCCACGTCTCCCCGTATCCGTGGGAGGCGGAGGACAACGAGGTCAACGCCCACATCGCGCGGGTGGCCTCCGAGCTCTCGCGGCGCGGACACCGCGTGCTGGTGCTCGCGCCCTCGCGCTCGCAGGAGCGCGTGCGCGAGTCACGCAGGGCGCTTCGCGCGGCGCGCGGCCGGGCGGGTGGGATCTCATCCCTGCTCGAGGGCAGCGACCGCGGCGTCCCGACGGTGATCGCCGTGGGCGAGGTGCTCGATGTCGCTGGCGCCGCGCGGCGCCGTCCCGCGGCGCTGCCGATCGACGTCGCCCGCACGGTCGAGGAACTGCTGGGCATGGTCGAGCTCGACTTCGTGCACGTGCACGAGCCGTTCGCCCCGAGCACCTCCAACGCCGCGCTGCGCCACTCGCGCGCGCTCAACGTGGGCTCCTTTCACTCCTCCACCGAGCGGCTGCTGTCGACCCTCGTGGCGAGGCGCTTCGTCGAGAGCTTCTTCGGGCGCCTCGACGCTCGCACCGCCAGCGCCGCCGCGACCGCCGAGCTGATGGCGCGCTACTTCCCCGCGGACTACGCCCTCGTCCCCGACGGCGAGCGTGCCACGGACGAGCTCGAGACGATCTACCGCGCGCTCGCCGAGCGCCGCCACCCGCAGGAGGGCGACAGCGCGCTCGCCGCGGGACTCGCCGAGCGGGAGCTGATCGAGGTCGACCTGCACATGCACACCGACCACTCCTACGACTGCGCCACGCCGGTCGAGGTGCTGCTCGCGACCGCGCGCGAGCAGGGGCTCGGGGCGATCGCGGTGACCGACCACAACGAGATCTCCGGAGCGCTCGAGGCGCAGGCCCAGGCGGCGGAATCGGATGCCCAGCCACCCGTGAAGGTGATCGTGGGCGAGGAGGTCAAGACGGCCGGCCAGGGCGAGGTGATCGGGCTGTTCATCCGCGAGAAGATCCCGCGCGGGCTGACGCTGCAGGAGACGGTCGAGGAGATCCGTGCGCAGGGGGGGCTCGTGTACGTTCCCCACCCGTTCGACAGGATGCACTCGGTGCCCGACTACGAGCACCTTCTGAGCATCCTCGAGGAGGTCGACGCGATCGAGGTGTTCAACCCGCGCGTGGCGATCTCCGCCTTCAACGACGAGGCCGCGCGCTTCGCGGCCAAGTACCGCATCCCGGCGGGCGCGGGCTCGGACTCGCACGTCGCGCAGGGACTCGGCTCGGTGCGGATCCGGATGCGCGACTTCGACGGGCCGCAGGAGTTCCTGCAGTCGCTGCGCGACGCCGAGATCCTCACGCGGCCGTCCTCGCTGCTGTACGTGCAGGCGCTCAAGTTCCTGCAGACGCGCGCCACGCCGCGCTCGGCCCGCCGCGCGAGCAAGGCGAGGCGCGTGCGGCGCGTGCGGCGGACGCCGGGGAGCGGCGGACGCTCCTAGCCAAAGCGCAACTACTGATGCACCGTCAAGGACAAGACGCGGAGCCGTCTAATCCCTCGGGGTCGATGCCCGTGACCGATGACCAGATCCGCGAGAAGTACCTCGAGCGGGCTATCCGCGAGCTGAACACGCTCACGCGGGAGCTGCAGGCGTGTCCGCACTGCCCCCGCGGCAACCTGATGCCGGTGCTCGGCTCGGGCCATCCGCAGGCCGACATCATGCTGCTGAAGTACGGCCCGCTCCCCTCCGAGATCGAGGAGGGGGTCGCCTTCTACGGGCGCTCCGGCAGCGCCCTGATGAAGTCGCTCAAGCGCCTCTCGATCGATCCGCTCACGGTGTACGGGACGCTGTGCGCGAAGTGCCCGCTCAGCGACGTCTCGCTCGCTGACTTCGCGTGCGTGGCCCGCGTGGTCGAGGAGATCGCGATCGTGCAACCGAAGATCATCGTGGTGATGGGCACCGAGGCGCTCGCCGCGCTCGGCGAGATGGACATCCCGCTCGCGCGCGGGCTGGGAGAGCGGCTCGGCGAGGTCCAGCAGCTGACGCCCACGATCGACGTGCTGTACGTGCCCAACATCGACGACTCGCTCGACGAGCACGAGGCCAAGCGCGCGTTCTGGGCGGCCTTCCGCGCGCTCGGCGAGTGGTACGAGGCGCAGCCGCCCTATTAGGACGGCGGCCACACGCCCGCGGCGAGCCCGGTGACCGGGCCGTGTGGGCGCCCGCGGCGCGTAGCTACATCGTGATCACGATCTTGCCGAGCTTGCCGCCGGCGGCGAACCGGTCGTAGGCGGCCGCCGCCGCGCCAAGCGGGTACGCCTCGGCCACCGGCACACGCAGCGCACCGGTGTCGAACAGGGGGAGCACCTCGTGCTCCAGACGGCGCGCACATAGCGCTTTCTCCTCGAGCGCTCGGGGCCTCAGGGTGGAGCCGTGGATGCGTGCGCGCTTGCCCATCAACGCGAGGAGGTTGAGCTCGCCCGTGGCGCCCGCCGACACCCCGATCACCGCGATCCGCCCGCGGGTGGCGAGCGCCTGCAGGTCCCCGGCGAGATTGGGAGCGCCGACCAGCTCGAGGATCACGTCGAAGGGGCCGCGCTCGGCGTAGTCATCCGGCGCGACCGCCTCCGCGCCGAGCTCGGCCACCGCGTCGCGCAGCGCCTCGTGGCGGACGGTGGCCGTCACGCCTGCGCCGGCCGCTCGGGCGAGTTGGATCGCCGCGGTGCCCACTCCGCCTGCGCCACCCTGGACGAGCAGCTGCTCGCCGCTACGCAGTTGCGCCTGCGTGAGCAGCGCGTCGTGAGCCGTCATGAAGACCTCGGGCAGCCCACCCGCGGCGGGCCAGTCGAGGGCCTCCGGCACCGGCATCAGCAGACGCTCGTGGACGGTCGCGAGCTCCGCCTGCCCGCCACCCCCGACCACCGCCATCACGCGCGCGCCCTCCGCGAAGCGCGAGGCCCCCGGACCGGCCGCCAGCACCTCGCCGGCGAGCTCCATCCCGGGAATGTCCTGCGGCGATCCGGCCGGGGCCGGGTAGAAGCCGCGCCGCTGCATCATGTCGCCCCCGTTCAGCCCCGCCGCGCGAACGCGCACCAGCACCTCGCCGGTGCCCGGCACCGGGTCGGCATGCTCCTCGATGAGGATCTGCTGCTCGCGGATCGTGACTGCGCGCACGCGCAGACCCTACTGTCGCTCGAGCAGGGCCACGCACTCGATGTGGTGAGTCTGCGGGAACATGTCGACCGGGCGCACCTTCCGCAGGGTCCATCCGGCCTCGACCAGTTCGGCCGCGTTGGGAGCGAGCGTGGTGGGGTTGCAGGAGACGTACACGATGCGCTTGGGCGACGCTTCGATGATGCGGTGCACGACCTTCTTGGAGAGCCCCGCGCGGGGCGGGTCGACGACCAGCACGTCCGGGCGACCGGCGCGCGCCAGCAGCTCGGCCAGCGCCAGCCGCGTGTCGCCGGCGAAGAAGTGGGCCTTCGTTATCTCGTTGCGCCGTGCCCCCGCGATCGCGTCCGCGACGGCCTCCTCGACGAGCTCGATCCCCCACAGCTCACCCGCCCGCGGGGCCAGCGTGAGCGCGATCGTGCCGATCCCCGAGTAGAGGTCGTACACCCGCTCCCAGCCCTCGAGCGCGGCGTACTCGGCGACGATGCCGTACAGCAGCTCGGCCATCTCGGTGTTGGTCTGGAAGAAGGCCTCGGGCGAGATCCGCAGGTCGAGCTCGCCGAGGCGCTCGGGCAGCTCCGCCTCGCCCCACACGAGCTCGGTGTCGCCCCCGGCGGTCGTCTCCGCGACGCTTTGCGAGCGCGTCAGCAGGACCCCGCTGAGGCTCTCGCCGAGCGCCGCGCTCAGCGACGCGGCGAGGCCGCCGGCGTCGAGCTCGCCGACTGTGCTCACGAGCCGGATCTGCAGCTTGCCCGTGCGCCTGCCCTCGCGCACGACGAGGTTGCGCAGCCGCGCGCGACCGTCCGGGGCCGCCTGCGGGCGCTGCCCGCGTTCGGCGCCGCGGGGCCGGCCGCGGCCTCGGTCCCATGCTGTGAGCCCCTCGGCGCGGCACCAGCGCAGCGCGACCTCGCGCGCGAGGTTGCCCCGCTCGGAGGCGAGCAGGCAGTCCTCCATGCCCGCCACCGCATTGCCCCCCGCGGGCACGTGGAAGCCGCACACCAGCTCCCCCTCCTCGCCGCCGCCCCCGAAGGAGTACTCGAGCTTGTTGCGATAGCGCCACCGCTCGATCGCCGGCACGATCTCTCCCAGCTCGAAGCCGTCGAGGCCGCCGAGCCGCCGCAGGGCCTCCTCGACCTGCGCCGACTTGACCTGCAGCTGGCGCTCGTAGGGGATCACCTGCCACGCAACGCCCGGATGGCCGGCGGTGGGCGGGATCCGCTCGGGGCTGGGCGAGAGCACCTCGAGCGTGCGCGCGTGCGCGTAGCTTCGCTTGCGCTTATGCACGATCGCGCGCACCCGGTCGCCGGGGATCGCCCCCGCCACGAACACCACGTAGCCCCCATCGCCGAGGCGCGCGACCCCCTCTCCCCCGAACGCGAGCGACTCGATCTCGAGCTCGAGCTCGTCCCCACGCTGCGGACGCGCGCCCACGGCCGAGGCGGCCTCGGACGCGGGGGCGAGCGCGGGCTCCTCCGCGCTCACGGCGTGGACCCGATCGGAGCCCAGACCGTGGGGCCGGCCCCGGCGCGCGCCGGCGCGATCACCAGCTCGAGCAGCGCCTTCTGTGCGTGGCGGCGGTTCTCGGCCTGGTCCCAGATCCGCTGGCGCGAGCCGTAGAGCACCTCGGCGGTGATCTCCTCGCCCGGGTGGGCCGGGAGGTCGTGCATCGCGAAGGCGCCCGGGGCGGCCGCGTCGAGCAGCTCGTCGTCGATGCGATAGTCCGCGAGCGCCGAACGGCGCTGATCGGCGGACGCCTCATCGCCCATGCTCACCCACACGTCGGTGTACACCGCGCACGCCCCCTGCACGGCCTGGCGCGGATCCTCGTGCAGGGTGACGAGGCCCGTGGCGCCCGCGGGCAGCGACAGATCGGTCTCGAGCGAGTAGCCCTCGGGGGAGGCGATCGCGACGTGCATCCCCGCGAGCGTCCCCAGCATCGCGAGCGAGCGCGCGACGTTGTTGGCATCCCCGACATACGCCACGCGCAGGCCCTGCAGCTCGCCGCACGCCTCGCGCAGCGTGAGCAGGTCGGCGAGCGCCTGGCAGGGGTGGTGGCGGGCGGTGAGCATG